>WNGA01002470.1_pt1 | contig 65796 bp, 57 predicted proteins | sample 5400061 | NCBI WGS metagenome assembly WNGA01 (sample SAMN13153366, study PRJNA577476) | soil metagenome | isolation source: 100 cm soil or saprolite under grassland replicate 2 | place: USA:California | collected 2016-06-15
ACGAAGACGTGCACGAAATGCCCCTCGGCGAGCAAGGTGTCGTCGCGGTAGATGCCGATCTCGTACCGCACGCTGGAGCGTCCCAGGTGACCGACCCGCAGGCCCGCCCGCAACGTCTCGGGGAAGGCGGCGGGGGCCTTGAACTCGCAGTGCGACTCCACGCACAGCCCGATCACGTCACCGTCGTGGATGTCCAGCCCGCCCGCCGCGATCAGCCAGTCGTTGATCACGGTGTCCATGTACGCGTAGAACACGGTGTTGTTGACGTGGCCGTAGATGTCGTTGTCGTGCCAGCGGGTGCTGACCGGCTCCCAGTGCTGGTACACCACTCCCCCTAACGCCGCAGCATCCGCAGCACCAGGTCCGCGTACTGCCGGCCGAGTTCGGTGGGCGATGGTCTGGTGTGCTCGGTGTACCAGCGCGCCACGTCGATCGCCAGCGACAGCACCGCCCGCGACGCGGTCCGTACGTCCTCGACCGCGAACCGGTCGGCGGCCACCCCGTCGGAGATCACCTCGCGTACCAGCTGGTCGGTCTGGCGTCGCAGCGCGCGCATCTCGCGTTGCTCCGGCTCGGGCAGCGCGTGCAGCTCGTACTGGATGATCCGGGCGATCCGGTGCCGCTTCGCGTTCCACGCCACGAAGGTCTCCACGATCAGCCGGATCCGCTGCTCGGGGTCGCCGGTCGTGGCCATCGCCTCCTGCACCAGCTCCAACGCCCGGGTGTGGCCGCTGCGGGCGATCGCGGAGAGCAGGGCGGCCTTTGACCGGAAGTGCACGTACAGGGCGGCAGGGCTCATCCCCGCGGCGGTGGCGATGTCCCGGGTGGTGGTGGCGTGGTAGCCGCGCCGGGCGAACGCCTCGATCGCCGCCACCATCAGCCGGCGGGCCGCCTCCGGCCTGCCGTCCGGCCACAGCTCGGCCGGCAGCCCCGCCGGCGCCGTCATGCCGGGCCTGGCAGGTCGACCAGCTCGCCGAGTCGGGTGCGGTGCCGGCCCGGGGTGCCGAGCGCGATCTCGTCGGCCTTGGCCCGCTTCAGGTACAGGTGCGCCGGGTGCTCCCAGGTCATCCCGATCCCGCCGTGCAGCTGTACGCACTCCTCGGCCGCCTTCACCGCGAGGCTGCCGCAGTGCGACTGGGCCACCGCGACCGCCACCGGTACGTCACTGTCCGCGGCGATCGCGTCGGCGGCGTACCGGGCGGCGGCCCGGGCGGTGACCAGCTGCAGGTAGAGGTCGGCGAGCCGGTGCTTCAACGCCTGGAACGACCCGACTGGCCGGCCGAACTGGTACCGCTGCTTCAGGTACGCCACCGTCGTGTCCAGGCACCACTCGGCGATCCCGAGCTGTTCGGCGGCGAGCAGCCCGGCACCGCTGGTGAGCGCGCTGTCCAGCGCGGCCGCGGCCACGTCACCGGAGGCCACCGGCCGCGACGGCGCGTCCTCGAACGACACGTCGGCCACCGGCCTGGTCAGGTCGAGCGAGACCACCGGGGTAACGGTCGCGGCCGCCGCCTCGACCGCCCGCAGTTCGGGCCCGTCCGGCCCGGTCGCCGGCACCACCAGCAGGTCGGCCACGGTCGCGTCGGCGACGGCCCGCACCGTACCGGTCACCGTCCCGTCGCCCGTCACGGTCACGCCGGCGGGGAAACCCTTCCCGGGGTACGCCGCCAGCGGCACCGCCAACGTCGCGATCACCTCGCCGCCGGCCACCGGGCCGAGCAGCTCCTGCGATCCGGCGGCCAGCAGCGCGCCGGTCGCCAACACCGAGTGCCCCAGGTACGGCACCGGAGCGACCGCCCGTCCGAGCTCCTCCAGCACCACCGCGGCCTCCCGGGCACTGGCACCCGCGCCGCCGGCCGCCTCGGGCACCTGCAGCGCGGTCACGCCCAGCTCCCGGGAGAGCGTCTTCCACAGTTCGAGGTCGTACGGCTGGTCGGTCTCGCAGCGGGCCAGGATGTCCGCCGGGGTGCACCGCTGCTTCAGCAGGTCGCGTACCGCACCGCGCAGGTCTTCCTCGGTCTGCGAGTAGAGAAGATCCGTCATTTAGGCAGGTCCTTCCAGGGCACGTCCTTGTCGACCCGCGGTTCGCTCGGCAGGCCAAGCACCCGCTCGGCGATGATGTTGCGCAGGATCTCCGAGGTGCCGCCCTCGATCGAGTTGCCCTTCGCCCGCAGGTAGCGGTAGCCGGCGTCCCGGCCGGTGAAGTCGACCAGGTCCGGCCGGCGCACGGTCCAGTCGTCGTACCGCAGTCCTTCGTCGGCGAGCAGCTCCACCTCCAGGGCGGACAGCTCCTGCGACAACCGGGCGAAGCCCAGCTTCATCGCCGAGCCCTCGGGGCCGGGCGCGCCGACGGCGAGCTGTTGCCGCAGCCGGTCACCGGCCAACCGCAGCACCTCCCACTCGACCCACAGCTGCAACAGCCGGTCGTGCAGTGCGTGGGTACGCAGCTCCGGCCGCTCCCGCCACGTCTTCGCGACCACGCCGACCATGCCGGCCTCGCGGCCGGTGGCCCGGCCGCCGATCGCCACCCGCTCGTTCATCAGCGTGGCCTGGGCGACCTTCCAGCCCTCCCCGACCTCGCCGAGCCGTAGCTCGTCGGGGATCCGCACGTCGGTGAGGAACACCTCGTTGAACTCCGCCTCGCCGGTGATCTGGCGCAGCGGGCGTACCTCGATGCCGGGGTCGGTCATGTCGCAGACGAAGTACGTCATCCCCTGGTGTTTCGGCACGTCCGGGTCGGTACGCGTCAGCAGGATCGCCCACTTGGCGCTGTGCGCGTTGGACGTCCACACCTTCTGCCCGGTGACCAGCCAGCCGCCGTCGCCGTCGGGGCGGGCCCGGGTGCCGGCGGCCGCCAGATCGGAGCCCGCACCGGGCTCGCTGAACAGCTGGCACCACACCTCCTCGCCGGTCCACAGCGGCCGCATGAAGCGCTGTTTCTGCTGGTCGGTGCCGTACCGGAGGATCGTGGGGGCGGCCATGCCGAGGCCGATGCCGATCCGGCGGGGGTCGTTGTCCGGGGCACCGGCAAGCTCGGCGTCGACGACGGACTGCAGCGAGCGCGGCAGCCCCAGCCCACCGAGCCCGAGCGGGAAGTGCACCCAGGCCAGCCCGGCGTCGAACCGAGCCCGCAGGAACTCCAGCCGATCCGTCGTCGCGGGATCGTGCTCGGCGAGGAAGTCGCGGACCCGCTGCTGCAACTCGGCGACGTTCATCCGATCAGCCTGACCACGGTCTCGGCGACACAGGCCGGCTTGGCGCCGCCTTCGATCTCCACGGTCTGCCGCAGCACCGCCTGCTTCCCGCCCGGTACGTCGACCACGTCCACGATCTCCACCCCGGACCGGATCCGCGACCCGACCGGTACGGCGGCCGGGAACCGTACCTTCTCGGTGCCGTAGTTGATGCCCATCGTGATGCCGTCCACCCGCCAGATCTGCGCGCCCAGCATCGGGACCAGCGACAACGTGAGATACCCGTGCGCGATCGTGGTGCCGAACGGGCCCTTCGCCGCCTTCTCGGGGTCGACGTGGATCCACTGGTGGTCGCCGGTCGCGTCGGCGAACGTGTCGATCTGCTGCTGCGTGACGGTGTGCCAGTCGCTGTGGCCGAGGTGCTCGCCCTTCGCGGCGGCGAACTCCTCGAGCCCGTCGAAGACCCGCATGCTGACTCCTTTCGGTCGATCGGAGGGGTCAGTCCCTGGGGCCGCCGGCGACGTACACCACCTGGCCGGAGACGAACGACGCCTCGTCGCTGACGAAGAACGACGCCACCGCGGCGATGTCCTCCGGCTTGCCCGTACGCCCCACCGGGATCTGCGCTGCGGCGGCTTTCTTGAAGTCCTCGAACGGCACCCCGACCCGCTCGGCGGTGGCGGCGGTCATCTCGGTCTCGATGAAACCGGGCGCGATCGCATTGGCCGTGACGCCGAACTTGCCCAGCTCGATCGCGAGCGTCTTGGTGAAGCCCTGCAGCCCGGCCTTCGCCGTGGAGTAGTTGACCTGGCCCCGGTTGCCCAGCGCGGAGACGCTGGAGAGGTTGACGATCCGGCCCCACCCGGCCTCGGTCATGTACTTCTGCGCGGCCCGGCTCATCAGGAACGACCCCCGCAGGTGTACGCCTATCACCGCGTCCCAGTCCTGGTCGGTCATCTTGAACAGCAGGTTGTCCCGGGTGATCCCGGCGTTGTTGACCAGTACGGTCGGCGGCCCCAGCTCGGTGGCGATGCGTTCCACCGCGGCGTTGACCGCCTCGGAGTCGCTCACGTCCGCGCCGACCGCGAGGGCGCGGCCACCGGCGGATTCGATCGCCTTCACGGTGTCGCCGCAGGCCGCTTCCTCCAGGTCGAGCACGGCCACGGCGAAGCCGTCGGCGGCCAGTCGAGCGGCGACGGCGGCACCGATGCCGCGGGCGGCGCCGGTGACGATGGCGGTGCGCTGCTGGGTCACAGTTCCTCCACGTACCCATGGGATCGGACAGGTCGTAGGCCGGCGTCAGCACTGCCGGGCCGGACCTCGAAAACTAAGCGAGCGCTTAGTAAGTTACCTAGCCCACAGCGTGCCTGTCCAGCCGAACCCGTGGGTACAGTGCGGAGATGGGCCACTCCGCAGAATGGACCGAACCGGGCGCGTACCAGGTGGATCCCGGTGTGTACCGGGTCCCGTTGCCGCTGCCGCAGGACGGTCTGCGCGCCGTCAACGTGTACGCGATCGAGACCGGCGACGACCTGGTGCTGGTCGACGGCGGCTGGGCCCTGGAGGAGTCCCGCAAGCTGCTCGAGTCGGCGCTGCGGTCGATCGGCCACAAGGTCTCGGACATCAGCCGGTTCCTGGTGACCCACATCCATCGCGACCACTACACCCAGGCGGTGGCGATCCGCCGGGAGTTCGGCTCCAAGGTCAGCCTCGGCATCGGCGAGAAGCCCGCCCTGGACGCGATCAGCAGCCCCACCTTCGCCACGCGGAACCCGCAGCTCGCGCAGCTCCGCCGGGCCGGGGCCGCGGAGCTGGTCGAGGCGCTGGAGCGGTTCTCGCCCGAGCCCCCCGACCTCGCCGACTGGGAGTACCCCGACGAGTGGCTCACGGAGGAGACCACGCTCGCCGTCTCCGGTCGGGACATCCAGGCCGTACCGACTCCGGGCCACACCCAGGGGCACGTGGTGTTCGCGGACCTGGAGTCGAGGCTGTTGTTCGCCGGAGACCACGTGCTGCCGCACATCACGCCGTCGATCGGCTTCGAAATGGCCCCGGCGAAACTCCCGCTGGGTGACTTCCTGCAGTCCCTCGCCCGGGTACGGGCAATGCCCGACCTGCGACTGCTGCCCGCCCACGGGCCAGTCACCGAGAGCACCCACCAGCGGGTGGACGAGCTGGTAGCGCACCACGACCACCGGCTGGAGCAGTGCCTGCGGGCCGCCGAGTCGGGGCTCGAGACCGGGTACGAGGTGGCGGAGGCGCTGCCGTGGACCCGGCGGGAGCGCCGGTTCGCCGACCTCAACGTGTTCAACCAGTTCCTGGCGACCACCGAGACCGTCGCGCACCTCGACCTGCTGGCCGCCCGGGGCGACCTGCGGTCGGAGGTCCAGGACGGCGTGATCCACTATCTGCCGGTCCTGACGGATCCAGGTCGATCCGGATCGTGACCGGCGTCGTCGCGATCAGTCGCCCGAGCGCGGCATCCCACTGGTAGCGCAACCGCCTCGACCGGGTACGCCTCACACCACCGTTCTACCGCGTTGGAGGAGCCACCCGCACCCGCCCGACGACCGGCCTCGCGACGGTACGGGCGAGCGCGTCGATGAAGTGGGCCCGTCGCCTGGTCAGGGCGAGAGCCACCGAGCAGGGCACGACGCGGCCACAGGAGCACATCGGCCCTTGCGCGGTGTGATCGGTGAGGATCACGTCGGCGGTACGAATCTGCCCGCGGGCGTACGCGGCGAACTGTGCCGAGGACAGAACACCCATCAGCTGTCCTGCCGTACGGTGACGGTCCGCCCGGTACCCCGGTCGCACTGCAGGGTCAGCGTCGGCCCGTCCGAGCGCAGCGACCGTTGTTCGTAGACCGCCTCATGGATCACGATCCACATCGCCCGCGCAGTGACCACATCCAGCGTGCTGATGACGCACGGCGCCGCTTTGCTGCTCCGCGCGCTCCCGACTCGTCATGGTCGTTGCCTCCGTTGCCGCATGTCTTCGCTGTGGCAAAAGGTTGCACCGGCTGTGCACGACGAACCATGATCAAAAACGTATGGAGAAATGCAAGCGGGGTATACACAGAGGTCAACCGATGGTTACGCTCCGACTCTGCCCCCGCATGGTCCACATCATGAGACGCTGGGACATTGTCATGCTCAAGCCACAGGTTCCCGAAGACTTCTGGTTCGAGGCGGAGATACAACAGGCCCTAGCCGACCGGCACATGGGGAAGGTCATCAAGGCGTACCGCACCCACCCATGTCACGGCCGCCACCCGCTATCGCAAGAAGACGTTGCCAATTGGGTCGGCATCACACAGGCGCAACTGAGCCGAATCGAGAACGGTCCGCCCCCTGTGCACCTGGACCGGCTCACTCAGTGGGCTGTGCTTCTGGATATCCCTGCCGAGCACCTATGGTTCAAGCTGCCGGAGCGGAACGATCCCGACAACGCCGTTCCGCCGGCCCACCTGGGGGCCGGTGGTGACCAAGGAGACGACTTGAGGCGGCGAACGATGCTCGCTGGAGCAGCGGCAGCAACGGCGTTGCCTGTATTGGCGCTAGACGATCTACGGCGGATTACGGCGTTGGTCGATGAGTCGCGCCGCAGCTTCGAGGGCACAGACGTAGAGTTCTTCCGCCGTCGACTGGCTGAATGCGCGAACGACGACGGCGCGTACGGTCCCAAAGTCACGTTGCCAGTCGTGCTCGGCATCATCGCTGCCGTCGAGCGGGATTCTCGCGACGCATGGGGATCCCTCCGCCGCGAAATGCTCGGCGTCGCTGCCCGCAGTGCGGAGTTTGCCGCCTGGCTTTACCGCGACATCGGCTCATCGGACACCGCCGAATATTGGCGTGACCGTGCGATGGAGTGGGCACAGGCCGCAGACGACGGTGCGATGCAGGGTTACGTGCTACTCAAGAAGAGCCAGGCGGCATGGGACCACCGGGATGCGGTACGGATGCTGACGCTCGCCGAGGCTGCGCTGCGTGGGCCGTGGCGACTCCCCGCCAGAGTGCGGGCGGAGGCCGCTCAGCAACAAGCTCGCGCACACGCGATGCTCGGGGACAACCGCGGAGACGTCGACCGAAATCTCGATGCTGCCCATCAGGTGCTTGCTGACCAGGAGGCAGAGGACCGATCGGCTTCCGACCTCAGCGCACACTATGGCAGGGCGGTGCTCGCGATGCAGACGGCGATCTGCTACTGCGAGGCTGGACGACCGAAGCAAGCCGTCGACGTCTACGAAGGCGAGCTCTCTTCGCGTTCGTTCTCACGGCGAGATCGCAGCTACTTCACCGCACTGAAGGGCATCGCGCTCGCCGTCGCCCGTGAACCGGACGAGGCAGCAAGCGCCGGTCTGGTCTCCCTGCCAGTGGCAACCGAGACAAGATCAGCCCGTACGCTGCATGAACTGAACCGCCTCGACCGTCGCCTCACACGGTGGCGAGGTCGGCCGCTCGTACGTCAGTTGCACGATGCGCTACACGCCTACTGACCCAGCCACTCCGTTACCGACTGCGCCACGGAGGCCTGCCAATGCTGGGTCTGCGGCTCTCGGTATTGCGGATCGTCGTCCACAGCAAAACCGTGCTGCGCCCCTTCGACTTCGATGAGGCTCGTCGGCGCCTGCATGGACTTCAGAGCCTCCCGCGTCGATTCGACCGAAACGAAGGTGTCGGCCGTGCCGTGAACGAACAGCGTCGGCGCCTTCACCTCTGCCAAGGCGCGGTGCGGTTGTACGTAGAACACCTCATTGAGCAGCGGCCGGCCTAGTTTGAAGCTGGGATTGTGGAACAGGAAGCCTTGCTTGGTCAGTTCCCGCCCGGCCTGCTTGCTGATGCGGTCCTCTGACCAGTAAGGCTTGTCGTCGACCAAGCGCTTCTTGTAGTCGAGGAGCGGATTCAGCAATACCAATCGTCGCAGGAGTTCGGGATACCTGGCCGCGAAGAATGCAGAGATGCCGCCACCAAAGCTCGCGCCGATGAGATCGACGTGTTCGTTGCCTGTTGCTTCACGCACATGGGCCCTGGCAGCACGAATGTCGTTCACGATGCCGCAGATCGTGAGGTCCTCCTGACGACCTTCGCTGTCGCCATGGGCGCGGAAGTCGAACCGCAGCGACGGCATTCCCGCTCCAGCAAGCCCTATGGCGAGTCGTCTGAAGAAGCCGCCTTCCTCGCGGTTCACACCTCCACCGTGCACGAGGATCGCTGCGGCCGTTGCCTGCCGTTGAGGGAGGGTGAGCGTCCCCCGTAGCACCAAGCCGTCAAGACTCGCGAACTCTGTCTCCCGGACATCGGCCTCGAAATCGAACGTACCCGTCGGCATCGGCACCCCTGACCGGTCGAGGCTGCCACCACTTTGTGGCTACTGTATCGTCCGGCCGGCGACCCCCACTCACCCGTTGTGCAGGATGTGGACCACGCGGGGACGCCCACTTGACGGCTCGAAGACTGAAGCTTGGACACTGTGGACAAGACGGTTACTCGTCGTCGCCGACCGGGTAACCGTCGAGAACCTCCTCGTCCGACGCGGCCGCCGTGAGGTACGTGCCGAACCACTCCGCGGCGGCGTCGGCGACCTCTTCGAGCGCGCCCGGCTCCTCGAACAGGTGTGTCGCCCCCGGTACGACGTGCAGCCGGCACACCGCCCGCAGCGCCGTCGCGGCGTGCTGGTTCAGGTCCAGCACCTGGGTGTCTTCGCTCCCGACGATCAGCAGTGTCGGCGCGGTGACCTGCGCCAGCGCCTCGAACGCGAGATCGGGCCGGCCTCCCCGGCTCACCACCGCCCGTACCCGGTCCGGGCCGTACGCCGCGGCGATCAGCGCGGCGGCGGCACCCGTACTCGCGCCGAACAGGCCCACCGGCAGCCGTTCGGTGTCCCAGCGGCGGCTGAGGGTGTCGACGATGGCGACCAGCCGGGCGGCGAGCAGTCCGACGTCGAACCGCCGGGTCGGGTCCTCGTCGGGGGTCAGCAGGTCGGCGAGAAGGGTCGCGAATCCGCGCTCCCCCAGCCGCGCGGCGACCATCCGGTTGCGCGGGCTGTGCCGGGACGAGCCGCTGCCGTGCGCGAACACCACGATCCCGTACGGCGACTCGGGTACGTACAGGTCCCCGGGCAGCGCCACCTCACCGACCGGGATCGACAGTTCGACGGCCACGAGAGTGAACTACCCAGTCGTCCCGGCGGTTAACCCGCACGCCCTGGCCACGGCGGCCGACAGACCCGCCGGGTCGGCGTCGGCCAGTACGGCCGCCAGGTGACCGTCGGGGCGTACCAGATGCACGCTGGTGTCCGTCGCCTCGAGGGCTTCCCGAGCCGGGCCTTCGAGCCGGTGCGCGGTGATCGGCACATCGGTCGCGGGCAGCTCGACCGGCGCAGCGGACAGCGCGACGAAGCCGTACCCGAAGAGCTGCCGCAACCGACGGCCGTCCGGGAGTGGCGCGTCTGGGCACAACACACCCGCGACCGGTGGCCGCTTCGCACCCGGCCGGTACGGAAACCCGGTGGTGTCCCCCGGCGTGGTCAGCGGCGAGTCCAGATACCAGTACGCCTCGGCCAGTTTCCCGGAGTTGATCCGGGTACGGGCCCCGGGATCGGTCACCGCCTGGTCCAGCGTCTTCCGCCGGCTCTCCCACTCCGCCTCGGACTGGGGCGCGAGGAACCGCATCGTCTCCGTGGTGACCCGCAGGTTCTCCAGAGCCGCCGCGCGCCGCTCCTGCTGGTAGCTGTCGAGCAGTGACGGCCCGGCCCAGCCGCGGTACGCGAAGGCCAGCTTCCAGGCCAGGTTCTCCGCGTCCTGCATGCCGGAGTTGAGGCCGCGGGCGCCGAACGGGGCGTACAGGTGGGCTGCGTCGCCGGCGAGGAACGCCCGGCCGATCCGGAACCGGTCGGCGCACCGTTCGTGGAACCGGTACACCGTCTGCCACACCGTCCGATAGGGACGGTCTCCGGTGATCCTGCGGATCCGCGCGTCGAGCGCACCGCTCGCCCGCTCGGTCGCCAGGTCGAAGTCGGGCGGCACCTGCCAGTCGATCCGCCACACCCCGTCCGGGCACTGGTGCACCAGCACCTGCCGCCCCGGGTTCCACTCCGGGTCGAAATGGAACCGGCGCTCGCTCGGAAACGGCAGGTCACAGCGGATGTCGGCGATCAGGAACTGGTCGGCGTACGACTCCCCCGGAAACTCGGCGCCCAGCAGCTCGCGGGTCACAGAGCGGGCGCCGTCGGCGCCCACCAGGTAGTCACCGGTGACAGGTCCGCAGGTGGTACGCACCGTGACGCCGGCGTCGTCCTGCTCGATCCCGGTGACCCGGTGGTCCCAGCGCAGCTCGATGTCCGCCTCGGCCGCCACCCGATCCAGCAGATACCGCTCCACGCTCGCCTGGGAGATGTTGATCCACGGCGGCAACGTGCCGCTGACCTCGGGAAACTCGACCGTCAGCACCTCGTGCTCCCGGTAGAACGTACGCCCGGTCCGCCAGGTCACGCCCTCGGCGAGCATCGGCTCCGCGCAGCCGATCCGGCCGAAGATGTCGATCACGTCGCGCTGGGTGCAGATCGACCGCGAGCCGACGATCTCGTGCGCCGGCTTCGCCTCGCAGACGACGCTCCGAATCCCCCACCGGGCGAGCAGCAGCGCGGCGCCGAGCCCCACCGGCCCGGCGCCGACGACCACCACGGTCACGAGCGGGCCTCCGAAGTGAGCATCGCAGCGAGGCACGAGCGAGGAGCGGAGCGGAGGAGCCCGCGGGCTGGCACGGTCACGAGCGGGCCTCCGAAGTGAGCATCGCAGCGAGGCACGAGCGAGGAGCGGAGCGGAGGAGCCCGCGGGCTGGCACGGTCATGCCGGATCGCCCTGCGGCTGTGCCTCTCCGTGCAGCTGCTCCCAGATCTCGTGGTCGCGCCGGGGCGTCCAGATCGTCGGCCGCTCCACGCCCTCCAGCTCCTCCCAGGCGCGGGCCACGTCGAACGGCAGGCAGTGCTCGAAGATCGGCCAGCCGCCGTACTCGGGGGCGAGGGCGGCGTGCGACAGCTCGAACGCCGCGCGCAGCGAGCCGCCCATCGCGTGCACCGCCCCGACCTCGGCCAGCAGCACCCCGAGGAACCGGTGCGTCTGGTCGATCGCCTGCTTCACCGCGTCGGCGCCGTGTACCACCGCACCCCGCCCGCCGATCAGCGCTTCGGCTCCCAGCGCGCCCACCGCGTCCAACGTGGTGCTCATCCATTCCCGGTGGTACGCGTCTCCGGTGTACAGCGCCGCCCGCGCCTCCACCAGGTCACCCGCGAACAGGATCTTCTGCCGGGGAAGCCAGGCGACGATGTCACCCTCGGTATGGCCGCGTCCCAGGTACTTCAGGATCAGGTGGCCGCGATCTCCGCCCAGGTCGATGCCGAGCTGATCGGTGAACGTCACCGTGGGCCAGGTCAGGCCCGGGATCGACCCTGGCTCGGCGAACAGCCGCGGCATCCGTACCAGCTCGCTCTGCCAGTCCTGCATGCCGCGCTCGGCGATCAGCGCCCGCGTGTTGTGGTGCGCCACGATCGCGGTCGAGTGGAACGCGCTCGCCCCCAGCGTGCGCACCGCGTGGTAGTGCGTCAGTACGAGATACCGCACCGGCTTGGTGGTGTGGTCCCGCAGCTTGGCCAGCCACTCCCGGGCCGCCACCGGGGTCGCGGTCGCCTCGACGCAGACCAGGAAGTCCTCGCCCTCGACGGCCCCGACGTTGGGATCGCCTTCGGCGGTCAGCGCGTACACACCGTCGCCGACGACCTCGAGAGTCTGCGGCTTCTCGGCGAGGTCTGCCGAGGACGCGAACGGTTTGGCGACCACACCCCCACCTCCGGCTGGTACGCACCTGCGCGCCCAACAGCAACAGCCTAGAGCGGGCCCGCCTCCGTGACGAACGGCCGCTGCCGACAAGCCGACAACCGGGGTCGCACACGCTGCGTATGCTTGGCCCGAGTGCGGGCATCATGCCTGTCATCACATCATCGTGAGGGGAAACCAATGATGGGGCTGATCTTGGCCATCGTCGCCATAGTGATCGTGCTGGTGCTCGTGTTCGTCGTGATCGGGATCTACAACGGCCTGGTACGAGCGCGCAACGCGTACAAGAACGGCTTCGCCCAGATCGATGTGCAGCTCACCCGGCGGCACGACCTGATCCCCAACCTGGTCGAGACCGCGAAGGGCTACATCAAGCACGAGCGGGAGACCCTCGAAGCCGTGATCCAGGCGCGCAACTCGGCGATCACCGCCCAGGGCCAGGCCAGCGCCAACCCGGGCGACCCGAACGCGATGCAGAACCTCTCCCAGTCGGAGAACATGCTCACCCAGACGCTCGGCCGGCTGTTCGCGCTCAGCGAGGCGTACCCGAACCTCAAGGCGAACGAGAACATGATGCAGCTGTCCGAGGAGCTCACCTCGACCGAGAACCGGGTCGCGTTCGCGCGGCAGGCGTTCAACGACCAGGTGATGACGTACAACAACAAGCGTGAGGTGTTCCCCGGCAGCCTGATCGCCGGCACGTTCGGATTCCAGCCGGCGGCGCCGCTGGAGATCTCCTCGCCGGAGGCGCGCGAGGCTCCGCGGGTCACCTTCTGACCTACCGGGGACCCGATAAATGAACTTCTTCGAACGGCAGCACCAGGTACGCAAACTGTCGCGGCGCCTGGTGCTGCTCTTCGCCCTGGCGGTGCTCGCCATCGTCACGGTCGTCGACGTGGCCGCGGTCGTCGCGTTCAGCCTCTACGAGCTGCCGGCCGCGCAGTTGGTCGCCGTACTGATCACGATCAGCCTGGTCGTCGTGCTGCTGATCGGGGCCTGTTCGTTCGTACGGATGCTGTTGTTGCGCAGTGGCGGCGGCGGCAAGGTCGCCCAGCAGCTCGGCGGACAGTACGTCCCCGAGGACACCACCGACCCCCGGCTGCGGCGGCTACGCAACGTGGTCGAGGAGATGGCGATCGCGTCCGGCGTACCGGTGCCCCAGGTGTACGTCCTGGACCACGAACCGGGCATCAACGCGTTCGCCGCCGGCTGGTCCACCGGCGACGCCGCGATCGCGGTCACCCGCGGCTGCCTGGAACAGCTCAACCGGGACGAGCTGCAGGGCGTGATCGCCCACGAGTTCAGCCATGTCGTCAACGGCGACATGCGGCTGAACATCCGGCTGATGGGCATCCTGTTCGGCATCCTCGCGCTCGCCGTGGTCGGCCGGTTCATGCTGTTCAGCGGCGGCCGCGGCAGCCGTAAGGGCGGCGCGGCCCCGATCATCCTGATCGCGCTCGCCGCACTCATCGCCGGGTACGTCGGAGTCTTCTTCGGCCGGCTGATCAAGGCCGCGGTGTCCCGGCAGCGGGAGTACCTCGCCGACGCGTCGGCCGTGCAGTTCACCCGGCAGACCGAGGGACTCACCGGCGCCCTGAAGAAGATCGGCGGCCTGCCCACCGGCTCCAAGCTGGCCAGCGGCAAGGTCGAGGACGTCAGCCACATGCTGTTCGGCGACGGGCTGCGGCTGTCCTCCTGGTTCGCCACCCACCCGCCGCTGCCGGAGCGGATCAAGGTGCTCGACCCGACCTTCGACCCGCAGCAGCTGGAAGCCCTCTCCCGCCAGTGGGCGCAGGCCCCGCCGAACGGCATGGCCGAGGACCACGCGCTCGGTCTCACCCCGGCCCGGGAGCTGCCCCCCACCGCGCCGCCGGCCCGTCCCGCACCTGCCGCCGCAGCGCCCTCCGCGGGGGTACGCGTGCAGCCCGCCGACGTGGTCGCCAGTGTCGCCACCCCGGCGTCCGCGTCGTACCGGCGGGCGTCGGCGATCCTGGACAGCATCCCCGAGCCGTACCTGGCCCGGGCGCGGCGGCCCGACACGGTGGTGCCGCTGGTGTTCGGGCTGCTGCTCGCGGCGCATCCCGAGGCGCGGGCGCAGCAGCACCGGGTGCTCACCGCCCGGCACGGCAAGCCGCTCGCCGACGCCGCGTGGACCGATGCCGACGCGCTCGCCCAGCTGCGGCCGGAGCTCAAGCTGCCGCTCGCCGAGGTCGCCTTCTCCGCACTCCGCCGCCGGCCCCAACCCGAGCTGGACCAGATCGTGGCCACGGTGTACGAGTTGATCAAGGCGGACGGGCGTACCACCGTGTTCGAGTACTGCCTGTCCCGGCTGCTGCACCGCGAGCTGTACGAGATCAACCACCGCGGCGCCCCCTGGGGCGACAAACGGCACCGACTCGACGACGGAGCCGGCCGCGACGCCGTCGCCACGCTGCTGTCGACCCTGGCACGGGTCGGCAACTCCGATCCGGCGCAGGCTCAGGCGGCGTACCAGGCGGGTGTGGCCCGGGCGTTGTCCGGGCAGCCGCCGGCGTACCTGCCGCCGCCGCAGGGCGTGGTCGGGCTGGAGCCGGTGTGGCCGGTGCTGGACGGGCTCGGCGACGCCGGCAAGCAGCGGTTGGTGGAGGCCACCGTCACGGTGATCAGCCACGACGGGGTGATGACCGTGGAGGAAGTGGAGATGCTGCGTACGGTCTGCGGCGTGTTGCACGTGCCGCTGCCGCCGTTCACCGAGACCGCGGTCACCAGCGCGGCATGAAGCTCACCAAGTTCACCCACGCCTGCGTACGGCTGGAACACGCCGGCGGCGTCGTGGTCATCGACCCGGGGATCTGGAGCGAGCCGAGCGCGCTCGCCGGCGCCGACGCGGTGCTGGTCACCCACGAACACGGCGACCACATCGACGTACTGCGACTGGCCGGCCTCGGGGTCCCGGTGTACGCCCCGGCCGCCGCCCGGATCGACGGCGTACCGGTGCGGGGCGTGACGGCGGGCGAGAAGTTCGAGGCCGGCGGTTTCCGGATCAGGGCGGTCGGCGGACGGCACGCGTACGTCCACGGCGAGCAGCCCGACTGCGCCAACCTCGGGTACGTCATCGACGACACGATCTACCACCCGGGCGATTCGCTGTTCGTACCGAAGGCGCGGCTCGAGACCCTGTTCGTGCCGGTGCACGCGTCGTGGCTGAAGACCACCGAGGCGATCGACTTCGTCAACGCGGTCCGGCCGAAGCAGGCGTACCCGATCCATGACGGGCAGGTCAACGAACGCGGGCTGGCCGGCACCAACCGCTGGCTGTCCCAGGAGACCGGCGTCTACCGCCACCTGGCCGTCGGCGAGTCGGTCCCGGTCGGAGCTGCCTGAAATACCCGGTTGGCGTGCCGGGTAGTCGACACGAACAGGACACAGCCCGACACCCGGTGTCACCGTGGGTGCGTCAACTAGGCACCGCCGCTGGGGTGCTCATGGAGTTGTTCCTTTCGTACGCCCGTCACGACGCGACCCGGGCACGTGGTGTCCAGGGTCGGCTGAACCAACTCGGCCATTCGGTGTGGGTGGACCAGCGCCTGACCGGTGGCCAGCAGTGGTGGAACGAGATCCTCGGCCGGATCGCCCGCTCGGACGCGCTGGTGGTGATCGTCTCCCACAACTCGTTGCGCTCCGCCGCCTGCGCCGCCGAGCGCGGGTACGCCGCCGCGCTGCGCCGACCGATCCTGCCGGTGCTGATCGAGCGGCTGCCGACCGAGATGCTGCCCAGCGACATGCAGTTGCTGCAGCTCGTCGACTACACCGAGGAAGGCGCGGACTCGGTGATCGGGCTGGCCAGCGCGGTGGCGCACCTGCCGACCCCGCCGCCGCTGCCCGACCCGATGCCGGCGCCGCCGGTGGTGCCGCTGTCGTACCTGTCTCATCTCGGCAACAAGCTGACCGATCCCGCGGCGCTCGACCTGGAGCAGCAGGTGTCGATCGCGGCCCGGCTGGAGGCCGCGCTGCGCGCCGCGGACGTCGAAGAAGCCGGTACGGCACGCGAGCTGATGCTGGCGCTGCGGCAGCGGGGCGACCTGTTCGCGGAGACGCAGCGCATCATCGACCGCAACGACCTCACCGCCCCGGCACCGGTCGGTCCCACACCACGACCGACACCGTCACCCGAGCAGCGGGCGCCGGAGCCGAAGCGGCCCGGGCAACCCGACCGACCGCCCGCGCAACCTGACCGGCCGCCGCAGCCGCAGGTACGGCCGGGACAGGTGTGGACGGTGAACCCGCCCCCGGAGCCGGATGCCGAGCGGCCGCGCGAAACCTATCCGCAGCAGCCCGTGCAAGCTACCGGGCCACCGCCGGGGATGGGGCTCGGCGGCCATCCCGGCCAGCCTCGCGGCGCGCAGCAGATGCCGCCCCGGCAGGGCACCAAGATGAGCAGCAACACGAAGGCGTGGTTGTGGATCGGGGGCATCGCACTGGCGCTGGTCGTGCTGTGCGTGTGCCTGGGGACCCTGCAATGCTCGGCGTACGGCTGCTGACCACCGCCGATCTTCCGGCGACCTTCCGGGCGGCGGATGCCTGGTCCCTGGCCGGGCAACGCGCGGCCGTACGGTGGCGGGCCGCCCAGCTGCTCCTGCTGCTGGCCGCCGCGGCAGCCGGCGCGGTCTCCTTCCAGATCACCGAGCGCTTCGACATCGCCACCCTGACCGCGTGCGGCGCGTACGCGGCCGCGCTGATCTGCGAGCGGGCCCGCGCCGCCCGCAACCCGGAGCGTGAGTGGTACCGCGGCCGGGCCGGCGCCGAGTCGGTGAAGACCCTGGCCTGGAAGTACGCCGTCGGCGGAGAACCGTTCGGCCTCACCCCGCGCGAGCCGCACACAGGCACCGTCCCGAACCCGGACGCCGCTGCCGACGCAGTGTTCCTCGAGTCGCTGCGCGGCGTCACCGCCTCGCTCGACGACGTCGACTGGATCGCCGGAGGCGAGTCGCCCGCGCAGATCACCCCGGGAATGCGCGACCTGCGCCGCAGCCCGCTGCCGGTGCGGCGGGACGCGTACCGGGAAGCCCGGATCGCCCACCAGCGGGGCTGGTACGCGGGCAAGGCCGCCGGCGCGAGGCGCAACGCCCGGCGGTGGTCCGTCGTGGTCACGGTGGCCACCTCGATCGGCCTGATCGGGGCCACGGTGAAGGCGTTCGGCGGGCTGGGGCTCGACTTCCTCGGCATCGCCTCGGCGTGCGCCGCGTCGGCCGCCGCGTGGACCCAGTTCCGGCAGCACGAGTCGATCGCGAGCGCGTACGGCGTGGCGGCCCGGGAACTGACCCTGATCGACGACCGGCTCGCGACCTGCGACCACGAAGCCACCTGGGCCAGGCTGGTCGAGGAGTCCGAGGCCGCGATCTCCCGGGAGCACACCACCTGGGCGGCCCGGCGGGACGTACGGCTGGGTCGGCAGCCGTAGGCCCGCGGCTTCTAGGATCATGGCGTGCGCCGTACCCTGATCCTCCTGCTCACGATCGCCATCGCGGTTACCGGCTGTACCGGGGAACCCGCTCCGAAGCCACCGTTGCGGCCGCACTGGCATGCGGTCACGCTGCCCGTACCACCCGGGCCCGCGGGTCGACTCGCGGTCCGCGACGCGGTGAAGTGCGACGGCCGGTGGTACATCGTCGGAGGCGTCTTCACCGGCCCCGGCGAGAGCCGGCCGGCCGCGTGGCGCAGCGCCGACGGGCGTACCTGGGCCAACCTGAAGTTCGCCCCGCGGTGGTATTGGGCGCACCGCAACGTGATCGCCTCGGTGGCCTGCCACGACGGGCGGATCGCGATGCTGGGCGCCAAGTCCGGCGGCGCCCACGGCAACCCCAGGGTCAGCACCTGGTACGAGCGTCCCGACGGCGTCTACACCGACGTACTCGCCGCCTTCTCCCAGTACGGCGGGGACAAGGCGGTCAACGTCGCGCGGCTGGCCGCGGGCGACACCGGCTGGATGATCGCCGGCAACCGGATGACCGGCGCGGCGGTGTGGCGCTCCTCGGACGCCACCGAGTTCCAGCGCATCGACTCCGATCCCGAGCTGTCCAGCGACCCGACGTACGACACGGCGGCGATCGACCTGACGTACGCGGACGGCTCGTGGACCGTGGTCGGCAGCGCCCAGGTCACCGGCCGGGTGGCCCGTACGCCCCTCGCGTGGACCTCCCCCGACGGCGCCCGCTGGCACCGCCAGAAAGTCCCGTACGGCAAGGAGTACGCGGATCTGCAGCGGGTGATCCCGTACCCGAAAGGGGTCTTGGCGGTCGGGATCCACGGGCAGCAGTTCGGCGCGTGGCGGCGGGTCGGCACGACGTGGCGCCGCCTCGGCCGGTTCGGAAAGCTGGACCCGGACGCCGCCGCCAGCCCGTTCGTGTCAGGGCTGTGCATAGCCGGGAAGACGGTGGTCGCGACGATCAGCGACGGCAGTCGGTATCAGTTGTGGGCGGCCACCGACGGCGCCCACTGGCGGCGGGTGGCGACGCCCGAGGCGCCCAGCACCGCGGGCGAGCACGTCATGACAGCGGTCGGGGCCGGCGACGAGATGCTGCTGCTGACCGACGACGGGAAGACCGGGCGGGCGTACGCCGCCGGTGCGCCCCGCTAGCTGTCCGGGGTCGGCCCCGCGCCGGAGACAGGTTTCGGAGACCTGTCGTCGACGCGCTTGTCGCTGACGATCGATGCGAGGTCGGCCGTACCGTCGACCACGGCCTGTGCCACCTCGGAGAGCCGCTGGTTGTGGGATCGGGCGAAATCGCGCAGGGCACGGAACGCCGCGTCCATGTCGAGGCCGAACCGCTCGGCGAACACGCCCTTCGCCTGCTCGATCACCACCCGGGTGTTGAGCGCGGTCTGCAGCTGCTCGGCGAGCACCGTACGGCGCCGGATCAACCGCTCCTGGATCAGGCCCACCGTGGCGACGTCAGCCATCGCCTGACCGATCCGCTGCTCGGTCTCGTTCATCCGTCTGGTGCTGGTGAGGAAGAGGTTCATCACACCGATCACGTCCTGCCGGGCACGCATCGGCAAGGAGTACACGGTGCGGAATCCCAGCTCGCCGGCCAACTCGGTCAGTCGCGGCCACCGGTCATCGTCCACCGTCAGGTCTTCGTGCATGATCGCCACACCGGTCTGGAAACACAGCACGCAGGGACCCTGGTCGGTCTGTATCTGCAGCAATTCCATCAGCCGCGTCTTCTCGCTCGACGCGGCCATCACGCGCAGCTGGCCGCGCTGGTCGGCGAGCATCAGGCCCACCTCGTCGACAGGCAGCAACTCGACGCACTTACCGGCGAGCCGATGGAGGAATTCGATCACATCAAAGTCGTCGACAAGCGTATCGGCGAGTTCGACGAACGCCTCTGCCAGGCGCTCTGTACGCATAGTTACCACCTTGCCTAGGTTCACCGGTTGGCGACCCCTCATTTGGCCGGCTCCCCAGGCGCCGGCGGATCCTCGTTCGGTTCCGGCTCTTGGTCCGGTCCCAGCTCTTCTTCCGGTGGTTCTCGCGGCGGTGGCGCCTGCCCCGGTGACGAGGCGAGATGCCTGTCCTCGCTGAGCCGCAACCTCCGCTCGACGATGTCGCGCGCCACCTCTTCCATGGTGCGGCCCTCGGCGTACGCACGGGCCCGTAGCCGTACGAAGGCCTCTTCCAGTCCAATACCCAACTGAACTGTCAGCATGCCGGTCGCCTGGTGGACATCGGCCCGATGCGGCAGCAACTCGCCGGCCAATTCGAGCAACTTGCCAGGGTCGAGCCCCGGCTTGTGATCGATCTGCCGGTCGAGCAGCACCAGCGTCGTGGCGTGACATACCTGCAGTATGTCGCCGATCTCGGCGGTGGAGAGTCCGCCAGCCTTGTCACGGTAAAGCTCCAGCAGGCCGAGCCGGATGGCGCCGACCTGCAGCGGGAACGAGAAGATCGCGTGGACGCCGGCGGCGATCGCCTCGGGCGTGAACACCGGCCAGCGGACGGCGTACTCGGGCGTCGCCAGATCCGCCGCCAGCACCGGGCCGCCGTTACCGTACGCATCCGTACTTGGTCCTTCACCGAGCGCGAAGTACAGCTGGTCGATCCGGAGTGCCACCTCGTCGGTGACCCACAGCGGCGCCCGTACGTTCGCGGCGGTCATCAGGACGACGCACGCGCCGGTGATCCCTGGCAGGTACCGCAGGAAGCCGGTGTTCAGGTCCGCCCGCTGGGTACCGTTCAACCGGGTGCCGCCGCCGTCCGCGGTGAGCTGCATCAGGAGTTGCCGCAACCGGGGCACATCAGACATGCCAGGAACCGTCCGTGACCCGGCGATGCGCTTCGAAAAGCCCTGCCGCCACCTTGTACCTCCGGTCCAACCGAGCCCTGTCGGCCCGTACGGGTCGGGATGGTCTCCCGCGGTCCGACCGGTCGAGGCGCCTCCCGCATGCTACGCCGCCGACACGCAGCGCTGAACTGCAGCACGCTGGCCAGCAACCGCACCCCGCGAGGTCATCGTGACGGAATGCCCAGACCGGTCCACCGTTAAAGGTCTCGCGCCGGTCGGGCTCGGTCCAGCGGCAAACGTCCTGTATCGGCCAGGCGAACGGCCGTACCGGGGCGGGTCGCCCGAACGGCCCGGCAACCCGGGACTTCGGTCCCTGTCGTACCCGGCGAAGACGTTGCACCGTGGAAATCGACACTCACCGACGATGAGGGAGTGCCGCAGGGCGGAGAAGGATGCGACGCCGTACGTCGCCGCGGTCCATGGTTGCCACGACCCACCGGCCGCAGCGCACGAAGGAGCGCAGACCCACCATCGCCAAGATGGAGATATCCGCCAACTGCCAGGCGCCCCGCTACGTCGGTGAGTGTCCTCAGTGCACGGCCGCGGCGGGCCGGGTTCCATCGTTCCGATTGCGCGGTCCACGATCATTGACGAGGGTGGGTCCATGGCCAGTCGCGGCACTGCTACCAGTTCCGTCTCCACTCCCCGTCCCGGTTCCGCCCCGCCGGCGCTGTCCGACGACGAGGTACGCCGGATCGACGCGTACTGGCGGGCGGCGAACTACCTGACCGTGGGCCAGATCTACCTGCTGGACAACGCGCTGCTGACCCAGCCGCTACGCGGTGAGCACATCAAGCCCAGGCTGCTCGGCCACTGGGGCACCGGCCCCGGCCTGAACCTGCTGTACGCCCACCTCAACCGCGCCATCGTGGCCCGCGACCTGAACGCCATCTTCATCACCGGCCCCGGCCACGGCGGCCCGTCGATCGTCGCCAACACCTGGCTGGAGGGTACGTACAGCGAGCGGTACCCGGAGATCACCCGGGACGCGCAAGGGATGCACCGGCTGTTCCGGCAGTTCTCGTTCCCCGGCGGCATCCCCAGCCACGTGGCCGCCGAGGTGCCCGGCTCGATCCACGAGGGCGGCGAGCTCGGGTATTCGCTGTCCCACGCGTACGGGGCGGTGTTCGACAACCCCGATCTGCTGGCGCTCTGCGTGGTCGGCGACGGGGAGGCGGAGACCGGCCCGCTGGCCGGCAGCTGGCTGTCGACCGCGTTCCTGAACCCGGTGCGCGACGGCGCGGTGCTGCCCGTACTGCACCTCAACGGGTACAAGATCGCGAACCCCACGGTGCTCGCCCGGATCCCGGAAGAAGACCTGATCAAAACCCTTTCCGGGTACGGCTACGAGCCGCTGGTCGTCTCCGGCGACGTACCCGAGCGGGTGCACCGGGAGCTGGCGGCGACGCTCGACCACGCGCTCGACCGGATCGCGGAGATCCAGCGCCACGCTCGCCAGACGCACGATCCGAGCCGGCCGCGGTGGCCGATGATCGTGCTGCGTACGCCCAAGGGTTGGACCGGGCCGGCGACCGTCGACGGCGTGCAGGTCGAAGGCACCTTCCGGGCCCACCAGGTGCCCCTGTCGGGGGTACGCGACAACCCGCGCCACCTGGCACAGCTCGAGAGCTGGCTGCGCAGTTACCGGCCGGAGGAGCTGTTCGACCGCGACGGCGCGCCGGTCGAGACGATCCGTACCCAGGCGCCGAGCGGCGACCGGCGGATGAGCGCCAACCCGCACGCCAACGGCGGCGTCCTGCTGCGCGACCTCGACCTGCCCGACTACCGGGACTACGCGGTGGACGTACGCGAGCCGGGCGGCACCACCGCGGAGGCGACCCGCAAGCTCGGCGAGTGGCTGCGCGACATCGTCGACGGCAACCGGGACCGGTTCCGGATCTTCGCGCCGGACGAGGCGAAGTCGAACCGGCTGGACGCGGTCTTCGACGTCACCGGCCGGGCCTTCACGGCGCACACCGAGCCGGGAGACGACCACCTCGACCCCGACGGCCGGGTGATGGAGGTGCTGTCCGAGCACCTGTGTCAGGGCTGGCTGGAGGGCTACCTGCTGACCGGCCGGCACGGGCTGTTCACCAGCTACGAGGCGTTCATCCACATCGTCGACTCGATGTTCAACCAGCACGCCAAGTGGCTCAAGGTGAGCCGCGGGATCGGCTGGCGGCCGCCGATCGCCAGCCTCAACTACCTGCTGTCCAGCCATGTCTGGCGGCAGGACCACAACGGCTTCTCCCACCAGGACCCGGGCTTCATCGACCACGTCGTGAACAAGAAGGCGGAGATCATTCGGGTCTACCTGCCGCCGGACGCGAACACGCTGCTGTCCACGATGGACCACTGCCTGCGCAGCCGGCAGTACGTCAACGTCGTCGTCGCCGGCAAGCAGCCCGCGCCGCAGTGGCTGGACCTGGCGACCGCCGCAGAACACTGCCGCCGCGGCGTCGACGCCTGGTCCTGGGCCAGCACCAGCGGCGCCACCGACGGCGGCGAGCCCGATGTGGTGCTGGCGTGCGCGGGAGACGTACCCACCCTGGAGACCCTGGCCGCCGCGGACCTGCTGCGACGGCACCTCCCGGACCTGGCAGTACGCGTGGTCAACGTGGTCGACCTGATGCGGCTGCAACCGGAGTCCGAGCATCCGCACGGCCTGCCGGACGCCGAGTTCGACCGGCTGTTCACCGCGGACCGGCCGGTGATCTTCGCGTACCACGGCTATCCGTGGCTGATCCACCGGCTGACGTACCGGCGGACCAACCACGAGAACCTGCACGTACGCGGGTACAAGGAGGAGGGCACCACCACCACGCCGTTCGACATGGTGATGCTCAACGACCTCGACCGGTACCACCTGGTGATGGACGTGATCGACCGGGTGCCCGGGCTGGCCGAGCGCGCCGGCGACGTACGGCAGCTGATGGTCGACACCCGGCAGCGCTGCCGCGACCACACCCGCCAGTACGGCGAGGACGCGCCCGAGGTCCGCGACTGGACCTGGCCCGGCGCCACGACATAAGGAGACTCAGGTGCGGGTGCTCGTCGTCAACTCCGGCTCCAGCAGCCTGAAGCTGCGACTGCTCGACGCCGACAGTGCCGGCAGTGCCGGCCCCAACGACGGTGCCGGCCCCAACGACGGTGCCGGCCCCAACGACGCGGTGCTGTGGCGGCATGATGCCGCCGCGCCCGCCGAGCTGTCCGACGACGAACTGACCGCGATGTTCGACGAGGCACCCGAAGCCGACGCGGTCGGACACCGGGTGGTGCACGGCGGCCCCGACCTGCGGGGCCCGACCCTGATCGACGACGCGGTGCTGGAACAGCTCGACGCGCTCACCGCACTCGCGCCGCTGCACCAACCGCCGGCGCTACGGCTGATCCGGATGGTCACCGCCGCCCGCCCCGAGCTGCCCAACGTCGCCTGCTTCGACACCTCGTTCCACCGCACCATCCCGCCGGCGGCGGAGACGTACCCGATCCCCGAAGCGTGGCGCAAGAGCTACCCGATCCGCCGGTACGGCTTCCACGGCCTCTCGCACCAGTGGGCTGCCCGCCGCGCCGCCGAGCTCGCCGGCAGCCAGCCGCAGCGGCTGGTGGTGTGTCACCTGGGTGCCGGTTCCTCGCTGTCCGCGGTCCGCAACGGCCACTGCGTCGACACCACGATGGGGTTCACGCCGCTGGAAGGCCTCATGATGGCGACCCGCTCCGGCGACGTCGACCCGGGGCTGGTGCTCTGGCTGATCCGCCACGCCGGCATCGCCCCCGACGAGGTCGAGCACCGGCTGGTCCACGAGTCCGGGCTGCTCGGCATGGCGGGCCAGGCCGACATGCGTACGGTGCTGAACCTGGCCGACGCGGGCGACGAAGCCGCCGCGCTCGCCGTCGACGTCTACCAGCACCGGCTGCGCGCGGGGATCGCCGCGATGGTCGCGTCGCTCGGCGGGCTGGACACGCTGGTGTTCACCGGCGGCGTCGGCGAGCACGCGTGGCAGGTCCGCTCCCGCGCCGCGGAGGACCTGGCCTTCCTGGGGGTACGGATCGACGCCGCGACCAACCACGGCGCCGTACCGGACGCGGAGCTCACCGACGGCGGCGCCGCCGTACGGACCTTCCTGATCGAGGCGCGTGAGGATCTCGAGATCTCCCGGGACACCCGCCTGCTGCTGACCGTGTGAACCGGTCAGTCCCGCCGCACCACGCTGAGCCGGCCGTCGTGCTCCATCCGCACCGTGTCCACCTCGGCCAGGTCCTGTACGTCGTGCTTGCGCAGCTGCGACCGATCAGCACCATCACCTCGACGGTGTGCTCCGGAGCGAACACCCGACCCCAGTCGATCCGCATCGACATGCCCCCTGTCGTACCCGTGTGGTGACATACCCATGGAGTACGAGGGAGCTGCGGTGATCACTGAACGGGGACTCAACCGGGCGCTGCTCGCCAGGCAGGGTCTGCTGACGCCGTACACGGCACCGCCGGCCCAGGTGGTCGGCTCGGTGGGGGCGCTGCAGACCCAGTACTGGCCGTCGCTGCTGCCGGCGCTGGTAAGCCGTACCAGCGGGCTGACCGCCGAGCGGGTCTACCGGGAGCTGGCCGCCGGCCGGCTGCTGGTCGGCACGCTGCTGCGCGGCACGATCCACACCGTCACCGCCGAGGAGTACCCCGCGTACGCGGCGGTGACCGCCGGCTCGAAGGTCGGCCACCTGCGCCGGCCGGCCAACGTACCGGACCACGCCACCGACGAGCTGCGGGCCGAGCTGCGCGCCTTCACCGCACGACCCCGCACCCCCGAGCAGGTGTACGAGTTCGCCGAATCCTGGGTGCGGCGCCACCCCGGCGTCTTCGACGACGAAGAGCTGGCCTACCAGCGGTCGTCGAAGTGGCGGCCGTTCTGCACCAAGGTCGGCCTGCTCCGGGTCCCCGCCGACGGCCGGTGGGACTCGAAGACCCCGAGGGGGCTGCTCGCCGCCCCGACAGACCGGCCCGAGGACGCGCTCGAGATCGTGATCCGCGCCCACCTGCGGGCGTACGGTCCGGCCGCCGCCGAGGACGTCGCGTCCTGGATCGGCTGGAACATCGGCCCGGTACGCGAAGCCGTCACCGCGATGTCCGACCTGGACAACGTGACCGACGAAGCGGGCCGCACCCTCTACGACCTGCCGGACGCGCCCCGTCCCGACCCCGACGTCGAAGCACCGGTGAGGCTGTTGCCGTGGTTTGACAGCGCTCTGCTGGCGTACGCGCCGAAACGGCGTACCCGGATCCTGCCGGAGGCGTACCAGGAGATCGTCTGGTTACGGCGGAACGGGCAGCTCAAGCCGACGGTCCTGGTGGACGGGCTGGTCGCCGGCAGCTGGGCGCTGACCAGCACCAGGAGCACCGTGACCCTCACCGTCGCCCCGCTACGGAAACTCACCAGACGCGGCCACGCGGCTCTGACCGAAGAAGCCGAACGCCTGCTGGCCGGCACTCACCCCGACGCCGACCACGAGATCACCATCGAGCCCTAAGTACGGTCCTTCGCCCGTACGCCGATCGCCCGGTGCAGCGCCAACGCGGCATCGCCCAGCGCCTCGCGCGCCCGACGGCTGAAGCCGAAGAAGTTGACGTACCCGTGGATCAGGTCTTCGAAGCGACGGTGCGTGACCGGCACGCCGGCCTCGGCCAGCCGCGACCCGAACGCCTCTCCCTCGTCGCGCAGCGGGTCGAACCCCGCCGTCGCCAGGTACGCGGGCGGCATACCCGACAGGTCCGGCGCGAGCATCGGCGACAGCAGCCGGTCGGACTTGTCGGCACCGTCGGCGTAGTTGGCTTCGTACCAGTTCATGGTCTCCTCGGTGAGGAAGAAGCGCTCCGCGTACCGCTGGCGGGACGGCCGGCGGGCCGTGAGGTCGGTCGCCGGATAGAACAGCAACTGGTACGCCGGCCGCGGCCCACCCGCCTCGACCGCCTGCAGCGCCGAGACGATCGCCAGGTTGCCGCCCGCGCTGTCGCCGCCGACCGCGATCGCGTCCGGATCGATGCCCAGCTCGTCCGCGTGCGCCACGGCCCAGCGGAAGGCCGCGAACACGTCGTGCGCGGCGGCGGGGAACCGGTGCTCCGGGGCCAGCCGGTAATTCGCGGAGAGCACCGAGACGCCCGCGTGCTTCGCCAGGAACCGGCAGACGTTGTCGTGGCTGTCCAGGTCGCCGACGGTCCAGCCGCCGCCGTGGTAGTAGATCAGCAGACCGCGCCCGGGCGCGCGCTCCTCCGGGACGTACAGCCTGGCGGCCCGTTCCGCGGGCAGCGGCAGCGTACGCGTCGCGACCGGCCGCACCAGCGGCCCGCGGATGATCGCGTCACCCTCCGCCACCTCGCGGCGCGCGTGCTCCGCGGTGGTGTGCTCCAGGCCCCGCCCGGTCCACCGCTGCAGCCGCAGCAGCAACTGCATGTCGACGTCGAGCTGCTGCCCCTCGACCACGATCGGCCTGCCCGCGATCGTCCGGCGCGCCGGCTCGGGCAGCGAGAACAGGGCTCGGGTGCCCACCGCCAGGCCCGCGATCGAGAGCTTGCGCATTCCGACTGTCACGCCGCCTCCTGTGGTGGGGATGCCGCCACATTACCGGCCGGTAGCTTCGCGGTACACCGCCAGCGACGCGACCGGTCACCGGGACGCCGTACCGGCGGTAGGTTCGGGCCGTGACCCACACCGACCACCGCCCCTGGCTGCGCCCGATGACCGCGCGCCGGGCCGACGAGGAGCACCGCGCCTCGACGCCGCTGGAGCTGTTCTTCGACCTGTGTTTCGTGGTCGCGGTCTCGCTCGCCGCCGCCCGGCTGCACCACGCGCTCTCGACCGGCGACATCGGCCGCGCGCTGCCGTGGTACCTGCTGATGTTCTTCGGCATCTGGTGGGCCTGGATGAACTTCACCTGGTTCGCCTCGGCGTACGACACCGACGACGGGCCGTACCGGATCACGACGCTGGTGCAGATCGCCGGCGTACTGGTGTTCGCCGCCGGCATCCCGGCCGCGTTCGACCGCGGCGACCTGCGGGTCGTCGTCATCGGGTACGTGATCATGCGGCTGGCGATGGTCACCCAGTGGCTGCGGGTGATGCGGGCCGACCCGCGCCGCCGCACCTGCGCCGCCCGGTACGCGCTCGGCATCACCGTGGTCCAGGTGCTGTGGATCCTGCGACTGTGGGTGCCCGGGTCGTGGACCGCCGTCAGCATCCTGATCCTGGTGCTCGCCGAGCTCGCGGTGCCGATCTGGGCCGAACGCGCCGCACCGACCACCTGGCACCCGCACCACATCGCCGAGCGCTATGGCCTGTTCACCATCATCGTGCTCGGCGAGTCGATCCTCGCGGCCTCCACCGCCCTGCAGGAAGCCGTCGCCGCCGGCCACGGAGACCTCCGGCTGCACGTGCTCGCCGGCTCCGGCCTGGTGATCGTGTTCGCACTGTGGTGGCTCTACTTCGACCAGCCGGTGCAGCACATGTTGCGGTCCCTGCCCACCGCGATTTTCTGGGGGTACGGCCACTTCGTGGTCTTCGCCTCGGTGGCCGCCGTCGGGGCCGGCCTGCAGTCGGCCGTGGACTTCAAGACGCACCACAGCGAGCTGAGCGGCCTCGCCACCGGGTACGCCATCTGCGTACCGGTCGCGCTCTACCTGCTCGCCGTGTGGCTGCTGATCGTACGGACCGACGCCGCCCGCCGGGGAACGGTCGCGGTGGCGGCGTACCCGGTCGCGGCCGCCCTGATCCTCCTCGCCCCACTCACCCCACTACCGGTCGAGGTCACCGCCCTGACCCTGGTCACCCTGGTCGCCCTCACCAGCGCCTCCGCTCCCCGCCGCGCACTCCCCCGCCGCGCGGTTTACCGATAACCGCCAGATCCTGGCGGGGGTGGGCGGCCAGGTGGGGCGGGTCACGGGGCTCGGCGGTTGACTTCAAGTTCGCTTTAGGTTGAAGGATGGGGGCAGCAGACGTACCCAGGAGGAGAAACTCATGCCCGTCGCGCTGATCACCGGAGCCTCGGCCGGACTCGGCCTGGCCACCGCCCGCGCGCTCGCCGTACGCCACTGGACCCTGATCATCGACGCCCGCGGCGAAGCCGTCCTGCACCGCGCCGCCGCCGAGCTTCCCGGCGCTGTCGCGATCGCCGGAGACGTGGCCGACCCGGCGCACCGGCAGGAACTGGCCGACGCCGTGGACAAGGCGGGCGGTCTGGACCTGCTGGTCAACAACGCCAGTTACCTCGGCCCGAGCCCGATGCCGTCGCTGGCCGACTATCCGCTCGACGTACTGGAGCGGGTCTACCGGGTCGATGTGTTCGCGCCGCTCGCGCTGACGCAACTGCTGCTCCCCCGGCTCGCCGCGTCGGGCGGCACGGTGGTCAACATCAGCTCCGACGCCGCCGTCGAGGCGTACGAAGGCTGGGGCGGGTACGGCTCCGCGAAGGCCGCGCTGGACCACCTGACCGCGATCCTCGCCGCCGAGCACCCCGACCTCCACGTGTACGCCTTCGACCCGGGCGACATGCGTACCGACATGCATCAGCAGGCCTTCCCCGGCGAGGACATCTCCGACCGGCCCGAGCCGGACACCGTGGTGCCGAAGCTGCTGCACCTGGTCGACAGCCGGCCGGCGAGTGGTCGCTACCGGGCGTCCGAGGTGACGGCATGATCGCTGTCGCCGGTCCGCGTACCCGGTTCGTGCTGCCGGACGAGTTGAGCGCCCCGTCGCCACCGGAGGCCCGTGGCGTCCCCCGCGACCAGGTACGACTCCTGGTCGCCGGCGAGCGCTGGGTCTACCACACCCGGTTCGCCGCGCTGGGGCGCTTCCTCGACCCGGGTGACCTGTTGGTGGTCAACACCTCCGGCACGCTGCCCGCCGCCGCCGACGGTGACTGGCGGGGCGAGCCGGTCGTGGTGCACTTCTCCACCGTCCTCGACAACGGCGACCGGGTGGTCGAGCTGCGTACCTCGCCCGATGCGGGCCAGCCGATCCTCGACGCCTCGCCCGGAGACCCCGTCGCGCTCGGCGCTGTGACGGTGACGCTGCTGGAGCCGTACCCGAAGGAGAATCAGCGACTCTGGCGGGCGAGTGTCGCCGGCGACCTCGCCGCGCACCTGGCCTGGAACGGCCGACCCGTCCGGTACGGGTACGTCGCCGACCAGTGGCCGCTGGAGGCGTACCAGACGGTGTTCGCGACCGAGCCGGGCAGCGCCGAGATGCCGAGCGCGGGCCGGCCGTTCACCCCCGAGCTGGTGACCCGGTTGGCGGCTGCGGGGGTGGGCTTCGCGCCGGTCACGCTGCACACCGGGGTGTCCTCGCAGGAGGCGGGTGAGCCGCCGTTGCCGGAGAGGTTCCGGGTGCCGGCGGCCACCGCGCGGCTGGTCAACTGGACCCGGGCCCAGGGTCGCCGCGTGGTCGCGATCGGCACCACCGTGGTGCGGGCTCTCGAGTCCGCGGCCGGCGGCGACACCGTGCGACCGGCCCACGGCTGGACCGATCTCGTGATCGGACCGGACCGGCCGACCCGGGTGGTGGACTCACTGGTCACCGGGCTGCACGCGCCGGAGGCTTCGCATCTGCTGATGCTGGAGGCGATCGCCGGCCCCGAGACAGTGCAGCGGGCGTACGACGCGGCGCTGGAGCGCCGTTACCTGTGGCACGAGTTCGGGGACGTGAGTCTGCTCCACTCGCCGCGCGGCTGAGCTCGCCGGGCCGTCAGGAGGCCTTGCGCGCGGCCACCAGGTCCGCGCCGATGGTACGGCGTACGAAACTGCCGACCTCGCGGATCGCCCGGCCGGCCTCGGGCATCACCCCGTACATCGCGGCGAAGGCGTGCACCTGGCCTTCCCAGATCTGCAGCGTCACCGGTACGCCGGCGGCGGCGAGCCGCTCGGCCATCAGCTCGCTGTCGCACCGCAACATCTCGCCCTCGGCGGCGATCAACAGGGACGGCGGCATCGCCGTCAGGTCGTGGTTGACCGGTGAGAGCAGCGGATCGGTGGGAACCACGCCGTCGGTCAGCATGTGGACCAGCCTGGGCAGCCGCTGCACCGGGGCGTACGCGTCCCGCTTGCTGTTCGGGTGGGCGAACTTCGTCTCGCAGTCCAGGTCCAGCCACGGCGAGAGCGCCACGATCCCGGCCGGCGTGGGCAGCCCTTCGGCCACCGCCTTCAACGCGGTCGCGAACGCCAGGTGCCCGCCGGCGGAGTCACCGGCGAAGACGATCCGCTCCGGCGCGTACCCCTGCGACAACAGGTACCGGTACGAGGTCAGGCAGTCCGCGACCGACCCGGGCAACGACACCTTCGGCAGCTGCCGGTACGCCACCGACAGCGCCGGCAGCCCGCTGGCCCGGGAGATCGCCGCCACCGCGGGCCGGTGGGTGGCGATGCCGCACATCAGGAAGGCGCCGCCGTGGAAGTAGAGCACCACCCCGTCGTCGGAGGCGTCCTTGGCACGGATCCACTCGGCGTCGAAACCGTCCAGCTTCACCGGGTCGTACGTGGCCCACTTCGGGCGGCGGCGCAACCCGGCGGCGGCCTCGAGCAGCCCGAAGAACGGCATGCTCCACGCTGAGATCGGGCCCGAGATCATGACAGGCCGCAGCAGGGTGGTCGCGAGCGCGTGCACCACCTTCGCTTGGCAGCTGACGTCGGTCCGCAGCTGCACTACCGGCCGTTTCGCCATGATCCGTCCTTTTCCCAAGTAACCCGTACGCAACATGGGTGAAATTTAAAGATAACGGAACCTCGCAATTTAACCCAGACTCAACTGCGTTGACTCGCCGCGGCCTTTGCGGTTACCAACCCCCGCTGCAGTACGGCGAGTAACGCGTCGCGCACGGATAGTCGATCGCGTGCGTCGAAGGTGACCAGTGGTGTCTGGTCTCCGACGGCGAGCGCCCACCGTACGTCCGCCAGGTCGTGCGCCAGTTCCCCGTCGAACAGGTTCACCCCGACGACGAACGGCATGTTCGCCTGTTCGAAGTAGTCCACCGCCGGATAGCAGTCGTCCAACCGCCGGGTGTCGACGATGACCAGCGCCCCGAGCGCCCCGGTCACGATGTCGTCCCACATGAAGCCGAACCGATCCTGCCCCGGCGTACCGAACAGGTAGAGCTTGAGATCGGTGTCGACGGTGATGCAGCCGAAGTCCATCGCCACGGTCGTGGTGGTCTTCTCCGGCACCTCGCCGGTCCGGTCGATCTCCGCCGCGACGTCGGTCATCATCGCCTCGGTACGCAGCGGCGGGATCTCCGAGATCGCGCCCACCGAGGTCGTCTTGCCGACCCCGAAGCCGCCGGCGATCACGATCTTCACCGGCACAGGCGGCCGGCGTACCGGCCGGGCGCCCGGCCCGGCTCCGGGGTCGTGCTGCGGCGGGTACGGTACGGCGCCGATCCGCTCAACGGATTGATTGGAGTCCACGGATCACTCTCTCGATGGTGTCGGCATCCCGGTGCAAACCGGCCTGTGGCCGCAGCACGGCGAGGTAGCCGAGCGCGGCGAGATCCCCCACGAGTACGCGCGTCACCCCGAGGTGTAGGCCGAGCCGAGCGGCGATCTCCGCCAACGACATCGGCTCGGAGCAGAGCGCGACGATGTCCCGGTGTTCGAAGGCGAGCCGGTGCGCGCTCGCCATGCCCTGCGTGGTCGTGGCGACCTGCGCCTCGATCTCGAGCGACTCGTCGATCGGCCGTACCCGGCCCGAGGTGAGCAGGTAGGGCCGCAGTGTGTTCACCCCGTCGGCGTGCAGCCCGGAGCCGCCCACCCGCGGCTCCGGCACTGGCCGTGGCGGGGGCGGCCGCGGGGTTGGAGCGTGCGGCGGCGGGTGCGGCGGCCGCGGCTCGGAACGGTCGCGGTGGTCGGCATGGTTTCGCGGCCCGGTCGATCCGTCCGGGGGCGGGGCCGCTGGCGGTCCGGCCGCCGGAATGTACGGCCGTACCAGGTTGGACGTGGGCGGATCGCGCCGCTGTTCCGTCATCTGGAGATCACGCGCCGACGTTGATCTTCAGCTCCTCGATGAGCTGTGGTGTCAGTACGCCGCCGGCCCGGTTGGTGAACAGCGCCATCTCGTACGCGATGGTGCCGAGGTTGGCCTGTTTCGAGGCGAGTACGCCGAGCACGGACCCGACGCTGATGGTGCTGACCAGGACGTACCCCTGGGACAGCTCGATGATGATCTTGTCGGGGTCACCCAGCTCGTAGCACTGCGCGGCACCGATCGCGAGACTCATGATCGCCGAGGTGACGGCGGCGAGCCGGTCGGCGTCCTGCCGGGGTCCGGCGGACGAGGTCGCCATCAACAATCCGTCGGACGAGACCGCGATCGCCTCCAGGACACCGGCGGTGTCGGACGCGAATCGGCTCAACAGCCAGTTGAAGTTCTGCACTTCGACACTGGCGTACGGCACCGTACTCATCCTGTGCTCCCCTTCTCGGCGACGCCCCCCGCGCCAGGTTGTCGGTCGGTTTCGGTCTCGGCGGCCGCCCGCGCCAGAGCGGACGTGAACGCGTCGAGCGCCGCCCGCTCCTGTTCCGGATCCCGGGAGATCGCCGGCGATCCCGTCGGGTACCGCGGTGGCTCGTCCCGGCGCCGTGGCCGGGTGTCGCTGGAGAGATTGGCGCCCGGCACCCGACGGGTCAGCCCACCTCGGGTCCGCTGGCCGGCTTCGGGCGGTGGCGGGTCCGCGTCGCCCGTACCGACCCAGGGCCGGCGGGGCGACGGACGATCGGTTGGCGTCGCGCCATCCGGGGGTACGGCCTGCGAACTCCGTCGCAACGGAGACGGCGCCGGCGGCAGCGGCCGGGGCGACGGCCGGTCTTGGGGCGCCCGATCATGCGACGGCGGGTGAGGCGACGGCCGATGCGACATCGAGGGGCGCGGCGACGGCCGCGCGGCTGGAGTGCCGGGCGGCGGCGCGGCGTCGGGCGGGTCGGTGCCGTCCTTGGCGAACCACACGAAGTCGGCGCTCGACGTACCCGTGGACGGTGCCGCGACCAGGGCCGGCGGGACATCCCGTGCCGGCGCGCCAGCCGCCCCACCACGAACAGCCCCAGCACGGTGGTGGGCGCGATGTCGAGCCGCTCCCGCTGTACGAACCGCTCGTTCTCCCGGGCCAGTTGCTCCGCCGACAGCCCGATGCCGTGGTCGGCGATCGTGAGCTGGCAGCCGGTCGCGAGCCGCTCCGCGGACACGTCCACCACCGTGGTCGGCGGCGAGTACGAGGTCGCGTTCTCCAGCAGCTCGGCGAGCAGCAGCGACAGGTCGGCGACCAGGTCCGGCGCCACCGTCACGTCACAGACGGAGACCAGGCGTACCCGCCGGAAGTCCTCGATCTCGGCCAGCGCCGAGCGCAACACCGTGGCGAGCTGCGCCGGTACGGCGATGCGGGTCTCGTCGCGTACCCCGGAGACGACCAGCAGGCTCTCCGCGCTGCGCCGCAGCCGCATCGACAGGTGGTCGAGCCGGTACAGCTCGGCGAGCAGCTTGGGGTTCTGTTCGTCGCGCTCCAACTGGTCGATCAGCGCCAGCTGGCCGCCCACCAGATTCTGGGTACGCCGAGCCACGCTGGCGAACATCAGTCCGACGTTCTGCCGGGTGTGCACCTGGCGTTCCAGCAGCAACGCCGCGGTGGCCTGCACCTGGTTGAACGCGCCGGCCAGGTCGCCCACCTCGTCCCGGGACCGTACGGCGATCGCCGCCAACCGGGGCGGCCGGTCGTCCACAAGCTCGGAGTCCGACACCCGCGCCAGCTCGGTACGCGCCAGCTCGGCGACCGCGGTGGCGGCCCGGGTGAGGTGGCGTACGGGTCGGGCGATGGACCGGCTGACGGCGACGCCGAGCGCCACCACCAGCGCGAACATCAGCAACGTACCGGCGCCCACGATCCAGGCCGCGAGCCCGGCCCGGTCGGCGCTGGCCCGCGACGCCGTCTCGACCTGCCGTACGGTCTGGATCAGCAGGAGTTGCCGCAGCACGGCCTGCGCCTCGGCGACGTCCCGCGCGCTGGCCACGAACTCCTGGCCCAGGCCCTCCTCGGCGACGCGTACCTGTTCGGTCAGCTCGGTCAGCAGCCTGGTGGACCTGCCCTCGTCCACGGTGCGCATCGTCTCGGCCTGATCCGGGCGGGCCACGCGTACGAACCGGTCGGCCTCGAGGCGTCGTACCGCGTCGGCTTCGACCAGCAGGTCCCGGCCGGTCTTCACGTTCGTCGCCGCCACCAGCAGCGCCGCCCCCATCCGGCTGCTCTGCTCGTTGGCCCGCAGCAGCGCGTCCAAGGTCTCCAGTTGCCGGCCGGCACCGGTCGAGCCGAAGGTACGCGCGTCGAGCCCGAGCGCGTCGAGCAACTCGTCGGTCGCCTTCCCGTACTCCCGAAACACCTGTTCGGGCCGGGCCTTGCCCTCGGTCACCAGGCGGCGGATGGTCTTGAGCCGGTCGACCTTTTCGAGCGCGGCGGTGAGCGGTGCCGGGTCGGCCCCGGTCAGGTCGGCTCGCAGGTCGGCCGCCGCGTCGTCGACCGTCGCCTCCTGCTGCACCATCAGCAGGTGCTTGTGCCCCGACATGTCGACCACGTGGTCCATCGCGGCCAGGCGTTCCCGCTGCACGGCGTACAGCAGGTCGGCGATCCGCCGGGCGTTGGTCGCCGCGTCGGCGGTGATCGACGCGGCCCTGGCGTCGTCGATCCGCGAGGCCACGAACGGCAGCGCCAGCAACACCGTGGCCAGCAGCGGTACGAGCAGCAGCAGGTTCAGCTTCTCCCGGATGGTCGCCCTAGCCAGAGCCATCGCCGGGCTCCCCTCGGGTCGACCGCACGGCACGCCCGACGTGGAGCAACTCCTCACTGTCGAGCAGTTCCCGGGCGTCGATCAGCTCGGGTTGGGCCGTCGCTTCGCCCGCGGCTTCGGCGCTGTCCTCGTCGTACCCGGTCTCGGGCTCCCGGGACGCCGCCTCCGGCTGCGCCGGAAGGCTGAACCAGAGCAGTACGGCCGCCAGCAGCAGTCCGACCGCCATCGCGACCGCCGCGCCGGTCCGGGCGCCGCGCAGGTCGTCGACCCGGTCGGCCAGCTGCGGGTCCAGCGAGTCCAGAACCTGACCGGTGAGCGCCAGGGACGTCTTCCGGGCCCGTTCACTGGCGTCGTCGGCGTCGCCCAGCGCCACCTCCTTGCCGCCGGCCGCGGGCCTGACCACCTCGAGCAGGCCGACCACGGCGGCCGAGAACTCGTCCAGCGCCCCCAGGCCGGCGGGTCCCTCGACCACGGCGCCGGCCCCGCCGCGTACGCCCTCCCGGATCGCCTCACGGGTGTCGGAGATCCGGTCCAGGGCCGCGGCGATGGTGCCGGCCCGGGCGTACTCGTCGTCGGCCGGCCCGCCCTTGTGGGAACCGGTGTGGTGGGTGTCGCCGTCCGACATCCCGCCGGACATGTCCGCCATCCGCAGCAGGTCGGCGACCTGTCCGGAGTAGACCGCCACGGCCGGCAACCGCAGCAACGTCGCGTCGGCGTCGAACTCCAGATCGGAGGCGAGCTTGGACGTGTGGCCGAGCTTGTCCAGCAGGGCGAGCGCGGAGGTGTTCAACTCGCCGTACGCCTGGTACGCCGCCTCACCGTCCAGCTTGCGGTGACGTGCCGCGTCGATCTGTTTCGCCAGGCTCGACCAGCGTTCCCGGGTGTGGAGGGCGGCTCCGTACCGGCGGTCCATCGTGGCGACCTTGGCCACGGTGGTACGCAGCCGTACGGCGTCGACGGGCTTGCCGGCGACCGCGGCGGACTGCGCGTCGGCGAGCGCGCCGATCAGTTGGCTGAGCGGGCGTACGTACTGCATGCCGCCGCGCTCGGCGACCAGGTCACCGACCTTGGCGGTGGTGACCGACCAGAAGCCGGTGAAGACGTACCCCATCGGCAGCACCAGGGCGGCGAGGGCGGTGAACACCACGAGGATCCGGATCCCCCGTCGCATCGGCGGCCGGTCCGCCTCGTGAGATCCCCCGAGACTCATCGCGGCCTGCTCCCCTGCCGGTACGGGATCGCGTCGTTCCGCTGCGGCGGTGTCGTCTGGAACTGCCGGTGCGGCGGCGGATCCGGCCGCGCCACCTCCGAGCGGTGCAGATCGGAGCGGTGCACATCGGAGCGGGGCTGATCGGAGCGGGCCACGTGCAGCGGGTCGGCGACCTCCAGCTGGTACGCCGCCTCCCCGTGCTCGGCCAGGTCCAGCCCGATCGTCTCCGACCGCGGGCTCACCCGGTTGCCGAGCAGCCGGTCGAGAAACGCGCCGAGCCCGAACGTGACGACGAAGGAGTACGCGGCCACCGCCACGACCGCGAGCGCCTGGTAGCCGAGCTGGGTGTAGCCGCCGCCGTAGAACAGCCCGTCCGCGCCCTGCGGGTTGACCGCCCGAGTGGCGAACAGACCGACGCACAGCGAGCCGACGACGCCGCCGCCCAGGTGCACCGCCGCGACGTCGAGCGAGTCGTCCAGGCCGATCCAGGTCTTGAAGCTCACCAGCAGGGCACAGATCACGCCGGCCACCGCACCGACCAGCAGGGAGCCCAGCGGGCTGACGTACCCGGCGCAGGGGGTGACGGCGACCAGGCCGGCGATCGCCCCGGACGCGGCGCCCAGGGTGGTGGGCTTGCCGTACCGCACCCGCTCCGTGGCAACCCAGGTCAGTACGGCTGCCGCCGCGGCGGCGATCGTGTTGACCACCGCGACGCTGGCCAGTCCGTCGGCGGCGAGTGCGGAGCCGCCGTTGAAGCCGAGCCAGCCGAACCACAGCAACCCGGCTCCCAGCAGCACCAACGGCATGTTGTGCGGTCGCATCGAGGCGTCGGGCCAGCCACGGCGGCGGCCGAGCACGATCGCCATCGCGACCGCGGCGGCGCCCGAGTTGGCGTGCACCACGGTGCCGCCGGCGAAGTCGAGCGCGCCGAGCTGGTTGGCCCAGCCTTCGGGCGAGAACACCCAGCGGGCCACCGGCGCGTACACCAGAAGCGACCACAGCGCCGCGAACGCAAGGTACGGAGCGAACCGCCACCGGTCGGCGGTGGCGCCGGTGATCAACGCGACCGTGACCACCGCGAACATCATCTGGAAAGCGACCAGCGCCATCGGCGGCACCTGCAGGTCCGGGTAGCCGGGGACCGTAGCGCCGAGGTGCTCCAGCCCCGCGAAACCGAGCCCGCCGAGGTACTTGTTGCCGGGGCCGAACGCGAGCGAAAAGCCGAGCAGCACCCACAGCACGCTGCCCACGGCGAGCGCGGAGAAGTTCTGCATCAACATGCCGAGTACGTGTTTCGCCCGGACCATGCCGCCGTAGAAGAACGCGACGCCGGGAAGCATCAGGAGCACCAGGGCGCTGCTCGCCAGCACCCACGCGGTCGCCCCGGACTGGCGCCCCCTGTAACGCGGAGATGGACTACTCCGTGTCCCCCGGCGAAAAGCGAGGGGTGCCCCCGAGACCGCCACGAAACCGGTACCGCTCCGTTGCGGGAGCACAGCGAATAACACGACATAGCCGACTGTCAACACAGGGAGGTGACTTTCTACGCGCAGCACCAGTCCGGTTACTGTGAGACGCAGGTCACACCGTCAAGTGTGAAATTTCCTCGAATACGACCCTCAAGCAGACAGCCCGGGACGGTGCCCGGAGACGTCCGCGCCGTACCGGCCGGCCATGTGCTCGATGCCGTACCAGAGGCCGTCCATCACCAGCCGGGCGGCCTGCTCGGGAGTCACGTCGTCGCGGGTCTGCCGCCACAGCGCGGAACGCTCACACGCTCCGACGATCATCTCGGCGTGGGCCTCGCGGTCGCGCTCCGGCGCGCCCGGCGCGTGCACCGCCATGAGCTCGGCGATCAGCTGGCTGAGGCCCCGGCGGATCTCCTCCACCCGGTCGGCCACCGCCTGGGAGGCGACGTGGCGGACCATCGTCCAGCCGCGCTCGTGCCCGGCGACGAACTCGTGGTACGCGAGCAGGCCCCGCCACAGCATGTCCTCCACGTCGGCCGCGTCGGAGATCGCCTCCACCACGGTCCTGGTCATGCTCTCGCGTACCCGGGTGATGGCGGCGAGCAGCAGGCCTTCCTTGGAGCCGAAGTAGGCGTACAGCATCGGCTTGGTGACGCCGACCCGGCGGGCGATGTCGTCCATCGACGCCTCGGCGTACCCGCGTTCGGCGAAGACCTCCTCGGCGACCTCGAGCATCTGGCGCTCCCGGTCGGCCCGCGGCACCCGGCGTCGCTTGCCGGAGTCCGTGGTTGGAGCAGTGCCTGCCGGTGGAGCGGTGCCAGTAGGTGTGGCCGAGGTCGCCATGCCCTGGAGATTACACCTCTTCCACCAGGAACTTACCTCAAGTACATTACCTGTAGTAAGTTAGCTGGAAGCTAGCACGATGCAAGCGGAAGGTACGCGGCATGAAGGACTCGCAACAGCCGATGTCGGTGGTCGTGGTCGGCACCGGATTCTCCGGGCTGGCGATGGCGATCCAGCTCAGGAATGACGGCGTCGAGGACTTCGTCGTGCTGGAGAAGGCCGGCGACGTCGGCGGCACCTGGCGGGAGAACACGTATCCGGGGTGTGCGTGCGACGTACAGTCCCATCTCTACTCGTACTCGTTCGAGCCGAATCCGGGCTGGTCGCGGATGTTCGCGCAGCAGCCGGAGATCGCCGGCTACCTGCGCGACTGCGTCGACAAGTACGGCCTGCGCCGCCACATCCGGTTCCACACGGAGTTCGCCGGCGCGCGATTCGTCGACGAGACCGGACTGTGGGAGATCGAGACCGGCTCCGGCGAGCTCATCGTCGCGAAGGCCGTCGTGCTGGCGCAGGGGCCGCTGCACAAGCCGCTCTACCCGAACGTGCCCGGCCTCGACCGGTTCACCGGCAAGACCTTCCACTCCGCCGAGTGGGACCACTCGTACGACCTGACCGGCAAGCGGGTCGCCGTGATCGGCACCGGGGCGAGCGCCATCCAGTTCGTGCCGCAGATCGCGGAACAGGCCGCCCAGGTGACGCTGGTGCAACGTACCCCCGCCTGGGTCATGCCGAAGCTGGACCGCAGGATCGGCAGATTCGAGCAGCGCCTCTACGCCGCTCTTCCGTTCCTGCAGCGGCTCTACCGGCAGAGCATCTACTGGCGCAACGAGGCCCGGGTGCTCGGCATGCTCCACCCCAAGACGATGAAACTCCTCGAGTACGTCGGCCGCGCCAACATCCGGCGGTCGGTCAAGGACCGGGCGCTCGCCGACGCGCTGACGCCGGACTTCGCGGTCGGCTGCAAGCGGATCCTGATCTCCAACGACTACTATCCGGCGCTCGCCCGGGACAACGTGCACGTGGTGACCAACGGCCTGTCCGAGGTCACGGCCGACGGGATCGTCACCGCCGACGGGGTGACGCACCAGGTCGACGCGATCATCTACGGCACCGGGTTCCACGTCACCACCGGGTACGAGGACATGCGCCTGATCGGTCGCAACGGTGTGAAGATCCAGGAGGCCTGGGGCGCGGGGCCGGAGGCGTACCTGGGCGCCGCCGTGGCCGGTTTCCCGAACCTGTTCATGATGCTCGGGCCGAACACCGGGCTGGGGCACAGCTCGATGGTGTTCATGGCGGAGGCGCAGACCCGCTACATCACGGCCGCGCTGGCGCTGCTCGAGCGGACCGGTGCCCGGCATCTTGACGTGCGGGCCGGCGTACAGGCGGGGTTCAACGAGGCGGTGCAGCGGCGACTGTCCAATGCGGTCTGGGCCAAGGGCGGCTGCAAGAGCTGGTATGTCGACCCCGACGGCCGCAACCGAACCCTCTGGCCCGGTTACACGTTCTCCTACTGGTGGCGTACCCGACGGGTGAACGCCGCTGACTACGTACTGAGTTACTGAGGTGTCCACTATGACCTGGGTACATTCAAACCCGGTCGCACACGCAAACCCCGCCGGCGGCGCGCCGCTGGTGCAGGTGGTGTTCACGGCACTGATCGCGCTGACGTTCCTGGCGCCGACGCTGCTGATGGTGGCGGCCGAGCGACGGGGACAGCGCTCCCCCGCCGGACGGGTCGCCGACCTGATCCAGGCGATCACCGGACTGCCCCGGTGGGCAGGGCTGCCGTCGGTGACGCTGTTCGCGTCGCTGCTGTCCGCCGGCGTCGGCGTCTACTGGGACGACGTACCCCTGGCTCAGGGTTTGTTGCGGCGGCACGGCCCGGACACGCGGCAGGAGGTCAACGCATGAGTACGGTGCTCACCCCGGACGGCGTCGAGCTGTCCGTCACGGTCAGCGGCCCCGAGGACGCCGGGGTCGCGGTGGTGCTGATCCACGGCTGGTGCTTGTCGTCGGAGATCTACCGCGACCAGGTCGCGGCGCTGAGGGACGCACGGGTGGTGGCGTACGACCACCGGGGCCACGGCGGGTCCGGCAGGGCGCCGCACGGCAGCACCACGATCGCCCGGCTGGCCGAGGACCTGCGGGCCGTGATCGAGCAGACCTGCGCGGACCTGCCGGTGATCCTGGTGGGCCACTCGCTGGGCGGCATGACCATCATGGCCCTGGCCGAGCTGGCACCGTCGCTGTTCGCCGAGCGAACCGCCGGCGTGGTCTTCGTCAACACCGCGGCCGGCGACCTCCACAACGTGACCCTGGGCCTGCCGAAGCGGATCGGTGCGGTGGTGCGGGCCGGCATCCCGCGCGAGTTCGCCCGCCGTCTCAGATCGCACCTGCGGCGCGGCGACGGACCGGTACGCCGCCGGCTCACCGACGCGGCACTCGGCAGGTACATCCTGTTCGGCCGGGGCGCCGCGCGGGACGACGTACGGCTCGGCCGCCGCCTGATCGCGACCACGCATCCGGGCATCATGTCCGGCTTCTACGCCGACCTGATGCTGCACGACCGGCACCGGGCGCTCGCACAACTGGCCGGCGTACCGGTACGGATCCTGGCCGGCGGCAGGGACCGGCTGACCCCCGTCGCGCACAGCCGCCGGATCGCGAAGGCGCTGCCGGACGCCCGGCTGTCGGTCTTCCCCGGCGCCGGCCACATGATCCCGCTGGAGCGCCCCGAGGAACTCACCACCGAGATCCACCACCTGGTACGCCGAGCCACCGGCGTGACCGCCCGACCTCGGGCCTAATCGGGCGGGGCGGACAGCGCCGCGACCACGCCGCGGAGCTGCGCGGCCACCGCCGGCGACGTCATCAGGTCCTCCAGCAGTACGCCGTGGCCCGCGCCGTCGCAGAGCGGCACCTTCCAGTTGGGGTATTCGCGATGCGTACCGGGGAGGTTCTGGGAGCGGCGTTCGCCCACCAGATCGGCGAGCGACAGGCCCACCAGCGTCGCGGGCGTACGGGTCAGGAACAGGTGCAGCGCCCGGGTCAGCTCGGGCAACGGCGCGTCCTCGGTGGACAACAGGCCGTACGAGACCAGCAGCCGCCGCCAGGCGGCCACCCGGCACGCCAGCTCCTCGTACGCCTGCGCCGGCGACTGGTTGCCGAGCAGGCCCAGCTGCTCGCGCAGCTCGATGAACTCGCCGGTGGCGTACCCGGCGACCGGGGGCATGTCGTGGCTGTCCACCGTGGCCAGGCAGCCGGTACGCCACCGCTCGGCCGGTCGCGGCGCCCCGTCCACCGACTCGAACCACAGCAACGACGTACCGAGGACGCCGCGGGAGGCGAGGTAGTCGCGTACCCAGGGTTCCACGGTGCCCAGGTCCTCGCCGATCACGACGGCGTCGGCCAGGTGCGCCTCCAGCGCCAGGATCCCGACCATCGCCTCGTGGTCGTAGTGCACGTACGTGCCGTCCAGCGGCGACGCCCCGGCCGGCACCCACCACAGCCGGAACAGCCCCATCACGTGGTCGACGCGCAGCCCGCCGGCGTGCCGCAGCCAGAACCGCAGCAGGTCGCGGTACGGCCCGTACCCCGCCGAGGCCAGCCTTCCGGGGTGCCACGGTGGCTGCTGCCAGTCCTGGCCCAGCCGATTGAAGTCATCCGGGGGTACGCCGACCGTGACCCCGGCGGCGTACACGTCCTGGTGCATCCAGGCGTCCGCCCCGTCGGGGTCCACGCCGACGGCCAGGTCGTGCACCACGCCCAGCCGCATTCCGGCGTCCCGCGCGGCCGCCTGGGTCGATGCCAGCTGTTCGTCGAGCAACCACTGCAGCCAGCGGTGGAACTCGACCCGCTGACCCAGTCGCGCGGCTTCGGCGGCGACCGCGGGCGACCGTACGTCCCGCAGCTCGGCGGGCCACTCCCGCCAGCGCGGGCCGTACTGTTCGGCGAGGGCGCACCAGGTCGCGAAGTCGGTCAGCGACCGCCCCTCCCGGGCCACGAACCCCCGGTACGCCCCCTGCCGTCCCGCCGTCGACGGCACCGCGAACAGCGTGGCCAGCGCCTCCCGTTTCGCCGTCCAGACCCGGTCCCGGTCGATGGCCGCCGCGGCCCGCTGGTCGGTACGCAACGGCGCCGCCAACCCGGTCAACCGCTCCCGTTCCGGGGTCGGCAGCTGGGCGTACTCGGGGATCTGCTCGATCCGCAGGTAGAGCGGACTGGCGAACCGCCGCGACACCGGCAGGTACGGTGACGCACTGACCGGCGGCGCCGGCTCGGCCGCGTGCAGCGGGTTGACCAGGGTGAATCCCGCGCCGAGCCCGCCGCTCCACCGGGCCAGCTCGGCGAGGTCGCCCAGGTCGCCGAACCCCCACGAGGCGCCGGAGCGCACCGAGTAGAGCTGCGACATCAACCCCGCCAACCGACCCTGGTACGGCAACCCCAGCCGATCCGGCACGTACGCCAGTTCGCCCGCCGAGCCGTCCGGGCCGCGCAGCCGGTACCAGCCCAGCGGCAGGTCCGCCGGGAGTCGTTCGCCTGCTCCGAGCTGGGCGCGCGCCGCCCCGTCGCCGGTTTCCAGGACGGCCGGGAACGGCAGGACGCCGCCTCGGCGTACCACCGTGACGGGCGGCAACCCAGGGGCGGCCGCGTGGTGCGCCACCGAGCGCAACCCGGCGCTGACCGCGGCCGCGGACGACGCGTCGACGCCGAGCGCCGCGAGCACCGCCCGGAGCGTCTCCGGTGAGATCGCGACCCGCTGCCGCCGCCAGTCGACGTACTCCACGGCGACCCGGTGAGCCTCGGCGAGCTGGCGCAGTTGATGATCGGTCACCGCCCCATCTTCGGTGATGAGGGGCCGAGTGCGTTGTGTCACCGGCAAGCTGAGTAGTGGAATAGCAATGCGTGAGGACCCGTTGAACCAGCCGGATAGCGTGGCAGGACCAGGTCATACAGAGATCAAACCGGCTAGATATCAGGAGGCGCGCTCAATGGCGACCGTCGAGATCACCAGAGAGAACTTCGACGAGGTCATCGCGAACAACCCCTTCGTGGTGATCGACTTCTGGGCATCGTGGTGCCCGCCGTGCCGCCAGTTCGGGCCGATCTTCGAGCGTGCGTCGGAGCGTCACGACGACATCGTCTTCGGCAAGATCGACACCGAGGCGCAGCGCGAGCTGCAGTCCGCGTTCGAGGTGCAGTCGATCCCGACCATCACGGTGGTACGTGACGCCACGATCATCCACCACCAGCCCGGTGCGCTGAACGCGCAGCAGCTCGACACCCTGCTCGACCAGGCTCGGGCCGTGAACATGGCCGAGCTCGAGAAGGCCTGACCGACCTCACCCCAGCAGCATCTCCCGGTGCCGCCATGCCAACTCGAGCAGCGCGGCACCGGCGGGTTGCATGGGTTCGTCGCGGGCGTACCGGGTGACGGTCTCCTCGGTGAACGGTGCGCCGCCGGTCAACGTACCTTCGTCGTTGCCGGACACCAGGTCGGCGAAGATCTCGTCGTACGTCGCCGCCTCGAAGACCACCACCGTCATCAGGTCCACCACCAGGGTCAACGGGTCCACCCCGGCCCCCAGGTAGTACGCCTTGCAGCGCCCCTTCTCCCGCGCCTCCTCGAGCCGCTGGCCGAACGGCCACTCCGCGTAGTGGAGGCCGTGATGTTCGGGCGTACCGAGGAGTTCCTCGCTCAGCTCGCGGCTGATGCAGCGCCACAGGTCGAAGTCCGGGTCGGCGGCGCCCACTGACCCGGCCGGCTGGAACACCCCTACCGGCGCGACCTGATACAGGCCACCGCCGCTCGCAACCCGCTTCGGGTCCCGCCAGTGCAGCAGGAACGACGCAGCGTCGGCTGCGGATTCGGCGTCGGTGTCGTGGCGCACCGTGAGCGTGCACACCGCGGGGATCACCGTACGGCCGGCGAGGTCCCCCGGTTCGCCGGCGAGCGTACGCAGCGGCAGGTCCGTACGGCTCAGATCCTTGCGACCGCCCAGGTCGCCTGAGGCCATCCACACCGCCGCGAGTTCGTGGGCGACCGCCTCGGCGACGTCGATGCCGTCGAAGTAGTCCGCCGGCCCGAACGACAGCGCCGCCGGGTCGCCGGTCACGGACAGCAGCCGGTAGCAGGGCCGGTTGTCGAAGATCCCCGGCGGGTCGACCGCGCCCAGCGCGGCTGAGTAGCTCGGGTACCGCTGGCCGTCGTCCTGCAGCGGTCGTACCAGAAAGGCCTGGGGTTCGGCGCCGGTCACCCTGGGTGCCGCGGGTGCGGCGTCCCAGCTCAGCCGAACCTCCTCCAGCGGTACGGGCCGCGCCGCGACCCACCCGTCAGGCGTGATCAGCGACGGGCCGGTGCGGGGCCATTCCTCGGCGAGGCCGGCCGCCGTACGGGTCAGCGCGGCGCGCGAGGAGTTGAGGTAGCGGCGGACCGCTCGCCAGCGCAGTTGGCTGCCGTTGCTCGTCATGGGCGACCTCGGGGGCTCGATGCGCACTCGGCCGACCCCGCTGTGGGCGAGGTGCGCATACCAGGTCCCGACCGGCCGTCGACAGCGTACCCGCGTTACCCAGAGTGCTGTTTTGACGTTGTTTGAGTGAGAGCCGGGCGCTCTTCAATGGTCGTGACCCCGGGGAGGCAGTGCTGCACGCCATGTCCCACGTCCGTGAACTCCCGGCTGGCGTCTCCCCGCTGAGCGGGGACGATCCGGCGAGCATCGGCCCCTACCGCACGCTCGGGCGACTCGGCTCCGGCGGCATGGGCACGGTCTACCTCGCGTACGACGCCAGCGGCGGATTCGTGGCCGCCAAGGTGGTCCACCCGCAGCTCGTACGCGATCCGCATTTCCGGGCCCGGTTCAGCGCGGAGGCCCGGCTGGCCTCGCGGGTGGCGTCGTTCTCCACTGCGCCGGTGCTCGACTACGGCGACGACGCCGGCCAGCTCTACCTGATCACCGAGTACATCGAGGGCATGTCGCTGGACCGGATGGTGCGCGACAAGGGGCGGCTGTCCGAGTCCGGCGTGCAGGGCGTCGCGGTAGGCATCGCCGCCGCGCTGACCTCGATCCACAGTTCGGGTCTGGTGCACCGCGACCTGAAACCGGGCAACGTGATCCTGTCGCTGTCCGGCACCCGGGTGATCGACTTCGGCATCGCCCGCGCCCTGGACACCCCGTCGGCGCTCACCCGATCCGGGGTCACGATGGGCAGCCCGGGCTGGATGGCGCCGGAGCAGATCCTCGGCAAGGCGGTGACCTCCGCGGCGGACATCTTCGCGTGGGGCTGCCTGGTGGCGTACGCGGCGACCGGTCAGCACCCGTACGGCGGCGGCGACCCGGTGGCGGTGGCGTACCGGACGCTGCACGAGGAGCCGGATCTGGACGGCGTACCGGAGCAGCTCTACTCCGTGGTCGCCGCCGCGTTGCACGCCGATCCGGAGCGCCGGCCCTCGGCCTGCGACCTGCTGACCAGGCTGTCCGGCAGCACCGCCGACCGGCCCGCGGGCCGGTCGGCGCCCGTCGGGGACCACACCCGGATCGCCAGGGTGATGACCCCGCTGCAGCACTTCCCGGTACGCCACCGCGCGTCCGGCCGCCGGCTCTGGTGGACGCTCGCCGGGGTCGCGCTGCTGGTCACGCTCGGCACGCTGCTGATCCTCGGCGTGGCGTACCCGGTCGGCGACGGTACGCAGGGCGATTCCCGCAGTCCCGGAGTGGACACCCGCAACGCGCCGGGACAGGGACCGACAGGTGGCGAGCCGGCAGGCCACACCGCGACCTCGGACAGGTCCTCCCACCCGTCCCCCTCGGCGACCGGCGGGCCGGGCAAAACCCCTGGTGGCGGCGGTCCCGGCTCTCCCGCTCCGACCCGCACCGACCCCACAGACCCACCCTCGAGTACGCCGACCGAGTCCCCACAGCCGACCGACACCCCACCGCCGACCCCGACCGACCAGCCCGGACTCGAATAGCCGCCACCGCCCGGAACCGGTGCGTGTTCACTCCTGTCGGACCGGTGCGCGTTCACGCCGACCGGCTGGGTGGTGGATCGACGGAGTGCGGCCGGCCGGCTCGGGGCGGGGCCGCGGCCGGGTCAGCTGATCTCGATCGCGTCGTGGTTGATCCGCGTCGGCGGCACCTGCATCTGGCGCAGCTCGGCCAGCGTGGCACTCACCATGCCCTGCGAGCCGCAGAGGTAGAAGTCGTGGTTCTGCCACGGCCCGTACGAGGTGACCACGTCGGAGATCGGCCCGTGCTCGTACGGCGCCCCGGGATCGTCGCTCACCGCGGGCACGATGGACAGCCACGGGCACCGGCTGGCCAGCTCCTGCAACGCGGGCATGTCGTACAGCTCGTCGCGGTTGCGTACCCCGAAGAAGAGGTGTGCCCAGCGGGTCCGGTTGGTCTTCGCCAACTCCTCCAGCAGCGCCTTGATCGGGGCCAGTCCGATGCCGCTGGCGACGCACACCAGGTCCCGTGGCGTACCCAGGTCCAGGGTCATCGTGCCGCCGGCCGGGCCGAGCCGGATCATGTCGCCGACGGTCAGCTTCCACACCAGCGAGCTGGAGACCACGCAGTGGCCGATTGCCCGGACGTGGAACTCCATCACGCCGTCGGGTTGGGGCGCGTTCGCGACCGCGTACCGACGCCAGGTGCGCGGCTGGTACGGCGACTCGATCGTGACGTGCTGTCCCGCCCGGTACGGCAACGGCAACTGGGTCCGTACGGTGAACACCGCGACGTCGGGGCTGCGGCGCTCGTGGCTGAGCACCTCGCCGACCCAGTACGCCGGATTGTGGGCGTCGTCGGCCGCGCCGGCGATCATCCGATCCGCTATCGCCCGGAACCCTTCCCGCCAGGCCTGCTCGTACGTCGCGTCCCAGGAGACGCCCGAGTGCGCCCGGATGGCCTCGACCAGGCACTCCCCGAACACCTCGAAGTGCTGCGGCCGTACGCCGTACTTGCGGTGGTCGCGGCCCAGCCCGCGCAGGTACGAGTCGAACTGCTCCGGGCTGTCGATGATCTGGATCGCCCGTGAGATCGCACCGACCAGCCGCTCCCGCTGCAGGTCCATGTGCAGCGGGAACATCTCACGCAGCCCGGGTTGGCGCATGAAGAGCCGGGCGTAGAGGTACCCGGCGATCTGGTCCGCCCGGTCCTCGACAACGGCCCAGCTCTCCTTGAGCTGCCGTGACAACGTGCTCATAACCCCTCAGAGCTGTGGGTTCAGACCTTCGCGGATGATCTGGAGAAGGCCCCCGGGTACGCGTTTCGCAAGCTCATCGGTGCGCCGACTGACCTTATGGAGCTATCACTTTGCGCCGATATTCACCATCTTTTGATCACACTATGTGGTCTAGGACACAGTAGATAAACTGGATCCCGGACCAAGACACTCCGGCACATTACCGAAGAAGTCTTCGTAGTGGCATTTTCACTATTTGTGACGTACCAATTCCGCGTTCATACCGCGACCGCCACCGGCGGATGGTCGTCCTGAATCTTCGGAATCTGCTGCGTGGCGTCGAGATCCTCCGCCGGCTTCGGCTCGGCCTCGGCATCGGCACGCTTCGGCTGGGCCCGCCTGCCACCGTCCGCGGCCCGGCCCCTCGTCGGCTTGGCCCCGGAGTTCTCCTCCTGGTCCGTACCCTGCTCCTTGGTGGTACGCCCGGCCGAGCGACGACCGGCGCGGCTCTTGCCGGACTCGGCCGTGGCCGGACCCGGGTCGGCGTGACGCGGAACCGGCCGCCGGTCGGGTGCCGCCGCCACGATCCGGTTCACCACCGCGCGCTCCACCGGCAGGTACGCGTCGTCCGCGACGAAGGTCGCCGCGAACCTCCGGGACCGGCACGGGTACGACTCGCCACACGAACACCGGTCCGACAGCAGCACGTCCGCCCGGTGCGACTCGAGAAGCTCGGCCGCCAGTCCCTCGCCGATCAACGAGCCGACACCTCGGCGCCGGGCGCGCCGGGCGCCCGGTCGACGTACCGACACCTCGCCGGCCAGCCCGGCGGTCGTGGCGGCGGCACCGTTGAGCCTTGCGCTGCTGGCGGGTGTGGCCGTCGGTGTGGTGGCCGCCGGTGTGGTGGTTGGTGGTGTGGTGGTTGGTGGTGTGGTGGTAGTGGTGTCGGCCTCACGGTTGGACGTCGTCCCGGAACCGGTCGGCTTCCGCCTCGGAATCGGCTCCGTGACCGCTACCCCGTCGGTGTCGTCGATGCCGCTCATTCGCTGGGTTCCGTTGACCTTCCTGGTCTCGCCCGTGGCGCCGCCGCTGCGGCCCGCCCGGGACCGGTTGGCGCGAGACCTGCTGGGACGTCTGGTCCGCTGCGATTCACCCATCTCTGCTGGTTTCCCCCCAACTGTGTGCTGCCGCGCAAGCCAAGACGAGTCGGTCCAAGGGGTGGGCCGTGCGCGCGCACACAGGGACCAACGATTGAGTCACCTAAGGGTTGCAGCGCGTACACGCCTTTGTGTTACTTGACCTCGGAACAGCGGTGGGGTATGCAACAGACCCCCTCAGACCGGGCATCGGTCCGAGGGGGTCCGGTGTGCTGTCTCAGGCGGCGTCGAGGCCGTCGGCGCGGGCCAGTTCCCGCAGTCGGCCCAGCGCCTGGATCTCCAGCTGCCGGATCCGCTCGCGGGACAGGCTGAACCGCTGCGCCACCTCGGTGAGCGAGTGCTCCCGCCCGTCCTCGAGCCCGTACCGGGCCCGTACGATTCCGGCGGACCGCTCGTCCAGGTGCGCCAGCAGCATCTCCAGCCGCTCCCGCTCCAGACCCGCGAGCACCACGTCCTCGGGGCTCGGCTCGTCGGAGTCGGCCACCAGGTCGCCCAGGTGGGTATCGCCGTCGTCGCCGACCGGGGTGTCCAGGGACACCGTGTCCTGCGACCAACGGATCAGCTCCAGCACTCGCGCGGTCGGTACGCCGAGCGCCTCGGCCAGCTGCTCCGGCTCCGGGTCGGCGCCGTTCTCCCGGGTGTACTGCCGGGCGGCGTTACGCATCCGGTTCACGTCCTCGACCAGGTGCACCGGAAGCCGTACGGTCCGCTCCTGCTGTGCGATGGCACGGCTGATCGCCTGCCGGATCCACCACGTCGCGTACGTCGAGAACTTGAAGCCCCGCTGGTAGTCGAACTTCTCCACGGCTCGTACCAGACCGGTGTTGCCCTCCTGGATCAGGTCCAGCATGGGCATCCCGCTGCGGACGTAACGCCGCGCGATGGACACCACCAGTCGCAGGTTCGCCTTGACGAAGGTCTCCTTGGCGGCACGACCCCGGTCGACCACCGAACCCAGCTCGGCACGGGTCACGCCCTTCGGAAGCCGACCTTCGCTCAGCAGATGCTCGGCGTACAGGCCGGCCTCCACCGCCTTCGAAAGCTCGACCTCCTCCGCGGCGTCGAGCAGCGGAGTCCTGGAAATTTCGTGCAGGTACACCCCGACCAGGTCCCGCTCTTCGGCGACCTCGTCGAGGCGAATCCCCGTCGTCTTCTCCACGCTCGGTATTCCTCCCTCAGCCCGTCTGACCGGCTGACGCCGATCACGGCTCCCCGCAGTGTCTTACGTTGTCACCAGCACAACAGTTGGGTGCTCAACTTGATTCCAACCTCAGATGTCAACCCGGTCACTTTCCACATGAGTGGTATTTACCCAGATCAACGCACCAGTCAACGACCTGATTTCTTACAACTGGGACGCGTCGGAGCGCCGACAGTGACGCGGGTGAGAGCTACACCACTGCAGACTGGCCGCCTGCTACTGAATACACGCCTCAGGGGCGCGCCTGGTTGGCCACCGTGTCGGTCGTCACCTGCTGGGTCGGCACCGCGCACCGGTACGCGATCATCGGCGGCACCGCGGCCCACACGATCGGCTGCCGGCGTACCTCCCCGAAGCGTTCTGCGAGCAGGCGGCGCAACCGGCGACCGGGCGCCAACACCGACTGGTGCAGGCACGCCAGCGTGACGAACTCCCCGTCGGGCCCGAGTGCGCCGGCGATCGCGTCGAGCGTCGTGGCCTGGTCCTGGGCCGACATCAGGGTCCACGGCAGCCCGCTCACCACGAGATCCACGGTCTGCCAGCCGTGCTCGGCGAGCAGCTCGGGCAGCTCGACCGCCGACTGGTTGTGCACCTCCACGCCAGGCGTGTCGAACCGGTGCCGCAGTTTCTTGGCGAAGTCGCCGTTCAGCTCCACCGCCAGCAGCGTCGTGTCGGCCGGCAGCCGCTGCCGCAGCCCGGCGGTCACCGCGCCCTCGCCGGCGCCCAGCTCGACGGCCCGGCGTGCACCGCTGACGTCGACACAGTCGAGCATCATCCGCACCACCGGCGCCGAACTCGCCGCGATGCTGCCCGTCTGGCGCGGGTTGCGGACGAACTCCCGAAGAAAACTCACCGATCGCTCCTCTGGTCGTCGGGCCGTCCAGCCGGCAGTGGCTTCACGGTACGGAAGACACGAACACCTGCAAAGGGGACGTAACCTGCCTTTTGGCCCCAGTCACCTTAATGTCGCCTGTCATACCCCTGGGTAACCCTCTACATGCCCCTTAACCCGATACAGCCAGGTGGTCATGAAACTCCTTCAGACATACCGTCGATAACGGTGAGTGAGGCCCCACAGAGGATTGTTCTGGTCGTACGCAACCTTCCAGGCATTCCGGTATCGGAGAGTGACGAAGTCCCACTGCTTAGCCTAGTGTGGCTGGCGCTGCTCGCTGCGGGCTTCACGAGGCTGCAACTTCACTCGCAGATACTGCACGTTCACGGGGCTTGCACGTATGTGGTCGTTCAGATGGAGGAACACCGGTGCCGGAACAACTCCCCCACCCGGATCAGCGTCCGGTTGGGACCGAAGCGGACCGCCGACCCCGTTACCGCTCGCTCCGGGATCTCACCCATGGCCCCCGCCGCCCCAACGCGAGCCGTGGGCCGCAGCCGCCCGGCCAACCCGGCTACCCGCCGCAGAACGGGTACGCATTGCCCCCGGCACGTGCGGCGCTGGGTTCGCGCGACACCGGCCGGCCCCCGCGCGGCCGTAGCGCGTTGCGCCAGACGCTGCTCGGGGCCCTGGCGATGCTGCTGCTGGTCGGCCTGGGGTGGGGTGGTTACCAGGCGTACCGCTACTTTGCGCCCTACTACGGCCTCGGGTACGTAACCGGCCGCAGCGGCGCGGTGCACGACGTCCAGTTCACGGTCGACGCGGCCCGCTGCGGGCTCGACGCGGTCCCGGACAGCGACGCCAAGCCGATCCGGGGCCAGTTCTGCGTCGTGGACATCACGGCGGCGAACCAGTCCGACAAGGACCGCTACGTCAGCCTGGCGATGTTCAGTGTGGAGCTAGACGGCGGAGCCAGGGCCAACCCCACCGGCACCGCCATGAAACAGATGTCGATAAAGCTCCAGGCAGGCGAGGACAAGGACCTCGAGCTGGTGTACGACATCTGGGACGGCGCACGGATGGGCAGCCTCAAGGTGCAGATCGCGTACGAGACGGCCAACATCCCGCTGCTGTAAGGCGGCCGGTCAGGACTGGGGCGGGATCCGGAACGCCATCGTCGGCGCCTCGGCCAACATGCCGGGTGCGCCGACCGTACCGCCGCGCCAGTGCCGGGCGCTGGCGAGCTCCACCCCCGGGTGCAGCTCCACGGTGTCCCACTCCCCCAGTACCCGTCGTTCCCCCCGGGTCAGCTCGACCCGCTGCGGCGGCGCGTCCGGACCCGTACGCACCAGCACAGCGGTGCCGTTCGTACTGGTGTCCACCACGGTCAGGGCGCCGGCGGCGAGTTCCATCCGCAGGTGGCTGCGGCTGACCAGCGGAGCCGTCTCGTCGTCGAGCAGCAGGCCGAGGCGTACCCCCGGTTCCTCCGGGTTGCGACCCACCGGGACGGGCCGGTCGGCGCGCACCACGAAACGGTGCCGGGCCGATTCTGCGAGCACGACCACCATTGGCGCCGCCTCGGGCGCGGCCCCGGCGTCGGTGAGCTGGTGACCGTGCCGGGGACAGGTCGGCTGACCGCGCCCGAGTCGGGGCGGCGGCTGCGCACCCGGCGCACCGAACGACGCGCACTGCGGCTCCGGGCAGCGCCACAACCGCCGCAGTACGGGATGCGCGCCCGCCGGCGTGGCGGCGACCCCGGTGACGCCACCGCCGGGTGCCAGGGTGGCGCCGCCGGTGACGCCGGGCATCGGCACCAGATGCCGGGAGGTGCCGACGATCCCGGCGAACCGCTCCCGGTACGGACCGTAGTCGCGCTCGCCCACCAGCGGCAGCCCGGTCAGTGCGGCGATCTCGAGCACGCGTTCGGTCGCCAGGCCGCCGCCGGACGGGCCGTCGGCGGGGTCGGCGGTGTCGGCGACCACCTCGGCCAGCCCGTCGTCGGCCCAGCGCCGGATCACCATCTTCTCGTTGGAGGTGAGCTCCAGATCCGAGAGCAGGCCACGGTCGGCCACCGGGTACACCGCGACGCTGTCGTCGGAGAGGTGCCGCGCCAGCGCGTCGATCACCATGCCGAGCCGCAGCAGGTTCGCCGGGCGTCCGTTGTCGAGGCCGGCGTGGCGTACCACCGGCGCGAGGTCGACCACCGCGCACGCCAGCACCGGGTCGGTCGTCAAACGCTGTTCGATGGTGTCTAACGCTCGGCTCACTGTGAATCTCACGCAAACCTCCCCAACTCGGCCCCCCATCATTGCGCGCGGTGACAACGCTGGGTAGCCCGGGGAGATGATTCGTACGCCGACGAGCGCCAGCCACGGACCCTTCGCCGTGTGGCGAGGACCGTGGCTGGCGCCCCGACGAACCTGCCGAGACCACGCCGACTCTGCGTGACACCGAGTGGCCTGGAAGGTTCGCTGCCGCTGCTCGCTATCCCCCGTCTTGCGGTCTGTCGGACTTCGTCCGGTCGGCGGTGCTGGTCGGTGTGTCCGTCAGGAGCCGGTCGTGCGGCTCAACCGGTCCTGTGACGTGGACACAACCAACCCCGTCCGGACAACCACGTCACCTCGTCCGGGTCCGGCGCCGCGACATCGCGAGCCGGGCACGGAATCGGTGACCTGGGTCCGCCGCTGCGTCGCGGTCTCAGACCGCATCCTCCAGCGTTTCGGTGCCGCTGGCTACAGCGAGCAACTGCTCGTACTGGGAGTCCGGGTTCACCGCGAGGAGCTGGTAACCCGGCCGGGTCTGTGCCCGGGTGTGTACGCCCATCGTGCGGGCCGCGTTCACCAGCACCGACGTGGTGTCCGGATCGGCGAGCCGCAACGCCAGGCTGGAACTGCGACGACGACCGGCCGACAGCAACGCCGCCCGCCACGCCGCCACCGCGAGGGTCCGGCGGTCCCGCTGCTGCCAGCGGGCCATCGCGCGGTCCGAGGAGCGGCAGAGCAGCAGGTAGCCGGACCGCCAGGCCTCGTCGAGGATCGCCCGAAGCTTGTCGGCGCTGCCCGGGGCGAGGACCACCCGGTACACCTCGAAGCGGTGCCGGCCGCCCGAGAAGTGCCGGTCCACCCGGGCCTCGATGTCGAGGGCGGCGAGCAGCCGTACCAGCCGGTACGCCGCCGGCGCCTGGTTGAACTCGTTGAGGATGCCGTTCGCGTCCGGACGCATCCGGTTTCCCGGCTGGTCGCTGGTGACCCGGCGCCGCGCCGCGATCGGTGCGGTGCAACGCATCATCACGACGATCTCGAACGCCGCGACCCGGTCCTTCACACAAAGCGGGGCGACGCTCGTCGGCGCCCCGGGGCTCACGGGCCGTGCCGGACGCGGCGGGCCCGCCGGCCGGCTGGCGCCGATCGACGTACGCGGCCGGCGCGGATGCGCGAATGCTGTCATGCCACTTCACCACCGTCACTGTGCCGGTCATCCGGGGGGCCTGGACGACCACTGGCTCCTGGGGTGCGAGCCGGTCACAACGCCGTGACCGTCTCGCTCCGGATGTCACTGTGGCGCGCGGCACACACCCCTGAAAACAGCCTGAGAGGGACCTTGAGCAAAACTTGCGGCTCGCTACGATGCGTAGCGTGGGTGACCTGCCAACGGGTGGCACGACGACGGTGACGAGTGCCGGCAGGACGCCCCGGACTGCCTCCGGCTCCCGGTCCGACCGTCCCACCGGCCGCGCCAGGAACGCCGGTACGCCGGCCAACGGACTGCTCGGACGCCGTCCCCGATCCCATCGGCGCCGGTCTCCCTGGCAGCCCGCAGTGCCGGTCGCGCTGCTGTTGGTGCTGGTCATGGCGGCGATCAGCGGCGCCGCGGCACGCCCGCCCGGGCCCGCGTACCCGCCGGGGACCCTGGCCCTCGCCACCGGCGACGAGGGCACGGTCTACTACTCGTACGGGTACGCGATGATGGAGGTCGTCCGGCAACAGATGCCCGGGCTGCAGCCGTACCTCATCGTCACCGACTCCACCCAGCGCAACCTGGAGCTGGTCGAGGACGGCAAGGCGTCCGTGGCGTTCGCCAGCGCCGACACGATCGCGAGCCTGCCCAGCGGCGAGACCACACAGCTCACCACCCTGGGCCGCCTCTACGACGACTACCTGCACCTGGTGGTACGCCGTGACAGCGGGATCCGCACCCTCAGCGACCTGCGCGGCAAGCGGGTGTCGATCGGAATGAATGGCTCGAGTACGCAACGCACGGTCAACCGGCTGCTGTCCCCACTCGTCGCTGACATCCCGCTGGAGGATCTGCGCAGCGTCCGGACCCTGGGGGTCGACGCGTCAGCGGACGCCTTGTCCAGCCACGACATCGACGCGTTCTTCTTCTTCGGCGGGGTGCCGACCCGCCGGCTCGACCCGTTGAAGCCGTTCGGCCTCGTCGACCTCGCCGACTGGGTGCCGAAACTGCGCGGCGGGTACGGCGACTTCTACTCCGAGCAGTTCATCCCGCCGTCCGCGTACGGACCGGGGATGGGCCCGGTGACCACGGTCGGGGTGCCCACGTACCTGGTGGTGCCGAAGTCGATGGACCCGGACCTGGCGTACGCGCTGACCGCCATGCTGTTCGACAACCGGGACGCGATGGCCAAGGTGCATCCGGCCGTGGAGCGGCTCGATCGGCGGGCGGCGATCAACACACTGCCGCTACGACTGCATCCCGGCGCCGCCAGCTACTTCCAGGACACCAAGGTCTAGCGCTGCGGCCAGCCTCCGCTGGGCACCGAGTCGCCGGGATCCGGACTCCGGTGCGCACCGCCGGGATGTGCGTCGCCGTGATGCGTGTCGGCGTGATGCGCGGCGGTGTCGGACGGCCGAGACGCAGCGGCGGCGGGCGGTGCCATGGCGGCGGACGGTGGTGTGGCGGCGGGCAGCCAGAGCTTGGCGTCGAGCCCGTGCGGGGTGGCCGGCAGCAGCTCGAACCGGCCGCTGGACGCCTCGATCAGCACCGCCACGATCGGCAGGCCGAGTCCGCTGCCTTCCACATTCTGGGCACCTGGCGCACGCCAGAACCGGTCGGTGGCGCGGCTCCGCTCCTGCTCGGAGAGACCAGGCCCGCTGTCCACCACGTGCACCACCACGCCATCGCCCTCCGGGTGTACGGAGACGTCGACCCGACCCCCCGCGCCGGAGAACTTCAGGGCGTTGTCGATGAGCGCGTCCAACGCCTGGTCCAGCGCTGTTGTCACGGCTCTGGTCCATACCGGGATCTCGGTGGCGGCGTACCGCAGGGCGATGTGGCGTTGCTCGGCGAGCGGCCGCCAGGCGGTCACCCGGTCCATCGCGACCCGGGTGGCGTCGACCCGTTCGACCTGGAACCGGCCCCGCTCGGCGCGGGCGAGCGCGAGCAGGCTGTCCAGAATCCGGGACAGCCGTACGGTCTCGTCCATCGCGAGTCGGTGCTCCGCCTTGCCGTCGGGGGTGGCGATGTCCTCGCCGAGTCCCTCGACCCGCAGCTGCAGCGCGTGGAGCGGGTTGCGCAGCTGGTGGCTGGCCTGCGAGACGAAGGCCCGTTGTCGCTCCAGCGCGTCCTCGACGTTGTCCGCCATCTCGTTGAACGCCGTCGCGAGCCGCCGTAACTCGGGCGGCCCCCGGTACGCCTGGGCCCGCGCCTCGTAGTCGCCTTCGGTGATCAGGTGCGCCGCCAGGTCGAGCTCGGCGACCGGTCGCAGCGTCCACCGGGCGAGCGCTTCCGCGGCGAAGATGCTCACCGCCACCGCCATCAGCCCCAGCCCGGCCAGGACCAGCCAGCCGTTCAGGATAGTGCCGCGGACCCGGTCGGTGGGCGAGATCGTCACCACGGCGCCCAGCACCTCGCCGCCGAGGCTCACCGGGGCGGCGACGACCAGGGGATCGTCCTGCCACGGCCAGAGCACCCGGTTGGTGCCGACGTGCTCCCCGTTGAGCGCTCGACCGGCCGCTTCCCGTACGGCGGCCTGGTCCAGCAGGGAACGGTTCGGATAGCCGGTGACCACGAGCCCGTCGCGACTGACCAGCGCGGCGGAGATGCCGTAGTACTCGTAGTACACCGCGAGCTCGGTGTTGATCTGGGTACGTTCCGTGGAGCGCAGCGCGGGCTCGGCGATCGCCGCGAACCGTACGGCGTCCGACAGCCGGTCCAGCGCCATGGTCTGGGTCTCGCGGGCCGCCAGCGTGATCGCCAGGGGCACCTCGAGCCCGGCGAGCACCATCGCCAGCAGCAGTACGTAGATCGCCGCGAGTCGCTGCCGCATCGCCTAGTCCTCGGTACGCAGCCGGTAGCCGACCCCGCGTACCGTCTGCACCAGGTCCGCCACCCCGAGCTTCTGGCGCAGAGATCCGATGTGGACTTCCAGGGTGTGCCCGCCGGCGAACGTGGTACGCCACACCTCCATCAGCAGCCGGTCCCGGGAGACCACACTGCCGGCCTCCCGCGCCAGTACGCTGAGCAGCTCGAACTCCTTGCGGGTCAACGGGATCTCGGCGCCGTCGACGGTCACCTGGTGTGCCGCCAGGTCCAGCCGTATCGAGCCGACCTCGAGGACGGCGGGCGGTGGCGTGGCACGGACCACGCGGCGCAGCACCGCGTCGATGCGAGCCTGCAACTCCGCCATCGAGAACGGCTTCACCACATAGTCGTCCGCGCCGGTACGCAACCCGGCGACCCGGTCCCGCTCCTCGCCCCGCGCGGTGACCGCGATGATGGCGACATGGTCGTTGCGCCGGCGCAGCTCGCGACACACGTCGATCCCGTCGCCGTCGGGCAACCCGAAATCCAGCAGTACGAGATCCACCGTCGGGGCGGCGAGGGCTTCGGCCACGGTGCCCGCGCGTACCACCTGATAGCCACGGCGGCGCAGGGCCGACTCCATCGCGCCGGCCACCGACGCGTCGTCCTCTACCAGCAGCACACGCATTTCGCAGAGATTAGAGCCTCTTGCGGGGTTGTGGAACGGCGAACCGCCAGACCGGGCCCCGAGCCGGTCCGCCTTGTGAGAACACCCACCGAATCCGCATTATCTGACTACTGTTCGTGATGGATGGTCTAGGCTTTCCGCTCGACCGGCTTGGCAACTCATACCATCCGGAATACCGAGTCCGATAACCGGTCACGGGGTGTAATCTCATATGGAAGAAAGTTGACACCACTCTAGAGCGAAAGTAACTTTCACCCAGTGACTGCTGACGTGAGAATTCCTGCAAGTGCCGAGCCCAGCGGGCTGATCGTACAGATCAGCGGTCTTCTGCCATCTCTGTCTCCCGCCGAACAGCGGGTTGCCCGTCAGGTGATGGCCGACCCCGCGGCGGCCGCCCGGCGTACGATCACCGAGCTCGCGACGCAGGCCGGCACCTCCGAGGCGACGGTGATCCGGTTCTGCCGCTCGGTCGGCATGGAAGGCTATCCGCAGCTGCGGATCAGGCTCGCCGCCGAGGCCGCCCGCCGGGCCGAGCCGCCGGACTCCAGAGTGGTCGGTGGCGACATCCCGCCCGGCGCCGACATGGGCCAGATCATCGCGACCATCGCGTTCAACGACTCCCGCGCCGTCGAGGAGACCGCCGAGCAGCTCGACGCGGCGATCTGCGAGACCGTGGTCGACCTGCTCGCGAAGGCCGAACGGGTGGAGATCTTCGGCGTCAGCGCCAGCGGTTTCGTCGCGGCCGACTTCCAGCAGAAACTGCACCGCATCGGCCGTACGGCCTTCTACTGGCCGGACATCCACGCCGCGCTGACCAGCGCCGCGCTGCTCGGCAAAGGCGACGTCGCGTTCGGCATCTCGCACACCGGCAACACCTCCGACACGATCGAGGTGCTCAAGCAGGCCCGCGCCCATGGCGCCACCACGATCGCGCTGACCAACTTCCCGCGCTCGGCGATCACCGAAGTGGCCGACCACGTGCTGACCACGGCGGCACGGGAGACGACGTACCGATCGGGCGCCACCGCGAGCCGGCTGGCCCAGCTCACCGTGGTCGACTGCCTCTTCGTCGGCGTCGCCGGGCGCAACCGTACGCGTACCAACCGCGCCCTCGAAGCCACCGCCGACGCGGTACGAGAGCGTCGCGTCGCGCCGGGCAGGAGGCGGTCATGACCTCTGCGGAGGAGCCGGCTCCCTCGAGATCTACCCGGGACTCGGCACCTGCGCCGACCGAGGCGCGCAATCCGCGTACCCGGCAGATCGATGAGCTGGACACGACCGAGATCCTGCGACTGATCAACTCCGAAGACCAGCGGGTGCCCGCCGCGGTCGAGGCCACCCTGGAGCCGCTCGGCATCGCCGTGGATCTGGCGGTGGAAGCGCTGCGCGGCGACGGCCGGGTGCATTACTTCGGCGCCGGTTCGTCGGGCCGGATCGGCTTCATGGACGCCGCCGAGCTGCGCCCCACCTTCGACGCCCCCGAAGGCTGGTTCTGCGCGCACCAGGCAGGCGGCACCCAGGCCCTGCTGCGCGCCGTGGAGGCGGCCGAGGACGACGACGCCGCCGGAGAAGCGGAAGCCCTGGACTGCGTACGCCCGGGCGACGTCGCCGTGGGCCTGTCCGCCAGCGGCCGCACCCCGTACGTACTCGGCGCCCTTCGAGGGACCCGTACGCGCGGCGGCAAGGCCGTCCTGGTCACCGCCAACCCGCGCGCCGGTGGCGCGGAGGTCGACGTGTTCATCGGGGTGGACACCGGCCCCGAGGTGATCGCCGGCTCCACCCGGATGAAGGCGGCCACCGCCCAGAAGCTCGTGCTGAACGCGTTCTCCACCGCGGTGATGATCCGGCTCGGCCGGGTCTACTCCAACCTGATGGTGAGCCTGGTGGCCACCAACGAGAAGCTGCGCAACCGGATGGTCTCGATCCTGGTGGAGGCGACCGGCCTCGACGAGCGCGACTGCCGCGCCGCACTGCAGGCCAGCGACGGCGAACTCAAGACCGCGCTGGTCGCGTTGCTCGGCGGCACTGGCGTCGCGGACGCCCGGCGGGTGCTGCGTACCAGCCACGGCCGGGTACGCGACGCGCTCGCCCGCCTTGCGACGACCCCCGAGGCACACGCCAGCTGATCTCCCCGCGCCACCGCCCTTAGAAGCCGGCAGGCGCCAGTCCCGGTCTCCGCGCCCCTGACGGCCGCGTCGGGCACTCAGTCATGGGGTTTGGTACGCGTCGGCGTCGGTGCCGGCGGCGAGGTCGTCGGCGTTGGCGACGGTGCCGGCGAGTCGGTCGACCACGTCGGCCGCGGAGTCGGCGAGTACGTGGAACCGCCCCCACCGGGCGTGGCCGTCGGCGCGGGCACTCCCGACCCGGACGCACTGGCGCTGGCGCTCGCGGAACTGCTGGCGCTGGGCGAACCCGACCCCTGGCCGGCGCCCGCGGGCGACGCACCTCCCGGAGACGAATCCGTGGTACGGGTGCCGTCCTTGGAGCTCACCCAGATCGCTTCCCAACCGCCCGCGGCCTGTACGGCGGCGTACCCGGTGAGGATGCCCGCCGTCACGGCGAGCAGCACCAGAGAGGCGATCACAGCGGCCTTCCGCCGCCCACCGGGCGCGGCCTCCGGGTACGCCGTCTCCGCCGGTACGGAGACCGGCTCGTCGTCCGTACGCCGCTCGAACAGGCTGATCCCGACGTCGCCGCCCAGCTCGAGATCCGATGTGGAATCCAGGAAGTCCGGTACGAACTCTTCAGTCGACTCGGACGGTTCCCGATCCCCCACGAGGCGCCTCCCGGAAGCAGAGCCGACCCAGCAGCCCGAGCCGATCCAATCTGATGTCTTTAGTCCCCTTCGCACCAGGCGCCGGCAATGTTTCAGGTAGCGCGGGCTGCCTGGTTAAGCCGAGATGTCGCGATGCGAAGGCAGCCAGACTACGACACCAGCTATCGAACGTCATCTACCAGGTCAGCCATGGACGAACCGGCAAGGTGGCACCGATCCGGACAGCCCAACGGCCCGGCGAGCGCCGGGCCGTTGGACGTACGTGAGGTCTACCAGGTGGGCCGCAGCGGCATCGACGAGGAGCCGTTCGCGTCCGGTTTGGCGCCGAGTACCTGGTGCAACTGGATCCAGTTGCGTTCGAAGCCGAGCCGGGATCCGGCCATGTACAGCCGCCACACCCGGGCGGTCTCGGCACCCACTTCCTCGTGCGCCTCGTCCCAGTGCGCGTCCAGATTGGCGCTCCAGCCGGCGAGCGTCTTCGCGTAGTGCTCGCGCAGGTTCTCCTGGTGCCGGATGTCGAAACCGGTGTCCTGCATCACCGACACCAGGTGTCCCACCGACTCCAGCTCACCGTCCGGAAACACGTACCGGTTGATGAAGCCCTTGCTGTAGTACGCCCGTTCGTTGTCGTTCGGCCGGGTGATGCAGTGGTTGAGCAGCCTGCCACCGGGCCGGAGCTTGTCGTACAGGAAGCGGAAGTACTTCGGCAGGTTCGCCTTGCCGATGTGCTCGGTGAGGCCGATCGAGCTGACCGCGTCGAAATCGGATCCGGGCACGTCCCGGTAGTCGCAGTGCCGGATCTCGGCGAGCTCTTCCAGCCCGGCTTCGGCGATCGCCTTCTGACCCCACTCCGCCTGCTTCTGCGACAGCGTCACGCCGAGCACCTTGACGCCGTACTCCTTGGCGGCGTGCAGCACCATGCCGCCCCAGCCGCAGCCCACGTCGAGCAGCCGCATGCCCGGCTCCAGACCGAGCTTGCGGGCCACCAGATCGTACTTGGTCCATTGCGCCGTCTCGAGGCTGGAATCCGCCTCCGGGAACACCGCACAGGTGTACGTCATCGACGGACCGAGCACCCACTCGTAGAACCGGTTCGACACGTCGTAGTGGTGGGAGATCGCCGCCTGGTCGCGGTTCTTGGAGTGGCGCCGGCCGTGCAGCTTGACCTCGTTCGACGGCGGCGGCACCCGCCGCAGCAACTTCACGCCGCCGAGCTCCCGGAAGACCTTCAGCAGCTGGCGGCCCCGGATGTTGTTGAACTGGTCGGACATCCCCATCAGCCGGGACAGCGCGACGTACATGTCGCCGGAGATCTCCAGGTCCCCGGCCACGTACGCCCGGGCCAGACCCAACTCACCCGGCGCGTGCATCAGGTACTGCAAGGCGCGTGGTGAGCGCACCTCGACTCGCAGGTCGGCATTGGGGTCGCCGGCTCGACTGCTGTCGTAGCCGACGAACTCCACCTGGAAGTTCGTACCCACAAGTTCTTGGAACGCGTCAGCCAGCCGCATGTTTCCCCCTAGCGGTTTCGCACACACTTGTCGTAAAGATTGAGCAGTCGTCCCCCCGGGTCGTACGCCTCCTTCACCTTCCGGTAGACGGGGCCGTTGTAGAGATGCCAGAACTCCTCGGCGGTGTAGAACGCGGTCGAGTAGAGCGACTTGTGTCCGTCCAGCCGAGTGACCTCGTCCTCGATCAGCCGGTTGTAGTAGCCGTCCTCGCGCCCCTCCGGCAGCGGCACACTCGACCAGAAGCCGACGTTGACGTACCGGACATCGGGATCCAGCGGGTATAGCGGCCACGACCGCGGCTCGCCGCTTCCGGGCTGCTTCCGCAGCTGCAGCGGGCACAGCCACACCGGCGAGATCCCCACCTCGCGGTGGAAGAAGTCGAGGAACTCGGCGACCCGGTCGATCGGCACCTCGATGTCCTGGATCACCGCCTCCTGCTGCGGCTGGCCGCGGAACCGGTCGACGCGGGCGGTGACCTGATACCGCCGGTCGAGCGCCACGAGCCGCCGGTAGACGTCCGAACGCCGGTAGCGCCGCGGCCAGAACCGGCGGATGCCGGGGCGCTGCAGCCCGAACGCGCCCGAGCACCAGAACCAGTCGGTGTCCCAGCGCCACAGATAGTCGTAGATCGTGAGGTAATCGATGTCACGGCGCTGGACCGACCGGTAGTAGATGTCCATTCCGGTGTAGTCGCTGGTGCCGCCCGGCGCCTCGTCGACGAACTCGCCGAGCGTCAGGTAGAGCTCGTCGCCGGAGAACACCGTGCCGTCCACGAAGTCCACCGCCCGGCCGTCGTGGCTGCGGGCGTCGCAGACCTGGTCCAGGGTCGCCATCGCCGCCGCGGCGTCGCCGAACCGGAGATGCCGCAGCATCACGTACGGCTTGACCGGCTGCAACTCGATGGTCAGCCGCAACGCGTACCCGAGCGTCCCGTACGAGTTCGGGAAGGCCAGGAACAGCTCGGCGTGCTCGTTGTCCGGCGTCGCGACGACCACCTCACCGGAGCCGGTGAGAATCTCCATCTCGAGTACGGACTCGTGCGGCAGGCCACTGTGGAACGAGGTCGACTCGATGCCGAGCCCGGTCACGGCGCCGCCGAGCGTGATCGTACGAAGCTGCGGCACCACCGCCGGCATCAACCCGTACGGCAAGGTGGCGTCCACCAACCGCTCGTACGTCACCATCCCCTGTACGTCGGCCGTACGCCGCCGCGGGTCCACGTGCAGCACCTGGTCGAACTGCGCCACGTCCAACCTGGCGACGTGCGCCGCCTTCCCCGTACGGAACCGGAACAGATTCGACGTACGCTTCGCGATCCGTGGCGCGGCACCGCTGGGCAGTCTGGCGAAATCGCCGCGGATCGCGTCCACGGCCCGGCGATGTCTCTCGTACCGCGCCGCCACCGCCGGATCCTCGCGCACGGCACCAGCCCCCTCGCCGCCAGCCGCGTCACCGCCGGCCGCGGCATCGTCAACTGGGGCTTCGCCAGCCGGAGAAACAGCAGGCGAAACCTCGTCGGTGTCGGCCTCAGAACCGGAGCCGCTAGATCGCGAAGGGGCGCTCACGTTTGGACCGTAGCGCGACCGGAGCCAAATCGCGATAGGGTTCCTGGTTCTCGAAACTGGCGCTTAACAGATCAAGCACCTGCGACTTCACCCGTTCACGGTGACTTCAACGGTGTGCCATCCCGTGGCTCCGCTGGGGTACACACCCTGACTCGCGCCGGTCTGCCGGTCACCGCGACCGTCCGTTGCACGGACCCGAAGCTTGTGGACACCCGGCTTCGCATGCCACCTGAAGATCCACTGACGCCAGGTGTCGACAGGACCCTCGGCGAGCTCCGCGGTCTGCCAGTCGCCGTCGCCGACCCGCACCTCGACCCGGTCGATCCCCCGGTGCTGCGCCCAGGCGACCCCCGCCACATTGACCACACCCGCGGACAGCCGCGCGCCGTCGCGGGGAGTGTCGATCCGCGACGCGGTCTTGATCTCGGCCTGCTGCGCCCACCCCTGCTTGATCCAGTACGCGTCGTACGCGTCGAACGTGGTCAGCTCCATGTCGACGATCCACTTGCACGCCGACACGTAGCCGTACAGACCGGGGACCACCATCCGTACCGGGAAGCCGTGGTCCAGCGGCAGCAGGTCGCCGTTCATCGCCACCGCCAGCATCGCGTCCCGGCCGTCGGTGAGAGCCGCGGTGGGCGTACCGATCGTCATCCCGTCGTACGACCGGCACACCACTTGGTCGGCGCCCCGGTGCACCCCGACCTGCTCGAGCAGACCCTTGACCGGCACGCCGATCCAGCGAGCGTTGCCCACGTACCCGCCACCGACCGGGTTGGAGACACACGCGATCGTGATGTCCCGCTCAATCATCGAACGCTCGAGCAGCTGCCGGTACGTGATCGTCACCGGCTGGTCCACCATGCCGTGGATCCGCAGTTTCCAGTCCTCGGCGGCGATCTGCGGGACCGTCAGCGCGGTGTCGACCCGGTAGAAACTGTCGTTCGGTGTGTAGAACCGGCTCAGCCCCTGGATGTCCGTGGCGGCGTCCCGCACCGGCGGCGGCGCCGTACTGCCCGGGGTCGGCACGGTCAGCCCGGCCCTCGATCGCGCCGCCCCGTACCGGTCGAGCACCAGCCACCGGCTCAACGCGACCGCCCCCACCGCCCCCGCGGCCACCAACCCACCCGAAACCAACAACCGCCGTCGCCCGTACTCGCCGTAACCCGCCTCGCCCCCCGCTGCCGCTCCCGCATCTTCCGTGGGTACGCCGTCCGCCGACTCCTGGTGCCGTCGGATCGTCCCGCCAAGTCCCCGCAACGTCGCACCGGCCACCGCGGCACCGATCACCGACGGCACCGCGTCCATTACCCCGGCGCCCGGCCTGGTCACCGCTGCGAGCACGCCAACAACACCGAACAGCCCGACACCAAGCATCGCGAGGTTCGGCCGAGTCTCGGCAAGCTGCCCGATGAATGCCGCAGCCACGGCCAGTACGAGCGCCACACCGGCCAGCAGCACCAGCTTGTCCGCCGGCCCGAACACCGCAATCGCCAGATCCTTCACGGAGTTCGGCGTCAGATCCACCACCGCGTCACCGACCGCCGCATACGGCGAAGACCCCTGCCGTACGAATGCCGCGACCAGTTCACCGGCGCCCACTCCAGCCAGCCCAGCCAGTACGCCGATCCACCGCCACTGCCTCATACTTACGAGCTTCCCCCCAGGTACGCCGTCCCGCCCTCCTGATGCCGTTACGGCTTCCTTACGAGCACACTTTTCGGGCACACCGCTTTCCGGGCACAGCAAAGGGGCCGTAGGAGGCGACATCTGTCGCTCGTCCTACGGCCCCTCTGGTGGTTGTTGTCCGGCGGCGTCCTACTCTCCCACACCCCGGCGGGTGCAGTACCATCGGCGCTGAAGGGCTTAGCTTCCGGGTTCGGGATGGTGCCGGGCGTTTCCCCTTCGCTATGGCCGCCGTGACGTCCTTGGCCCATA
>WNGA01000874.1_pt1 | contig 65793 bp, 65 predicted proteins | sample 5400061 | NCBI WGS metagenome assembly WNGA01 (sample SAMN13153366, study PRJNA577476) | soil metagenome | isolation source: 100 cm soil or saprolite under grassland replicate 2 | place: USA:California | collected 2016-06-15
ACCCCCTCCAGGCTCTTGTCGCCGGAGGCTCTCGCGAGCAGCTCCTCGCAGCGCGCGATCGCTTGCGGGACCGGCGTCGGACCCGAGAATGCAGCGCGTGCGATGCCCATCGCGGCGCCGGTCTGCAACCGGGTGTCGCCGGCGAGTCGCGCGTGCTCAGCAGCGCGTTCGGCGGCGGCCGACAGCTCGCCGAAGCGGTAGGCGACGGCGTGCGCGTTCATCAGGAAGCGCCACGCATTCGCGAGCCGTCGGTGATCGCCCGTCGGCTCGAAGATCTCGATCGCCCGCGACGCCTCCGCGAGCACCGTCGTCGTCCAGCGGTCGAGCTCCTGCGTGTAGCGCTGGAGGAGGAGCCGGACGAGCGTCGCCTCGGCGTGAAGCTGCTCGTCTGCGTTCTCCGCCGCCGCTGCCGCCGCCTCGTCGAGGAACAGCTCGGCCCACGCGAGCTCCCCGATCCCGATCAGCGCCTCGCCGAGCGGCGGCAGGAGTCGTAGCCGCTGCGGATCGTGCTCGGGGAGTAGCTGGACGGCGCGCCGAAGGAGGTTCGCCGCCGCGGCCATGTCGTTGCGCGCGAATGCCTTGCGGCCCGCCGAGCTCAGCCGCTCGCTCGCCCTGACGCCCAGTTCCGATCCGTGCGCGTCCAGCGGCCCGAGCTCCGCGAGGTATTGATGCGCCTGCTCGAGGTGGAAGCCGAGGATCTCCTCCCACTCCGTCTCGCGGTCGCGGTCTCGATTGACCCGCTCGGCCCAACCGACGAAGCGCTCGTGGAGCGTCGCCCGGGTTCGCTTCAGCAGCGTCTGGTACGCGGCGTCACGGATGAGGATGTGATGGAACCTGTAGATGCCGCCGCTTTCCGTGGGCGCCGCGGCGTCGACACGGATCAATTGCTTGCGGCTCAGCGACGCCAGGTGCAGATGGACACTGCCGCGAATCGCGTCCGGCACGAGCTCCTCGAGGGCGGCGTGCGGAAACTGAAATCCGATCACCGACGCAGGCTCGATCACCGCCCGTTCTTCGCGCGTCAGCAGGTCGAGCCGCGCCCCGATCAGAGCCTGGATCGTCGGCGGTACCGACAGCTCCGAAAGATCCCCCGCTGCGGCCCACGTGCCGTTCTCCTGCCGTAGCTGATCGTTGTCGATCAGCATCGAGAGCATCTGCTCGACGAAGAGCGGATTGCCCTCCGCGGCGCGGATGATGCGTCCCTGCACGTCGTCCGCCAGGCCGGCTTCGCCGAGCAGATTGCGGACGATGAGCGCGCTCTCTTCGTCCGACAGCGGCTCCAGCTCCATGCGCAACACAGGCCCCGACGTCCACTCCGGACGGATGTCGTCCAGATCGGGACGTGCGAGGCACAGGAGCACGATCGGACCGTCCTTCAGCCGCTGATTCAGGTGTTCGATCAGGTCGAGGAACGTCGTCGCAGCCCAGTGGATGTCGTCGAGCACGACGAGCAGCGGACGCTCTCGCGCCAAGCCCTCGAGCAGCTTGCGGATTCCCCAGAAGACTTCGTCGATCGAGAAGTCGACGTCGGAAAGTCCGATCGCCGACGCGACCCGCTCGAGAGCGTCCTCGGCCTCCGGGAGGAGCGCAAACAGCTTCGTCCGCGCGAGCTCAGGCGGGTCGTCACGAGCGATCGATGCTGCGCGCTGGACCAACTCCAGGATCGGCCAGAACGTGTTGCCCTTGCCGTACGGCAGACAGCGGCCGCGGAACACCGACGCTTCCTCGGCCACGAAGGCGCACATCTCTTCGGCGAGCCGCGACTTGCCGACGCCGGCTTCGCCGAGCACGACGGCGAACCGGCAGACGCGCTCGTCGACTGCACGACGGAATTCGCTCTGCAGGAAGGAAAGCTCGCGCTCGCGTCCGACGATCGGCGCCAGCCGTTGCCGCGCACCTGCGTCGATGCTTTCCACCGAGATCAACCGATACGCCGGAACTCTTTTCGCCTTCCCCTTGAGCTCGAGCGGCGGCACCGCCTCGACCTCGACGACGTCGCGGACGAGGCGGTACGTCGGTTCCCCGAGCAGGACCTCGAGAGGCGGTGCGGCCTGCTCGAGCCGGGCGGCGACGTTCACCGCGTCTCCGGTCACGAGGCGCTGCATTGTCGCGGCGTCCCCGGCGACGACCTCGCCGGTGTTGACGCCGGTGCGGTTGATGATCCGAACGCCCCAGACGCGGTCCAGCTCGTCGTTGAGCGTGGCCAGCGCGCGCTTCATGCCGTCCGCAGCGCGGACGGCACGCAGCGCGTCGTCCTCGTGCACGGTCGGCAGCCCGAAGACGGCCATGATCGCGTCGCCGATGTACTTCTCGACCGTCCCGCCGTGCTCCTCGAGCACGGCCTTCATCACGTCGAAGTAGCGGCCGAGGACCTCGCGCAGCGCCTCCGGGTCGAGCTTCTCGCCGAGCGACGTCGAGCCGGCGAGGTCCGAGAAGACGATCGAGACCGTCTTGCGGACCTCTTGCGCGGCCAGCGGCGCAGCGAGCGCCGTGCCGCAAAAGCCACACATGCGGAACTGATCGGGATTTTCCCCCCCACACCTCGTGCAGATCTGCACGAGTTTGAGTGTACGACTACGGTTTCAAAAGGGGAAGGGCGCGTCAGCGCCTGCGGCGCTTCGCGCGCTCGAGGCGCCGTCGTTGCTCGCGGCTGAGCGACTCAGTCGGGATGCCCTGCTGCTCCTGCATGTCGAGCAGCGCGCGCCGCTCCTGCGCCGAGAGCCTCGACAGCGCCTGCTGCGCCTTGACCGGATCCGTCGTGGCGCCGGCGCCGTAGCGCTGCATCTTCTTCATCGCACTCGCGAGCTCGGGATTCGACCGCTCGAGCGCCGCGTTCGACGCCTTCTGCAGCCAGCGCTTGAGCAGCGGCACCTTCGCCATCGCCGCGAACAGCGGGCGCAGATAACGACCGCCCTTGATCCGTCCCAGCAGCGCGAGCAGGCCGAACAGCAGCAGCAGCCCGAGCAGCACCCACAGAGGCGTCAGGAGCAACCAGATCGAGGCCAGCACGACGCCCGATGCTACTCGTCAGAGCGTGTAGCCGGTCGCGAGCATCCGGTCGGCGCGCGCGGAGAAGGCCTCGAAGCTCGGAACGTCCCAGCCGAGCGAATCGGCGAGCCGGACGATCATGCTGAACAGCGCGCAGACGTGAATCGCGTCGACGAGGGCTTCGCGGGACACGCCGGCGTCGAGCACCGCCTGCGCGTCCCGCGGCGTCACCTCGTCGGGACGCAGCGTCAGCTTTTCGAGGAAGCCGAGCGTCGCGCGCAGCTTGTCGTCGACGGGTGCGGTGCGCCAGTCGCGCTTGACGCCCTCCCACACCTCCTCGCCGAGCGCGTACGACGCGACCGCGCCGTGGGCGTTCGTTCAGAAGGGGCACTGGTTGAGCGAGGAGACGAACGCGGCGAAGAGCTCGCGCTCGCCGGCGGCCCAGTCGGACGGTCCGCGGAGCGCGAGGTCGAGTGCGTTCGAGAACGGCTCGCCGAACAGCTCCGGGCGGTAGTTGATCGTCTTCAGCACGCCGAGACCGAGGCGCGCGTCGACGCGGTCGACGACGTCGAGCCTCATCCGAGCGCCCGCATCCCCGCCTCGAGGCGCTCGAGCCCCGCGACGGTCGCGACGGAGACGGTCTGCTCGAAGATCTCGTCCTCCGAGTACCCCGCGTCCTTGAGCGCCTGCACGTCGCCGTCGGTGACCTTGTACGCGTGCAGCCGCACCTTCTCGAGATATGCGCCGAACGCCGGCGGCGCGGGCCGCTGCGGCTGCGCGGCCTCGCGGAGCTTCGCGATCAGGTCGTCGTAGCGCGTCATGTCGGCAGGGCGAGGATATCGCCGTCGGCGACGACGAGCCCGTCGCGCGCGAGCGCTTCGACGGCGTCGGCGTCCCGCGGGTCTTCCCCCGCCGCGATCGCCCGCAGCGCGAGCGCGCGTCGCTGCCGGAACGAGCCCTCGAACGGCCCCTGCCGGCGCAGCGGCTCGTAGCGCGAGCCACGCGACGGGCAGCGCTCCGCGAGCGGGCAGACCTCGCAGCGCGGCACCCGCGCGAGGCACACCGTCGCGCCGAGATCCATCAGCGCCTGCGCGTTGCGCGGCGAGAACGTGTGCGCGGTCCGCTCCTGCACGCGGCGGACGTTCGTGTCCACCGGCATGACGTCCTCTCCGAGCGCGAAGTTGCGGACGGCGGCCGCGGTGTAGCCGCCGACGCCGGGCAGCTTCGTGAGGTCGTCGGGCCAGCCGCGCTCGGCGATCACGCACGCCGCGCGGTGGAGGTTGAGCGCGCGGCGGTTGTAGCCGAGCCCCTGCCACTCGACGATCACGTCGGCGGCGGTCGCTGCGGCAAGCGCCTCGACGGTCGGCCACCGCGCCAGCCAGCGCTCGTACCGTGGGACGACGCGCTCCACCTGCGTCTGCTGCAGCATCACCTCGCTGACGAGGATCGCGTACGGGTCGCGAGTCTTCCGCCAGGGCAGATCGCGTCCGTTTTGGCTGAACCAAGCCCGAAGCAGCTCCTCCATGCGGGGCAGCGTAGACGAGCGTCTAGAGAGGGCCCTCTGGGCCGCGACACACGAAGATCGGCCGGCGACGCGAGGGTGGACGCGCGAATGCGCTGCGCAGTAAAGTCCGCGTCTTCGCTGCCCGTCATCCCTCGAACGACCGGTCTGCTCCTCGACGGAAGGATCATTCCATGATTCGAGTCCGCTCTCGCGCCGCGCTCATCGCTGGAGCTGCCGCGCTTGCTCTCTTCGCCCTCACCGTCGCCGCCGCCGCAGGCACGCACCAGGCGGCGATTCAGAACGGGGGCACGCTCTACGTCGGTATGGCCGCGGGCGAGCCCGACGTCCTCGACCCGTCGCTCGCACGAACCTTCTCCGGCCGGGAGGTCTTTCTCACGTTCTGCGAGAAGCTGTACGACCTCGACAACCAGGCCCGCATCAGGCCGCAGCTCGCCGCCACGCTGCCCCGGCTCTCGAGGGACCGGCTCACCGTCACGATCCCGCTGCGCAGGGGGATCAAGTTCAACGACGGCACGCCGTTCAACGCCGCCGCCGTCGTGACGACGATCCAGCGGCATCAGACGCTGAAGGGATCGACCCGCGCGAGCGAGCTCTCGCCGGTCGACAGCGTCACGGCCCAGGGTTCGTACACGGTCGTGTTCCACCTCAAGACGCCGTACGCGCCGCTCCCGGCGCAGCTCGCCGACCGCTCGGGGATGATCATGTCGCCCACGCAGCTCTCGAAGCTCGGCGACAAGTTCGGAACTGCCCCCGTGTGCGTCGGCGCGTTCATGTTCGACAGTCGCGTCGCGGGCGACAGCATCACGGTCGTCAAGTCGCCGTACTACTACGCCAAGCAGAACGTCCATCTCGACAAGATCGTCTTCAAGATCAAGAACGACGCCGCGGCCGCAGCCGCCGCGCTCAAGGCCGGCGACCTCCAGGCGCTCGACGGAGTCGCGGCCACGGAGCTCCCGGGCGTCAAGAGCACGCCCAGCTTGAAGATCCTCAAGGCGACGAGCCTCGGCTACCAGGGGATCACGGTCAACCTCGGGAACAAGAACGGCCTCGGCAAGCTGCCGTACTCGAACGTCGGCACGCAGATCGCGTCGAGCGCGACCTTGCGCAAGGCGTTCGAGGAGGCGATCGACCGCAAAGCCCTGAACAAGGTCGTGTTCAACGGGACGAACCTGCCCGGCTGCACGCCGATCGCCCCGTCGAGCGCGTGGTACGACGCATCCGTGAAGTGCACGCCGTACAATCCGACCGACGCGAAGAAGCTCGTCGCGCGGTCGGGAATCTCAAATCCGACCGTGCATCTCATGGTGCCGACGGGCTCGGTCGCCCTCCGCCAGGCGCAGTTCATCCAGGCGCAGGAGGAAGCAGTTGGGATTCACGTCGTGATCGACGCGGTCGACTTCGTGACGTCGCTGTCGAAGGCCGACGCGGGGACGTACGAAGCGTTCCAGATCGGGTGGTCCGGCCGGATCGACCCGGACGGCAACATCTACCAGTTCGTCTCGACGACGGGCTCGCAGAACGACAGCGGCTACTCGAACCCGAAGCTCGATGCGATCCTCAACAAAGCACGCGAGGCTTCGACGGAAGACGCCCGCAAGAAGCTCTACACGCAGGCGTCGAAGATCATCATCAACGACCGGCCCCTGATCTACCTGTTCCACGGAGTGACGCGGTCCGGCCTGTCGACGAAGGTGAAGGGCTTCCACCTGTACCCGGACACGCTGCTGCGCGTCGCGTTCGCGTACTACAAGTAGCCCGCATGTCGGAGCACTGACGATGGGCGGCTTCCTCCTCCGCAAGGCGGGAGCCGCCCTCGTGGTGCTCCTGCTCGCGAGCATCGTCGTCTTCCTCGGCGTCCGCGCGATTCCCGGCGACCCGGCGATCGCGCTCGGCGCGGAGAACCGCGATCCGGACGTGATCGCAGCCGTGCGCCACAAGTACCTGCTCGACCGGCCGCTCCCCGTGCAGTACGGGCACTGGTTGTGGCTCGCCGTGCACGGCGACCTCGGAGCAGACCAGCGCGAGCTGCCGATCGCCCACACGATCGTGTCGCGCCTGCCGATCACGCTCGAGCTCGCGTTCCTGTCGATGTTCGTCGCGACGATCGTCGGCATCCCGGCGGGGGTGATCGCCGCGGTCCGGCGCGGCAAGCCGAGCGATTACGCCGCGACCGCCGTCGCGCTGGTCGGCCTGTCGGTGCCGCACTTCTGGCTGGGGTTGCTGATGATCATCTGGTTCGCCGTCGACCTGCACTGGCTGCCCGCGAGCGGCTACGTGACGTTGCACCATCCACTCTCGAATCTCGAGCATATGGTGATGCCGTGCATCGTCCTCGGCACCGGCTTCGCCGCGGTGCTGATGCGACAGATGCGCTCGTCGATGCTGAACTCGCTCGGCGCCGACTACGTGCGGACCGCGCGTGCGAAGGGGCTGAGCGAGTGGAGCGTCGTCGGCAAACACGCGCTGCGGAACAGCCTGATCACAGTTACGACGGTGATGGGATTGCAACTCGGCGCGCTCATCTCCGGCGCGGTGATCACGGAGACGATCTTCGGGATCGCCGGCTTCGGGCGGCTGACGATCGACGCCGTCAATCAGCGCGACTACGCGCTCATCCAGGGCGTCGTCCTCGTCGCCGCAACCGGCTACGTCGTCGTCAACCTCGCCGTCGACGTCGTCTACTCGCTGCTCAATCCACGGATCCGCGTCGCGGGAGCAGCACCGGCATGAGCGTCATCGACACTGCCACGCTGACGAGTCCGCGCGCCCGCCGCCGGCGCCTGCTCCGCAAGCGGTTCCTGCGGCGGCCGATGGCGGTCGCCGGCCTCCTCGTCGTGGTGTCCTTCGTGCTGGTCGCGATCCTCGCGCCCGTGATCGCGCCGTACAAGCCGGGCGCGACCGACTTCAACGCGCTGCTCGCGCACTCGTCCTCCAAGCATCGCCTCGGCACGGACGAGCTCGGTCGCGACGAGCTGTCGCGGGCGATCTGGGGAGCGCGCGCGTCGATGCAGGCCGGATTCTTCGCGACGGTGCTGGCAATGGCGATCGCCGTCCCGATCGGGATGATCGCGGGCTACTACCGCGGCTGGGTGGACACCGTGATCGCGCGGATCACCGACGTACTGCTCGCGTTCCCATTCATCATCCTGGCCGTCGGTCTCGCCGCGATCCTCGGCGCGTCCTTGCTGAACGCGACGCTCGCCCTCGGCATTGCCGCCGTGCCCGCGCTGATCCGGATCGCGCGCGGCGAGGCGCTCGCGCTGCGGGAAGAGGACTTCGTGCCGGCCGCGATCGCAAACGGCGCGAACGACGCGACGATCATCTTCCGCCACATCCTCCCGAACATGACGAACACGCTCCTCGTCCAGGCGACGGTCACGATCCCGGGCGCGATCATCGGCGAGGCCGTGCTCTCCTTCCTCGGTCTCGGCGTCCAGCCGCCGACGCCGTCGTGGGGCGTGATGCTGCAAGACGCACAGTCGTATCTCACGCAGGCGCCGCGGCTTGCCGTGTACCCGGGGCTCGCGATCGTGGTCGCCGCCCTCGCGTTCAACGTTCTCGGCGACGGGCTGCGCGACATCTTCGATCCGAGGACGACGCGGTGAGCGCGCAACCACTGCTCGAGGTCGATGACCTGTCGGTTCGTTTCGACACCGACGACGGTCCCGTGCACGCGGTCGACAAGCTCTCCTTCACGCTCGCGCCGGGCGAGGTGCTCGGCGTGGTCGGGGAGTCCGGCTGCGGCAAGAGCGTGAGTTGCATGGCGCTCGTGCGCCTCTTGCCGGAGACGGCGGTGATCAGCGGCCGCGCGGTCTTCGGAGGCAGCGATCTCCTCTCGCTCTCGCCCGGGCGGCTGCGGCGCGTGCGCGGGCGCGAGATCTCGTTCGTCTTCCAGGAGCCGATGACGTCGCTCAACCCGGTCTTCACGGTCGGCCGGCAGATCGGGGAGGTGCTCCGCAAGCACCTCGGCCTGTCGCGCCGCGAGTCGCGCGCGCGCACGATCGACCTGCTGCGCCTCGTGCGCATCCCCTCACCGGAGCGCCGCCTCGATGAGTACCCGCACCAGCTCTCCGGCGGCATGCGGCAGCGCGTGATGATTGCGATGGCGCTTGCATGCGATCCCAAGGTGTTGATCGCGGACGAGCCGACGACAGCGCTCGACGTGACGATCCAGGCGAGCATCCTCGACCTGATGCGCGACATCCGCGAGCGCCTCGGCACGGCGATCGTCCTGATCACCCACAACCTCGGTGTCGTCGCCGACATCGCCGACCGCGTGCTCGTGATGTACGCGGGACGGAAGGCGGAGGAGGCGCTCGTCGAGGATCTCTTCGCCGCGCCGCAGCATCCGTACACGATCGGACTGCTCGGTGCGATCCCGCGCCCGTACGAAGGTGCGGACGCGCGCCGCAGGCTGCGCGAGATTCCCGGCCGCGTCCCGTCGCTGCGCGAGCTGCCCACGATGTGCGCGTTCGCGGAGCGATGTCCGCGCGCCGACGAGCTCTCGTGGACGCAAGTCCCGGAGCTGCGGACCGTGCGGCCCGACCACCTCGTCGCCTGCTTCCATCCGGGGCCCGAATGAGCGGCAACGGGGCGTCTGCGAATCCTGTGCTCGAGGTCGCCGACCTCGTCAAGCACTACCGCGTCGGCGCTGGCATCGCGGGTGGCGGCTCGATCGTGTACGCGGTCGACGGCGTCTCGTTCGATCTGCGCGGCGGCGAGATGCTCGGGCTCGTCGGCGAGTCGGGCAGCGGCAAGTCGACCGTCGCGCATTGCGTCCTCCGCCTGACTGCGCCGACATCGGGGACGATCACGTTGAGGGGTACCGACATCACGCACCTGTCGCGGCGGGCGATGCGGCCGTTGCGCCGGGAGCTGCACATGGTCTTCCAGGATCCGTACTCGTCGCTCAATCCGCGCATGACGTGCGGCGACATCGTCGGTGAGCCTCTGCGCCTGCACCGGATCGCGCGCAGGAAGACGGCGGAAGGCCGCGTCGAGACGATGTTCGACGCCGTGGGGCTGCGGCCGGAGCTGCGGCACCGCTACCCGCACGAGTTGTCGGGCGGCCAGCGCCAGCGCGTCGGTCTCGCGCGCGCTCTCATCGTCAACCCGAGCGTGCTCGTCGCCGACGAGCCCGTCTCGGCGCTCGACGTATCGGTCCAGGCGTCGATCCTCAACCTTCTGCGCGACCTACAGAACGACATGGGCTTCTCGTGCCTCTTCATCACGCACGACCTCGCGACGGTCGAGTTCCTCTGTGACCGAGTCGCGGTGATGTATCTCGGCAAGATCGTCGAGCTCGCGCCACGCGCGGAGCTGTTCCGCGAGCCGCAGCATCCGTACACGCAGGCGCTCCTTTCGGCGGCAGTCGTGCCCGATCCCAAGGTGCAACGCGTGCGCGAGCGGATCGTGCTCGAGGGCGACGTGCCGAGCCCTCTCGCGCCCCCTTCCGGCTGCCGTTTCAGGACCCGCTGCCCGCTCGAGGCGCGCTCGGCGCCGCAGTCAACGGAGGAGGAGCCGCCGTTGAGCACGTTCAAGCCGGGCCATTTCGTCGCGTGCCATCTCGTCGCGCCGGGCAAGCCTGCGCCGCGGCTCGTCGACGACGCCGCGGCGATCGCGCAGGTGGAGAGCGCATGACCTTCACGACGCGACCCGAGCTTCGCGGGACGTTCGGAATGGTCGCCTCCACCCACTGGCTGGCGTCGCAGGCGGGCATGGCCGTACTCGAGCAGGGCGGCAACGCGTTCGACGCCGCCGTCGCCGCGGGGCTGACGCTCCAGGTCGTCGAGCCGCACCTGAACGGGCCGGGCGGCGACCTGCCCGCGCTCCTCTGGCCCGCCGGCGGGGAGCCAATGGTCGTCTGCGCGCAGGGCCCGGCGCCGCAGGCCGCGACGATCGCGCACTACCGGGACGAGCTCGGCCTAAGGCTCGTCCCCGGCACGGGGCCGCTCGCCGCCTGCGTGCCCGGTGCCTTCGGCGGGTGGATGTCGATCCTGCGCGACTTCGGGACGATGCCGTTCTCCGAGGTCGTGAAGTACGCGATCCACTACGCCGAGCACGGCTATCCCGTGCTGCCGTCGATCGCCGGCGCGATCAAGAGCGTCGAGCCGTTGTTCCGCGACGACTGGACGACGTCGGCCGAGGTCTACCTCCCGGTGCCGGAGCCCGGGAAGCTGCACCGCAACCCGGCGCTCGCAGCGACCTACCGTCGGCTGGCCGAGGAGGACGACCCGCTCGACGCGTGGTATCGCGGCTGGGTCGCAGAAGCGTTCGTCCGCTTCCAGGACCATGCGTGGCTCGACAGCTCCGGCGAGCGGCACCGCGGGCTGCTCGCGGAGGAGGACCTGCGCGACTGGCGTGCGTCGTACGAGCACCCGCTCGCCGTCGACTACCAGGGGCTGACGGTCTTCAAGGCAGGCCCCTGGAGCCAGGCGCCGGTGTTCCTGCAGCAGCTGCGCCTGCTCGAGGGCTTCGACCTCCCCGCGATGGGACACGCGTCCGCGGAGTACGTCCACACGATTACTGAGTGTGCAAAGCTCGCGTTCGCAGACCGCGAGGCGTGGTACGGCGACCCGGACTTCGTCGACGTTCCGCTCGAGCTGCTCCTCTCGCGCGACTACGCGGACGAGCGGCGCGCCCTCGTCGGCGCCGAGTCGTCGGCGGAGCTTCGTCCCGGTGGCCCCGACCCGCGTCTGCCCGGCCCGGTCGCCGAGGCCGCGCTCGCGCCGGGCGTGGGGGAGCCGACGCGCGGCGACACCGTCCACGTCGACGTCGTCGACCGCTGGGGGAACATGATCTCGGCGACCCCGAGCGGCGGCTGGCTGTGGGGCGCACCGGTGATCCCCGAGCTCGGTTTCTGCCTCGGCACGCGTGCGCAGATGTTCTGGCTCGAGGAAGGGCTGCCGAACTCGCTCGAGCCGCGCAAGCGGCCGCGGACGACGCTCTCGCCGACGCTGGTCGGGCGCGACGGCGCGCCCGCGCTCGCGCTCGGCACCCCGGGCGGCGATCAGCAGGACCAGTGGACGCTCCACGTCTTCCTCGGTCACGTCCACTTCGGGCTCGACCTGCAGGCGGCGATCGACGCGCCGAACCACCACACGCAGGCCTTCCCGAGCTCGTTCTACCCGCGCGAGACGCGCCGCCGGCACGTCGCGGTAGAAGAGCGTGCGGGAGAGGAAACGCTCGCCGGCCTGCGAGCGCGGGGGCACGACGTCGAGACGGCGCCGGCGTGGTCGCTCGGGCGCGTGAGCGCGGTCGCACGCGGGGAGGACGGCGTCCTCCGCGCGGCCGCGAACCCACGCGGGATGCAGGGCTACGCGGTCGGCCGCTGACGATGCGGCGCGGCACTGCGTAGCCTGTAGGTGATGGCCGCTCCGTTCCTCGCTCCGCTCGCTGCGCTCCTCCTCGCCGGCTCGGCCGGCACGGCGAACCTCACGGTCACCTACTGGCCGAAAGGCGCTCCGGGCCCGTCGACCCGCTGGACGCTGCGCTGCGGCCCGGCGGGCGGCACGCATCCGCATCCGGCCGCGGCCTGCGCCGCGCTGGCGCGCCATCCGGAGGCGCTGAAGCCGGTGCCGCCGCAGGCCGTCTGCTCGCTGGTCTACGGCGGTCCGCAGGTCGCGCGGGTCCGCGGTCGGTATCGCGGACGGGCTGTGGACGCGAAGCTCAACCGCGAGAACGGTTGCGAGGTCGCGCGCTGGAGCGCCATCGTGCCGCTCGTCCCGAAGCCTCCGCCTACTGGGCCAGAGTGACCTTTGACAGGCCGCGCGGCCGGTCGGGATCGAATCCCTTCGAGCGCGCGAGCGCCGACGCGAACAGCTGGCCGGGGACGACCGAGAGGAGAGGGGACAGGAGCGGCAGTCCCGGCTGCGGGACGGCGAGCCGGTAGGCGACGCCGTCCAGCTCAGCTGCCGCGTTGCCGCTCGCGACGATCGTCGAGCCGAACTCGCGCACTCGTGCGACCGCCTCCTTCACGGCGCCGAGCGTCGGGTCGTGCGACGCGATCGTCCAGACCGGGAAGAGCGGATCGAGGACCGCGACCGGGCCGTGCGCGAGGTCGGTGGCGGTCAGAGGCCACGCGGCCGTCTTGCACGTCTCGAGCAGCTTCAGCGCGATCTCGCGCGCGGTCGCGAACTCGGGCCCGCGCCCGATCACGAACATCCGCCCGACGTAGGAGAACGGAACCGCGAGCGCGCCCGCCTCGGCCTCGAGGCGCGGCAGCGCCTCCTCGAGCTGGTCCGCCACGCGCGAGATCTCGTCTGCGACGCGCGCGCCGCCGCCGTCCGCGTAGCCGGCGAGCAGCGCAAGCGCGGCGATCTGGTTGAGGTACGTCTTCGTCGCCGCGACCGCCAGCTCGGGCCCGGCGCCGAGCGGCAGGACCGCCTCCGCGACGCTCGCCAGCTCTGAGGAGGGATCGTTCGTGACCGCGACCGTGAACGCGCCTCGTGCGCGCGCGCGAGCGACGTAGTCGACGACGTCCGGCGTGCGACCGGACTGCGACAGCCCGAGGACGGTCGAGCCGTGCATGTCGATCGTCGACTCGAAGTACACCGTGAGCGCGATCGAATCGCGGATCGCGGTGAGGTTCGCAAGCACGCCGAACGCGTAGACGCCGTACGTGGCCGCGTTGTCGGACGACCCGTGGCCGACGATGCGCACGAGCGAACCGCGCTCGCGCAACATCGCGCCGACGCGCTCGTACTCGGACCTTGCCTCGAGCAGGCGTCTCAGCGCGGCCGGCTGCTCGCGGATCTCCGAGAGAAAGAGCTCTCCGCTCCTTCCCGCTCCTACGCCGCTCCTTCCCGCTCCGGCGCCGGCAAAGCCGGCACCTCCGCTCTCTGGCGGCTCCGTCGAGCCTACGCCGCTCCTTCCCGCTCCGGCGCCGGCAAAGCCGGCACCTCCGCTCTCTGGCGGCTCCGTCGAGCCTACGCCGCTACGCGACGACAAGTGCCTCGCCTCCGACGAGCACACGTTCGATCTCGAGCGAGTCGTCGAGGACGACGATGTCCGCGGGAAGGCCGACGTCGAGCCGCCCGGTCTCGGGGAGGTCGAGCACGCGCGCCGGCACACTCGCGGCGGCCGCGAGCGCCTGCTCGAGCGGCGCGCCGAGCTCGGTCAGGTTGCGGACCGCTTCGAGCATCGTCAGCACGCTTCCCGCCAGCAGCCCCTGCGGCGAGCGGACGGCGCCGTCCTCGACGCTGAGCTCGACGCTGCCGAGGCTGTACGAGCCGCCGCCCGCCCCCGCGGCCGCGACGGCATCCGTGACGAGCGCGACGCGGCCAGCGGCTGCGCGCCAGACGAGTGACGTCGTCGCGCGCGCGAGGTGAATCCCGTCGACGATGATCTGCACGACCACGTCGTCGCGCACGAGCGCGGCGCCGACGATGCCCGGGTCGCGGTGACTGAGGGGCCGCATCGCATTGAAGAGATGCGTGACGGTGCACGCGCCACGGTCGAACGCGGCGTCGGCCTGCTCGGCGGTCGCGTCGCTGTGCCCGCAGGAGACGGCGACTCCGCGAGCGCAAAGGATTTCCACGAGCTCGAGCGCGCCCGGCAATTCGGGCGCGAGCGTCATCAGGCGCACGGGTCCCGCTGCGAGCAGCCGCTCGAGCAGCTCGACGTCGGGATCGCGACGCCCGGCGGGCGGATGCATGCCGAGTCGCCGTGCGGCGAGGAACGGTCCTTCGAGGTGCACGCCGAGCACCGTCGGCCCGCCCGCGTTCGTCGGCACCTCGGCCAGTGCCGCGACGAGCTGCTCCTCGGGCGCGGTGATCAGCGTCGGCAGGTACGACGTCACGCCCGTCTCGAGCAGCGCCTCGCCTGCGCGGCGGTACCCGTCGGCGTCCGCGTCGAGGAAGTCGACGCCGCCGAAGCCGTTCACCTGCAGGTCGACGAAGCCGGGCGCGGCGATGCCACGGCCGCCCGTTCCGTTCAGCCCGTAGGCGCTGATCCGCCCGTCGACGATCTCGAGCTGGCCGGGGACGACCTTTCCGTCGATCAGCGCGCCTTCGACCGGCAGTTTCATCGCGCGAGCGCGCTCCGCAGGTTGCCGCCTGCCGCGTCGAGCTGTGCGCGCGCCGCCGGCGCGTCTACTCCTGCGAGGAGGGAGACGATCGCGACCTTCGCGTCGCCGCCCGCGTCCGCGAGCGCGCGCTCCACGTCCGCGGCGGGCGCGCCCGTCGCGGCGCCCACGATCCGCCGGACGCGGCCGCGCAGCTTTTCGTTGGCCGCGACGACCTCGACCATCAGGTCGCCGAAGGTCTTGCCGAGCCGGATCATCGCGACCGTCGACAGCGTGTTGAGCACGAGCTTCTGGGCCGTCCCCGCCTTGAGGCGTGTCGAGCCCGCGACGACCTCCGGCCCGACGACGACGAGGATCTCGCGGTCGACAGCGCGCGCGAGCTCAGACGCAGGCGCCGAGACGACGCACGCGGTGAACGCCCCGGCCTCGGCCGCGGCGCGCGCGGCGCCGATCGCAAAGCGTGTCGCGCCGCCGGCGCTGACCGCGACGACCGCGTCGTCCGGCCCGACCTCCGCCGTGCGGACGGCGAGCGCGCCTGCGTCGGCGTCGTCCTCCTCCGCGGCGTCGTCCACCGCGACGAGGGCGAGCACCTGCCCCGGCGCCGCCGCGAAGGTCGCCTCGCATTCGGCGGAGTCGGCGGCCGCGAGCCGGCCGGACGTTCCGGCGCCGACGTACACGAGCCGGCCGCCGCGTGCGAGTCGCGCGACGACCTCGTCGACGACGACGGCGATTTGCGGCCCGGCGGCGCCGACGACGGCGGGGACGGTCGCGTCCTCGCGATTCATCAGCTCCACGAGCTCCCGCGTCGAGCGGAGGTCGAGCTCGTCCGCTCGTCGCCGCTCGGTCACGGGATCGTCCGGCGCCATCGAAGCCAGTCTACGGCCCCATCCCCAAGCTGGTCAATACCATTTTGGCGAAATCGCCAGGACGGCGGCTTGAGTTCGCCCGATGTGGGCTATACCATCGCCGAATGGCCGGGATCGAGCTGGAGCGGGTGACGAAGCGCTTCGCCGGCGACGTCGTCGCGGTGGACGACGTCTCGCTCGAGATCGAGGACGGCGAGTTCGTCGTCCTCGTCGGCCCCTCCGGCTGCGGCAAGTCGACGCTCCTGCGGATGATCGCGGGGCTCGAGGAGGTGAGCGAAGGCCGCGTGTGCATCGACGGCCGCGACGTGACCGACTGGGCGCCGCGCCTGCGCGACGTCGCGATGGTCTTCCAGACGTACGCGCTCTACCCGCACATGACCGTTCGCCAGAATCTGGGCTACGGCCTGAAGGTCCGCCGCACGCCGAAGGACGAGGTCGCGAAGCGCGTGGACGAAGTCGCGGCGCTGCTCGGCCTTGCGGAGCTGCTCGAGCGACGACCCGCCGCGCTCTCCGGCGGACAGCGGCAGCGCGTCGCGATGGGACGCGCGATCGTGCGCGAGCCAAAGGCCTTCCTGATGGACGAGCCGCTCTCGAACCTCGACGCGAAGCTCCGCGTCGGCATGCGCGCCTCCCTCGCGCAGCTGCACGACCGGCTCGGCGTGACGAGCGTCTACGTCACGCACGACCAGATCGAGGCGATGACGCTCGGACAGCGCGTCGCCGTCATGCGCGACGGCAAGCTGCTGCAGGTGGACGCACCGCAACGTCTCTACCGCGAGCCGCGGAACGTCTTCGTGGCGGCGTTCATCGGCTCGCCGGCCATGAACCTCGTCGACGCGACGGTCGACGGCGACGACGTCCTGTTCGGAGAGTTTCGCGTGCCGCTCGCGCCGGGTCGGCGGCCGCAACGGGGCGTGCGGCGCGTCGTGCTCGGCGTTCGCCCGGAAAGCTTCGAAGATGCGGCGCTCGCGCCGCGCGGCAAGCCGACGCTCGAGACGACGGCGCGCGTGGTCGAGGAGCTCGGCTCCGACGCGCACGTCCTCTTCCCGGCCCGGACGCGCGCGATCACCGCCGAGCTGCTGGAAACGGCTTCGGAAGACTGATCGAGCGGCTCGGCGTCGGCGACGCGATTCCGTCGGAACGGCAGCTGAGCGTGGATCTCGGCATGTCGCGGCTGACGGTACGCGCGGCGCTCGACGAGCTCGTGCGAGAGGGATACCTCGTCCGCCGGCGCGGCGCGGGCACGTTCGTCAGCGAGCCGAAGATCGCGCAGGAGCTGACGATGACGTCGTTCACCGACGACATGCGCGAACGCGGCCTGCACCCAGGCAGCCGGACGCTCGAGGCGGGCATCGTCAGCGCGGGCGCGCGCCTCGGTCGTCTGCTGCACGTGTCGCCGTCGGAGCCGGTGTTCGTCGCCAAGCGGCTGCGCCTTGCCGACGGCGAAGCGATGGCGATCGAGGACCTCCACGTCCGCAGCTCGCTCGTGCCCGGCTTGACGGGGCGCGAGCTCGAGGAGCACTCGTTCTATGCGCTGCTCCGCGACCGCTACGACATCACGCCGGTCGGCGGCGTGCAGACCGTCGAGCCGACGGTGACGAACGAGGAGGAGTCGGAGCTGCTCGGCATCCCGCTCCACTCGCCCGCGTTCCTCTTCGAACGGATCACCCGCGCCGGCGACGGCCGCGTGGTCGAGTACGTGCGCTCGATCTACCGCGGCGACCGCTACCGGCTCGTCAGCGACCTGGGCGTCCAGAGCGACGGCGGCCTGCGCCGCCGGCCGTCGCTCGACGCCACCGGCTTCCAGGCCGTGCTCCGGCCCGCAGCGGGGCTCGGCGAAATTGGTCTTGACAAGTTGGTCTGAAATATGCCACGCTCGCCCGGTCGAGAAGTGGTCTAAGCCAATCACCGTTCGGAGGAGCGCAATGAAACGACGCACACTTCTGGTCGCGGCCGTCGCAGCGGCCCTCGCGGTAGCGGCGTCGACCGCCGCCGGAGCGGTTTCCGTCCGGGACGGCGCCGCGGCGAGCAGCATCACCGTCTGGTTGCAAGTCGACGCGCAGTCCGGCTGGCCGGACGTCGTCGCCGCAGCGACGCAGCAGTTCCAGCAGGAGCACCCGGGCGCGACGGTCAACGTCCAGTACCAGAACTGGGGCGACCACCTGCAGAAGTTCGACGCGACGCTCGCCGGAGGCGGCGGGCCCGACGTGATCGAGATGGGGAACACCGAGATGACGAAGTACATGGCGGCCGGCGCGTTCGCCGACCTGACGTCGTCGAAGTCCTCCTTCGCGAACTCGTCGAGCTGGCTGAAGGGCCTCGCGGCATCCGGGACGTTCGGCGGCAAGCTCTACGGCGTGCCGTACTACGCCGGCTCCCGTGTCGTCACGTATCGCACGGACCTCTTCAAGAAGGCCGGCATCACGAAGCCGCCGACGAGCCTCAACGCATTCACGGCCGCCGCCCGCAAGCTCGCGGCGCAGAACAAGACGAAGGGCTTCTCGCCCGTCTACATCGCGGGCACCGACTGGTACGTCGCGATGGGCTTCGTCTTCGACTACGGCGGCGGGATCGCGACGACGTCGAAGGGCAAGTGGGTCGGGACGCTCGACTCGAAGCGGTCGCTCGCGGGCCTCGCCGCGTTCAAGCGGTTCTTCAAGGCCGCGTCGAAGGCCGCACCGACGTCCGACGAGGCGAAGCCGGCTCCGTATGACCTGTACGCGCAGGGGCAAGCGGCGTCGATCGTCGGCCCGAGCTGGTTCAGCTGCTGCGTCGGCAAGACGTACAAGGACAGCACGGCGCAGTTCGTGATGCCGAGCCACGAGAAGGGCAAGCCGATGCCGGGCTTCCTCGGCGGGTCGGACCTCGCGGTTCCGGTGACGAGCTCGAACAAGGCGCTCGCAGCGGACTGGATCAAGGCGTTCACGAGCACGAGCGCGGAGAAGGCGCTGCAGGCGAAGGGGAACATCCCGAACGCCACCAACCTGCTCGGCAGCAGCGTCAACGAGAAGGCCGCCGCGCGCAGCTGGTTCGTCCCGACCGCGAAGCACTGGGTCGACGTCGAGAACGGGAATATCCTTCGCAACATGCTGGCGCAGATCCTCACGGGCAAGCTGACGATCAAGCAGGCCGCGAGCTCCGCCGGCGACAACATCGCGTCGGTGCTCAACCAGTCGTAGGGAAAGGCCGGGCCGGACGCAGCGATGTCGTCTAGCCGGCTCCCCGACGGATTGGCGGTCGCCGCCGAGGCTCTCCCCGGGCCTCGGCGGCGCTTTTCCTGGGCGAGGCTCGGCCGCGCGTCGGTGCCGTACTGGCTCGTGCTGCCGGTCGCCGCGGCGATCGGCACGATCCTCGGCTACCCGCTGTACAACCTCGTCCGGCTCTCGTTCCAGCACTACGGGCTGTTCGAGCTGATCCGGCACTCGGGCCAGTCGATCGGGCTCGACAACTACCGCTCCGTCCTGCACGACTCGGTCTTCTGGAGCACGTTGCGCCGGACGGTCGTGTTCACGATCGCGAACGTCGGCCTGACGATGGGCATCGGGACCTTGCTCGCGCTGCTGCTCGTTCGCGTGCGCAAGGTCGTGCGGCTGCTGCTGACGGCCGGGCTCGTCCTCGTGTGGGCGATGCCGACGGTCGTCGCCGTGCAGGTGTGGTACTGGATGACGAACTACCAGAACGGCGTCGTCAACTACGTCCTCACGCAGCTGCAGCTCGGCGACTTCTACCAGCACGACTGGTACGCGACCACGTTCTCGCAGCTCAGTCTCGTGACCGCCTTGATCGTCTGGGGCGCGCTGCCGTTCGTGACGATTACGGTCTACGCGGCGCTCGCGCAGGTGCCGGGGGAGCTCCGCGAGGCGGCGGAGATCGACGGCGCCAGGCCGTGGCGCGTGTTCCGCGACGTGACGTTCCCGGTGTTGAGGCCGGTGCTGTTGATCCTGACCAGCCTCTCGATCATCTGGGACTTCGGCGTCTTCACGCAGCCGTACCTGCTGATCGGCCAGTCGCACATCCACACGTCGAACTACTTGATGGGGATCTACCTGTTCGAGGAGGGCTACTTCAAGAGCGACTTCGGCCGCGGCGCGGCGATCTCGATTCTCATGCTGCTGATGGTCGCGGCGCTGAGCGTCGTCTACGTGCGCAAGATGGTGCAGCTGGGGGACGTCGAATGAGCCGCGCGCTTCGTCGCAGCGGCTGGGACGTCCTCGGCATCGCCGTCTTCGTCGTGATGGTCTTTCCGGTCTTCTGGATGATCTCGACCGCCTTCAAGCCGGACGACCAGATCATCAGTCTCTCGCCGACGTGGTTTTCGTCGCACCCGACGCTCGCGCATTTCACCGAGGCGATCCACCGCCCCTACTTCTGGCAGAACGTCAAGAACAGCGTCGTGATCGTGCTCGTGACGGTCGCGATCTCGATCGTGCTCGCCTTCCTCGCTGCGGTCGCACTCGCGAAGTACCGCTTCACCGGGCGCAAGCTGTTCATCGTGCTCGTGATCGGGATCCAGATGCTGCCGACGGCGGGGCTGATCATCCCGCTGTACGTGGTGCTCGCGCGCTACCACCTCGTGAACGCGCTCACCGTGGCAACGAGTGTGTTCGCTTTCATCTCGAGCTGGAATGAGTACCTCTTCGCCCGCGTGCTGCTGAACGACCAGTCGAAGCAGACGGTGACGATCTGGCTCTCGTACTTCCTCGGGACGAGCCGGCACACGGACTGGGGCGCGTTGATGGCCGGCTCGACCCTCACCGCGATCCCCGTCGTCGTCTTCTTCCTGATCGTGCAGAAGAAGATCGCGTTCGGTCTCACCGCCGGCGCCGTCAAGGGGTGACGCCCCGCTTCGAGTGGCGCGGCGCGATGCTCGACGTCGCGCGGCATTTCTTCTTGCCGGACGACGTCAAGCGGTTCGTCGACGCCATCGCCGCGCTCGGCCTCAACCGCCTCCACCTCCACCTCACTGACGACCAGGGCTGGCGGATCGAGATCGAGTCGTGGCCGAGGCTCGCGACCGTCGGCGGCGAGACCGCGGTCGGCGGCGCCCGCGGCGGCTTCTACACACAGGCCGAATACGCCGACCTCGTCGCCTACGCCGCGGCGCGTGACGTCGTCGTCGTGCCGGAGGTCGATCTCCCCGGTCACGTCAACGCGGCGCTCGTCGCGTACCCCGAGCTCGCGCCGGCGGGGTTCGAGCCGCGGCCGTACGCGGGGATCGACGTCGGCTTCAGCTCGCTCGACGTACGGAACGAGGCGACGTACGCGTTCGTCGACGACGTCGCGCGGGAGCTCGCCGCGCTCACGCCGGGCCCGTACCTCCACATCGGCGGCGACGAGGCCGCGGCGACGAAGCCGTCGGACTACGCGGTCTTCATCGAGCGCGTCTGCGAGATCGTCCGCGCGCACGGCAAGCAGCCGGTCGGCTGGGAGGAGATCGCGAAGGCGGAGCTCGCGCCGGGGACGATCGTCCAGCATTGGAAGGACGAAGACCTCGCGCGCACGGCCGTGCGCAAGGGAGCACGACTGATCATGTCGCCCGCTTCGCGCACCTACTTCGACATGAAGTACGACGCCGGCACCAAGCTCGGGCTCGAATGGGCAGGCTACGTCAGCGTGGACGACGCGCGCGACTGGGATCCGGCGACGCAGGTCGAGGGCGTCGCCGAGACTGACATCGTCGGCGTCGAGGGCTGTCTCTGGTCCGAGACGCTCGAGACATACGACGACCTCGTATTCATGGCGTTCCCGCGTCTCGGCGCGCTCGCCGCGATCGCGAGCGGCTAGCCGTGCGGTACGCGGGCGCGGCGGTAGAGGTGCTCGGGCCGACCCGTGACGCCGTAGCGAAGCGACAGCTCGATCGCACCGATCGCCGCGAGGTACTCGAGGTAGCGACGCGCCGTCCCGCGGCTGAGCCCCGCGCGCTCGGCGACGTCGACGGCGGTCACTTCGCCCTCGTCGTCGAGCGCGTTCGAGACGACCTCGAGCGTCTGCGCCGAGATCCCCTTTGGCAGCGAGCGGCGTCCCTGCGCCCGCAGGAGCGAGAACACGTGGTCGATGTCGTGCTGCTCGACGTCGTGCAACCGCTCGAGGCGGCCGCGCATCGCCGCATACGCTTCGAGCCGCTCGCGCAACGTGTCGAAGAAGAACGGCTTGACGACGTAGTGGACGACGCCCCCGTGCATCGCCGTTCGCAACGTCTCGACGTCCTTCGCCGCGGTCACCGCGATCACGTCCACGTGCGGCATCCCCGACTCTCGTAGCCGTTCGAGCACGGTGAGCCCGCTCATGTCCGGGAGATAGATGTCGAGGAGCACGAGCTCGGGCTGCAGGCGGCGGACGGCTTCGATCGCGGCTGCGCCCGTGTGCGCCTCGCCGACGATCTCGAAGCCGCTGACCCGTTCGACGTACGAGCGGTGGATCGACGCGGTCATCGGATCGTCCTCGACGACGAGCGTCCGGATCATGTCGCGACCACCTCGGCCTCGGCTTCGGCCGGCGCCGCCGTCTGCGGCAGGAAGACGGTGAACAGCGCGCCGGCGTCGTTCTCGACGGTGACGCGACCGCCATGGCGGCGAGCCGCCTGGCTGACGAGTGCGAGTCCGAGCCCGCGCCGGCCGATCCCCGTAGCGATCTTCGTCGTGAAGCCGTCGCGGAAGATCTCGTCGGCGGTCGCGGGATCGACGCCGGGGCCGGAGTCGTGCACCTGCACGAGCAGGCCGTCGTCGACGGTGCGGATCGCGACCTCGATCCAGCCGCCGCCGAGTGGCGCGACCGAGTCGAGCGCGTTGTCGATGAGGTTGCCGATGATCGTGACGAGGTCCCGGACGTGCGGAACGTCTTCCGGCAGCGAGGTTTCGCTGCGCACGCGAAGCTCGACGCCGCGCTCCGATGCAACCGCAGCCTTGCCGAGCAGCAACCCGACCAGGATGGGATTGCCAACGCTCTCGACGATCGAGGCGACGAGCGCCTGGTGGACGAGCGACGACTTCTGGATGAAGTTGACGGCCTCGTCGTAGCGACCGACGTCGATCAGTCCTGCCACGACGTGCAAGCGGTGCGCGAACTCATGCTCCTGGGCGCGCAGCGCGTCGGCGAGGCTCTTCACGTCGTTGAGCTCGCGCAGCAGGCTCTCGAGCTCGGTGCGGTCGCGCAGGGTGATGATCGCGCCGATCGTCTTGCCGCGCACCGCGACGGGTACGCGGTTGACGACGAGAACGCGGTCGTCGACGAGGACGACCTGGTCGGGATCGGTCACGTTTCCCGCCATCACCTCGCGCGCGTGTCCCGCGGGAACGACCTCCGCCAGGCGGCGGCCGCGCACGTCGTCGGCGAGCGCGAGCAACCGGCGCGCTTCGTCGTTCACGAGCGTGATCCGCCCGTCGGCGTCGCTTGCGATCATCCCCTCGCGGATGCCGTGCAAAAGCGCCTCCCGGTGCTCGAACAGCGTCCCGATCTCGTCGGGCTCGAGCCCGAATGTCTGCCGCTTGATTCGCCGCGCCAGCAGCACCGATCCGAGCACGCCGAGGCCGAGCCCGAGCAGAGGCGGGATGAGGATCACCGGCAGGTCGGAGCGCAGCTTCGCGCTCACCGTGCTCTCGAGCACGCCGACGGAGACGAAGCCGATCACCTCGCCGCGCCTGCCGTAGAGCGGCACCTTCGCGCGCACCGAGCGGCCGAGCGTCCCGGTCTGCACGCCGACGTACTCCTTGCCCGAGAGCGCGATGCTCGGGTCGGTCGAGACGCGCTCGCCGATCTTCGACTTGTCGGGATGCGAGTAGCGGATCCCCTGCCGGTTGCCGACGACGACGAACGCGGCGTGCGTTCGCCGGCGAATGCCTTCGGCGATCGGGTCGATCACGACCCACGGCCGCTTCAATGCGAACGCCTGTCGGATCGACGGCATCTCCGCGACGGCGCGCGCGAGGACGAGCGACTGCTGCCCGGCCTGCCGGTCGATCCGGTTCCGCGCCTGGAGCAGGGAGACCGCGAAGCCCGCGCTCACGGTGAGCATCACGATCGCCGTGCCGAGCAGGAGGATCTGGGTCGAGAGGCGGAGCTCTCCCCAGCGCGGGAGGCGGAGTCGCGACATGCGGCGATTGTAGGCGCCTTCGTCAACAAGCCGGAAAACGCTCACAAAGGACAAAACCGTCACAAAGGCTGAAAAGCTCGACACCAAATCGTCACCGGCGCAGACTGCCGCGGCCCGACGGGACTCGCGACGAAGCGGTCCCGAACGAACCCGAAGGAGGGAACGCAGTGACGATCTTCCGGAGCAGGCGACGGTCGGCGGTCGTGGCCGCAGCCGCGTTGCTCGCCGTGGCTCTCGCCGCCGGAGCAGCGACCGCGGCGCGCCCGTCGTCCAAGCACGCGCAGGCTGAGAATCCGATCGCGGGGCTGATCGCGAAGTCGAAGACCGAGTCAGGTCTCGTCGTCTACGGCAACCCGCCGTCGTCGAACTTCAACGCGCTCGTCGCACGGTTCAACGCGAACTTCCCGTGGATCAAGGTGACCGAGTACGACCTCGAGGACCCGGTCATCTTCTCGAAATACGCGTCGGAGGCGGGGCAGGGCGTCCGCACCGCCGACGTCCTGATCGCGAGCGCGCCGAACATGTGGGTGTACGCGGCGCGGCAGCACTACGCGATGAGCTTCACCCCGAACGGACTCGCCCGCTTCCCCAAGTTCGCGAAGCAGTACAAGGGGATCTACATCATGTCGCCGGACCCGGCGATCATCGTCTACAACAAGCTCCTGCTGAAGGACAAGGTTCCGAACTCGCTCGCGGAGATCGCGGGCGACGCGTCGACGTACGACAAGCTAACCGGCTACAGCGTCGACAACCTCTTCGGCTACACGGGTCTCTACGGCTACGTGAAGCTGAAGGGCTGGTCGAACCTCGAGAAGATCGGCAAGTCGCGCTACGTCCCGAGCGGGAACGTGTCGGCGCAGCTCCAGGTCGTCTCGCAGGGCGGCGCCAAGGCCGCGTATCTCACGTCGCCGACTGCGCGCTTCCGGATCGCGAACGACTCCCGGCTGAAGACGATTCTCGACTGGGCGTACGTCACCGACGGGGAGGCGATCGTCCCGCGCGGCATCGCCGTGACGGCGAAGGCCTCTAGCCCGGCGTCGGCGAAGCTGTTCCTCGACTTCATCTACTCGGTGCCGGGGCAGCAGGCGATGTGCGAGGCGGGCTTCACCGCGTACATGAACAAGTTCAAGCCGACGGGTGGGTGCACGAACACCCTCGCCGACGTGTACGCGCACGTCGCGGCGAAGAACGTGTTCAATCCCGGCTTCACCCAGGCGTTCGTGAACGCGCGCAAGTCGTTCGCGGCCCGCTGGCACTCGATCTTCGGTTAGAAACGGCCGGGCGAGGACGGGCCGTGACGACGACCGCAACCGCATCCGCGCGCGAGCTGCAGCGTCCCAAGCCGAGCCTCGTGCCGGCCGGGTTGCTGCAATTCCTCACGTGGGCGCTGGTGGCGGTCGCCGTCATCGGCCCGTTCCTCCCGATGCTCTACGCGTCGGTGCGCGACCGCCCGCTCTACGAACACGGCGGCGTGTTCAGCCTCAAGGGCTACGGCGACCTGCTGCACGACCACGCGTTCTGGGTCGCCGCGTGGCACACGCTCCAGTACGCGGTAGGGACGACGGTGGTCGCCGCGCTCGGCGGCGCGGCCGTCGCGATCCTCGTCGCGCGCACCGACCTGCCGGGCCGCGCGATCCTCGGTCGCGCCATCCTGCTGCCGCTGCTCCTGCCGGCACTCGGAATCGTGCTGGGGTGGATCGTGGTGTGGGGACCCGGCGGCTACCTGACACTCGAGGCCGACCGAATCCACGTCCCGACGCTCTCGATCAACACGATCCCGGGGATGGTGCTGATCGAGGCGGCGCGGCTCCTTCCCGTCGCCTACCTCACGTGTGAGGCGGCGCTCGCGCGCGCGGACTCGTCGCTCGAGGACGCCGCGCGCAGCGCGGGCGCCGGGCCGCTGCGCGTGCTTCGCACGGTGACGATCCCGATGCTGCGGCCCGCGCTCCTCAACTCCGCGACGCTCATCTTCACGCTCGCGATCGCGTCGCTCGGGATCCCGCTGCTGCTCGGCTCGCAGCGCGGCATCAACATGATCTCGACCTACCTCTACTTGAACTGGACGAACGGCGCGAACCCGGACCCGCCGCTCGTCAGCGCTGGCGCGGTCGTGCTGCTCGGGATCGCGACGACGCTGCTCGTCCTTCGGAACCGCCTGCTCGGAGCGGAGCAGCGCTTCGTCTCGATCGGCGGCAAGGCCGGGCGGACGGCGCTGGTCTCCCTGCGCGCGTTCCGCTGGCCGCTCGCGTTCGCGATCCTGCTCTACCTCGTCTTCAGTACGTTGATCCCGGTGCTCGGGCTCGCCGCGATGTCGCTCGTCGTCGTGCTGACGCCGCTCGTCGCGCCGTGGAAGCTCTTCACGTGGGAGCACTGGCATGCGCTCGCACACGACGGCGTCTTCCGCAACTCCATCGAGCACAGCCTCATGATCAGCGTCGTCGGCGCGATCCTCACGACAATCGTCGTCGCGCTCGCGACGCTCGTCGCACACCGCTCGCGCTTCCCCGCGCGGCGCACGCTTCCGTTCCTGATGCTCTACCCGCGCGCGACGCCGGGTCTCATCATCGGCATCGGCTTCTTCTGGGCGTATCTGCTCACCGGCGCGTTCGGCGACTACATGCGCACGAGCATCTGGGGAATCATGCTTGCCTTCTGCGTGCGCGACCTGCCGTTCGCGTACGTCGTCATGTATCCGACGCTCGCGCGGATCGGCGAGGAGCTCGACCGTGCCGCTCGGTCGGTCGGCGCCGGCTGGTGGACGACGTCGCGCAAGATCGTCCTGCCGTTGCTGCGTCCGGCGGTCTTCGCGTCCTTCATCCTGATGTTCGTCGAGCTGCTCAACGACTACGATCCCGCACTCTTCCTCGTGAAGCCGGGGACGGAGGTGATCGGAACGACCATGCTCGACCAGTTCCTGCAGGGGATGGTCGGTCCCGTCGCCGCGCTCGCGCTCGTCCAGGTGGCCGCGACGGTGATTGTGCTTGCGATCGGCACCGCCGTGTTCAAGACTCGCGTGACGGGAGGTCACGATGCCTGAGATCCACGTGGAGCGACTCGTCAAGCAGTTCGGAGGGCAGCGCGCGCTCGACGAGGTCGAGTTCCGCGTCGACGACGGCGAGCTCTTCACGCTGCTCGGACCGAGCGGCTGCGGCAAGTCGACGACGCTCATGTGCGTCGCGGGACTGCAGCGGCCCGAGGGCGGTCGCATCGTCGTCGGCGGAGAGACGTTCTTCGATCCCGGACGGCGCGTCAACGTTCCCGCCGAGCGCCGCAATCTCGGCATCGTCTTCCAGTCGTACGCGGTCTGGCCGCACATGACGGTCGCCGAGAACCTCGCGTTCCCGCTCAAGCTGCGAAAGCTGCGCCGGCAGGAGCGACGCGCGCGCATCGAGGAGGTGCTCGCGCTCGTCGAGATGACCACCTATGCAGACCGCTACCCCCATCAGCTCTCCGGAGGACAGCAACAGCGCGTCGCGCTCGCACGCGCTCTCGTCTACTCGCCGAACGTCCTCCTGCTCGACGAGCCATTCTCGAACCTCGACGCGAAGCTGCGCGAGCGCGCGCGGCTCTGGGTGAAGGACCTGCAGCGCACCCTCGGGATCACGACGATCTTCGTGACGCACGACCAGGACGAGGCGCTCTCGATGAGCGATCGCGTCCTCGTGATGAACTTCGGCGAGGTGCTGCAGATCGGCACGCCGGAGGAGATCTACCGCAATCCCGCGGACCGGTTCGTCGCCGAGTTCGTCGGTCGCGTCAACCTGATTCCGGGAACGGTCGCCGCGGTCGAGTCCGGCCGGATCGTCGTCGACGTCGACGGCGCGGGCAGGCGGCTGACGGTGGACGCGCCGGACGGCCGGACGCGCGATTCGAGCGTCGTGGTCGCGGTGAGGCCTGAGGTCGTGACTTTGCTGCCCGAGGGATCGAGCGAGCTCAACGGGACGAACACCTGGGACGCGAACGTCCACGCCGTTTCGTTCCTCGGCGACCACTACGAGTACGCGCTCGAGGCGGGGCCGCTCTCGTTGACGGTGCAGAGCCTGCGCAGGCTCGAAGGGCCGCGCCTCAAGGTGCACATCCCGCCCGACGGCTGCACGCTCGTCGGGTGAGGCACACACCGGCGCGACTTCTCTTCGCGCTGATCTCGATCGGCGGCACGCAGACCGCCGTCTACATCGCGCGGCCGGTGACCTCGTACAAGCTGCTCGGCCTCGGCGCGGGACCGCGCGAGGTCGGGCTCGTGACGGCCGCGTACGCGCTGCTGCCGCTGTTCCTCGCTATTCCGCTCGGACGCTTCTCCGACCGGCGCGACCCGGCGCCGCTGCTCGTCGCCGGCTGCGCCGTCCAGGCGCTCGCGTGCGTCCTCCTCGGCGTCGCCGGACAGACGTCGACGCTCGCGGCCGCTACCGTCCTGCTCGGGCTCGGGCATCTCGCGGTCGCTCTCGGCGCGCAGCACGCCGTAGCGCGCGCGTCCGACGCTGCGCACCACGATCGCAACTTCGCCGCGCTGACGCTGCTCGTGTCCATCGGACAGCTCGTCGGGCCGCTGATCGGCGGCGGGTTGCTCGACGCGCGGGGCAGCGCGTCGCTCGCGGACGCATCCGGGCGTGCGATGTACGTCGCCGCGGGCGTCGCCGCGCTGTCGACCGGCGTCGCGGCGCTCACGTTTCGTGGCGGCTTCGCGCCGGCCGCCGCGGCGGAGGTCGCGGTCGCGAAGGCGCACGAGATCCTCGTGCGCCGCGGCGTCCCCGCGGGCATGTTCGCGAGCCTCGCGGCTCTCGCGTGCGCCGACGTCATCACCGCCTACCTGCCGGTCCTCGGGGAGGAGAAGGGAATCGCGCCGGGAGCGATCGGCGTGCTGCTCGCGCTGCGCGCACTCGCGTCGATCGCCGCGCGATTCGGGATTGTCCAGCTCGTCTCGCGCTTCGGACGCCTGGGTGTGCTCGCTGCGAGCGCCGCGCTCGCCGCCGTCGCGCTCGCAGGCCTCGCCGTCGCCCGCGATCCGGTCGTGATCGGAGTGCTGATCGTGCTCGCCGGCTACGGCCTCGGCTTCGGGCAGCCGCTGTCGATGACGATGATCGTGCAGCGCGTGCCGCCGTCTTGGGCAGGGACCGCGCTGGCCGTGCGCCTGACCGGCAACCGCTTCGGCCAGGTCGGCGGGCCGACCCTCGCGGGGCTCGTCTCCGGCGGCGCCGGGGTCTCGGCCGTGTTCTGGGTCTTCGCCGGCGCGATGGCGGTGTCGGCGCTCGCGGTCCAGCGCCCTGCGCTGCGTCGCGACGAGCGGCGTCCCACGGCGCCGCCTGACTTGTCCGCGGAAGACGTCCTCGACTAGCGCGAAGCAACTCTTAGCGACTTCTCACGTCCCTCTCAGGGGCTTCTCACGTCCGGGCGCGATTCTCGAGGCGTCAATCCCCTCGAAAGGAGCACCGAGATGAATCGCATGTCCAGCAAGCAGCTTGCCGCAGTTGCGATCGCCGCCCTCGCCGTGATGGGCGGCGGCGCGGCGGTCGCGGCGGCGAGCAGCAGCAGCACCTCGAGCACGTCGACGGCCGCCGTCGCGACCCGCGGGCCCGGCGCCGCGCTCGCGGCGGCGGCCTCGTACCTCGGCGTCACCGCCGACGCGCTCCGGTCCGATCTCCAGTCGGGCAAGACGCTCGCCGACGTCGCGAAGGCGACGGACGGGAAGACCGTGGACGGCCTGATCGCGGCGATCGTCGCGGTCGAGCGGGCCGAGCATCCGAGCGAGTCGGCCGTGTCGATCACTCAGCGCGTGACCGACTTCGTCAACGGCGCGATGCCGTTCGGCGGTCACGGCGGACCGGGCTTCGGCCACGGCCCCGTCGACCTCTCGACCGCCGCCTCGTACCTCGGGCTGACGGCGTCCGACCTGCAGTCGCAGCTGCAGTCCGGCAAGACGCTCGCGCAGATCGCGAACGCGACGAGCGGCAAGTCGGCGGACGGCCTCATCCAGGCGCTCGTCGCGGCCGGCACGACGCGGATCACCGCGTTCGTCAACGGGACGGCGCCGGCCGCCTAGCGCAGGCGGTAGATGTTCAGCACACCGCTGGTCGAATGGGCGTTCGCGGTCCCCTCGGGGAGCGCGATACGCCCGTCGACCGCGATCGGCGAGTTCCAGTGGCCTTCGCCCGCAGGGAGGACGGCGATCTCGCGCCCGCTGCCGGGGGCGTACACGTGCAGGCCGGTGCCGAGCGGGTCGAACGCGTAAAGCAGGCCACCCGCGAGCACCGGGCTCGTCGACGCCCTCGTGTTCTCCCACACCTTCACGAGCCGCCCGCTCTTCAGCCGCCATCCTGCGAGACCCGCGTTGTCGGCAAGGAAGAGCCACGCGTCCTTGCCGGCGTGCCAGACGGCCGGCGCGGTGAAGAGGTCGGTGCCGCCGGGCGTCGGGATCGTCTGCACCTCGCCGCCCGTGTGGCCGACCGGGCTCATGCTCTTCGCCGTCAGCAGCCGCACCTTGCCGTCCTTGCCGCCCTGGGCGAAGAAGCCGCCGCCGAGCACGACCGGCGACGTCGAGCCGAGGTCGACGTCGCCGCGCTCGAGCTCCGCATAGTTGGGCGGCGTCCACGTTCCCTTGACTTGGTTTGCGTCGCCGGACAGACGGATGAGCGAGTCGCCCCAGTTCGTCTTGCCGTCGAAGCGGCCGTTGCCGGTCGCGACGAGCAGGTCTCCGCTCGCGGGATCGACGACGGCGCCGGAGCGTCCCCAGATCGCGGACATCGTCGTCGAGCAACTGGCCGGCGCGATCAGGCCGCGCCGGTCCGAGCAGAGCGAGTTCCACACCTGCAGCACCTTGCCGCCGGCCGGGTCGACGATCGCGACGTGGCCCTGGTACGGCGGCGCGTCGCCGATGTACCCGCCCGTCGTCGCGATCAGGCGTCCGTTCGCGAAGTTGAGCGCCGACGCGAGCTTCTCGCGCTCCGGCAGCTGCGTGATCGACACGCGCCACGACGCACGCCCGGTCCGCACCGAGAGCTTCTGGATGTAGCCGTCGGGCGACGCCGCATAGATCCACTTGCGGCTCGGGTCGGCGACCGGCGTGGTGTTGGTGATTCGTGCCGTCCCGGCGAGCGCGCTGTAGCTCCCCGGCGTGAAGCGCCAGACGACCTTGCCGCTGGCGGCGTCGATCGCCTCCGTCTTTCCGTACGTCGTGGTCACGAAGAAGGCGTCGCGGACTTTGCCGCCGACGCGGACGTCGTGCAGGTAGATCGGCGAGGAGTCGACGGTGCCGTCGAGCGTGACGGCCTGGCGGCGGAGGCGGCCGACGTTCGCGGCCGTGATCCCGCTCGCCGGGGCAGCGTTTGGACGCGAGGGCGTGTAGCCGAACATCGGCCAGTCGTGCGGCTTGGCCGTCACGCGCTCGCCGGAGGCTGCGGCGCCGCCGCAGGCGACCGCGGCCAGACAGGCGACGAGAAGCAGGGGCGCCCGTCTCATCCTCCGAAGCGTTACCCGAAGCACGGCGTGCTATTCCCCGGCGAACTCGAGCGCGCCGACCTCGAGCAGCTCGCGCGCGAGCTCCGCGGCTTCGCGCCCGATCCGTCCGCCGCCGTCGAGCCCGACGACCTGCTCCGCGGCGCGCGGTGACGCGTCGAGTGCGGGATGCGTTCCCTCGTCGAGGCGCACGACCGCGTGCGGCTCCCGGTCGGGCGCGAGCTCGATCTCGGCGCGCAGCGAGGCGACGGCGCGCAACGTTTGCCGGCGCAGCTCGCCGTCGCGCAGCGCCGCGAGCCGTGCGCGAGCGCCGAACGCGCGGCGGATCTGCTCGTCCGCGACCTCCAGCTCGTCCGGGTCGACCTCGTCGATCCGGACCGCGGGGTCGGCGGCGCCGCGGTAGAGGATGACGGCGCCCTCGGTCACCCAGCCGGCGCCGAGGCCGGCGACGTAGGACGTCCAGCGCTCGAGCGCGCCGGCGTACGCGTCGGCGTCGCCGACGAGGTGCGCGTTCCAGCGCGCAGCGTGCTCGAGCGGCGGAGCCTCGTCGAGCGTCAGGATCCACGCGCTGCAGCCGGTCCGCTCGACCCAGTCGAGCACGTGCTCGTCCGGCTCGTCCTCGTTACGCCCGAGCCAGCTGACGCAGAGCGTCGCGAAGCCGTGCTCTTCGAGGTGGCCCGCGGCGCCGAGCACCGCCTCGGCGGAGATCTCGTCTCCCTCGAGCCAGCCGTCGCGGTACGCCCAGCGCCGTTCGGGCGAGATGACGAACGGCGCGTTGCAGGTGATCAGGCCGAAACGCTCTCCCTCGACGGGATCGAACATGCTGCCCCGCCGGCATTCGACGTTCGTCAGCCCGTTGAGCGCGGCGTTGATCGCGGTGAAGGCGAGCGCGCGCTCGTTCACGTCCGTCGCGACGACGTGCGCCGCGTGACGCGCGGCGAGCAGCGCGTGCACGCCGTTGCCCGTGCCGACGTCGAGGGCACGTTCGACGCGCGGCCGCGGCGTCAGGAAGTCGCAGATGCGCGACGTCGGCGTGTACGTCGCAACGTAGTCCTCGGGATCGCTGCTCGGGTCGCTCGACAGGACGTCCGACGCGATCAGCAGGTCGCCGACCGGGGAGACGCGCAGCCGGGGCGTGACGTCGGCGCCGAGCTCGGCGAGACCGAGCGCGGCGAGTGCCGCGACGCCCTCGGGGCCGAGAGCCTCCTCGAGCGCGGGCTCCGGCACCGGCAGCTCGAGGAAGAGCACGCGGACGACGGCGGCGAGCGGCGTCCGCGGCAACCGCCGCTCGAGTGCCGGCACGTCGTCGAGCACGGTCTCGTACGCGTCGTCGCCGAGCAGCTCGTCGATCGCGGTGTCGCCGTAGCCGCACGTGCGGAGCGCGTCTCCGAGCGTGCCTGCGGCGTCGAGTTCCGGGCTCGGGAAATCCACGAGCCCGGAACTCTAGGTGGTGCGCGTCAGAGCGTCGGCGGCGCGAATTCCATCATCCCGTGCGACCGGAATCCCGGATGGAGCCGCGCCCTGGGGAACGTGCCGTTCACGAGATTCGTGAAGAGCTCCTTCAGGTCCGACTCGCTCGCGTTCGGATGCTCCTTCTTCTCCGCGTCCACCAGTGCCTGGATCAGCCCGTCCGTCGACTTGCCGCTCGTCGCGTTCGCGATCTGCGCGAGTGTCTTGCCCGACTCGAGCTGCGTCCGGAGGTCGGACTCCGAAACGCCGAGGTAGTCGGAGGCTACGGAGAGCACCTCGCCGTGGAAGAACATGTGATGCTCGAACCCGAAGCCGGGCCCCGGCCCGAAGAGCGGGAAGTCGTCCGCTTCGATGCGCGCCTTGATCGCGTCGGCCTGGGCCTGGGTCAGGCGGCCGGCGGTGACCGCCGCGTCGACCTGGTCTTCGAACGCCTTCTTCAGCGCGTCGCTCAGCTTCGCCGACGGGATCCCGAGCTGCTGCGCGGCGTCGTCGACGATCGCCTTGCTCCGCTCGCTCGGCGACTGGAACTTCGACGCGGCGATCGCCGCTCCACCGCCGGCGACCGCGAGGGCGGCGGCCGAGCCGGCGACGATCTTGATCTTCATGCTCTTGTCCATGTCGCCAGCGTGCCGCGCGCTTCTAAGACCCGCCTAAGAGCGGATTAAGAATTCTTAGACTGACGTGATGAAGAAGGTGCGCTTCGCCCCGAGCCCGACCGGCTCGCTCCACATCGGCAACGCGCTGAGCGCGTACGCGAACCGCCGGCTCGGCGACTGGATGCTGCTGCGCATCGACGACACCGATCCCGTGCGGAACGTGCCGGGCGGGGAGGAGGCGATCGTCCACGACCTCGAGTGGCTGGGGATCGCGTGGGACGAAGGCCCGGTGCGGCAGAGCGAGCGGCAGGATCGCTATCGCGACGCCGCCGTCGATCTCGGCGACCGCTTCGAGGGCGTGACGCTGCTGCGCGAGGACGGCACGGCAACCTTTCACCTCGCGAGCGTCGTCGACGACGGCGACTTCGGGATCACGCACGTCGTGCGCGGCAACGACCATCGTCCCAACGAGGAGTTGCACCGGCGTTTGCACGCGGCGCTCGGGACGCGCGCGCCGGAGTACGTGCACCACGGTCTCATCCTCGGTGCCGACGGAAAGAAGCTGTCGAAGCGCGCCGAGGGCGCGACCGTCGAGTCGCTGCGCGACGCGGGCATCCCGGCCGAAGCGGTCGGGCGCTACCTCGAGCAGCTCGACCTCCCGAAGCACGACGTCCACTACGACCTGGCGCGCATCCGCCGCTACGCCGTCGAGGCGCTCGCAGCGTTGAGCGACGAAGAGCTCGCCGCGCGCGCGGGCGTGCCGGTGAGCGCGGCGCCGCTCGTGCGGGGCGCGCACGACCTTGCGGAGGCGCGCGCGGTGGCGGAGTCCGTCCTCGCCGCACCCGCTCCGGCGAAGGTCGACGCGGTCGAGACGCTTACGCGCTTCCGCGAGCTGCGCGAGCGCGCGAACGGCGGCGTCGACTACGAGACGGCGCGATCCCTGCTGCGCGAGCTGAAGGCGGCCGGCGGCGACCTGCGTGCCCTGCGGCTCGCGTTGACCGGGCGCGAGCGCGGCCCGGAGCTCGCGGCCGTCGTCGCAGCGCTCGACCGCGACGAGACGCTCCGGAGGCTCGATGCGGCTCTATGACACCCAGTCGCGCGCGAAGCGCGAGCTGCCGCCGCCGCCCGGCCCGATCCGCATGTACTTCTGCGGCCCGACCGTGTACGCGCGGGCGCACATCGGCAACGCGCGACCATTCGTGCTCGGGATGTGGCTGCGCAACTGGCTGCGCCTGCGCGGCTACGACGTGAAATTCGTCCACAACATCACCGACATCAACGACAAGATCTACGACGCGGCGCCGGGGGCAAGCGCCGAGCTCGCCGAGCGCGCGACCGCGTGGTACCTGCAGGACACCGCGGACTTCGAGCTCGGCATGCCGGACGCGCTGCCGAAGGCGACCGAGTACGTCCCGCAGATCGTCGCGTTCATCTCGGCGCTCGTCGAGCGCGGCTTCGCGTACGAGGTCGACGGCGACGTCTACTTCCGCGTCGCGCGCGCCGCGGACTACGGGAGTCTCTCCGGCCAGCGGCCGGACCAGGTCGAGGAGCAGGAGCCGAACGCACGCAAGGAGGATCCGCGCGACTTCGCGCTCTGGAAGGCGAACAAGCCGGGCGAGGACACGTGGTGGGACTCGCCGTGGGGCCGCGGCCGTCCCGGCTGGCACATCGAGTGCTCGGTGATGGCCGAGGAGCTGCTCGGGCCCGTGTTCGAGATCCACGGCGGCGGTCTCGACCTCGTCTTCCCGCACCACGAGAACGAGATCGCGCAGTCGCGCGCGCTCGGTCACGAGTTCGCGCAGGTGTGGATGCACAACGGGATGCTCCGCTTCGTCGGCGAGAAGATGTCGAAGTCCGCCGGCAACGTCGCGACGATCCGCGAGGCGCTCGACGTGTGGGGACACGAGACGCTGCTCCTCTTCTTCATGACCGCGCAGTGGCGCAAGCCGATCGACTACTCGAGTGAGACGCTGACGGCGGCGCGCGCACAGGTCGAGGGCTTCCGCAACGTCTTCCGCAGTCCCAGCGAGCCCGGCGGCGAGTGGTCCGAGTTCGAGGCCGCGCTCGACGACGACTTCAACACGCCCGACGCGCTGGCGGTCCTCCACTCGTGGCGCGACCACGATCTCCTGCGACGCGCCCTCGGCATCTTCGGGCTTGCGTGGCTCGCCGAGGACGCGGAGCCTCCCGCAGAGGTGCGCGCGCTCGGTGAGGCGCGCGAGCGCGTGCGGGCGGCGGGCGACTTCGCCGAAGCCGACCGCCTGCGCGACGAGATCGGCGCGCGCGGCTGGGAGATCCGTGACGTCGCCGGCGGCTTCCAGCTCGTCCCGAAGCAGTGACGCGCGACCTCGTCTACGGTCGGCGGCCGGTTCGCGAGGTGCTGCGGGGCCGCCGTGAGGTGCTCGAGCTGTGGGCGACCGACCGAGCGGTCGCAGCCGAGCAGTGGCTACGCGACGCGCCGCTGAAGGTGCAGGCGAGGCCGGAGCGCCAGCTGTCCGAGGCGGCGGGAACGCGCGACCACCAAGGCGTGGTCGCGTGGACGGCGCCTTACCGGTACGCCGACGCCTGGGAGCTCGCCGCGCGGGAGCGACCGCTGATCGTCTGTCTCGACCAGGTCACCGACCCGCGCAACCTCGGCGCGGTCGTGCGCAGCGCCGACGGGGCCGGCGCGACCGGTGTCGTCGTGCCCGCGCACGGCTCCGCCGCGGTGACGCCGGCAGTCGCGAAGGCGTCCGCCGGCGCGATCGAGCACCTGCCGGTCGCGGTCGTGCCCAACCTCGCCCGCTACCTGGCCGAGATCAAGCGCGGCGACCTCTGGATCTACGCGGCGGCCGCGGGAGCGGGGAAGTCCCTCTGGGAGACGGACTTCACCGGCGGCACGGTCCTCGTCCTCGGCGCGGAGGGCAAGGGCCTGCGCCCGCTCGTGCGGCGCACGTGCGACGCAACCGTCTCGATCCCGCTCGCCGGCGCCGTCGAGTCCCTGAACGTCAGCGTCGCCGCGGCTCTCCTTCTCTTCGAGGCCGCGCGCCAGCGGACAGGATCGGCTGCCTGAACCGCGGTCCGCGACGCCCCGCCCGCGGACTTCCGTCACATTCGTGTCACACCGCCGCGCGGGTGGCTGCCGCCGGACGGGGCCGCGACGGACGACGGCGGCCTCGGCTCCGGCCGGACGCTCGCCGACTTCCGTCACACTCTTGTCACGCCGCCGCGCGGGTGGCTGCCGCGAGACATGGCCGAACCGACGCTCTATCTCTTCGACGGGCACAACCTGCTCCACGCCGGCGGGTTCGCCGACCCGCGCGAGCTCCGCGACGCGCTCGCGAGCTTCGTCGCCCTCGAGGGCGCCCGCGGCGTCCTCGTCTTCGACGGCAGCGGGCCCGACGAGCAGCGCGGCCCGCTCGCCGTCCGCTGGGCCGAGCACGCCGACACGCTCCTCGAGCGGCTCGCGAGCGAGCACCGCGCGACCGAGCGCGTCTGCGTCGTCTCGTCGGACGGCGCCGTGCGGGAGACGGCCGGACGTCAGGTGCAGACGCTGACCGCGCAGACCTTCCTCCGCGACCTCGCGCCGGTCGCGCACGAGGAGCGGAAGCCCTCGCGCCTCGAGGACCGTCTCGACCCGGAGACGCGCGCCGCGCTCGAGCGCCTCCGGCGCGGAGAGGGTTAGCTACTCGGAGAACGGAAGCTGTGTCGCGCCCGTCGCGACCTCCCACAGCTGGCCCTCGGGATCGGCGAAGTAGCCGCCGTACCCGCCCCAGGTCGTGTTCCGCGCGTGCCTGACGATCCTCCCGCCCGCGCGCTCGGCCTCCGCGAGAACCTCGTCGACGCGCGCCTCCGACCGGACGTTGTAGGCGAGGGTGACGCCGCGGAAACCCGCGCCGTCGGCCGGGACGTCCGCGTCCGCCGCGAGCTCGTCCCACGGGTAGAGCGTCAGGGCGGTCGAGCTGCCCGCGAGCAGGAAGCACACCCAGTTGTCGTCCTCCTGCTGGATCGGCCAGCCGAGCCCTTCGGCGTAGAACCTCCGGGCGCGCGCGAAGTCGCGCACCCCAAGCGTGATGATCGCGACGTGCGGATTCAACGAGTGGAGCATGCTCGATTCAGGAACCGAACGTATGTTCTTATCATACAAGGTCCACTGCAAGGACCTTGAAAATCGTTGGACCGCTTGCTATGTTCGGCCTCAACCTGAGGGTGAGACTTGCGCCCGTAACCGCGAACAGGGGACGAACACGCCATGGCCGTACGCGTCGCAACCGCAGCGCAGATTGCACAGAGGGCCCAGCGGGAGCTGCAGGACTTGCAGCTCGTCCTCAAGGCCCGCAACGGCGACCAAGTCGCGCTCGACCAGCTGATCCGCCGCTACACCGGCTTCGTCCGTCTCAAAGCCAGCTCGTACTTCCTCGCCGGCGGCGACTCCGAGGACCTGATCCAGGAGGGACTGATCGGGCTCTACAAGGCGGTGCGCGACTTCCGCACCGACAAGGAGACGTCGTTCCGCTCGTTCGCCGAGCTGTGCGTCACCCGCCAGATCATCACCGCGATCAAGACCGCGACGCGGTTCAAGCACCAGCCGCTCAACCAGTACGTGTCGTTCAGCCACACGCCCGCCGGTCAGGACACCGACGGCGAGTGCACGCTCGGCGACGCGCTGCCGGGCTCGCACGTCGACGAGCCGTCCGTCGTCGTCATCTCGACCGAGGAGCTCCAGAGCCTCGTCGGCACGCTCGGCACCGGCCTGTCCTCGCTCGAGTCCGACGCGCTCCGCCTCTATCTCGAGGGGTCGAGCTACGAGGAGATGGCCGAGGAGCTCGGGTGCGACACGAAGACGATCGACAACGCCCTCCAGCGGGTCAAGCGCAAGGTGCTGACGCACCAGAAGTCGCGCGAAGTCCTGCAGTAGCCCCCGCTACTCTGGGCGTGCGCCGGAGTAGCTCAGTTGGTAGAGCAACGGTTTTGTAAACCGTGGGTCGCCGGTTCGAGTCCGGCCTCCGGCTCTTTACAAGATCTTGACGTGCTGGGTGTTTCGGTCGCGCGATTCGCGGCGATGCGAAGGGTCTGAACGCTCAGCAACCCACAAAGGGGGACTCATGACCGAACGCAGACGCTTCGGCGACAAACGCCGGCGGACAGCGCTCGGCCTGGCGGTTGTCGCACTCTCGCTCGCCGTCGCGGTCGTGCTCGCCGGCATCAGCCTGGCGGCGGGTGGCGGAACGGTCGCCGCGAATCAGTACCCGCCCGGCAAGATCACGATCTGCCACCACACGAAGTCGCTCAAGAATCCGGTCGTGACGATCAGGATCTCTGAGCGCGCGTGGCCGGCGCACAAGGCCCACAATGACACGCTGGGCCCGTGCACGCCGTCCGAGATCAGGAAGGCGAAGAAGGCCGCCCACGCGAAGCTCGTGAAGCTGCAGAAGGCAAAGGCGAAGGCGAAGGCGCGCGCGCACGCGCGCGGCAAGTCCCAGTCCACGCCCACTCCCAATGCCAACGCGAACCCGAACGCAGGTACGCACGGGAACGCAGGCGGCAACGGCAGGGGACGCGGCAAGTAGCCCGCGCCGAAGAGCGCAACGCACAGGATCGTGAGAGCCCCGCCGCGCGCGGGGCTCTCCGTTTTCAGACGCGCGAGTCCAGAGCCTGCTCGAGGTCGTCCCAGAGGTCGTCGACGTCCTCGAGCCCGACCGAGAGCCGCAGCAGCCCCGGCGGCACGCGTTCGCCCTCCCAGCGGTGGCGCGTCTCGATCGTCGAGTGCCTCCCGCCGAGACTCGTCGCGTTGAGGATCAGCCGAGTCGACGTCTCGACGCGACGCGCCGACGCGCCGTCTGCGACGTCGAACGAGATCAGCCCGCTGAAGCCGGGATAGCGCACGCGCTCGACGAGCGGATGCTGCTCGAGTCGCTTCGCCAGCTCGCTCGCCGACTCGGTGTGGCGGCGCATCCGCTCGTCCAGGTCGGCGAGCCCTCGAAGGAGGGCGGCCGCCGCGTCGGGCGCGGCGGTCGGTCCCGTGTGCGAGCGGAACGTCCGCAGGCGCTCGGTCAATTCCGGGTCGCGCGTCACGGTCGCGCCGAGCAGCGCGGCGTGGTTGCCCGTGAGGAATTTCGTCGCCGAGTGGACCACGACGTCGGCGCCGCGCTCGAGCGCGCGCAGGTAGACCGGCGTCGACACGGTCGCGTCGCAGACGACGAGCGCGCCGGAGCGCTTCGCCGCGTCGAAGTCTGGCATCGTCAGCAGCGGGTTCGCCGGCGCCTCCAGCCAGACCACGTCCGCATGCGGCGGCGTGCCGCGCTGGTCGTACTCGACGAAGCGCAGTCCCCACGGCTCGAGTTCCCGGAAGAGCACCGACGTGCCGTAGTAGGCACCCTCGGCGAGCGCGATCGTCGTCCCAGGTCGCGCGAGCGCGAGGACGATCGTCGTTGCGGCGGCGGTGCCCGACGAATAGAGCAGCGCGTCGCCGCCGTCGAGCTCGCCCAACCGCCGCTCGGCGGCGGCGCCCGTCGGATGCGCGTACCGCGCGTAGTAGAACTCGCCCGGCTCGCCGCGCTCGTCGTACGGCCAGATCGTCGACCGGTCAGGCGCGTCCATTCGCCGATAGTAGGCTCCGCGCGATGGCCAAAGCCGAGGACAGGCGCACGCACGACACGACCGAGGCGAAGCTCGCGTGGCTACGCGAGTTGGACGAGCAGGCCGCGCGCGCGGGCAGCGAGGCCGCCGTCGAGAAGCAGCATGCCGCCGGGAGGCTGCTCGCGCGCGAGCGCGTCGAGCGCCTGTGCGACCCCGGCTCCTTCGTCGAGCTCGACCGCTACGTCCGCCACCGCGAGCCGAACTTCGGGATGCTGGAGCGCCGTCCGCTCGGCGACGCGGTCGTCACCGGCTACGGGACGATCTTCGGGCGCAAGGTCTTCGTCTTCTCGCAGGACTTCACCGTCTTCGGCGGCTCGCTCAGCGAGGTGTTCGCGGAGAAGATCTGCAAGGTGATGGACCTCGCCGTCAAGTTCGGTTGCCCGGTGATCGGGATCAACGACTCGGGCGGCGCGCGCATCCAGGAGGGCGTCGTCTCGCTCGCCGGCTACGCCGAGATCTTCTGGCGCAACGTGCAGTGCTCCGGCGTCATCCCTCAGATCTCTCTCGTGATGGGGCCCTGCGCCGGCGGCGCCGTCTACTCGCCCGCGATGACGGACTTCGTCTTCATGGTCGAGGAATCGTCGTACATGTTCATCACCGGCCCCGACGTCGTGAAGACCGTGACGGGGGAGGAGGTGAGCTTCGAGGAGCTCGGCGGCGCGGCGACGCATGCCTCGAAGTCCGGTCTCGCGCACTTCGTCTCTGCAGACGACGAGGCGTGTCTCGAGGACGCGCGCTACCTCCTTTCGTTCCTGCCGCAAAACAACCTCGAGCAGCCGGCGTTCGCCGAGCCCGCCGACGCGCGCGACCGCGAGAGTCCGGAGCTCGACACGCTGATCCCCGACAACCCGAACAAGCCGTACGACATGAAGCAGGTGATCGCGGCCGTCGTCGACGACGGCGACTTCCTCGAGGTGCACGAGCGCTACGCGGAGAACATCGTCTGCTGCCTCGCGCGGCTCGGCGGGCACGTCGTCGGCATCGTCGGCAACCAGCCGCGCTCGCTCGCGGGCGTCCTCGACATCGACTCGTCGGTGAAGGCGGGACGCTTCGTGCGGACGTGCGACGCGTTCAACATCCCGCTCGTCACGTTCGTCGACGTCCCGGGCTTCCTGCCGGGAACGGCGCAGGAGTGGGGCGGGATCATCCGGCACGGCGCGAAGCTGCTGTACGCGTACTCCGAGGCGACGGTGCCGAAGCTCGCGGTGATCACGCGCAAGGCGTACGGCGGCGCGTACGACGTCATGAGCTCGAAGCACATCCGCGCCGACTTCAATTTCGCGTGGCCGACGGCGGAGGTCGCGGTGATGGGGCCGGAGGGCGCCGTCAACATCATCTTCCGCAAGGAGCTAGCGGAGGCCGACGACCCGGAGGCGCGACGCGCGGAGCTGATCGCCGACTATCGCGAGCGGTTCGCGAATCCGTGGTCGGCGGCGGAGCGCGGCTACGTCGACGAGGTAATCGAGCCCCGGCGCACGCGCGCGGTGCTGATCGACGCGCTCGAGACTGCGCTCACGAAGCGCGAGCCGCGCCCGCGCCGCAAGCACGGCAACATCCCGCTCTAGCGGGTCACTGGTTCCACTTGTCCGCGACGCGCTAGGAAGCGGCGAGGCCGGCCGACAGCGGCGCCATTTCCGCGACGAGCGCCGCGACGGCGTCGGGATCGAACTGCGTTCCCGCGCAGGCCTCGAGCTCGGCGAGCGCCGCCTCGATCGACATCTTGCTCCGGTAAACGCGGTCGTTCGTCATCGCGTCGAACGCGTCCGCGACGAAGAGGATGCGCGCGCCGAGGGGGATGTCTGCCGCGGCGAGACCGTCCGGATAGCCCCCGCCGTCCCAACGCTCGTGGTGGTGGAGCACCCACTCGGCGACCGGGTCGACGCCGAGGCTCTCGAGCATCCGATAGCCGATCTGCGGATGGCGCTCGAGGACGAGCCGCTCCGGGTCGGTCAGCGGCCCCGGCTTGCGCAGGATCTCCTCCGGGATCGCGAGCTTGCCGAGGTCGTGCAGGCTCGCAGCGAGGCGCGTCAGCTCGACGAGCTCCTGCGCGAGCCCGAGGCGTTCGGCGACGCGCACCGCGAGGTCCGACACGCGCTCCGAATGGCTGCCCGTGTAGACGTCGCGTGCGTCGACCGCGCGTGCAAGGCTCGCGGCCGCGCGGAAGCGCGCCGCGCGGTCGGCACCGCTCGCGAGCTTCTTCAGCTCAGCGAGCTCGACGACCTCCGGGCGGTAGACGCGCACGCGGTTCTTGCCATGCTCTTTCGCCCAGTAGAGCGCGCTGTCGGCGAGCCGGATCAGCTCGTCGCGGCCGACGCCCTGGACGGGGAACGTCGCGACACCGGCGCTGACGGTGATGCGCTCCTCGTGCTCGAGCTCCATCGAGCGCAGCCGGTCGACGATCGAGGTCGCCGTATCGAGCGCGGTCGGCTCGTCGTGCTCCGGCAGCAGGACCGCGAACTCGTCGCCGCCGAGCCGGAACGCCTCGCCGCCTTGCCGCAGTCGCAGCGCCACCTGCGAGAGCACGCGGTCGCCGGCCGGATGGCCGTGGTTGTCGTTGATGTTCTTGAAGTCGTCGACGTCGATCAGGCAGAGGCTCAACGGCTGGCCCGCTTCCTCGGCGGCAACGAGCTCACGCTGCAGCCGCTCGTGGAAATGGCGGTGGTTGCCGAGCCCGGTGAGCGGATCGGTGAGCGCCAGCCGCATCGCGCGCAACGCGCGATATGTCGAGCGCTGGTACAGCGAGATCGCGATCAGCGGGCCGAGCAGTGCGGCTGAGAGGACAGGCGAGCGCTGCCAGAGGACGACCAGCATCAGGGCCGCCGACGCCATCAACGCGAACGGGATGATCGTCCCGCGCGTGTTCGTCCGCGCAATCGCCGTGAACGGACGCCTCGAGTGCACCGCGACGACGAGCGTGATCAGCAGCAGGTTCACCCAGTAGTCGACGAACGCCGCGATGCCGAGCGCGGCGAGCAGCTCGGGGACGCTGTTCGTGTCGAACTGTGTGATCGCGATGCCCGCGACCGCCGCCGAGATCCCGAACACGGCTGCGTTGTAGGAGACGCGCACGACCGGCCGGTGCTGGAGCAACTGCGTGAACGTGCCGATCGCGGCGAGGAGCGCGCCCGTCTCCCAGCCGAAGAGCACGATCGTCGCGACGACGAACACGTACAGCAGCGACACGCCGCCGGCGTCCGCGCCCTCGACCGGAACGGGGAAGCGCTCCGCGAACATCGACGCCGCGAGCAGCAAGAGGAGCCCGACCAGGTCGTTCCCCGAGTGCGGCTCGCGCGCGAACCAAACCGCAGACCAGGCGAGTGTGACGAGGCCCGCGATACAGACGGGCAGGAGCACGGCGAGCAGCCGTGGCGGGAGGCCCGCCCGCGCGCTCATCTCAGGCGTTTACCAGCCGAACTGGTAGCCGCCGCCGATGCCCGCGAAGGCGGTGGCGACGGAAATCGCCACTGTGACGGCGAGCACTGCGACGAGCCGAATGTTCCACTGAAGCATGAGCTTCCTTCCACCCTTGGACGCCAACTGAACCTGTGGAATCTTGACCGGGATTGGGCACCGTCGAATCACCAATTTGGGGGATTTGAGCCCGATCAGCTCAGATCCCCTTCTGAGAGTGGCCGCCGCGCCCACGCGAAGCGTTCCGCGTACCAGCCGTCCAGCGGGGCCAGGGCGACGCCGAACCCCGAGGAGTGGATGAACCACCCGTTGCCGAGGTAGATCGCAGTGTGATCGATCTGGGCCGGCTTCGATTTCGGGCCCTTCGCCCCGAAGAAGAGGACGTCGGCCGGCTCGAGCTCGTCGAACGCGATCCGCTTCGCCTTCGGCACCTCGCCGCTCATCGCCATCGTCGTCCGGCCTCGCAGGACGTCCGCGAGCTGCGGCGCGTCCGCGTACGCCTGGAGCTTGTACACCCGCCACACGAAGCCCGAGCAGTCGAAGCCGCCGCGTGCGGCGACGCCGGCGGGCGTCTCGGCGTGCTCGCTCGTGCCGCCCCAGACGTACGGGTAGCCGATCAGCGAGACGGCCGTGCGGAGGATCTTCTGCTGCCACGTCGTCAGCTCCGGGAGCGCGAAGGCCGCCGCCGCCTCCTGCACCGCCGGCTGCTCCCAGCCGTCGAATTGGAGGATCTCGGCGGCGGAGAACGCCGCCTCGGCGCGCGTCGCCGGATCGGACGGCAGCAGCTCGAGGTCGTCCTGCGCTGCCGGATGGTTCGTGCGCAGGCCGAGCAGGCGCGCGACGACCTCCGTACCGAAGCGTGCGGGCGGGCGGAGACCTGCGGCGCGCGTCGCGGTCGCGAACGACACCGCCGCATCACCGAGCCCGAGCGTCCGGACGAGGCCCGCGTCGAGGCTGGCGATGGTCACCGGCGCCGCGGGCGCGGCCGGCTCGACCGGTTCCTGCTGGGCGAGGTCGGCGGCGAGCCGCGCGAGCGCTCCCACGGTCAGGACGCCGTCGGGCCGGAAGTTCGCCGGGTCGCCGCCGCCCATCAGCCCCTGCTCGGTGACGATCCTGATCGCCGCGAGCGCCCACGGCTTCGCCGCCGGCTTCGCGGCGAGCGCGGCCGGAGCGAGCACGAGGCAGAGCAGCGGCAGGAGAAGGAGGCGGCGCATCCCACCGTTGAATCGGCCCGCCCGCTGGGACTCTTTAGTCTCCGGGGCCGTGGAGCTCGAGATCACGCCCGAGCCGTCCGAGTCCGAGCGGCGCGCGATCCTCGCTGCGCTCGCGGCGGAGAACGACGGGCCGGCCGCGAGCCGCTGGTGGGCGTCGGGCCTCGACGAGCTACGCGACGACGCGCTTTCGGAGCAGCCCGGGGGCGACGCGGGCGTAGTCGAGCCCTGACACCCACGTCAGGACGAGCGCGACGACGAGCGTCCAGAACGCGACGCTGTGCGACCAGGCGCCGGCGGCCGCGAAGCCACCGACCGCCGCCGCCACCGCCTGCGCCCACGTCTTCAGCTTGCCGAGATCGCGTGCGGCGATGACGACGCCGCGCTCGAGCGCGGCGAGCCGCAGGCCCGAGATCAGGAACTCCCGCGCGACGATCGCGACGACCATCCACGCCGGAAAGACGTCCTGGTCGATCAGCACGACGAGCACCGACAGCACGAGCAGCTTGTCCGCGACCGGATCGAGCAGCGAGCCGAGCGGCGACGTGTGCCCGCGCCTGCGCGCGATCCGGCCGTCGAACCAGTCGGTCGACATCGCCGCGATGAAGAGCCCGGTCGCCCAGTAGTCGTGGTTCGCGAAGCTCCACTCGTACAGCACGACGACGATCGGCACCGAGAGCGCACGCGCGATCGTCAGCTGGTCGGGCAGGGACACGTTCCGGAGAGAATACGGTGCATGCCGTTTTCGAAAGTCCTCGTCGCGAACCGAGGCGAGATCGCGCTCCGGATCTTCCGGACGCTGCGCGAGCTCGGAATCGGCACCGTCGCCGTCTACTCGGAGGCCGACCGCGCCGCGCCCCACGTCGCCTATGCGGACGAGGCGTACCTGCTCGGCGCGGGCCCGCCGGCCGAGACTTACCTCGTTGCGGAGCGGATCGTCGAGCTGGCGCAGCGCGCCGACGCCGCTGCGATCCATCCGGGCTACGGGTTCCTCGCCGAGAACGCGGCCTTCGCGCGCCTCGTCGGCGACGCCGGCCTCGTCTGGATCGGGCCGCCGCCGGACGCGATCGAGGCGATGGGCTCGAAGATCGCGGCGCGCGAGCGGATGCGCGCCGCAGGCGTTCCGATCGTGCCCGGGACGACCGAGCCGCTCGAATCGCCGCAGCAGCTCGTGCGCCTCGGCGACGAGCTCGGCTGGCCGCTTGCGCTGAAGGCGTCGGCCGGCGGCGGCGGCAAGGGGCTGAAGGTCGTCCGCGACGCGTCGGAGGCGGAGCGCGCGTTCGAGTCGGCGCGTCGCGAGGGCGAGGCGTACTTCTCGGACGCGACCGTCTACGTCGAGCGCTACCTCGAAGATCCACGCCACGTCGAGGCACAGGTGCTCGCCGACGACCACGACAACGTCCTCTTCCTCGGCGAGCGCGACTGCACGATTCAGCGCCGGCATCAGAAGCTGATCGAGGAGACGCCCTCGCCCGCCGTCGACGCGGAGCTGCGCGCGCGGATCGGTGAGATCGCGGTCGCGGCTGCGCGGGCGGTCGGCTACCGGAGCGCGGGGACGATCGAGGGCCTGCTCTCACGGGACGGCGAGTACTTCTTCCTCGAGATGAACACCCGCATCCAGGTCGAGCACACGGTCACCGAGCTGGTCACCGGACTCGACCTCGTCCGCGAGCAGGTGCTGGTCGCGGCTGGGAAGCCGCTATCGCTGCGCCAGGAAGACGTCCGTCTGAGCGGGCACGCGATCGAGTGCCGCATCAACGCCGAGGACGTGTCGAACGGCTTCCGGCCGGCGCCCGGGCGGATCACGAGCTACCGCGAGCCTGCGGGACCGGGGGTGCGAGTCGACTCGGGCGTCGTCGCGGGGAGCGAGATCTCGCCGCTTTACGATCCGATGATCGCGAAGCTCGTGGTGCACGGCACCGACCGTGAGCACGCCCGCCGCCGGATGCTCCGGGCGCTCGACGAGTTCGTCATCGAGGGGCCGCCGACGCTGATCGGCTTCCACAAGGCGCTGCTGTCGCACGAGTGCTTCGTCGAGGGCGGCACGTGCCACGGCCTCGTGGAGTCGGAGCTGATCGCGGAGCGCGCGCACTCGTTGTCTCATATGACAACAAGCCTAGCGGCTCACCCGGACGGAGCCGTCACGAGGCAGCGCACGCGGGAGGTCGAGGTGGACGGCCGCCGTTTCACCGTCACGGTCGTCGACCGCGAGCCGCCCTGGACGACCCTCGCGCGGCGCCGGCGCGAGCGTGTCACGACGTCGCACGGCGGCGCTGCGCGCGACGCGGTCACGAGCCCGATGCAGGGAACGGTGCTCGCCGTCCACGTCGCTGACGGCGACGAGGTGCAGCCGGGCCAGCTCATCTGCGTCGTCGAGGCGATGAAGATGGAGAACGAGATCCACGCGAGTCGCGCAGGCGTCGTCTCGCAGCTCTCGATCGCGGTCGGCCAGCCGGTCACGACCGGGCAGGTGATCTGCGTCGTCGGGAGCTAGCCGGTCGTCGTCGTCGTCGTCGTGAGCGCGGCCGCGCCGGCTTTGCCGATCGGCGGCGGCGCACGTTCGGCATGCTGCGTCACCGGGAGGAAGAACGGCGCGCGTCCGGCCGGCGGCCTGCCCTGCCAGAAGAAGACCCCGAACACGAGGCGCAGGATCCGCTTCGCGCGCGGCGGCGTCGCAGACTCCCACGTGCCCGACCAGCGCTGTCCGGGCTTGAGGAGGCGCGGGAGCTTCGGCGTGATCGTGTCCGCATAGATGAGGTAGTTGCCCGGGTCCTCGAGGCGCGGCGAGTTGATCCCGGTGAAGACACCAAGGCCGAAGTCGATCGGCGAAGCCGGGCCGCCCTTCGGCAGCAGGATGTTCTGGTTCGAGATGTTCGTGAAGGACACCCAGGCCTTCCAGCCGTGCGGCCAGATCTCGAGGCGGCTCACGCGGAGGAGCATCGTGCCGGGCGCCGATTCCACCCAACCGAGGTTCGCGAACGCGTGCTTGGGGAGGTTCTCGACCCGGATGCCGTGGTAGGTCGCGTGCTTCGGAGCGGTCGTGTCCGGCCCGCACGCGACGAGCGCAGATGCGAGTGCGGCGAGCAGGACCGCGCGGATCGCGAGGCTGGGCACGGCGCTGATTATCTAGACTCGCGCGCGGCCCGTGGACCTCTACGAATACCAAGGGAAGCAGCTGTTCCGCCGCTTCGGCATCCCCGTGTCCGACGGCCGGCTCGCGACGTCGCCGGAGGAGGCGCGCGGCGCCGCGCTCGAGCTCGGCGCACCGTTGGTGGTCAAGGCGCAGGTGCTGACGGGCGGGCGCGGCAAGGCGGGCGGCGTGAAGCTCGCCGACGGTCCGGCCGACACGGAACAGAAGGCGCGCGAGATCCTCGGGCTCGACATCCGCGGCCACGTCGTGCGCAAGCTCTGGATCGAACGCGCGTCCGACATCGCGAAGGAGTACTACCTCTCGCTCACGTTCGACCGCTCCGAGAAGCGGCCGCTGTTCATGCTGACGCGCGAGGGTGGCGTCGAGATCGAGGAGGTCGCCGCAAACAATCCCGAGGCGCTCGCGCGTCTGCACGTCAACGTGCTCGAGGGCTTCCAGCCGTACCAGGCGCGCCGCTTGATCTACGGCGCCGGCATCGACGACCCGAACGAGCAGAAGCAGATCCTCGACATCGTCTCGAAGCTCTACCGCTGCTTCGTCGAGTCGGACGCGATGCTCTGCGAGATCAATCCGCTGGTCGTGACGCCGGCGGGCGAGGTGAAGGCGCTCGACTCGAAGTTCACGGTGGACGACAGCGCGCTCTACCGCCATCCGGACATCGCGGAGATGCGAGACGTCTCGGCGGCGGATCCGCTCGAGGCGTTCGCGCGCGAGAAGGGCGTGACGTACGTGAAGCTCGACGGCACGGTCGGGATCCTCGGCAACGGCGCCGGCCTGTCGATGTCGACGGTGGACGTCGTCGTCGTCGCGGGCGGCCGGCCTGCGAACTTCTGCGATCTCGGCGGCGGCGGCGACGCGCAGGGCGTGGTCGACGCACTCGAGGTGATCTCGCGCGACGGCGACGTGCGCTCGATCTTCTTCAACATCTTCGGCGGGATCACGCGCTGCGACGAAGTGGCGCGCGGGATTCTCACGGCGCTCGACCAGATGGCGATCGAGCTGCCGATCGTCGTGCGTCTCGACGGCACGAACGCGGAGGAGGGGCGCGCGATCCTCGCCGATGCCGCGCCGCCGAACCTGCACGTCGAGCCGACGATGCTCGACGCGGCGAAACGCGCCGTGGAGCTGGCTGCATGAAAGATCGCTGGAGCGCGCATGCCGAGGCGTATCGCACGAGCGAGGCGCATCGCAGCGGTGCGGATCTCGAGCTGCTCGCGGCGTGGGCGGAGGGCACGACGGCGCTCGACGTCGCGACCGGCGGCGGCCACGTTGCGCGGCGGTTTCGTGAGGAGGGCTTCGACGTCGTCACCGTCGACCCGTCGCCGGGGATGCAGGCGGACGTCCTCTCGACCGCGGAGGAGCTGCCGTTCGCCGACGACTCCTTCGACGTGGTTGCGACGCGGATCGCGCCGCACCATTTCGCCGACGTCGACGCAGCGATGCGCGAGCTCGCGCGCGTGTCGCGGCGGCTCGTGCTCGTGGTCGACAACCTCTACCGCGGCGAGGACGTCGAGCAGGCCGAGCGGCTGCGCGACCCGACGCACGTGCGCAGCTACTCCGAGGCGGAGTGGCGCTCTTTCTTCGAGCGCGCCGGCCTCGACGTCGACGCGGTCGAGCTGTTCGAGACGACGATCGACGTCGAGGCGTGGCTCGCGCGCGCGGGCTGCGCAGGCGCGGAGGCGGAGCGCGTCCGCGAGTTGCTCACGCACCTGATCGACGACGGGCGCCTGCGCATGACGCGGATCGCGATCAAGGGAAGCAAGGGCTAAATGGCGATCATCGTCGACAACGACACGCGACTCGTCGTCCAGGGCCTGACCGGCAGCGAAGGACGCTTCCACGGCCTGCGCAACCGTGCGTACGGGACGAACGTCGTCGCGGGCGTGACGCCCGGCAAAGGCGGCCAGGACGTCGAGGGGATCCCGGTCTTCAACACGGTCGCGGACGCTGTGCGCGACGCCGGCGCGAACACGTCGCTCATCTTCGTTCCCGCGCGGTTCGCGGTCGACGCGATCTACGAGGCCGTCGACGCGAGGATCGGCACCATCGTCTGCATCACCGAGCACATCCCGGCGCACGAGCTGCTGCGCGTCTACACCTATACGCGGCCGCTCGGCATCACGCTCGTCGGCCCCAACTGTCCGGGCGTGCTCTCGCCGGGCAAGGCGAACGTCGGCATCATCCCGGCGGAGATCTTCTCGGAGGGGAACGTCGGCCTCGTCTCCCGCTCGGGCACGCTGACGTACCAGATCGGCCACGAACTGACGCAGCTCGGGCTCGGCAATTCGACGATCGTCGGCATCGGCGGCGACCCGGTCGTCGGCTCCTCGTTCGTCGACGTGCTGGAGAAGTTCGAGGCCGACCCCGAGACCGAGTACATCGTGCTCGTCGGCGAGATCGGCGGCAACGAGGAGGAGAAGGCGGCGGCGTTCGTCCAGGCGCAGGTCTCGAAGCCGGTGCTCGCCTACATCGCCGGCTTCTCTGCGCCGCCCGGGAAGACGATGGGCCACGCGGGCGCGATCATCTCCGGCACGTCGGGGACGGCGCAGGCGAAGAAGGACGCGCTCGAGGCCGTCGGGATCGCCGTCGGCACGACCCCGACGGAGGTCGCGCAGCTCGTCGCCGACCGCGTCGGGACCCGCGCCTAGACTGGGGGGCGTGGGTCAGATCTCCTTCGCGCGCGGCGTTCCCGCGCCCGAATGCATCCCGGTCGACGAGCTCGCCGACTGCGCCCGCGCCGCGGTGGAGGCGGACGGCCGCACGATCTTCTCCTACGGCTCGCCGAGTGGCTACGAGCCGCTGCGCGAGTGGCTCGGGGAGCGCCACGGCGTCGAGCGCGACCGCGTCCTGCTGACGAACGGCGGCCTGCAGGGCTTCGTCTTCTTCGCGCGGCATCTCGTCGCGCCCGGCGACCGCGTGCTTGTGGAGCTGCCGACCTACGACCGGCCGCTGAAGATCCTGCGCTCGCTCGGCGCAGACGTGATCGCGCTCGCGATGGACGACGAGGGGCTCGAGCTCGGCGCGCTCGAGGCGGCGCTCGCCGCCGGCGAGCGGCCGGCGTTCCTCTACACCATCCCGACCTTCCAGAACCCGAGCGGCCGCACGCTCTCGACGGAGCGGCGCCGGCGCCTCGTCGAGCTCGCGCTCGAGCACAACCTGCTCGTGCTCGAGGACGACCCGTACAGCCTCGTCCGCTTCGACGGCGAGCCGCAGCCGTCCTTGTTCGAGCTCGCAGGGGAGGCGAACGTCGTCTACGCGTCGTCCTTCTCGAAGACGGTCGCGCCGGGCGTCCGCGTCGGTTACTTCGTGCTGCCGCCGGGCCTGCGCGCCGAGCTCGAGGCGATGGCTGTATCCACCTACATCACGCCCGCCCTTCTGGGACAGGCGACGGTGCACGAATTCGTGCGCCGTGGAAACTTCGACACGAACCTGGCACGCGTGCGCGAGCTGCTCGGCACCCGGCGCGACGCGATGCTCGAGGCGCTGGAGAGCGAGCTCGGCGGCTCCGGCGCGACATGGAGCCGGCCCGAGGGCGGCTACTTCGTCTGGCTCGACGTGCCGGGCGTCGACGCGGGTGAGCTGCTGGGTCGCGCCGAGGCAGGCGGCGTCACGTTCGTGCGCGGCACCGACTTCGGGGGCGCGCCGTCGACGCTGCGGCTCGCGTACAGCTACGTCACGCCGGACGAGATCCGCGAAGGCGTCGCGCGGCTAGCCGCGCTGGTGCCTGCGTCGGCGACGCTCTAGCTGCGAGAGCAGCACGCCGCCGACGATGCCGATCGCGAGGCTGAGCAGGATCAGCCAGATCACGGACGTGTGCGTCGTGAAGAACACGAAGTGCACGGTGACGCTCTTGTTGTTCTCCGCGACGAACGCGACGATGTACGCGGCGATCAACATGAGCGCGCCGATCAGCGCCCAGAGCCGCGGCTGAATCGCCTCGCGTGTCTCGGCGTCGATGCCCTTGCCGCGCAGGAAGCGCATCGGGCGAGTCTACGCTGCTGCGTGCTGCCTGACGAGCTCTGCGAGGGGACGCGGCACGAGGCGCGGCTGTCGCGGCGGCGCGAGCGAGCCGCGCGTGTGCGCGCGGAAGGTCGGACACGGCCCTTCGGTCGGGAGCGCGCAGAGGCCGGCTCTGCGGAAGTAGCAATCTGCGCACGTCACTGCAACGCCTGCCACGCTGGCCATCTCCCCTTCCGGTCTCTCTCGCTCGACCCAGCCGCTTTTTTCGAGTCGACTTTCAGCGCTGGATACTAGGGACGTGGCCGCCGGATGCAAGTTCCGGCGACGTGAAAAGCACCCAATTTCCGGCAGATTCCCAAAGCGCGAAAGCGCCTGCTAATCGGCCGTTTTCGCCAGCGTTGCCAGGGCCTGCAACGCCTGTCGAAAACTGTGCACAGCCACGATGCGGACGCCTTTGGCATATCGCCTCGCTTCGACCGCGTTTTCCCCAGCGGGGACGAGAAAGATGTGCACACCCGAGCGCCTGACTCCGATCGTCTTCTGCTCGACGCCGCCGATCGGCGACACGGTGCCGTCGAGCTCGAGCTCGCCGGTCGCCGCGACGCGCCGGCCGTGGTCGACGTCGCGGCCGAGCTGCTCGAGCACGTCGAGGGCGAACGCGAGCCCCGCCGACGGGCCGCCGACGCTGCCCGCGTCGATCTTCACGCGCAGCGGCAGCTTGATGAACGCCGACTGGGACACGATCACGCCGATGATCGCGCGGCCCGGATCCTCCGGGTCGGCGATCGTCTTGACCGAGAGGAGCTTCTGTTCCGAGCCGCGGCGGACGGTCAGCCGCACGCTCGTACCCGGTTTCAGCGCGCCGACGACGCCGCGGAGGTCGGTCGGTACGCGCACCTGCGTCCCGTTCGCCGCGACGATCACGTCGGTCGGCTCGAGCACGGTCGCCGCCGGAGCGTTGCCGGCGACCTGGTCGACGAGGACGCCGGACGGGCGGGCGACGACGTGGTAGCCCGCGGCGCGGAGCGCGACCGCCGCCGCGATCTGCTGCGAGCGCGTCATCTCGCGCCGGTCGGCCTGCTGCCGCTGCTTCTCGTTGATCCCCTTCGGCAGGATCGACGACTTCGGCACGAGCTCGGCACCTTCGTGGATCCCCGGCCAGAGCCGTTCGATCAGCGTCGCCTTGCGGACGAAGATGTCGACGAAGTAGATGCCGCCCCCGTCCTTCGTGTGGTGGCCGCCCTGCACCGTGACGAGCGGGTCGACGGCGTGCGCGCGGTCCGGCAGGAAGATGTACGTGTTGGACGGGTAGAGCCAGAGAGCGAGGAACGCGACGACGAGCAACGCCCCTCCCGCGAGCGCGAGCCGCAGCGGCGACGGCGTCCGCCGGCTCATAGCAGGCCGCGGTGCAGGCCGCCGTCGACCGGGATGTGCGTACCGGTGATGTACGAGGCGCGGCGCGAGCAGAGAAACGCGACGAGGTCGCCGAGCTCGCGCGGCTCGCCGAGACGCTGCGCGGGGATCTGCGCGATCTCCTCCGGCGGCGGGCCGTCGCCGTAGAGCTCGCGCATCCGCGCGGTCGCGATGCGACCCGGCCCGACCGAGTTGACGGTGATCCCGTCGGCCCCGAGCTCGTTCGCGAGCGACTTCATGTAGCCGACGACGCCGGGCCGCACGGCGTTCGTCAGCGCGAGGTTGCGCGTCGGCTCGCGAACAGCGAGCGAGCTGATCAGGACGATCCGTCCCTGGCCGCTCGCCCGCAGGTGCGGCAATGCGAGCGTGACGAGCCGCACGACGGGGAGGAGGAGCAGCTCGACCGCGTCCTGGACGCGCTCCGCGTCGATCTCCGTCGCGCCGGCCGGCGGCGGGCCGCCGCTGTTCGGGACGAGGATGTCGAGCCCGCCGAACGTCTCGACCGCCGTGCGCACCGCACGCTCGACGTCCTCGGGCGAGCGCACGTCGCCGGTTACGGCGACCGCGCCGACCCGCGCCGCCTCGCGCTCGAGCAGGTCGCGCCGCCGCGCGAAGACGACGACGTTCGCGCCCTCCTCGCGAAGCGCCTCCGCGCTTGCGAGCCCGAGCCCGGACGACGCGCCCGTGACGAGCGCCGTGCGGCCCTTCAGCCCGAGATCCATTGCAACCAGCGCGGCAGGCGAGTCCTAGCGAACCACATGCGGCCGCCCTTCGACCCCCAGCACTCTGCGCACACCCCGTCCGAAGTCGTGATCGTCTCCCGCCCGCAATGCGCGCACGGCGACCGCTCGCCCGCGTGCAGCTCGGCGACCGCCCGGCTTACGCCGAAAGGACGCCGACGACCTCGCGAACCGCGTCCGCCGATTCCTGAAGCCACTCGCGCTCCTGGTCGCTGAGGTCGAGCTCGACGATCTCCTCGACGCCGCCGGCGCCGAGCTTGACCGGCACGCCCATGTACAGCCCGTCGATGCCGTATTCGCCTTCGAGCAGCGCCGTGCACGGGAGCACGCGCTTCTCGTCGAGGACGATCGCGTCCGTCATCTGCGCCGCCGCCGCGCCCGGCGCGTACCACGCCGAGGTGCCGAGCAGGTTCACGATCTCGCCGCCGCCCTTGCGCGTGCGTTCGATCATCGCGTCGATCTCGTCTTGCGAGACGAGCTTCGTCAGCGGGGTGCCGCCGACCGTCGCGGCGCTGACGATCGGAACCATCTGGTCGCCGTGGCCGCCCAGCACCATCGCGGTGACGTCCTTGACCGACGACCCGGTCGCCCACGCGATGAAGGTGCGGAAGCGCGCGGCGTCGAGCACGCCGGCCTGGCCGACCACGCGCTGCTTGGGGAATCCGGAGACGTGCTTCGCGACGTGGCACATCGCGTCGAGCGGGTTCGAGACGACGACGATCGTCGCGTCGGGGCTGTACTCGACGACCTGCTCCGTCACCGAGCCGACGATCTTCTCGTTCGTCGCGACGAGATCGTCGCGGCTCATCCCCGGCGAGCGAGGCAGGCCGGCCGTGATGACGACGACGTCCGAGTCGGCGGTCTCCTCGTAGCCGTTCGAGCCGATCACCTTTGGCTCGAAGCCGAGGACCGGCCCCATCTGGTTGATGTCGAGCGCCTTGCCCTGCGGCAGGTTCTCCTTGATGTCGACGAGGACGACGTCCGCGTAGTCGCGCGTCGCGAGCACCTGCGCGCACGTCGCTCCAACGTTGCCGGCGCCGACGACCGTGATCTTCGCTCTCTTGGACACCACAAGCTCCCAGTCTCGATTGCGCGGCTGATCGTACCGGGGCAGCTGGTTGCCCCGAATCGGGGATCTCCCGCGCGCGCGACCGGGAATGTACGGCGGCTCGCAGCAGGCGGATGCTGCGGTCGTGAGCGCTGCGGCTGCGATCCTCGAACCCCCGGTCACGCTGCCATCCCTGCGGGCGGTGGGAGCGGAGCGGATGGAGTACGCGGACGAGCTCCGCTCGGCCGAGCTCGCGATCGAGCAGGCGCGCTACGCGGAGGCGGCGAACGCGTTCTCGGCGCTCCACGTGCCGGCGGCGCACCATCCCGACCTGGCGCTGCGGGCGCTACTCGGCGAGACGTGGGCGCGCCTGTATCTCGGCGAGCTAGACGCGGCGCTGGGGCTGGGCATCCGCGCGAGAAGCTTCTCGGAGCAGCAGGAGTTCGGCGACGCCGACCGCGCCGACGCCGTCTTCCGGCTCGGCTGCGTGCGGCTGAAGCGATCGGACGTCGCGCTCGCGATCTCCCTCTTCACGGTCGCGCTCGAGCTCTGCGACCGCTCCGGCGAGGCGTGCGACCGTCTGCGTGCGCGGATCCTCGAGTGGCGCTCGCGCGGCTACCAGCTGCGGCGTGACTGGCGCGCGGCGCAGGCCGACGTCGAGCGCGCACTCGAGCTCGCGCAGTTCCGGAACGACGAGCACACGCTCGCGCACGTGCTCTTCCAGGCGTCGCTCGTCGCGGAGCGCACCGGCCAGACGCTGCTCGCGTGCTTCTACGCCGAGCAGGCGCGCGAGATCTTCGAGCGCGTCGGCGACCGCCAGAGCGCCGGCCGGCTGCTCAACAACCTCGGCGGGCTCAACTTCCTGCTCGGACGGAAGGAGGAGGCGGTCGAGTACCTGAAGCGTGCCGTCGCGGCCGCGCTCGAGCTCGACGCCACCGCCGACGCGGCGCAGGCGATCTCGTCGCTCGCCCAGGTCCACCTCCGCTCGGGCGAGCCGGACATCGCCGAGTCGCAGGCGCGCTACGCGCTCGAGCTGCTCGCCGGCCGCGACGACTTCGTCGACGAGATCGGGAACGCGCAGCTCGTGCTCGGCCGCGCGCTGGCCGAGCAGGGCCGCCTCGACGACGCGGAGGTGGCGCTCGCCGCCGCCGACGAGAGCTTCGCGCGCCTGTCGTCCGTGAGCCACCGGGCCGCGGTTTGGACGGCGCAGGGAGACGTCGCACGGCTCGCGGGCGACTGCGAGACCGCTGCCGACCTCTTCCGGCGCGCCGCCGACGCGCTCCAGGACTTCAACTTCTAGTCGCGGAAAGGAGGGAACGATGAGGCGTGCATTGATCTTTGCGATCCTCGTGGTGCTGCCGGTCGTCGTCTCGTACGTCGGCTTCAAGCACGGCGGCGCAGGCCCGTACGGCTTCTCGAGCGGCAGCTAGTGCCACTCGGGAACACGCCGCGATAACGTTCGCGGCGATGCCGCCTAAGAAATCGGTGCAGCTCTCCGGCGTCGTCGTCGCCGAGACGGCCATCTCGTCGATCGAGCCGGAGCAGGGCGTCCTCATGTACCGCGGCTACGACATCGCCGATCTCGCGGAGCACTCGACGTACGAGGAGACGGCGTATCTCTTGCTCGGGGGCGACCTGCCGGGCAGCGGCGAGCTCGCGTCGTTCCGCGAGGAGCTCGCAGCCGCCCGCGAGCTGCCGCGCGCCGTGCAGGCGCTCGTCGACGGCAACGCGCGCGACGCGTCGCCGATGGAGATGCTGCGGACGGCGGTGTCGCTGCTCTCGTTCGCGGATCCCGCCGAAGCGTCGATCGAGCGCGAGGAGGAGCGGCGCAAGGCCGTGCAGGTGATCGCACAGCTGCCGACGATCGTCGCGCGGCACCATCGCCTGCGGCAGGGACTCGATCCCGTGCGGCCCGACCCGTCGCTCTCTCACGCGGAGAACTTCCTGACGATGCTGCGCGGGGGATCGCCGTCGGAGCAGGAGGTGCGCGCGTTCGAGGTCGCGATGATCCTGCACGCCGAGCACGAGCTGAACGCCTCGACGTTCGCGGCACGCGTCGTCGCGGGGACGCTCTCCGACCTCCACTCGGCCGTCGTCGCCGCGATCTGCGCGCTGAAGGGCCGAATCCACGGCGGCGCGAACGAGATGGCGATGATCTTCTTCGAGGAGATCGGCGACCCCGCGCGCGCCGACGAGCGCGTGCGCGAGCGGCTGGAGCGCAAGCAGACGGTGTACGGCTTCGGGCATCCGCTCTACGTCGCGACCGATCCCCGCGCGAAGATCCTCAAGCGTCTCTCGCACTCGTTCTCGGGCGACGGCGGCGAGCCGAACTGGTACGCGATCACCGAGGCAGTCGAGCGCGCGATGCTCGAGCAGAAGAAGGGGCTGTGGCCGAACGTCGACCTCTACTCCGGCTCGCTCTACCGCTACCTCGGCGTTCCGAACGACCTGTTCACGCCGCTCTTCGAGTGCAGCCGCATCGCGGGACAGGCGGCGCACGTCCTCGAGCAGCACACGAACAACAAGATCATCCGTCCCGGTAGCGCGTATGTCGGCCCCGAGCCGCGGCGCTACCCCGTGGCGTCGCCGTCTTGACGCTCCCCGAGGCGGCAGCGCGCGCGGACGAGCTCGCCGCCGCCGGCGACGAGCGGGCGCTCGCAGAGCTTCGGCGCGAGTGGGAGGACGAGGTGGAGGGAGCGGCGCGCGCCGCGGACTACCGCCTCCGCGCCGTCGCCTACCGCGCGATCGGGCAGTTCCGCTACCGGCAAAAGCTCGAGCTGCTGCAGCGCGGCCTCGAAGACGAGAGCCCCGCCTGCAGAGGCTCGGCGCTCGTCTCGCTCGAGCTGCTCTCCCGCGACGGGCCGGCGCCGGTCAACAACTCGCGCCGGCTCCTCCACGACCTCGCGAGCCACGACACGAACGAAGCCGTGCGACGCCTCGCGATCATGTGCCTCAAGAACGGCTCGCCCGCGCGCGAGACGATCGTCCTGCTCGGCGGGCTGGCGCAAGAGGACGACGAGGCGCGCGAGCTGCGAGAGGCCGCCCAGAAGGTGGCGGCTCAGCTCACGAAGAAGTCGCGGGCGCCGAAGGCGTAACTAGTGGCCGGTGCAGGTGCGGCCGGTGATCTCACGTCCGCACGACGGGCAGATCCGCCGCCGCCGGCGTGCCTCGAGGGCGTTCTTCGTGAGCCCGGACTTGACCATCAGGAAGCCGACACCGGTGGTGGAGAGGATGAGGGTCAGCGACTGAAGGGTCATCGTTCTTTCTTCCTCGTCGGTCGGGTGTTGCTGACGGAAATCCGGCGCCTACCGTGCGGGTGCGCCTGGTAGTACAACTCCCGGCGCCGCCGATCGGATACGTGGGTATAGAGCTCTGTCGTGGCTAGATCGGCATGACCGAGCATTTCCTGAACACTCCGAAGGTCGGCTCCTCCTTCGAGCAGGTGCGTGGCGAACGAGTGGCGGAGCAGATGCGGGTGGACGCGCTCCGGCTCCAGCCCCGCCTTCGCGGCGAGCCGGCGCAGGATCAGGAAGGCGCCGGCGCGCGTGAGTGGCCCTCCCTGCGCGTTCAGGAACAGCTCCGGCCGGTGCCTGCGGTCGAGGTACGGGCGGCCGCGGGCGAGGTAGCGGCGCAGGGCCTCGACGGCCTGACGGCCGATCGGCACGACGCGCTCCTTGTCCCCCTTGCCGACGCAGCGGACGAGCCGCTCGTCGAGCGCGACGCCGCCCTTGTCGAGCGAGACGGCCTCGGAGACGCGCAGCCCGGCTCCGTAGAGGAGCTCGACGAGCGCGCGATCGCGGAGGTCGCGCGGGCGCGTCCCGGCCGCCGCGTCGATCAGCCGCTCGGCCTCGCCGGCCGACAGCGTCCGCGGCAGCGTCCGGCGTCGGCGGGGCAGGTCGAGCTCCGCCGCGGGGTTGTCGGTGCGCGCGCCGAGCAGCTGCTGGTGCCGGAAGAACGAGCGGACGGCGGCGGCGCGCCGCGCGATCGTCGCCGGCGAGAGTCCTGCGGCGCGCAGCTCCGCGAGATAGCGCTCGAGGTCGTCGCTCGTCGCGCGGGCCGGGCTGCCGCCGAGAAATGCGGCGAGGTGCGCGAGGTCGCGCCGGTACGCCTCGACCGTGCGCGGCGCCCGCCGCGCCGCGAGCAGCGCGAGGAAGCCGTCGACGTCAGGATCGGGGATGGGCGCGGTCGTAGACACGCCTGAGCCTCTTTCCATCGACGTGGCTGTAGACCTGCGTCGTCGAGAGCGACGAATGGCCGAGCAGCTCCTGGATCGTCCGGAGGTCGGCGCCGCCCTCGAGCAGGTGCGTCGCGAACGCGTGCCGCAGGCGGTGCGGGTGCGGCGAGATGCGGCGCAGCGTGCTGGTGTCGAGCCGGCGGCCGCGCACGGAGAGGAAGAACGCGTTCTCCGCGCCCGCCGCGAGCTGCGGTCGCGCGTCGCGGAGGTAGCGGGAGAGCCACCACGCGGCCTCCTCGCCGAGCGGCACCACGCGCTCCTTGCCGCCCTTGCCACGCACGCGCACGAGCTCCTGCTCGAAGTCGACGTCGGCGAGATCGAGTCCCACTGCTTCCGCGCTTCGTAGTCCCGCCGAGTAGACGAGCTCGACGAGCGCGCGGTTGCGGATCGCGAGCGGCTCCTCGCCGTCGAGCGCGTCGAGCGTCGCTTCGACCTCGCTGCGCCGAGGCGGGTCGGGCAGCCGGCGCGGCCTGCGCGGCGAGAGCGACGCGTCCGGGACGTTCGCCGGGCCGAGCACCGTGCGGAGGAAGGAGCGAACCGCCGCGAGGCGCCGTGCGATTGTCGCCGGCGCGAGCTTCGGCCTGCCGCGGCCGAGGTCTGCGACGTAGGCCGAGAGCACGCGGACATCGACCTCGTCTAGCTTCGTGCCGTGCGCGCCCAGCCAGCGCGTGAAGTGCGCGAGGTCGACGCGGTACGAGCGTCGCGTGCCGTCCGCGAACACTGCGCTGCGCAGAAAGCGTTCGATCTCCTGGTCGATCCCCACGCTCGGGGATTCGCGAAAGGCGCTACAGCTCCTCGCGCAAGAGCGACCACATCGCGAAGTCGGTGCGCCTGCCGAGGCGTGCGTTGTAGCGCTGCGCACGCAAAACGCCCTCGCGCGTGAACCCGGCCTTCTCCGCGACGCGATTCGACGCGACGTTCTCGACGTCCGCGCGGAGCTGCAGCCGCACGACCTCCGGCACGGCGGCGAACACCCATTCGGCGACCGCGCGCGTTGCCTTCGTCGCGACACCGCGTCCTCGTGCGTCGGCCCCGACCCAGTAGCCGACCTCGGCGCCGCCTGCGTCGAGTCCGTCGAGGAAGCGCACGCCGATCCCACCGACCGCGCCGTCGAAGCCGTCGACGTGGATGCCGAACGTCGCAGCCGTTCCCTCGCGCCAGCCGGCCGCGGTCATCGCGAACCACGTGCGTGCGTCGTCGTCTGTGTACGGCTGCGGAATCTGGTCGAGGAACGCGGTGATGTCCGGATCGCCGATTCGCGCCACGATCGCGTCGAGGTCGTCGTCGCTCCACGGGCGGAGGACGACGTCGCCTGCCTCGATCGTTATGGGGGCCAAATTGGGCATCGCGATACGGTCGTCAATACGATAAGGAGGATGGCGACCACGACCGAGCGCACCGCCGTGGACCTGTCGCAGCACGGAATCCGTCCGGTCGGGCGCGTCCGTCGCAACCCGACGACGGCGCTTCTCTACACCCACGCGCTGGAGCGGCGGGAAGGCGTGCTCGCCGAGGGCGGTCCGCTCGTCGTCGACACCGGAGTGCACACGGGCCGCTCGCCGCGCGACAAGTTCATCGTGCGCGAGCCTGGCTCGGAGGAGCGCATCTGGTGGGGCGACGTCAACCGCGAGCTGTCCGAGAGTCACTTCGACGGATTGCGCGAGAAGGTCGTCGCGCACCTCGAGCAGCGCAGCGAGCTGTACGTGATCGACGCGTTCGCGGGCGCCGATCCCGCGCACCGCGTCGCGGTCCGCGTCGTCGCGGCGACCGCATACCACGCGCTCTTCGCGAAGACGCTCTTCATCGAGCCGACGCCGGAGGAGCTCGAGGACTTCGAGCCGGGCGCGCTCGTCTTGCATGCGCCGGGCGTCGAGGCCGATCCCGACGAGCACGGCACGCGTACCGGGACGTTCGTCGTCCTGCACCCGACGCGCGCGGAGGTCGTGATCGGCGGGACGTACTACGCAGGCGAGATCAAGAAGTCGATCTTCACCGTGATGAACGACCGCCTGCCGCTCGAAGACGTCTTCCCGATGCACTGCTCGGCGAACGTCGGCGAGGACGGCCGCGTCGCGATCTTCTTCGGCCTATCCGGCACCGGCAAGACGACGCTCTCCGCCGATCCCGAGCGCGCGCTGATCGGCGACGACGAGCACGGCTGGGGCGACAGCGGCGTCTTCAACGTCGAGGGCGGTTGCTACGCGAAGGTGATTCGCCTGTCGCCGACGGCCGAGCCGGAGATCTTCAAGACGACGCGCACGTTCGGGACGATCCTCGAGAACGTCGCGGTCGACGAGTCGGGCGTCCTCGACCTCGACGACGACTCGAAGACGGAGAACACGCGCGCCGCGTACAAGCTCGAGCAGATCGCGAACTCGCTGCCGTCGAAGCAGGCGGGCCACCCGAGCGCGGTGATCATGCTCACCGCCGACGCATTCGGGATCCTGCCGCCGATCGCGCGCCTGAACCGCGACCAGGCACTCTTCTACTTCCTCTCCGGCTTCACCGCGAAGCTCGCCGGGACGGAGATCGGCGTCACCGAGCCGCAGCCGACCTTCTCGACGTGCTTCGGCGCGCCGTTCCTGCCGCAGCCGCCGCACGTCTACGCGCGGATGCTCGGGGAGAAGCTCGACCGGCACGATTCGGCGGTCTGGCTCGTCAACACCGGCTGGACCGGCGGGCCGTTCGGCGCCGGCGAGCGGATGCCGATCGCTGCGACCCGCGCGCTCCTGCACGCGGCGCTCTCGGGTGAGCTCGCGAAGGTGGACTTCCGCACCGACGAGCTGTTCGGCTTCGAGGTTCCGATCGAAGTGCCGGGCGTCGACGCGAAGCTGCTCGATCCGCGCTCGACGTGGGTCGACGCGACCGCCTACGACGCGAAGGCCCGCGAGCTCGCGCAGATGTTCCACGACAACTTCCGGAAGTTCGAGGACGTCGGCGCGCACATCGTCGCCGCCGGCCCGCGCGTGTAGCGCCGGAAAACTACCGACGCAGCGCCGCTCGCCATTCCGATAGCTTCAAGCCTCGTGGAGGCGAAGCACGACGTCCTCGTCGTCGGCGCGGGCTGCGCGGGCATGCGCGCCGCGATCGAGGCGCACGACGCAGGCGCGGACGTCGGTGTCATCTCGAAGCTGCACCCGACGCGCAGCCACTCCGGTGCCGCCGAGGGCGGCATCAACGCGGCGCTCGGCAACGCGGCCGACGACAATCCCGAGACGCACGCGTTCGACACGGTCAAGGGCTCCGACTACCTCGGAGACCAGGACTCGATCGAGATCTTCACGCGCGAGGCGCCCGGCGACATCTACCAGCTCGAGCACTGGGGCGCGTTCTTCTCGCGCCGCGAGGACGGCCGCCTCGCGCAGCGCCCGTTCGGCGCCGCCGGCTCGCCGCGCACGGTCTATGCGGCCGACATCACGGGCCACGTCCTCATCCAGGTGCTCTACGAGCAGCTCTGCCGCCGCGACATCACGGTCTACGAGGAGTACTTCGCGTGGCAGCTCGTGCTCAACGACGACCGCTGCCAGGGCGTCATCTGCTGGGACCTCGTGAACGGCGGCCTGAAGGCGATGGGCGGCAAGACGGTGATCCTCGCGACCGGTGGCGCCGGCCGGCTCTACCGAGCCACGACCAACGCATACGCGTGCACCGGCGACGGCATGGCGATGGCGCTTCGCGCGGGATTGCCGCTCAAGGACATGGAGTTCATGCAGTTCCATCCCACGACGCTGTTTCCGTCCGGGATCCTGATCACCGAAGGCTGTCGCGGCGAAGGCGCGTATCTGCTCAACAAGGACGGCGAGCGGTTCATGAAGCGCTACGCGCCGAACGCGATGGAGCTCGCTTCGCGCGACGTCGTCTCCCGCTCGGAGCAGACCGAGATCGACGAGGGCCGCGGCATCAACGGCTCGGTGATGCTCGACCTCCGTCACCTCGGCGCCGACCGGATCATCGAGCGGCTGCCCGGCTCGCGCGAGCTCGCGATGACCTACGCGGGCGTCGATCCGATCTACGACCCGATCCCGGTTCGTCCCGGCGCGCACTACCACATGGGCGGTGTCGAGACGGACAGCGACGGCCTCTCCGAGCTGACCGGTCTCTACGCCGCGGGCGAGGTGGCGTGCGTCTCCGTCCACGGCGCGAACCGGCTCGGCGGCAACTCGTTGATGGAGACGATCACGTTCGGGCGGCGTTCCGGCCGCGCGGCCGCCGAGTGGGCGCTCGCGAACACGACCGTCGAGATCCCCGAATCGGCCGAACGCGATGCGGAGCGCGAGCTGCGGACGCTGCTCGACCGCACCGACGGCGAGCGGCCCTGGAAGGTCCGCGACGAGCTCGGTGCGTCGATGCTCGAGAACTTCGGCGTCTTCCGCCAGGAGGAGAAGATGCTGACGCAGCTGGAGATCATCGACGGGCTGCGCGAGCGCTACGAGAACGTCTACGTCGAGGACAAGGGCGAGATCTTCAACAGCGACCTCACGCAGGCGGTCGAGCTGGGCTACATGCTCGACCTCGCAGCGTGCATGCTGCAGGCCGGTGTGGCGCGCAAGGAGAGCCGCGGTGCGCACTCGCGTCCGCACGACTATCCGACGCGCGACGACGAGCACTTCCTCAAGCATTCGATCACGCGCTGGAAGGACGACGGGCCCGAGCTCTCTTACAAAGAGGTGCGCATGACGAAGTGGGAACCGACGGAGCGCAAGTACTGATGCAGGTCGCGCTGAAGATCTGGCGCTACGACTCGTCCACCGGCGAGCGCGCGCTCCGCGAGTACGAGTTCGACGCGCCGGACGAGGCGACGCTCCTCGACTGCCTCGACATCGTCAAGGACCGCCACGACGGGACGCTCGCGTTCCGCAAGAGCTGCCGGATGATGATCTGCGGCTCGTGCGGCATGCGCATGGACGGCGCCGCGGTGCTCGCGTGCAACACGCGGATGTACGAGATCGCGGAGAGCGGCCACGTGCCCGTCATCTCGGCGATGGGCAACCTGCCGATCGTCAAGGACCTCGTCGTCGACATGACGCCGTTCTGGTCGAAGTTCCGGTCGATCGGACCGTGGCTCGAGCCGGGCTACGACCAGCCCGAGGACGGCCGCGAGTACCTCATCTCGCAGGAGCGGATGAACCACATCCACAAGGAGTCGCTCTGCATCAACTGCGGCTGCTGCGTCTCCGAATGCAACGCGATGGAGTCGGATCCGGAATTCCTCGGGCCGCAGGCGCTCGCCAAGGGAATGCGCTTCGTCGGCGACCCACGCGACGCGGCGACCGTCGAGCGGCTCGAGCGCTACAACTCCGAGCACGGCATCTGGGACTGCACCCGGTGCTACTTCTGCAACGAGCGCTGCCCGAAGGGCGTCGATCCCCGCGACGCGATCGCGAAGCTCGGCGCCGAGTCGATCAAGCACGGCATCGACCGCGACATGGGCGCGAAGCACGCGAAGTGGTTCGTGACGTCGGCGCGCACGACCGGCTGGCTGCGCGAGACGGAGCTCATCCCGAAGACGCAGGGAATCGTCTCGGCGATCAAGCAGACCAACTTCGCAATCGGTCTCGCACGCCGCGGCAAAGTGCCGCTGCCGTTCCCGCCGCACGTCGCCGCAAAAGTCGACGAGGCGCGCGCGCTGCACGATCTCATTCGCTCGCAGGGACGCGACGGCGCGGCGGGAATCGTCCAGGGCGAGCGCGCGCTCTCGCGACTCGAGCACGGCCATGACGGCGCACCGCGCGATCCCTACGGCGAAGGGTCCTTCCCGCAACCGTTCATCGCCGAAGAGAAAGGAAACGAGTAATTTGGCTCACCCGGCGATAGCGCGCGGCGCCTGGGCCGCGATCACGCGGCGCGCTGCCGCGTCCTCAGTCGCCCCAATAGCTTCGGCTATTGAGGCTCCCTGCGTCCTTGCATCGCTTGGTGCTCGCGACCCAGTCATCCACGCCTATCACCGGGAGAACCAATGAAAGTCGCCTACTACAAGGGCTGCCTGGCGTCGCTGTCGGCGAAGGAGCTCGACACGTCGACGCAGGCGCTCGCGCCGCAGCTCGGAATCGAGCTCGAGGAGTTGGAGACGGTGACGTGTTGCGGCGCCGGCGACATCCACGAGGCCGAACCCGATTACTACCTTCACCTGAACGCGCGGATCCTCGCCTACGCGGAAGCGACCGGCGCGGAGACGCTGATGACGATCTGCAACGTCTGCACGCTCAACCTGCGGCAGGCCAACTGGCAGCTGAAGGGAGACGAGTCCCTCCGCGAGCGCGTCAACCGGAACCTCGAGGCGGTCGGCGTGCCCCCGTATTCCGGCAGCGTCGACGTCAAGCACCTGCTCTGGCTGATCGCCGAAGGCGAGGGATTCGAGCTGCTGCAGCAGGTCGCGCACAAGGGACTGAAGGGCCTGAAGGTGGCGCCGTTCTACGGCTGCCAGATCCTGCGGCCGTCGAAGATCATGGGCTTCGAGGATCCCGACCGGCCCTACTCGCTCGAGAAGATCATCACCGCGTGCGGCGGCGAGCCGATCGACTATCCGGCGAAGATCAAGTGCTGCGGCTTCCCGATCATCCAGGCGCGCGAGGAGACCGCGCTCGGCGAGCTGATCCAGCCGATCGAGCAGGCGATGGAGGCCGGCGCGGACGCGATGGTGACGCCGTGCCCGCTCTGCCACCTCTCGCTCGACGCGTGGCAGTCGAAGCTGCGGAAGGCGACGGGAAGGGACTTCCGGATGCCGATCCTCCACCTCTCGCAGCTCGTCGGGGTCGCCGCGGGGCTCCAGGAGTCGGAGCTGAAGTTCAAGCGGCACGTCGTCTCCGTCGAGCCGGTGCTCGAGAAGCTGGAAGCCTGAGCAAGATCCGCGCCGGGGCGGCGTCTTGACAGGTGGAGGGGCGGAATCCGGCGCGGGGCTCCTCGAGTCCCGCGCCGGGCCCATAGCCGGGGCGCTCGGCGGCCTCGCCGCCGGCAGCCTCGGCTGGGGTTGGTTCGAGGCGGGCTGGGTGCGGCTCGAGGC
>WNGA01000388.1_pt1 | contig 65615 bp, 59 predicted proteins | sample 5400061 | NCBI WGS metagenome assembly WNGA01 (sample SAMN13153366, study PRJNA577476) | soil metagenome | isolation source: 100 cm soil or saprolite under grassland replicate 2 | place: USA:California | collected 2016-06-15
GCTTGCACTTCGCCGACATCGAGAAGCTGCTCGACGTGCTCCAGCGGCTGGTCGAGGCGGGGAACACTGTCCTCGTGATCGAGCACAACCTCGACGTCATCAAGCAGGCGGACTGGATCATCGACCTGGGCCCGGAAGGCGGCGAGGCCGGAGGCGAGGTGATCGCCACCGGGACGCCGGAGCAGGTCGCCGAGGTCGAGGACTCCTTCACGGGCGACTACCTCCGCCAGGTGTTACCGAAGAAAGCGGCCGCGGCCGCCTAAGCTCTTAGGCCCGCGCAGGTGCCGAGGACAACGGCCCACGCGAAATCGCGGCGAAGACCAAGGGGATCGGTCGGGGATTGGTCGGGGTCGGGGAGTGGTGTCAGGTCTTGCAATTGCGCTTCGCCGTGCCAAATTTCCCCGCGGGCTCGTGAGCACTGTCGGGCATTTGCCACCTGTTCGATGCGTAGTTTGAGGTCGAGTGGCAGATAGACGGTCGTCTTTACCATCTCGAGTTTGAGGTCGAGTGGCAGATAGACGGTCGTCTTTACCATCTCGAGTTACGGTACCGGCCGGAGCGCGAAGCGGTGGCCGCTGCGCCAGCGGCCCGACTCGTCCTCGACCAGCAGCGTCACCTCGCCGACCTCGGCCTCGATCGGGAGCTGCGGCGTCAGCGCCGCGTCGATCTCGTCTTCGAGGGCCGCGTCGGCGACAGTTAGGTGCGGAATGATCTCGTCGTGGTTCCCCTCGTAGGGCGGGTAATCCGGATACCGGCCGAAGATCAGCTCGGTCAGGCGGCGAAAGGGCTCGTCGGGCTCGGGCGCGAGCCACGTGACGTCCGGGAAATGCGCGACCCGCGACAAGGAGAACGAGAACGCGGGCTGAGAAGCGAACAGCTCGCGGAGCTCCGCCAGGAGCGCATCGTCCAGCTTTTCGAGCGCCACGAACGGAAAGAGGAGCGTCACGTGCGCCGGCACGCCGAGGCGGGCGTTGTCATAACGCTCGCGCCACTCGCCGACTACCGGCTCGGCCTCCGGGACCGCGATGATGAGCGCGGTTCGCGGCATCCTGCAGACAGTACGCTCCGGGAGTGAGCAGCGCCGCCGAGCCGGCTCCCTCGCTTCAGCGGGACTGGTGGCTGCGCGCGCTCGCCGTCTTCCAGGGGCCCGGCGCTGTGTTCGCTGCGATGCGCAACGACTCGACGGAGGCGGCCGAAGCAAGGCAGGAGCCGGTCATGGCGTTCGTCCTCCTCGCGGGGATCGCCGGAGTGCTCTCGACGAGCCTGGCGGGGCGGCTGCTCGACCTCGAAGGGTTCGACGGCGTTCTGGTCGCCGTCTGGGCATTTCTCGGCGGCGGCTTCTACGGCCTGGCCGCCTTCTGGATCGTCGGGCTGCTCCTCCACGCGGCCGCACTCGGGCTCGGCGGAACGACGAGCTACCGGCAGGCCCGTCACGTATTCGGCTTCGCCGCCGCGCCGCTTGCACTCTCGCTGTTGCTCGTCTGGCCGGTCCGGATCGCGGTCTACGGCGGCGACGTGTTTCGGGCGGGCGGCGGCGACTCCGGCCTGGGCGACAAGCTCTTCGAAGGCCTCGTCGTGGCCGCGTTTGCCTGGGTGCTCGCCCTCGTCCTCGTCGGCATGCGGGCGATCCACGGCTGGACGTGGCCGCGCGCGGCGGCGGCCGTCGCGGTCGCGGCCGCGCTCCCCGCGCTACTGGTGCTGGGGAGCGCGCTGGCCTAGCTCTTCCTCGAAGCGCGCCAGCTCGTCCTCGGCCATCTCGTACGTGTGCTGGTCCTCCGGGAACGTGCCCGCGCGGACCTCGTGGACGTAGGCCTCGAGCGCGTCGCGGATCTCGCGGGAGAGGCTCGCGTAGTGTTTGACGAAGCGCGGGAGGTGCCCCTCGGTGAGGCCGAGCAGGTCGTGGTAGACGAGAACCTGCCCGTCGCACCCGCGCCCGGCGCCGATCCCGATCGTCGGCACCGACAGGCGCCGCGTGATCTCCGCCGCGACCGGGACGGGGACGGCCTCGAGCACAACGGCGAACGCTCCTGCATCCTCGAGCTCGAGCGCGCCTTCCACGAGCAGGCGTGCCTTCTCGGCCGTCTTGCCCTGGGTCTTGAAGCCGCCGAGCATCGTCGCCGACTGCGGCGTCAGCCCCACGTGCCCCATGACCGGTATTCCCGCCTCGACGATCGACCGCACGCGCGAGACCGACGGTCCCGCCCCTTCGAGCTTGACCGCGTCGGTGCCGGCCTCCTTGACGAAGCGGATCGCGTTCTCGACCGCCTTCTCGTCCGAGACCTGGAACGAGCCGAAGGGCATGTCGCCGATCACGATCGGGCGCCGGGCGACGCGCGCGACCGTCCGTGTGAGGAAGAGCATCTCGTCCATCGTCACGGGCACGGTCGTCCCCTCGTAACCGAGGACGACCATCGCGGCCGTGTCGCCGACGAGGATCACGTCCACGCCCGCGTCCTCGGCGAACCGCGCGCCGGGCGCGTCGTAGGCCGTCACCATCACGATCTTCTCGCCGCGCCGCTTCATCTCGGCGAGCTCGGGCAGAGGGAACTTGCCGGCAGGCGGAATGCTCACGGGCCTTCTCCTTCCAGGACGACATTGTCGATCAGGCGGGTAGAGCCAACGCGGACTGCCGCGGCGAGGACGCGCTGCCCGTCGAGCTCGGCGAGCTCCACGTAGTCGACGTCGAGGCCGCGCAGCAGCTCGCGCGCGCCGGACGGATCCTTCGTCGCGAGCGCGCGCGGGAGAGCGAGGGCGCGCTCGCGTTCCTCCGGCGAGAGGTAGGCGTTGCGTGACGAGACCGCCAGCCCGTCGGCATCACGGACTGTCGGCAGGACGCGGATCTCCACGTCGAGGTTCAGGTCGCGGACGAGGCGCTTCACGACCGCCGCCTGCTGCGCGTCCTTCTGGCCGAAGTACGCGCGCTGCGGACGGACGATGTTGAAGAGCTTCAGACAGACGGTCGCCACGCCGCGAAAGTGGCCCGGCCGAAACTCGCCCTCGAGCACGCGCGAGAGCTCCTCGACCTCCACCCACGTCTGATAGCCATCCGGATAGATCTCCTCGGGAGCCGGCGCGAAGAGGAAGTCGATGCCGGCCTCCTCGGCGAGCTTCGCGTCGCGCTCCTCGCCGCGCGGGTAGCGATCGAAATCCTCGCCGGGCCCGAACTGCGCCGGGTTGACGAAGAGGCTTGCGACGACCGCGTCGCACTCCTCGCGCGCCGCCGCGAAGAGCGAGAGGTGGCCTTCGTGGAAGGCACCCATCGTCGGGACGAGGCCGACGGTGCGGCCGGGCTCGAGCGCCTCGCGCACCCCTGCGATCGTCCGGACAACCTTCATCGCAGCGCCAGCGCCGCCGTCGCGTCGGCGAGCGTGCGGTAGACGGGCTCGAGCTGCGGGCGGCGCTCGCGGATCGCGGCGAGGTGCGCCTCGACGGTCTCCCAGTCGCCGCGCTCGATCGGCCCCGTCAGCTCGAACCCGTTCTCGATCACGCGCCGCATGAGCGGGGCGAGCCCCTCGGGCGGCGCGCCGGCGGCCTCGAGCAGGTCCGCGGCGGCGCGGTGGAGAGTTACGAGGAAGTTCGACGCGACCACGGCGCCCGCGTGGTAGAGGGCGCGCTCGCCGTCGCGGAGCTCGAACGGCTCGAGTGCGAGCTCTCGCGCGAGCCAGAAGCCGGCCTCGCGCGCCTCCACGGTCTCCGCGCTGATCGCGGCGTACGCGCCGTCGAGCTGCTCAGGTCCTCGCGCGCGCGTGAACGTCTGGAGCGGGTGGAGGGCGAAGCGCCGCGCGTGCGGGTCGAGCGCGGCGAGCGGCGTGGCGCCGCTCGTGTGCGCGATCCACGGCCCGGGCGGGATCGTCCGCGCCACCTCGGCGATCGCCCGGTCGGGCACGCAGAGAAGGACGAGCTCGGCCTCGTCTTCGGTCAGCTCCAGGCCGCGGTCGCGCAGCCGGGCGGCCACCGCGGAGCCGACGCGGCCCATACCGACGATGCGAATTCTGTCGATCACCAAGCTCCAGTTCCGTAGCGGATACCGGGCACCGCAAGCGTACCTCTTCCCGGTCGAATGACATTTGCGGCGCGTCCGGATCGCTGCCTAGACTCTCCCGGCGATGCCGATCTACGAGTACGTGTGCATGGAGTGCGAGTCGCACTTCGAGGAGCTCGTCCGGAACGGGCATGCCCCAGACTGCCCCGACTGTGGCGCCGAGAACGTGCGGCAGCAGCTCTCCGTGTTCGCAACTCACGGCACCGCCGAGCAGCCGAGCTTCGGCGGCGTTTCCGGAGGCGGATGCTGCGGCGGGAGCTGTGGCTGCAACTAGCGACACGCTGACCCGGAGAGCCGCGCTCGAGGCGTATGCCGCCGAGACCTCGGCCTGCGTACGCTGCCGACTCGCCGAAGGCCGCACGCAGGTCGTCTTCGGCGTCGGCGACCCCGATGCCGACCTAATGTTCGTCGGCGAGGCTCCCGGCTTTCACGAGGACCAGCAGGGACTCCCGTTCGTCGGCCAGGCGGGAAAGCTCCTCGACCAGCTGCTCTCCGGAATCGGCCTCAGTCGGGACATGGTCTTTGTGGCCAATGTCCTGAAGTGCCGACCACCCGGCAACCGCGACCCGATGCCGGACGAGATCGAGGCTTGCGAGCGCCATCTCTTCCGCCAGGTCGAGTTGATCCAGCCGAAGCTCGTAGCGACGCTCGGCAACTTCGCGACGAAGCTGCTCTCCGGCAAGCAACTCGGGATCACGCGCGTCCACGGGCAGGAGCAGGAAGTGACGCTCGGCGGCCGCCGCGTCCTGCTGTACCCGATCTACCACCCCGCGGCCGCGCTGTACACACCGGCGATGCTGAAGGTCCTCGAGGAGGACTTCCGCCGGATCCCGGAGCTTCTCGGGCGCGCTTCCGAGCCCGAGCCTGAGGCGCCGCAGCTCCTCGCGGAGCCCGCCGTCCAGCTCGGCCTCTTCTAGAGTCGGGACTATGGAGCTCGCGTCCTCCTCCCCCGGGGAGACCGAGCGCATCGCCGCGCGCCTCGCGGCCGAGCTACGGCCGGGAGACGTCGTCACCGTCGCCGGCGAGCTCGGCTCGGGCAAGACGACGTTCGTGCGCGGCGCGTGCCGAGCGCTCGGCGTAGAGGGGGCTGTGACGAGCCCGACCTTCACGATCGGCCACCGGTACCGTGGAGACGTGGAGGTTTCGCACCTGGACTTGTATCGCTTCGACAGCGTCTCGCCCGCGGAGTGGGGGGATCTCGAGCCGTACTTCGACGGTGCGGTGTGCTTCGTCGAGTGGCCGGAGGCGGCGGGCGATGCGCTCCCGCCTGTGCGCGTCCGCGTTCGTCTGCGGCACGCGGGCGACGACCGCAGGCTGCTCACCCTGGAAGCTGACGACGCGTCCCTGCTAGAACGGGTCTTCAGCAGTGCTGATCCTCGCGTTTGACACCGCCACGGGCGTGGCGACGAGCGCTCTCGTGCAGGACGGCGAGACGCTGGGCGAGCGCGCCGGCCTGCCCGGCCGGCTGCTCCAGGACGTCCACGAGCTGCTCATCGAAGCGGGCACGGCTCCGCCCGAGCTCGGCGGAATCGCGGTCGGCACGGGGCCGGGCAGCTTCACCGGCATTCGGGTCGGCCTCGCCGCGGCGCGGGCGCTTGCGTTCGCGCTCGAGGTGCCGGTGGCCGGCGTCTCGACGCTCGACGTGCTCGCCGCGGGCGCTCCCGGAGCGCTGCCTGTGATCGACGCGCGGAGGCGCGAGGTCTTCACGCTCCTCGACGGACAGCCGGTCGCTTGTGCGCCGGCGGAGCTTGCGCTGAGCCCGGGAACGATCTGCGTCGGGGACGGCGCGGTCCGCTACCGGCCGGTTCTCGAGAGCACAGGCGCGGAGGTCCCGCCCGACGACAGCGAGCTACACGTCCCGCGCGCGAGCCTCCACGCCCGGCTCGCGCGCGACTTTGGCCCTGCGGAGGAGGTCGAGCCGATCTACGTCCGGGCGCCGGATGCGGACAGGACGCTCGCATGATCGAGCTCCGCAAGCTCAAGCTCCGCGACCTAAGCGCGATCGAGCAGATCGAGCGCAGCTCGTACCCCACGCCCTGGTCACGCTCGATGTTCGCCAGCGAGCTCGCGAAGCCCTCGTCGATCTGCCTGGGAGCGATCGACTCGGACGCGGAGCAGCTCGTCGGGTACCTGATCATCTCCCGCTACGTCGACGCCTGGCACGTGATGAACATCGCGATCGCCGATGAGTACCGTCGGCGCGGCATCGCCACGCGCCTCATGGAGCGCCTCTTCGACCTGACCGCCCCCGACGGCCGGCGGGGCTACACGCTCGAGGTGCGTATCTCGAACGAGGCCGCGATCCGCCTCTACGAACAGGTCGGGTTCAAGGGGCGCGGCGTGCGCCGCGGCTACTACACCGACAATCGCGAGGACGCCTTGATCATGTGGAAGGACCCCGTCAGGGAGCCGGCGAGCGCTTGATCCTGGCGCTCGAGACGTCGTGTGACGAGACCGCGGCCGCGCTCGTCACCGAGGACGGCCGCATCCTGGCGAACGTCGTCTCGTCGCAGGCGGAGCTCCACGCTCGCTATGGCGGCGTCGTCCCGGAGGTCGCCTCGCGACGTCACCTCGAGCTCGTCACACCCGTACTGCGCGAGGCGCTCGCCGAGGCCGGCGCGTCGCTGGACGACGTCGAGCGCGTCGCGGTCACCCGCGGGCCGGGGCTGATCGGCGCGCTCCTCGTCGGCCTCTCTGCGGCGAAGTCGCTCGCCTGGGCGCGCCACCTGTCGCTCGTCCCGGTAGACCACCTGCACGGGCACGTTGCCTCGCTCTTCCTCGAACCCGACCCGGTCGAGCCGCCGTTCCTCTGCCTGCTCGCGAGCGGCGGACACACGCTCCTCCTCGACGTCCCGGAGCACGGTCGCTTCCGTGTCCGCGGGACGACGCTCGACGATGCTGCCGGCGAGGCCTTCGACAAGGGCGCGCGCCTCCTCGGGCTCGGCTACCCCGGCGGCGCCGAGATCGACCTCCTCGCGCGGGAGGGCGATCCGGACGCGTTCGACTTCCCCGTCGCCCGGGTGCCCGGCCTCGACTTCTCGTTCTCCGGACTGAAGACCGCGCTGCTGTACAAGGTTCGGGAGCTCGGCCCCTCTGAGCTCGAGCGCCTGCGGCCCGACCTCGCGGCCTCCTACCAGCGCGCGATCGTCCGCGCTCTCGTCGAGCGCACCCAGGCGGCGGCCGAGCAGACCCGGGCCGAGCGGATCGCCGTAGTCGGCGGCGTCGCCGCGAACTCCGAGCTGCGCGAGGCCCTACCCGGCGCGGCGCTCGCCCCGCTCGAGCTGTGCACCGACAACGCTGCGATGATCGCCTCGGCCGCGCGATATGTCCAGGAGATCCCCTTCCCCCGTTATCTTGCTCTCGATGCGTATGCGTCTTCGGCGGCGTGAGGCCCCGCAGCTCAGCCTGCTTGCAGGCGTCGCGGTCGGGGCGACCCTGCTCTCCGTGGCCGCCGGAGCAGGTGGCGCGAGACACGACGCCGTCCGCGTTGCCGCCTCGGCCTGGCGCGGCCTCGTGGGCGCGCCACGCGAGCAGGTAGCCGTCGGCCAGCGCGTCATCGTCGTCCTGAAGAGCCCGTCGCTCGCCGACCGCGTGGCGACCGCCGGCGGAAGGGCGACCGAGGCGCAGGAGCGGCGCTGGACGGCGGCGGCGCTGGCCGCGGACAACCTCCTGATTGCCCGGCTCGCGCAGCAGGGCGTGAGCGTCCGTGCGGAGTACCGGTACGCCCGCGTCCTGACCGGCTTCTCGGCCCCCCTCGACCCTCGCGCGCTTTCCCTCGTGGAGCGCGCGCCGGAGGTCGCCGGCGTCTATCCCGTCCGGATCGCCTACCCGGCGTCGCTCTCCTCGACCCTGATCGAGCGCGGTGGGCTTGCCGCCGGGGCAGGTAACCGGCCGAACGTCGTCCTGCCCGGCCAGGACGGCCGCGGCCTTACGATCGCCCTCCTCGACACGGGTGTCGACGCGGCCCATCCCTATCTGCTCGGCCGGGTGGGAGAAGGTCGGGACGTCGTCGACGGAGACGACGACGCGGGCGCCGAGGCGAGCCCCGACGACTCCACCCGGCTCGAGCGGCACGGCACCCAGCTCGCCGGCCTGCTCGTCGGCTCGGGGGGACCGGCCGGGCTGAACGGCATCGCCCGTGAGGCAACAGTGCTGCCGATCCGCGTGGCGGGCTGGCAGCGCGAGGCGAGTGGGCGCTGGGCCGTCTTCGGCCGCAGCGACCAGCTGGTTGCAGGCCTCGAGCGCGCGGTCGACCCCAACGGGGACGGCATCGCGCTCGACGGAGCGAAGGTCGCGCTCGTCGGCGTCGCCGAGCCGTTCGCCGCCTTCGAGGACAGCCCGTCGGCCCGCGCCGTCGCCGGCGCGCTGCGGCTCGACACGCTCGTCGTCGCGCCGGCCGGGAACGACAGTGTGGCCGGGCCCGGCTACGGGAGCATCGCCGGGCCGGGCGGCTCGCGCGCCGCGTTGACGGTCGGCGCGACCGACGTGCGCGAGTCGACCGCGACCGTGCGCGTCGTCCTGCGGACCGGGCTGGCCGTTCCCTTCGACCGCCGAGTGCCGCTTGTAGGCGCGGTCGCTCCGGAGAGAGACCTCACCGCCCGCCTCGCCGCACCGCGCCTCGGTCGGAATGCGGACGCTCAAGGCTCGCCGCGTGCGCCGGCCCTGATCGAGTTCTTCGACGACCACGGCTTCAGCCTGGTCGCCGGCCGGGCGGCGCTCGTCCCGGCCGGGGCCGATCCGGGCTATGCGGCCGAGCAGGCGGTGAGAGCGGGGGCGGTGGCCGTCGTCCTCTACGGGGACACGCTGCCCGGCGGCGGCATCGGGCTGGACGACGGAGTGACGGTGCCGGTTGTCAGCATCCCGGGCTGGGCCGGACGCGCCGCGCTCGCGGCTCTGGGCGCCCGCCGGCGGCCGGTCGTCTCGATCGAGACGGCGAAGGCCGAGGCGAACCGATATGGGGGACGGGTCGCGCCGTTCTCCTCTCGCGGCCTCGCGTTCGACGGGTTCGTGAAGCCCGACCTGGTCGCGCCCGGGGTCGCCCTACTGACCGCGGACGCCGGTCGCGCGGAGGACGGGTCGGCGCGGTACTCGAGCATCAGCGGATCGAGTGCGGCAGCCGCGGTTGTCGCCGGCGCCGCCGCGCTGCTCGCCCAGGCTCGCCCCGAGCTCGACGCCACTGCGCTGAAAGGGGTTCTCGCCGGAACGGCCAGGCCGATCTCCGGAGACTCGGTCGCTGCTCAGGGCACCGGCCTGCTCGACGTCGGCTCTGCGCTCGCTGCGCAAGTCGCCGTCCTGCCGACGACGCTCGGCTTCGGTCGCGCCACCGGCCAGGGCTGGCGGGCAACGCGCAAGCTTGTGCTGCTCAACCTCTCCGATCGCCGGCTGCACGTCGACATCACGGCGGACGAGCACGTCATCACCCTCAGCTCGAGCCGGGTCCTGATCCCGCCTGGCGGGATCGGGCATCTGTGGCTGACGGCTCGCGCGTTCGAGCTCGGACGGACGGCGATCGGAGGGGCGCTCGTGCTCAAGTCGGACGGCGGAGGGCAGGTACGCGTGCCCTGGCTCGTCGCTTTCACGCCGCTTCGGCGCGGGCTGCTCGAGGCCGTCGAGCTCTCGACCCACGCGTTCGAGCCTTCTGACAGCGCGCCGGCAGTGCTCTCGTTCCAGGCCGGCCGGATTCTCGAAGGCGGGCAGGTCGAGCCGGTCGCGCGGCTCGACCTCGAGCTCCGGCGCGCCAACGGCGAGCGACTCGGCGCGCTGGCGCGGCTCCGCGATCTCCTCCCAGGCCTCTACTCGTTCGGGCTGACCGGCCGCGACGCGGAAGGGGACACGCTCGAGGCGGGCCGCTACCGGCTCCGGCTGACGGCGTACCCGACGGAGAAGGGCCCGCCGAGCCGCGCCTCGATCAACTTCACCATCCGCTGATTTTGCGCGGCGTATACTCCGCCCGCCTGATTTCCCTCTGTTTGCAGCGAAAACAAGGAGCGACATCGTGAGCACCGTCGAGGCCCCTGTCTCCCACCTCCGCGAGAACCCGTTCGCGCTCGCACAGGAGCAGCTGCGCCGAGTCGCGGACGCTTTCAGGATCGACCCGAACTTGATCGAGGTCCTGAAGGTGTGCAAGAAGGCTCTCGTCGTGTCGATCCCCGTGGTCATGGACGACGGCAACGTCCAAGCTTTCGAGGGCTACCGGGTGACGCACAACATCGCCAGGGGACCGTCGAAGGGCGGCATCCGGTACCACCCGGACGTCACGCTCGACGAGGTGAAGGCGCTGGCGATGTGGATGACGTGGAAGTGCGCGCTCATGAACATCCCGTTCGGCGGCGCGAAGGGGGGCGTCGCCTGCGACCCGAAGAAGCTCTCCCGCGGCGAGCTCCAGAAGATGACGCGCCGCTACACGTCGGAGATCATCAACGAGATCGGGCCCGAGAAGGACATACCGGCTCCCGACGTCGGCACCGACGGGTCGGTCATGGCCTGGATCTTCGACACGTACTCGATGAACAAGGGGCACTCGGTGCTCGGCGTCGTCACGGGCAAGCCGCTCAACGTGGGCGGATCGCTCGGCCGGCTCGAGGCGACCGCGCGCGGCAGCCTCTATTGCATCCGCGAAGCGGCCCGCAAGCGGCAGCTGGCGATCGGCGGGCTGAGCGCGGCCGTCCAGGGCTTCGGCAACGTCGGCAGCTTCCTCGCGAAGTTCCTCGCCGCCGAGGGGGTGAAGGTGATCGCGGTCTCGGATTCGACGAGCGGCGTGCACAACCCGGACGGCATCGACGTCGACACGGCCCTGGCTCACAAGCAGGAGACCGGCTCGCTCGCCGGGCTGCACGGCGCCGAGTCGATCTCGAACGAGGAGCTGCTCCTCCTGGACTGCGACGTCCTCGCCCCGTGCGCCCTCGAGCAGGTCATTACCGCCGACAACGCCGACAAGGTGAAGGCGAGGATCGTATGCGAAGGGGCGAACGGCCCGACGACCCCGACCGCCGACGAGATCCTCGAGGAGCGCGGCGTGCTCGTCCTCCCCGACGTGCTCGCGAACGCGGGCGGCGTCGTGGTCTCCTACTTCGAATGGGTGCAGGGCCTCCAGGAGTACTTCTGGAAGGAGGACGAGGTGAACGCGCGGCTGAACGACATCTGCACCCGCGCGTTCAACGAGACGTGGGCTGTGCACGAGGGCCGCGCGACGAGCATGCGGATGGCGGCCTATGGCCTTGCCGTGCAGCGGGTCGCCGAGGCGACTACGACGCGCGGCCTCTACCCATAACCCGCGTCGTTCTCTACGGCGCCGAGGGGTGCCACCTCTGCGAGCGGGCGCGGGCGACGATCTCCGCCCTCCGCGACGAGCTCGGCTTCCAGCTGGAGGAGGTCGACATCGCTGCCGACCCCGAGCTCGAGGCTCGCTACCGAGAGCTGATCCCGGTCGTGGAGATCGACGACGAGCAGGCCTTCACCTACTTCGTGCAGCCCGAAGCCCTGCGCCGGAAGCTGGATCGCGGATAAGCGTCAGCGGGCGGAGCCGGGCTTTGCCCGAGCGCAGCCCACGTACCGTCGGCCCGCGCGCACTGTAAAGAAGGGGGAGCACGGGGGAAACATGGTTTCCCCCGTGCTTTGATCCCGGTCGTGGAGATCGACGACGAGCAGGCCTTCACCTACTTCGTGCAGCCCGAAGCCCTGCGCCGGAAGCTGGATCGCGGATAAGCGTCGGCGGGCGGAGCCGGGCTTCGCCCGAGCGCAGCCCACGTCACGTCGGCCCGCGCGCACTGTGAAGAAGGGGGCTCACGGGGGAAACATGGTTTCCCCCGTGCTGAGGCCTTCACCTACTTCGTGCAGCCCGAAGCCCTGCGCCGCAGGCTCGCACAAGCTGGCCCCTGACGGGCGACTTTGTGACCCGCCGACGCACGGCGCGAGCGGCGCTGTCAGAATCCTTGTGTGGTGTTACAAACACCGACCCAGGGACCGCCCGCCGATCGTCTCACCGTCGGCGTCGCCGCCCGGCTCAGCCGCTATCTCCAGGTCCTCACGCAGGCGAGGAAGATGGGGAAGGAGCGGATCTCGTCGCAGGAGATCTCGGACTACACGAACATCAACGCGACCCAGATCCGCCGCGACCTCTCCGCCTTCGGCAAGTTCGGCAAACGCGGGGTCGGCTACAACATCGACAGCCTGCTCGGCGAGATCCGCAAGATCCTGCGCACGCAAGGCCAGCACAACATCGTCCTGGTCGGGGCGGGTCGTCTGGGCGAGGCGATAGCAAGCTCACCGATCTTCGCCGAGCACGGGATCAACATCGCCGCGGTCGTCGACACGGACCCCGAGAAGGTTGGGCGGCCGGTCGGCCGCGTCGAGGTCAGCGCTTACAGCGAGCTGAGGGAGATCGTCCGCGAGAAGAACATCATCGTCGGCGTCCTCGCAGTCCCCGCGACAAGCGCACAGGTGGCGGCGGACGACCTCATCGACTCGGGCCTGAAGATCATCTTCAACTACTCCGAGGCCCTGCTCGACGTCCCTTCGGACGTGGCCGTTCACACGTCGAATCCGGCCGTCGACCTGCTCTACGCGCTCTATTTCCACCTCACATAGGCTGGACCTTGGGCAGCAGCTCAACGGGGGTGACCGGCTCCGACGGGCGGCGGCGCACGGCGCGCACGCTCGGCACGGCCACGATCGCGAGGTTCGAGCCGATCAGGATTCCGGCCGCCAGGAGAAGAGTCGCGTTGATCCCTAGCCAGCCTGCCGTCGGCCCTGCGAGCGCGAAGCCGACCGGCGCGAAGATGAGCGAGCCCATCCAGTCGTAGGCGCTGACGCGCGAGATCGCCTCGCGCGGCACGTGCTGCTGGAGCGCTGTCACCCAGAGCGTGGTGGAGATCGTCAGCGACGTCATCGCGAGCGCGGCCCCGACCGCCACCACCACGGCCGGCGCAGGGGGCACGAGCAGCAGGGGCTCGAGTGCGCACGCGCTGATGATCAGGTAGGCGAAGACGAGCGGCCGGCTCGGGTGGACGCGTAGGCCCAGGGCGCTGCCGGCGACCGCGCCGACGGAGGCCCCGGCCATGATCAGGCCCCACGCCTTCGCGCCGCCAAGGTCGCGCTGGCAGACCAGTGGGCCGAGCACGAAGAAGCTCGCGAAGGCGACATTGAAGACCGAGAAGTAGGCGATGCTCGTCCAGAGCCAGGTCCGCGCGGTCAGCTCCCGCCAGCCCGCGGCGAGATCGGCGAGGAAGCGCCGGCTCTGGCGGGGCTCTTCGTCGCGGACAGTCGGCAGTCGCGCCAGGAACGAAGCGCTCGCCGCGAAGCTGACCGCGTCGATCGCGTACACCCAGCCTGCGCCGAAGGCGCCGACGAGGAGGCCTGAGATCGCCGGGCCCGCGATGCCGAGAGCGTTGCGCGAGAGCACCATCAGCGCGTTCGCCTGCTGGAGGCGCGCGGCCGAGACCGTGTCGGGGACGAGCCCCGTCGATGCGGGGACGAAGAACGCGGCCGCGCCGCCGTGCACCGCTGCCAGGACGGCAAGGTGCCAGACCTCGGCGTGGCCGGTCAGCAGGAGCACGGCGCCGAGGCTCTGACTCGCTCCCCGAACGAGGTCGGACGTGAGCATCACCCACTGGCGAGGCAGGCGATCGGCCCAGACGCCTCCGACGAGCATCAGCGTCGCGCGCGCGAAGAGCTGCGCGGCAAGGACGATCCCGATCTCGCTTGCCGAGCCCGAGATCTCGATCACCGCGAAGACGATCGCCACCGGCACCATCACGTCTCCCACGGAGGAGCAGGCCTGTGCCGTCCAGAGGAGGCGGAAGCGGGGCTCCTGGAGGGCGCCGAGCCGGTCCCGGACACTGATCACGGTCGCCCGGAACCCTAGATCCTCTCCCCTGCCGCAGACGAAGCCGGCCCGAGCGGACATGTCTGGTGCCAGGCACCAGACATGTCCTCGGACGGTTCGGTCGCGATGTGGTGAAGATTCGAGCGGTGAGGATCCTCTTCTGGCACGGGTACCTGCTCGGAGGCACCGGCTCGAACGTGTACACCCGCGCGCTCGCGCGCGAGTGGATCCGGGCCGGACACGAGGTCGTCGTCTTCAGCCAGGAGCGGCACCCGGAGCTGTACGACCTGGGCGGCGCGGAGATCGTCCGGCCCGACATCGGGGGCCTGCTTCCGGTCTTCGTCCTCGACCGCTACGAGGGCCTCGAGGCGCGCCGCCTGCCGGAGCTGAGCGCCGGCGAGTGGGAGCGCTACATCGAGGCGAATGCCGCGGCCTTGCGCGAGCGACTGCCCGCCGACCTCGTCTTCGCAAACCATGTCCTCCCCGGCGGAGCCGTCGGCGCGGCGAGTGCCGCCCGCTACGCGGTGAAGGCGCACGGCTCCGAGCTCGAGTACGCGATGCGCGGCAACGCGGAGCTCTCGGCGTGGGGGAGGGAGGCGCTCGTCGGCGCCGAGGCCGTCTTCGTCGGCTCGGAGCACATTCGCGAGGTGCTCGAGGAGGTCGTGGGACACGTCGAGCGCGTCCACGTCGTCCCGCCGGGAGTGGACGTCGAGCGGTTCGTCCTCCGGCCGCGCGCCGAGGCGCTCCGCCGGCTCGTCGCCGAGTGCCGCTCCGACCCGCCGAACCCCGGCAATCTCAACGAGCGGCTCCCGGACGAGGGGAACGCCGAGCGGCTCGAGGCCTTCCTCGCGGCGGACGAGCCGACGGTCCTCTACTTCGGCAAGCTCCTCTACAACAAGGGCGTCCACGTCCTGCTCGAGGCGCTGCGCCACGTGGACGCGGCGCGCGCGGTGATCGTCGGCTTCGGCGACTACCGGGCCGCGCTGGAGCACATGGCGCCGGAGCGCACGCTCTTCACGGGGCCGCTCGAACACCGTCATCTCTCCTACCTCGTCCCGCTCGGCGACGTGACTGTCGTGCCGTCGATCTTCCCCGAGGCGTTCGGGATGGTCGCCGCGGAGGCGGCCGCAGGCGGCTCGCTGCCGCTCGTGGCCAACCACTCCGGCCTGGCTGAGATCGCCGTCGGGCTCGCCGCGGAGTACCCGCAGCCCTACCGCGACCTCACGAGCTTCACGACCGGCGACGCCGCCGAGCTGGCGGCGAAGCTTCGCCGACTGCTGGCCCTCGACCCCGCCGAGCGAAGCAAGCTCGCCGCCGCAGCGCGGCGCGCCGTGGTGGCCCGCTGGGGCTGGACGAGCGTCGCGGAACAGCTCCTCGAGCCCTTCAACTAGTCTCTCGGCGTGGGCGAGGAGCCGCCGCTGAGCGCCGACGAGCAGCTCCGTCTCGCGCGCGAGCACTACGAGTCGACTCGCGACTTCACCGTTGCGGTCGAGGAGGAGTTCGCGATCCTCGACCCGGAGACCCTCTCGCTCACGAACCGCTTCGAGGAGCTGAAGGCCGCCGCCGAGGGGATGGAGCTCGAGGCCCACCTCGTTGGTGAGCTGATCGCCTCCGAGGTCGAGGTGCGGACGGGCCTCTGCGAGAACTTCGCCGACGTCGTCGCGCGCCTGCCGGAGCGCCGGGCGCAGGTGAGGACGCTCGCGGACAAGCTCGGGGTCACTCTCGGCGCGACCGGGATGCATCCGTGGAGCCCCTGGCAGGAGCAGCGCATCATCGACACGCCGCACTACCGGCTGCGCGACGAGCTGCTCCGCTACGTCGTCTGGCGGAACAACACCTTCGGCCTGCACGTGCACGTCGCTATCCGCGGCGCCGACCGTGCCGTGCGCGTCTGCGACGCGCTCCGCGCATATCTGCCCGAGCTGCTCACGCTCTCGGCGAGCTCCCCGTTCGTCGAGAACGTCAATACGGGCCTGCACTCGGCGCGCACTCAGATCTTCACCCGCTTCTTCCCTCGCTGCGGAGTGCCGGACGTGTACGGGGACTGGCGCACGTTCGAGGAGTACGTGCGCTTCCTCTTCGACACCGGCTCGATCAGCGAGCACACGGAGATGTGGTGGAGCGTGCGCCCGCACCTCGCGTTTCCGACGGCCGAGATCCGCATCTGCGACGCGCAGCCGCTCCAGGACGAGGCGATCTCGCTTGCGGCGCTCGCCTACGCGCTCACGGCCCGGCTCGCCCGTGCAATCGACGAAGGGGAGCCGGTGCTCCTGCCTCCCAACCGCCTGATCGAGGAGAACTTCTGGCGCGCGATCCGCTGGGGGCTTTCCGGGGAGCTGATCGACCTTCGGACGCTCCAGGTGCGGCCCGCCCGCGCCGCGATCGAGGAGCTGATCGAGTGGGTTCAGCCGGTCGCGGAGGAGCTCGGCGCCGCCGAGTACCTCGCCGTGCCGGCCGCGAACGCCGCCGAGCGCCAGATCGCGCGCTTCGAGGAGGGTGCGACGCTCGAAGAGATCTACGCCGAGCAGGTGCGATCGAAGGAGGCGGCGGTCGGTGGCTGAGGAGGAGCAAGAGCCGAAAGAGATCACGCCTGAGGAGCTGCTGGAGCAAATCAGGCGAATGAAAGTCTCGGACCTGCTCCTGTCGACGATCACGACAGTCGCCCAGCTCGCTTACGCGAAGCTCGAGCCCGGGGCGCGAGACCTCGCGGAGGCGAAGCTCGCGATCGAGGCGCTGCGCGTGCTCATGCCCGTCCTCGAGGGCTCTGTTCCCGAGGAGGTCGTCCGCGACTTCAACCAGCTGACCGCGGACCTTCAGCTCGCGTTCGCGCAGGCGGTCGGCGAGCGAGAGGGGGCGAAGAAAGAGCCGAGTGCCGGAAGCTGAGATCGGCGTCTTCGGCGGCTCTGGGTTCTACTCGTTCCTGGCGGACGTCGAGGAGGTCGAGCTCGAGACGCCATACGGCAAGCCGTCGGCGCCGCTCGCGATCGGCGAGGTCGGCGGCAAGAAGGTCGCCTTCCTCCCCCGGCACGGGCGGGAGCACGAGCTGCCGCCGCACCGGATTCCGTACCGCGCAAACGTCTGGGCGATGCGCGAGGTCGGAGCCCGCCGGCTCATCGGCCCGAACGCGTCGGGCGCGCTGACGCGCGAGCTCGAGCTCGGCGAGTTCGTGGTCTGCGACCAGTTCGTCGACCGCACGCGCGGGCGCGAGGACACCTTCTACGACGGGCCGGAGACGACGCACGTCTCGGCAGCGGACCCGTACTGCCCCGACCTGCGGCGCGTGCTCCTCGAGACCGCGGCCGAGCTTGACATCAAGGCCCGCGACAGGGGAACCGTCGTCGCCGTCCAGGGGCCGCGCTTCTCGACCCGCGCCGAGTCGCGCTGGTTCCAGGAGATGGGGTGGGAGGTGATCAACATGACCGCCTACCCCGAGGGCCACCTCGCGCGCGAGCTCGAGCTCTGCTACGCGAACGTCTCGATGGTCACCGACTACGACGTCGGCGTCGAGGGGGAGGAGCCGGTGTCGCACGAGGCGGTCGTGCAGGTCTTCAACGAGAACAACGAGAAGCTGCGCGGGCTCCTCTTCGCCGCGATCCCGAAGATCGGCCCGCAGCCCCAGGACGTCTGCGCGACGGCCCTGGTGGGCGCTCGCCTCTAGCGAAGTCCGTGCTCAGCTCGCTTGACACTTAAGCCCGCCCTGCGGGAGACTTGTATAACGGAGAGAGGGGGCGAGATGGCAGTTTCCTCTGGTAGCCGTCCGAGGTATCGGGTCAGGTCTCCTCCGTCTTCATCCTTGCCGTAGCAGTCGACCGGCCACGCGGCCTGCGGTCGGGATTGTGACCAGCACTCCTCAGGGAAAGTCGAAAGGAGCTGTTATGTTCTCGAAGATCCGCTTCACTAGCCCATCGCTCGTCATCGCGGTGATCGCGCTCTTCATTTCGCTGACCGGGACGGCGGTGGCCGCCGGAATCGTCCCGAAGGCGCGGCTGGCGCTGAACTCGCTCAAGCTGCAGGGCAAGACCGCAAGGCAGGTCGCGGCTCTGGCTCCGGCTCGGCCACCAAGCAGTGTCGCAGGCCTCGTCACCGTCAAGACCGCGTCGTGGTCGCTCGGTCCCAGTCAGGGGAGTGACTTCAGCATCTCCTGCGACTCAGGCCAGAAGGCGATCGCCGGCGGCTACGACAATCCGACCGGCGTCGCACTGGCATTCGACACCCGACCGAGCTCGGACGGGGGAAGCTGGAAGATCTACCTCTCGGGTGGAACATCGGGCGGTTCCGGCACCCTCTTCGCCGTCTGCCTGAAGTAGTGCTGCCTTCGTCGAAGCAATCGCCGTGGTAGGCCATGGCGGTTGCTCCGACCTCGAGGAGGTGCTTCTCTGAGAATCCGGAGATCGTCGACGACGACGAGGAGTTCGCCTAACCTTTTCGGACGGAATTCGCTAGTGGCCCGTGTAACCGGTCTGTGGGTGTATCAAACGCTCGGTCAGCGACCGGATTCCGAAGCCGTGGCGGCGCGAGCTCAGCGCCACGGGATCAAGTGGCTCACCGCCCAAGCCATCGACGGTGACGAGGTGCTCGACCGCGACTGGCTTCGCGGGATGCGCCGCGCTACGAAGGAGCGTGACATGCGTCTCGCAGTGCACGGCTTCATCGGACGGCCGCATCCGAAGCCGGCCGCCGAGGCCAAGGCGATGGCAAGGGCAATCGACCTTGCCGAAGCAGACTTCGCGATCGTCAACGCGGAAATCCAGTATGAGCAATCCACCGGTCCGGACTCACAGGAGTTCGTTCATGCGTATCGCCGCCTCAAGCCAGAGTTTCCCTCTTACTTCTCGTCCTTTGGCCGCCCGGAGTTTCATCCGTCACTGGACTGGGCCGCGTGGGCGAGCGGAGGATTCCGCGGGATGCCACAGGCATACGAGAACCTCAACGCCGAGAAACTGAAGCCGACTCAATGTGTCGACGACTGGGCTCGCTTCTTCAAGAGGAAAGACCTTCGACCGACCCTCGGTTGCTTCGCGGAACACGGCCGTCCCCATCTTCCGATCCCGCGGCTCGTTCAGAGCGTGCGAGAAGTCCCGGGCCTGCGCTTCAACATCTACCGTCATGGAACCGTGACGACCGCCGAGCTCGATGCGTTGTCCGCCGTCGCATAGACAAGCGACGATCACGCGAGCGCCACGTTAACCCACACCTCGGGCAACGGTGAGCAGCGGAGTCTCGGGCGGGCATGGTCCTATCCGGGCCGATGCGGCAGCGCAAGCGCCACGCCGATACCTCTCGCATGTGCTTCCGCGACGCGGGTGAGGAAGGCGTCGTCCTTGAGCAGACGGGCGTCAGCCGGGCTGTCGAGAAACAGATTCTCCGTCAGAACGGCGGGCATTCTCGTTTCGCGCAGGACAGCGAAATTCGCGCTCTTCTTGCCGCGGTCGGGCATGCCCTCTCCCCGCATGAAATCCATTACCGCATCGTGCAGCGCAGATCGACGCTTGGCCGCCTTGCTGCTCGCCGCGACCGAACTGTGCACGAAGTCCTCGTAGCCGGTTCCCCCGCCGGAGTTGATGTGCACAGACACGAAGTAGTCGGCGCGAAGGTCGTTGGCGAAGGTCGCCCGGCGCTTCAGCGCAACGGCGCGGTCGGTTGAGCGGGTCAGCTCGACGCGGACGTCGAAATCGCGCAAGAGCGCGGCCCGTAGGCGCTTGGCAAGCGTCAAGGTCAGCGTCGCCTCCCTCAGGCCGTGCCCCCCCGCGCCCGGATCACTACCTCCGTGACCCGGATCCACCACCACCAACTTCGCCATGTTCTTCCCTCCTCATCGCTGCGATTGGTACGGCTCGAAGACATAGTCACATGTGCGCCCAGATGACGGCGGCGACCGGGACGGCTGCAGCCAGGCCGATCCCGAGGACGATCAGGCCGACCGTGTGCGACCCGCCTCCGTCCGTGCCGCCGCCGGCGGCGGGTGAAACGCGGGGGGTCGCGACCGTCCGGTAGACGTACGTCGCCGAGCTCGGGCCGGTCGGGTCGGGGCTGGCGAGGAACATGTCGTACTGGCGCTTGCGCGCGTAGGTCAGCTCGAGCGGGATCGCTCGCGCGAGCAGGCGGCGCGGGCTTGCAAGGGCGCCCCGACGCACTGCGTTCACCCAGCTCCTGGCCCCGCGCGGGGGGACCGAGTCTGGGACACCTGTGGTCGTCACGCGTAGCTCGACCTTCGGCGCCGACGCGCTCACCGCCTGCCCGTGGAGATCGAGCCGGAGCTGAGTCCGCCGGAGCCCGTCGAGGAGACCTGAGATCCGGACGACGCCCTCACGGGCGCCGGCGATCTGGGCAGTGCTCTTCGGGCTGAACCTCAGCGAGCCTTCGACGCGCAGGGGCGCCGCAACGCGCTGCTGTACGGGAGTGGCGGGCCCGCGCAGACCGATGTTGAGACCCTCGGCGAAGACGTCGCGGTGGATTGCGTCCCGAATCCGGTCGAGTACCTGCGCGAGGCTGAACGGCTCCGGCTCGGCCGTGAAGGAGCGGACCACAACGCCCGTGACGTTCGTGACCGTCAGCGTGACGCGGAGGTCTCCACTTCGTCTCTCCCCGGGCTCGAGCGGCCTGCCGTCAACCATCGTTTCGATCCGGAGCCGGAGCGGAAGCGAGCCTGCGCTCTCGGCGACGCGGAGATCCGCCCAGGCGGCGAGGACGCGGCGGCCGGGCGAGAATCCCTGCCAGAGAATCTGATTCTCGCGCTGCCCCGGGGTCGATTCCGTGCCCGGCCCGGGCGTCACGGATCGAACCGGGGCGGGCACGACGAAGACGTAGTCACCGAGCCGATTGACGACGATCCGCTGCAGGACGCGCACCGAATGGGGTGTGCCCTCGTCGTCGACTCCGACGACGATCCGCTCGCGGGTCGCCAGCCGGTGCAGGAAGAGAGGCGACACCGGCAGCACACCCGAGGTCACGGGGGCGAGCGGGGGCGTCCGCGGCAGGACCGTGGGCGGCCACGGCAGCGGGACGACCCGCTGGGCCGAGGCGCCGGGTGCTCCGAGCGCGAACGCGCAGCCCGCGAGAGTCGCGGCGAGTACGAGCTTAGGAGGGTTAGCTACGACGGTCGTATCGTGATCGAGACGTCTGTCCGGTCCTCGCACGTCTGAACGAGCTTCACCTGGCCGGATACGTCTCCGCCGGCGAAGTTGACCTCGGCATCGACTTCTTCCTGTTCTTCCTTGGTCACCGAATAGTCGGTTCCGTCGAAGGCGTCCTTGTATCCGTCGAACGCTTCGTCGATGTTTCCGTCCCAGTAACCGTGCACGATGCGCGACGGCCCGGCCTGCTCCTCGCCCGTGTACGTCAATTCGGACGGCGAGGGGAACCCCGGAGCCAGCGTCGGATCGCTCGCAAGCGCCGCCGGCGCGGGCCCGCACGGCTTCGCCGCCTCCGCGCGCTCCTTCTCGTCCTTCTCGCCGCCACAGGCGACGAGGAATCCACCGGCCAGCACGAGCACAGCGAGTCGTGAGGTCACCCGAGCTCCTTTCGTTCGAGCGGCCTCATCGCCGCTGCTCGATGACGGTGAGCGTCGATGATAGAGGATCGTCTTTCACCGGCGCATATGTCATTCCTTCGAAACGGGCGAAGTAGACGTCATCGTCGACGACGCCCTCGTGATTGCGCTCGTTGAAGCCGCGCTGGTCTCCGTTGGCACCCCCGACCGAGACCTGGTTGAGCGCCGCGAGGATCTTCTCCCCGTCGCTCACCGTGTCGGCGCGCTGAATCGCCGCGGCCAGGACGTTGACGCAGTCGTATGAGTACATCGCGTAGTCCGGAGGCTGGATGACCTGGGCGCCGTCCGGAGTTCGCACGCCGACGAGCTGGACTCCGAAGTTGCCCTCGTACTGACGCTGGAAGGAGAGGAACGGAGCCGCGCCGACTTCGGCTGTGGGCCGGCCGGTGGCGAAGGTGAGGCCGTCGACCCAATCCGGGTGATTCGCGAGCTGCTGGCGGACGAGAGGGTCCTCTCCCGCCGCCGGGGAGTACACGGGGACGCTCCAGCCGGAGCCCCGCGCGGCTGCGATCACGCCGGCGATCGTCGCCGGCTCGGCCCAGACGATGAGCGCCGTCGCGTGTGCGCGGCGCGCGCGGAGAACCTCCGGTGCGAGGTCCGGCGCCCCGGAGGGAACGGTCAGCCTGGTCGCGACGGACTCGGAGTTGCGTGCGAATGCTTCCCTCAGCGCCTTCAGGCCTTCCTGCCCGTACGCCGAGTCGTCCACGATCAGAGCGATCCGCAGCCTCTTCGGGATCAGGTACTCGGCGAGCCGGAAAGCCACCCCATGATCGGTTGGAGCGATGCGGAAGACGTTCGGGCGCCCGACGGGATCGACCAGGCCGTCGCCGCCCTGATACGTGATGCAGATCGGAACGTCTGCGTCGTTCGCTATCCGCCAGGAGGCGTTGATGCCGGTGCCTTCGTCGATGATCGCAACCGCTCCGTCGGCCACTGCGCGGCGGACGTTCGCGACCGCGGTACGTGCGGAGAGGCCCGAGTCGTACCGCTCGATCCTGAAGCGGACCTTGCCCGGACTTGTCTCGAGCCCTTTCGCGGCAAGCTCGGCCCCGTTCGCGATCGTGTCGCCGACGTACGGCGTGTTCGAGAACGGGGCGTTGACTGCAATCAGGAGCGTCTTGCCGGAGCCGCCGGAGGCGCCGCCGCACCCCGAAGCGAGGCTCCAGACGGCGAGAATCGCTGCGACCCGTCTCAAGGAGCGCAAGGCTATAAGCGCTGGCGCCCGAGATAGGCCGCCTGCACGGCCTCGTCGGCGGCGACCTCGGCTACCGACCCCGCGGCGATTCGACGACCCGCCTCGAGGACCGTCACCTCGTCCGCGACGCGGCGGACGAACCGGAGATTGTGCTCGATGACGAGGAGAGCCAGGCCGTTCTGCCGCAACTCGTCCAGGACGTTGGCGAGGCGCTCGAGCTCGACCGGAGCCGCGCCGGCCGCGGGCTCGTCGAGCAGGAGGACACGGGGCTCGGTGGCGAGAGCCGCTGCGAGCATGAGCAGGCGCTGGCTGTGCGCGGGAAGCTCCACAGCCGGGCGGTCTCGGTCGTCTCCGAGACCAACGAGCTCGAGCGCTGCGAGCGCCGTCCGGCACGCCGACACCGTCTCGGCTCTCGCCTTCGGCGTCGCGAGGAACGTTCGCAGTGCGCCGCCGTAGCGGCGCCGAAGGCCTGCGCCGACCAGGGTGTTCTCGAGCACCGTCAGGTCGGCAAAGATCGCGCTCGTCTGGTGGGTGCCCACGACCCCATGGAGCGCACGGCCCCGGACGGACATGCCGTCGAGCAGCTGCCGCCCGAGAGCGATCGATCCGGAGTCGGGCGGAAGGACGCCGACCAGGAGCCTGAGCGCGGTGGTCTTCCCCGAGCCGTTCGGCCCGATCAACGCGTGGATCGATCCGGGACTGACCTCGAGATCGACAGCGTCGACCGCCACGAGGCTCTCGAACCGCTTCGACAGGCCTCGGGCCGTCAGCGTCCTGGGGCTCTCGACCCTGCCGAGTGTTTCCGCTCGGGGTTGCAGGCGGGCTCGGGCAGGGGCGGGGCGGAAGCGACGCCACCATGCCTGTGCCGACGGCAGGAGCCCCGCGCCGCCCAGGGCGAGCACGAGCAGGAGGCCGTAGCCGGTCAGCATCATCTCGAGGCGCCCCGGTGGGAGCCCGCGCACCGCGTTTATCTGCTCGGCCGCGTGCGAGAACGCGGAGATGACAAGGAGACCGGCGACCGGCCCGAGCGGGGTTCGCGCTCCGCCCAGAATGACGGCGACGAAGAGCTTGAACGAGAGCAGCGGGCCGTAGCCCGAAGGGTCGGCGATCTGCGCGAGCTCGACCCCGAGCCCGCCGGCGAGGGCGGCGACTGCGGCGGACACGGTGAACGCGCCGAGCCGGAGACGCGCGACGGGCACGCCCAGCCCGAGCGCGGCGGCAGCTTGCCGGCGTGCGGCGGAGAGGGCCAGGCCCGGACCGCGAGGCGCGACGATCGCGAAGACGAGGATTGCGAGCGCGAGGAGGGCGACGCCGACCTCGTAGTGGACGGTCGGGGTCAGCCGCAGGCCGAGCACGCTCGCCTCCGGCAGGACGAGGCCCTGGGCTCCGCCCGAGATGCCCGGAAACGACGTCAGGACCAGAACGACGATCCAGCTCAGGATCCAGGTGCTGACCGCAACGAACGCCCCGCGCAGGCGGCCGACCGCCAGGCCCGTGAGCGCCCCGGCAGCCGCCCCGGCAAGAACGGCCAGCAAGATCGCCGGGAGGAGCGGCCAGCCTCCCTTCGCGCGCAAGATCGCCTCCGCGAAGGCGCCGATACCGAGGAAAGCCCCCTGCCCGAGCGACGGAATCCCGGCGAGCCCGACCGCATAGGCCAGACCGACCGCCGCGACGGCCAGGTACACGAAGCCCGCGAGGTCGGGCATCCGCCCGTTGAGCGGGAGAACAGCCGGAGCCAGCAGGGCCAGGGCAACGACGAGGAGCGCGAGCGTGGCCCGCCGGCTCCAGCCGGCCCGGGCGTCGCGAGCGGCCGCCCCGAGCGCGGAGCGCGTCTGCTCGAGGACCGCCGAGCCCGCTCTCATGGGCGGCTGAAGCCGGCGACTCCGTCCAAGCGAAGCGAGCGGTAGGCGATCAGAGCGAGCGCGAACGCGAGCGGGAGGATCTCGCCGTACTGCGGACCGAGCCCGAAACCTCCTATCCGCAGGTTGTCGATGGCCGCCTCAGCGAGACCGACGCCGAGACCGGCAGCGAATGCGCTCCACGGAGAGCCAAACCGAACGATCAGCGCCGCGACGAGGCCCTTCAGCCCGAGGAGCGTGCCCGTGTCGACGGCGAATGGGGCCGACGGTGCGGCGGCGACCGCCGCAAGCGCAGCGAGCGCGCCCACGAGCCCGAAGGTGAGCGCCACGAGGGCCTCGACAGGAAGACCGACGAAGCGAGCCCCCTCGACGTCGGAGGCGATCGCCTGGAGGGCCCGGCCGTAGCGAGTCCGCTCGAGAGCCCACACGGCGAGCGCAGCAAGGAGAGCTGCGAGGGCGATGACGAAGAACGACCGAACCTGCACCGTTGCGCCTCCCAGGGAGACGAGTCCGTCGCCGCCGACCTTGTGGAACGGAATCGGGTCTGGGAAGACGTACGCGGGGCGGGTGAAGGTGGCGCCGATCATCCCGTGGATCGTGAACGCGATCGCCAGCGTCGCGGCGACCCAGCCGAGAATCGATCCACGGAGGAGATAGGGCTCGATGAAGAGCACATACGTGGTCGCTCCGACCAAGATGCAGACGAGAAGCCCCACGGCGAGTGCAAGCACGAATCGCCCGGGCGCCAGGCTCGTCTGGCTGATGGGTGACGTGCCCGCGGCGACGAGGAGCGTCGTGAAGACGGCGAGCGCGACCAGATCGCCGAACGCGAAGTAGACGATTCCGGTCAAGCGGTAGATGAGGGAATGGCCGACGGCGACGAGGCCGTAGACGCCCCCGGCGGCGAGGCCGGTGACGATCACCTGGACGACGAGGCTCACGGCCGGACACTAATGGTCCGTTCGAGCTATAGACGATCCTCGATCAAGTGTGCAACACTCTTTGCGGGATGAGGGGGGTTGCGAGGAAAGGGAGGGCCCGGCTCGTGCTGGCGATCGCCGGCGCGTCGATCGTCGGCGGCGTCGGGATTACCCTCGCATCGTCGAGCTCGGTGGACCAGCGGCAATCACAACTCGACCGCTTTCAGCCTCGCGTCGCCGCCGGCACGCCGGCCGTGGGCGCGAGGGCCGCCGAGGCGTCAGCCGCGACGAGCGTCCAGACGCTTCGGCCGAGCTTGTCCCGGCCTCTCCGCGACATTCGCCCTGCCGTCTCGAGCACCACCGTGCAGAAGCAGGCCGAGTTGGAGGTGCGGGGAGAGCAGCAGTTCAGGCCGGGCGCCCAGACCGGCAGCGCCGCGGTCCAGACGCGCGCGTCGCGCGGAGAGATGCCGGCCCCGATCCTGACCTTCGAGGGCGTCGCGAATGCCGACAATCCCTTCCTGGTCACCCCGCCGGACAACGACGGCGACATCGGGCCGGACCACTACATGCAGTGGGTGAACCTCTCGTTTGCGATCTACAACCGCAGCGGAACCCGCGTCTACGGGCCTGCAGCGGGCCATACCCTGTTCACCGGCTCGCCGATCTGCGGCTCCGCCAGCGTCGGGGACGGCGGCGACCCGATCGTGCTCTACGACCAGTTCGCGGAGCGCTGGATCGCATCACAGCTCGCGTACCCGAACTTCCCGAATGGACCGTTCTATCAGTGTGTCGCGGTGTCGACCTCGGACGACCCCACCGGAACATGGTGCCGGTACGAGATTGTGGCGCACGCGACGAAGCTGAACGACTATCCGAAGTTCGGCGTCTGGCCGAGCCAGAACGCGTACTTCATCGCCGTCAACCAGTTCACCGCACCTAATTTGTCATGGGGCGGCCAGGGCATCTTCGCGCTCGAGCGCGATCAGATGCTCGCCTGCCAGCCGGCGCGCGTCCTCTATCAGGACATGTATGGAGTGGACCCGAACCTCGGCGGCATGCTTCCCGCCGACGTGGACGGCCCGACCCTGCCTCCGTCGGGCGCTCCGGCGCCGATGATCGAGGCGGACGACAACGGCCTGGGGTATCCCCAGGATCAGCTCGACATCTGGAACGCGACCGCGGACTGGAGCCAGAGCCCCTCGCTCACGATGACGCACGAGGCCGGCGTCGCGACGGCGGCGTTCGACTCGAATCTCTGCGGATTTGGCCTCTGCATCCCGCAACCGGGCACGACTCAGCGGCTCGACGTGCTCTCCGACCGGCTGATGTATCGCCTCGCCTACAGGAACTTCGGGAACAGGGAGGCGATGGTCGTCAACCACACGGTCGATGTGGACGGGCTGGACTACGCAGGCGTTCGCTGGTACGAGCTGAGCAAGACGACGGGGAACTGGAGCATCGCGCAGCAGGGCACCTACGCGCCGGCCGACGGCCTCCACCGCTGGATGGGGTCTGCGGCGATGGATCACGACGGCAACATGGCGATCGGCTTCTCGGTCGGGAACGGCACTGAACCCAACTACCCGAGCATCCGCTACGCCGGCCGGCTCGCCACCGACCCGCCGGGCGAGCTCTCGCAGGGCGAGGAGACGTTCTTCAACGGCACCGGCTCCCAGCTTCGCACCAGCGGTCGCTGGGGCGACTACACATTCATGACCGTCGACCCCCTCGACGACTGCACGTTCTGGTACACGAACGAGTACCTCCAGACGACAGATCAACGGCCGTGGAAGACACGAATCGGAGCGTTCAAGTTCCCGAGCTGCCCGGGTGGGCCACCACCGCCACCTCCGCCACCTCCTCCACCTCCACCTCCACCTCCTCCACCTCCGCCACCACCGCCGCCTCCACCTCCGCCACCACCGCCTCCACCTCCGCCACCACCACCGCCTCCGCCTCCACCACCGCCTCCGCCACCACCACCACCGGCACCGTTGCGCTGCCACGTGCCGAGGGTGATCGGGCTGACGCTCGGCCGGGCCCGGGTGCGGATCCGCCGCGCGCACTGCTCGGTCGGAACCATCCGGCGCGCTCGCTCCAGGCGACCGGGCCGCGTGATCGCTCAGCGGCCAAGGCCTGGCGTAATCCGCCGGCGCGGCTTCCCGGTCAGCCTGGTCGTCGGGCGCAGATAACGCCAGAATCCCGGGCCTGAGCGCCCTCGTCGGCGCGCGTCGCGCTTAGGCCCAGCGCGCTACCGCAAAAGCGCCGACGCGATCGCGATCACGGCGAGGGCCCCACAGACGGCGAGAACGCCGGGGAGTCCGGTGAAGATCGCAGCGATCGCGAGCAGGGGAATCGAGACTCCCATCGAGCCGAGCACCATCTCCTTCTGGTGATCCCGTCTTCGCTTCAGCGACCGCTCGCTCTCGCCCGCCCGCTCCGTGAGCCGCCGCTCGATCCGCTCTACGAACGCATCGATCACCGCCGGCTCCATGTCGGTGCCAAGCTCCTTCCGCGCCTCGATCGCGGCCTGCAACTCGTCCTTCGGGACGACCTCCTCGCTCACGGCCTCGATTGTGCGGACGATCTGCTGCGGGCGCAAGCGAAGCTAGCCGATCGCCTCGGTAAGACTGTCGGCGATGAAGAGGGTCGCCACGAAGCGGGTCGCGTTGTTGATTGCGGTTTCGGTGGTAGCCGTCGCCGGCATCGCCGCCGGCCTCGCCTCGTGGACCAAGGTCTCGCAGCGGCCTGCGGCCGGCGAGGCAGCCCAGCGCTTCGGGCGGCCTGCGGCCGGAGAGCGTCAGAACCGCGCCAAACACAGCGTTCCCGCCAGGGGGTCGCCCGCCCGAAAGGTCGGCTTCGCCCGGCCGAGCCTGTCGCGGCCGCTGCGCAACATCGCCCCGGCCGCTGCCGGCAAGACCCGGAAGAAAGAGGACGAGCTCAAGCCGCTCAAGGAGCACGGCTACGGATTCCAGGCCGTGCCCGGCAGCGCGGCTCTCCAGACAAGGGCGGGGCGCGGCGAGATGCCCGCGCCGCTCCAGAACTTCGAGGGCGTCAACAACATCAACAACAGCCTGCCGCCCGACACGGAGGGCGACGTGGGGCCGAATCACTACATGCAGTGGGTCAACCTCAGCTTCGCGATCTACGACAAGACAGGAACGCTCGTCTACGGCCCCGCAGCCGGCAACACGCTCTTCACCGGCATGCAGGTCTGCGGAGCCCAGAACGACGGCGACCCGATCGTTCTCTACGACCAGTACGCCGAGCGCTGGATCGCATCACAGTTCGCGTTACCGTCCTTCCCGTACGGGCCGTATTACCAGTGCATCGCGGTCTCGAGCAGTGACGACCCGACCGGGACGTGGTGCCGATACGAGTTCCTCGTCCACGAGAACAAGCTGAACGACTATCCGAAGTTCGGGGTGTGGCCGAGCCAGAACGCCTACTTCATGAACGTGAACCAGTTCAACCCGCCGAGCTTCGGCTGGGGCGGCGAGGGGGTCTACGCGTTCGAGCGCGACCAGATGCTCGCCTGCCAGCCGGCGCGCTTCGTCTATCGGGACATGTACGGGGTCGACCAGAACCTCGGCGGCATGCTTCCGGCAGACCCCGACGGCCCGACTCTGCCTCCGAGCGGAGCTCCGAACCCGATGATCCAGATGGACGACGACGATTGGGGCTACTCGCCCGACCAGCTCCAGATCTGGAACGCGACCGTCGACTGGGGGCCGTCGCCGTCGCTGACCATGACCCACGAGTCGAGCCCGGCCACCGCGGCTTTCGAGTCGGATCTCTGCGGCTCGAACCCGTGCATCCAGCAGCCGGGAACCTCACAGCGCCTCGACACGCTCTCCGACCGCCTGATGTATCGCCTCGCCTACAGGAACTTCGGGGACAGGGAGGCGATGGTCGTCAACCACACGGTCGATGTGGACGGGCAGGACCACGCAGGTGTTCGCTGGTACGAGCTTGCGAAGACTTCGGGCAACTGGAGCATCGCGCAGCAGGGCACGTACGCGCCCGACGACGGCTTGAACCGCTGGATGGGAAGCGCCGCCCTGGACAAGTACGGCAACATGGCGGTGGGCTTCTCCACCGGAAGCTTCAGCAACTACGCGAGCATCGGCTACGCAGGCCGCCTCGTCTCCGATCCGCCCGGCGAGCTCTCGCAGGGCGAGGAGACCCTGTTCGACGGCACGGGCTCGCAGCTCCACTCCGCGGGCCGCTGGGGCGACTACTCGATGATGGCCATCGACCCCGTCGACGACTGCACGTTCTGGTTCACCTCCGAGTACCTCCAGATGACCGGCACCGCGCCCTGGCGGACACGGATCGGCTCGTTCAGGTTCCTGTCTTGCGGGCCGCCGCCACCACCCCCGCCGCCACCACCCCCGCCGCCACCGCCCCCGCCGCCACCGCAGCCCCCTCCGCCACCTCCGCAGCCGCCTCCGCCGCCGCCACTTCCACCACCACCCCCCTCTCAGGTGCCTCCTCCGGTCATGGTGCGCTGCGTCGTGCCGAGGGTGATCGGCCTTCGCCTCGCCGCGGCGCGGCGGCGAATCCGCAGGGCACATTGCTTGGTCGGGCGCATCAAGCGCGTGCACTCGAGGCCGAGGCGGGTGGGCCGCGTGATCGGGCAGAGCCCGAGGCGCGGCGCCCGGCGGCCGGCGGGCACCAGAGTGAAGCTGGTCGTCGGGCGCCGCTAGAGCAGGCTCTCCGAAGATAGGCCGATCGGCCTATTTGTCGTTTACACGAGAAGGTGCGAGAATCCCCGCCAGTGGGAGGGGGAGTGAGAGTTCGACGGGTCGTGTTGGCGATCGTGGGCGCCACGTTCCTCGGCGGCGCCGCGGTCGCGGCGGGCGTCTCAGCGGGGCCGATCCGACCGCAGGCGGGCGCCTCTCAGTCGGCGGACTCGTTTGCGGGCTCATCAGCTGGCGGCGTGTCCGAGAAGGTGTCTGCGAGCTCGAGGGTCGGCTTCGCCCGGCCGCACCGAGTGCCGGCGCTTCGCAGCCTCGAGCCGGCTCCGTTCAAGTACGCGCCCCGCGAAGACGAGCAGGAGAGCTACCCCTCGAGGATTCCGGGAAGCAGTCGCCAGGACGGCGCCCTGCAGACGAGCGCGCCTCACAACCTGATGCCCAGCCCGATCCAGAACTTCGACGGCATCACCAACCTGTGCGGCTGCTACCCACCGGACACGGAGGGCGACGTCGGGCCCAACCACTACATGGAGTGGGTCAACCTCCACTACGCGATCTACAGCAAGACCGGCACGCAAATCGTGCCCCCGACAACAGGGAACACGCTCTTCCCAGGCACGCCGCACTGCGCGGCCTTTAACAGAGGCGACCCGATCGTCCTCTACGACCAGTTCGCGGGCCGCTGGATGGCGTCTCAGTTCGCCTTCGCGGGCGTGAGCACCCCGCCTTATTACCAGTGCATCGCCGTCTCCAGCACGGACGATCCGACCGGCGCGTGGTGCGCCTACGAGTTCACCGTCCACCAGACGAAGTTCAACGACTACCCGAAGTTCGGGATCTGGCCCAGCCAGAACTCGTACACGATGACCGCTCCCCAGTTCTTGATGGGGTCGAGCTTTTCCGGCATCGGGGTCTGGGGATTCGAGCGAGATCAGATGCTCGCCTGCCAGACGGCGCGGTTCGTCTACCAGGACCTGAACTCGATCGACCCCACTCTTCCGCGGATGCTTCCCGCCGATGCGGACGGCTCGACGCCGCCGCCGGGCGGCGCGCCGCAGCCGGTGGTCACTGACAACGATGACGGGGTCGGCTATCCGCAGGATCGGATCGATGTGTGGAACGCGGTCATCGACTGGTCGGTTCCCTCGATCAACGTGGCGCGCGAGGGCTATATCCCGACGGCTCCGTTCGATCAGGACATCGGGTGTGCCGGACGGCAATGCATCCCGCAGCCCGGCACCACCGCACGGGTCGATGCCCTGCCGAACCGCCCGATGTACCGGCTCGCCTACCGGAACTACGGCACCCACGAGGCGCTCGCGTTCGTCCACACGGTCGACGCCGACGCGCCGAGCGGAAACAGGGCGGGCGTCCGCTGGTACGAGCTCAGGAAGACGACGGGCAACTGGGGCATTCAGAATCAGGGCACCTTCGGGCCGGCAGACGGTCTCTATCGCTGGATGGGCGCCGCCGCGATGGACCATGACGGGAACCTCGCGATCGGCTACTCGATCGGCAATTCGACGATGTACCCGAGCATCGCCTACGCGGGGCGGCTCGCCACCGATCCGCCGGATCAGCTGGCCCAGGGCGAGGCAATGCTCCACAGCGGAACGGGATCGCAGACCGGCACGGCGTACCGCTGGGGCGATTACTCGATGATGGGCGTCGACTCCACCGACGACTGCACGTTCTGGTACACGACCGAGTACCTCCTGACGACGGGCGCGAACCCGTGGCGGACGCGAATCGGCTCGTTCAAGTTCCCGTCCTGCGGCGCACCGCCACCTCCGCCTCCTCCGCCACCACCTCCACCTCCACCTCCACCTCCACCTCCACCCCCACCCCCGCCTCCACCACCGCCACCTCCGCCTCCACCACCGCCACCGCCACCACCTCCGCCTCCACCACCGCCACCTCCACCGCCGGCACCGCTGCGCTGCCACGTACCGAGGGTGATCGGGCTGACGCTCGGCCGGGCCCGCGTCCGGATCCGCCGTGCGCACTGCTCGGTCGGAACCATCCGGCGAGCTCGCTCCAGGCGACCCGGCCGCGTAATCGCTCAGCGGCCGAGGCCCGGCGTGATCCGCCGGCGCGGCTTCCCGGTCAACCTGGTCGTCGGCCGCCGCTAGAGCGCGTAAGGGCGGGCGCGTGAGGAGGGGTCAGGGCAGGCTTTCGCTGGCGCTTGCGAGCGCAGGCCTCGTTGCCGCTGTCGTCGTCCTCGCCCCGTCAGGCGACCGTTCCGACGGCTCGAAGACCGTGGCCGTTCGAGCGACCGCGCCGCTCCGCACCGCCGCCGTATCGGCCGAGGCTCCTGCCGGCGGCAACTGGGGCGCCGTGAGCGCGAGCCACGGTGTCGCGCGGCCGCACCCGTCGCCGCCGCTTCGAACGATCGATCCAGGCCGGCCCAAGTGGTACGGCAACACGACCGTCGAGGAGCTGCGCGGGGAGAAGGGTGAGGAGGAGGGCTACCCGCTCACGGGATCGCCCAAGCTCGCGCGGGGGAGGGACGGTGCTCTCCAGACGAGCGCGGGGAGCCGCGCGATGCCTTCGCCGCTTTTGACCTTCAACGGAGTCGCCAACCGCAACGGCCTTCTTCCCCCCGACACGAACGGCGACATCGGACTGAACCACTACATGCAGATCGTGAACGTCTCGTTCGCGGTCTACAACCGAGACGGCACGGTCGCCTACGGCCCTGCGAACAACAACACGCTCTTCGCGGGCACGCCGATCTGCGGCGTCCACAACCAGGGCGACCCGGTCGTCCTCTACGACCAGTTCGCGGACCGCTGGCTCGCGTCGCAGTTCGCCACCGGCCCGCTCGGAAACTACGAGTGCATCTCGATCTCGTCGACCGGCGACCCGACGGGCTCGTGGTGCGGGTACGAGTTCCTGACCCACCCGACGAAGTTCGGCGACTACCCGAAGTTCGGGGTCTGGCCGGGCCAGAACGCGTACTTCATGACCGCGAACCAGTTCGACACGGGGTGGGGAGGAATCGGGGTCTGGGGGTTCGAGCGAGACCAGATGCTCGCCTGCCAGCCCGCACGCTTCGTCTACCAGGACATGTACTCGATCGACCCGAGCCTGGGCTCATTTCTTCCGGCGGACGCCGACGGCTCGACGCCGCCGCCCGCCGGTGATCCCATTCCGTTCGTCACGGTCAGGGACGGCGCGCCCGACGAGCTCATTCTCTGGGACGGCACGATCGACTGGGCGGCTCCGTCGCTGACGATGACGCACGACACGGATCTGGCCACCTCGACCTTCAGCTCGAACCTCTGCAACTACTCGTGGAACTGCATCCCCCAGCCCGGGACGACCGTCGGTCTCGAGCCGCTGTCCGATCGCCTGATGCACCGGCTGGCCTACCGCAACTTCGGCGGCTGGCAGTCGATGGTCGTCGACCACACCGTGAACGCCGGCGGCAACCGCGCGGGGGTCCGCTGGTACGAGCTGACGAGGCAGGGCGGCGTCTGGGGCATCCAGCAGCAGGGCACCTACGCGCCCGCCGACGGCCTGCACCGCTGGATGGGAAGCGTTGCGATGGACCGCAGCGGCGACATCTCGGCCGGCTACTCCGTCTCGAACGGGACGGACACCTACCCGAGCATCCGTTACGCGGGCCGGCTCGCTGCCGATCCGCCGGGAGAGCTCGCCCAGGGTGAGGCGACGCTGTTCGCCGGCAGCGGCTCGCAGACCTCTTCCTCGAACCGGTGGGGCGATTACTCGGCGATGACGATCGATCCCACGGACGACTGCACGTTCTGGTACACGACCGAGTACTACGCGACGACGAACGTGGCCAGCTGGCGCACGAGGATCGGGGCCTTCAGGTTCCCTGAGTGCGGCCCGCCGCCACCGCCTCCGCCGCCTCCCCCGCCTCCGCCGCCGCCTCCGCCGCCTCCTCTCTACGACCAGTACAACAACTCGAGCGGCGGCGCGGTCACGTCGCAGAACTTCGAGACGGGACTCGACTCGTACGACAGCGAGCTCGCCGACGACTTCGTCGTGCCCGGCGGGGCCTTGTGGACGATCTCCGGCGTCGATGCCGCGGGCCTGTACTGGAGCGGGCCGGGCCCGGCCGCTTCGGTCAACGTGCGCTTCTATGCGAACGGCGAGGGCGATCTTCCGGGTGAGCTTGCCGCGCAACGACTGAACCAGACGTACGTCGGGGAAGACGCCAACTTCCAGATCGACCTCGCCCCCTCCGTAGAGGTCGCGGCGGGGACGTACTGGGTCTCGGTCCAGGCGAACGAGGACTTCACCCCAGACGGCCAGTGGGGCTGGGCTTCCCGGACGGAGCAGTCGAACGCCGGTGCAGTCTTCCGCAACGAGGGCGACGGCTTCGGAACCGGCTGCACGACTTGGACTCGGCGCTCGACCTGCATGCTGGAGCCGGCAGCGCCCGACGAGGTCTTTCGGCTGAGAGGAACGAGCGGACAGCCTCCTCCACCGCCTCCACCACCGCCGCCTCCACCACCACCGCCTCCACCACCTCCACCGCCACCTCCACCTCCCCCTCCACCGCCGCCTCCTCCACCGCCACCGCCTCCACCACCGCCACCGCCTCCACCACCGCCTCCTCCGGTGCGCTGCGTCGTCCCGAGGGTGATCGGCATGCGGCTCGCCGCGGCGCGGACCCGGATCCGCAGGGCGCATTGCTCGGTCGGCCGCGTCAGGCGAGCCCGCTCGAGGCGGGCCGGGCGCGTGATCGCCCAGAGCCCGAGAGCCGGCAGGGTGCGGCCGCGCGGTGCCCGCGTGAACCTCGTCGTCGGCCGTCGCTGACTAGGACGTTCGGTCGGCGCGAATAGGCCGTTCGGCCTATTTGTATTCTTTGTAAAGAGGTGCAACAATCCCGCTGGTGAGGGGAGGGCACTTCAGGGTCTGGCTGGCCCTTGCGACTGCGGCGGTACTTGTCGGCATCGCGCTCGTTTCGACGGGCGGCGTCCGGCAGGGTCAAGCGCGAGAAGCCGCAGAGACTGCCGGCCCACTCGCATTGGCAGGCGCAACAGACGCGCACGGCGTGAGCGCCGAGCAGCTGGCTGCCGCGAAGACGGCGTCACCTTCACACACAGTCGGCGTCGCGCGTGGACACCTGACACCACCGCTCCGCGATCTCAAGCCTGCCCGCGCCAAGTGGAGCGGTCCCCCCCAGGAGGAGGAGCAAGAGGGAGGCCTCCCGCTGGGAGTTGCGCACGGGCGCTCCTTCAGCGCCCCCCAGGTCAGCAGCTGGGACATGCACGACCAGGGCACATACGCGCCTAACGACGGCCTCCACCGGTGGATGCCGAGCGCTGCGATGGACAAGAGCGGCGACATCGCGGTCGGCTACTCCGTCTCGAACGGGACGGACACGTTCCCGAGCATCCGCTACGCCGGGCGGCTCTACTCCGATCCGCCGGGAGAGCTGTCACAGGGTGAGAACTCGATCGTCGTCGGCTCCGGGGTGCAGACAGGCACCCAGAGCCGCTGGGGCGACTACTCGGACATGACCGTCGACCCGGTCGACGACTGCACCTTCTGGTACACGCAGGAGTACATCCAGACCACAGGCGCGACGAGCTGGCGGACGAAGGTCGCCTCGTTCCAGTTCCCATCCTGCGGGCCGCCTCCTCCGCAGCCGCCCCCACCGCCTCCACCACCGCCTCCTCCTCCGCCGCCGCCTCCTCCCCCGCCACCCGGTGACTACACGATCTCTACTCAGACCGGGCAGACGATCACTCCGGGCGTGGACGACCTCGGCATCCACTGCGACGACTGCTACCACCCGATCACCTTCCCATTCCCCGTCAGGATCTACAACGACTCCTTCACATCGGCGAACATCAGCTCGAACGGGATCGTCAACTTCACGGGTGCAAACCTCTGGTGGGCGAATACCTGCCTGCCCTCGCGAATCGAGGGCCGCGCTGTCGTCGCCCTCTGGGACGATCTGGATACCCGGGGGTCGGCTCCTAACCAGGGCGTCTTCACGACGACCATCGGCAGTCCTCCGAACCGCCAGTTCATCATCGAGTGGCGGGTTGGATTTCTCGCAGGCGGAGGGAGCGCCAACTTCGAGGTGATCTTCACCGAGGGCAGCGACGACATCCGCGTCGTGTACGGGTCCGACACGCAGACCGGCACCTCCTCGACCGAGGGTCTACAGGCCTCCGGGACCGGGCCGGCCAACGAGTTCGCCTGCAACACGGCGGGGACGATCACTCCCGGCCTCGCCGTCGATTACACGTACGTCCCGCCGCTGACTCGACGGCACAAGAGCTCTGTGCGCGGGGAGACCCCGGCGCCCAAGATCCCGCCCCCCATTCAAAACTTCGAGGGCATCAACAACATGTGCAGCTGCTATCCGCCCGACACGAACGGGGACGTCGGGCCGAACCACTACATGCAGATCGTCAACATCCACTACGCGGTCTGGACGAAGACCGGCACTCAGGTAGTGCCGCCGACGCCGATCAACTCGCTCTTCCCGGGAACGCCGAACTGCGCGGTCCTGAACCGCGGCGACCCGACAGTCAACTACGACTCGTACGCGGGTCGCTGGGTCGCGTCGCAGTTCGCCTTCACAGGCTTCGGCGGGACGCCGCCGTACTACCAGTGCATCGCCGTCTCGAGCACGAGCGATCCGACCGGCACTTGGTGCGCCTACGAGTTCACGGTCCACCAGACGAAGTTCAACGACTACCCGAAGTTCGGCGTCTGGCCGGCCCAGAACGCCTACATGATGACCGCCAACCAGTTCTTGCTCGGGGCGAGCTACGGCGGCGTCGGGGTCTGGGCCTTCGAGCGCGACAAGATGCTCAACTGCGATACCGCACGCTTCGTCTACCAGGACATGGAGGCCATCGAGCCGTATCTCCCGTCGACCCTCCCGGGCGACGCCGACGGCGCGTTGCCGCCTCCTACCGGCGAGCCGGCTCCGCTTGTCGCCATGAACTTCGACGGCACGGGCCTCCCCGAGGACCAGCTCCAGATCTGGAACGCGACGGTCGACTGGGCGACTCCATCCATGTCGGTCACGCACGAGGGCGACGTTCAATCCGCCCCCTTCGACACGAACCTCTGCGACTACTCGGCCTGCATCCCGCAGCCGGGAACGACCCGCCGGCTCGCGACGCTGTCGGATCGCCTGATGTTCCGCGCCCAGTACCGAAACTTCGGCAACTGGCAGACGATCGTCGTCAGTCACTCGGTCGATGCCGGCGGAGACCGGGCGGGCTCCCGCTGGTACCACCTGCAGAAGATCTCTGGTCCTCCGCCACCGCCTCCGCCGCCACCACCCCCGCCGCCTCCGCCGCCACCGCCTCCACCACCCCCGCCGCCTCCGCCTCCGCCTCCACCGCCTCCGCCTCCACCGCCTCCGCCTCCACCACCCCCGCCGCCTGCCGCAGTGCGCTGCCGTGTGCCGAGGGTGATCGGGCTCACGCTCGGAAGGGCCCGCGTGCGGATTCGCCGCGCCCACTGCTCGGTCGGCCGAATCCGGCGCGCTCGCTCCAGCCGACCCGGCCGCGTGATCTCGCAGAGGCCACGGCCCGGCGTGGTCCGCCGGCGCGGCTTCCCGGTCAACCTGGTCGTCGGCCGCCGGTAGGCGGGCCGCTAACGGCTTAGGCAACCCCTACGCGGCGGGTGTGTTAGAAACCTGCCGCGCCGGGAGAGTCTCGGCGCTCACTTCCTAGGGGCAGGTGCGCTGAGCTTCTTCCAGAATCACGCCGTTCTCTTCGCGCTCGTCTGCTCGGGGGTCGCCATCGCTTTCGGGGTCGGCCTGACGACCTGGCTCCTGCGCCAGCCGGCAGGAAGCGAGCGCATGCGTGAGATCTCGCGGGCGGTGCAGGAAGGTGCCTCTGCATACCTGCGTCGCCAGTACACGACGATTGCGGCCGTCGCGGTCGTCCCGTTTCTCGTCATCGGCTTCTACAACAAGCTGGGCTGGGGAACGGCAATCGGGTTCCTGATCGGCGCGAGCCTCTCGGCCGGGGCCGGCTTTATCGGGATGAACGTCGCCGTCCGCTCGAACGCGCGGACGGCCGAGGCAGCGAAGCGGGGGCTGAAGCCGGCGCTCAACGTCGCCTTCCGCGCCGGCTCGGTCACCGGGCTCCTCGTCGTCGGGCTCGGCCTGCTCGGCGTCGCCGGCTACTACGGGGTGCTCACCGTGTGGTTCGACCATTCGCATGAGTCGGCGATCGACGACCTCGTGGGGCTCGCGTTCGGCGGCTCGCTGATCTCCGTCTTCGCGCGTCTCGGCGGCGGCATCTACACGAAGGCGGCCGACGTCGGCGCCGACCTCGTCGGCAAGATCGAGGCCGGGATCCCCGAGGACGACCCGCGCAACCCTGCGGTGATCGCGGACAACGTCGGCGACAACGTAGGCGACTGCGCGGGCATGGCCGCCGACCTGTTCGAGACCTACGCGGTCACCGCCGTCGCGGTGATGCTGCTGGCGACCGCGTTCCCGGCTTCCAAGCTCTGGCTCTACCCGCTCAGCATCGGCGGCGTCTCGATCCTCGCCTCGGTGGTCGGCACCTTCTTCGCCCGCGTCGGCCGGAACGGCTCGATCATGAACGCGCTCTACAAGGCCGTCCTGGTGGCGACTGGGCTCTCGGCGCTCGGCTTCATCCCGATCACGCTCCCGTTCGACGGCCAGACCTTCAGCTTCTGGAACCTCTACGGCTCAGCCCTCGTGGGGCTCGGGGTCACGTTCGCGCTCGTCGCGATCACGGAGTACTACACCGGCACGCGCTGGGGCCCCGTCCGCTCCATCTCCCGCGCCTCCCAGACGGGCCATGCGACGAACATCATCTCGGGCCTCGCCGTCGGCATGCAGGCGACCGCAGCGCCCGTGCTCGTGATCGCCACCGGCATCGTCGGTGCGTACTACGTGGCCGGGCAGCAGCTGCTCGGTGTGGGCGTAGCCGTGATGGCGCAGCTCTCGATGACCGGCCTCATCGTCGCGCTCGACGCCTACGGGCCGGTCACCGACAACGCAGGCGGAATCGCGGAGATGGCGAACCTGGACGAGTCGGTGCGGGCGATCACGGATCCGCTCGACGCGGTGGGGAACACGACGAAGGCGGTGACGAAGGGCTACGCGATCGGCTCGGCCGGGCTCGCGGCTCTCGTCCTCTTCGACGAGTACACCAGCGGCCTTCGCGACCGGGGCCTCGAGAGAGCCAGCTTCGATCCCGCTCTCTCCGACCCCTGGGTGATCGCCGGCCTCTTCGTCGGCGGGCTGATGCCGTTCCTGTTCGCGTCGCTCGCCATGCAGGCCGTCGGCCGCGTCGGCGGGCAGGTCGTACAGGAGGTGCGGAGGCAGTTCCGCGAGATCCCCGGGATCATGGAGGGCACGGCTCGGCCCGAATACGGGCGCGCGATCGACATCGTCACCGGCTCGGCGATCAAGCAGATGATGCTGCCGGCAATGATCCCCATCGCCTTCCCGATCGCGGCCGGGATCATCAAGCCTCAACTGCTCGGCGGCCTGCTCATTGGGACGATCGTGACGGGCATCTTTCTCGCGATTGCGATGACCTCGGGCGGCGGCGCCTGGGACAACGCGAAGAAGCTGATCGAGGACGGGCTCTACGGCGGCAAGGGCTCAGAGGCCCACGCCGCGGCTGTCACCGGCGACACGGTCGGCGACCCCTACAAGGACACCGCCGGCCCGGCGATCAACCCGATGATCAAGATCGCGAACATAGTCGCCATCTTGATCATCCCACTAATAGTCTCGATTCACGGCTAAACAAGACCATCTAGGGACCGCTGCGAGTGGCCGCCGGCGAAGGGTATCGCCCCTAGACGGTCGAGGGCTTAGCCTGCTCGCGTGACGAGCGCGGAGCCTGAGCCGACCGCCTCCTTGGCGCCGCGTCGGCGCCGTCGGCGAGAGCAAAGACTGGAGCGCGTCCTCGGGGCGCCCGCCCTCTTCGCCACCGTCTACGGGAACGTCGGCTCCTCGATCTACTACGCGCTGGGCGTCACCGCCGTCTTCGCGCTCGGGCTGACACCGCTCGTCTTCCTCATCGCCGGGCTCATCTTCGCCGCGACCACGCTCACCTACGCCGAAGGAACCGTCCGGTACCCCGAGGCCGGGGGCTCGTCGAGCTTCGCGCGCCACGCCTTCAACGAGCTCGTGAGCTTCGGGGCTGCCTGGGCGCAGATGCTCAATTACATCATCACGATCTCGATCTCGGCGTTCTTCGTCCCGCACTACCTGTCGATCTTCTGGGAGCCGCTGAGGACGAACCCGTGGGACATCCTCGGGGGGGCGATCGTGATCGTGATCCTCGTCGGGTTGAACATCGTCGGGATCAGGGAGGCGGCGGGCCTGAACATCTTCCTCGCCGTCATCGACTTCGCGACGCAGCTCCTGCTCGTGCTGCTGGGCCTCTTCCTCGTCCTCAGCCCGAGCATCCTCGTCGACAACGTCCACTTCGGCTCGGCCCCCACCTGGGGCGACTTCTTCCTCGCGATCCCGGTCGGGATGATCGCCTACACCGGGATCGAGACCGTCTCGAACCTCGCCGAGGAGGCGCGCGATCCCGCCCGAAACGTCCCCCGCGCGTACCTGATGACGGCGATCGCCGTCTTCGCGATCTTCTTCACGCTCCCCTCCATCGCGCTCTCCGCGCTCCCGGTCAAGGAGGTCGGCGGCGATTTCAAGACGCTGCTCGGCCTGCCACCCGACGAGGGCGGGTTCGCGAACGACCCGGTGCTCGGCGTCGTCGACAACCTCGGCGTCTCCGGCGTCCTCCTCGACGTCCTGCGGATCTACGTCGGCATCCTCGCGGCGACGATCCTCTTCATCGCCACGAACGCGGGAGTGATCGGCGCCTCGCGCATCACGTACGCGATGTCCGGGTACCGCCAGCTGCCGGGGGTCTTCCGCCGGCTGCACCCGACGTTCAAGACGCCCTGGATCGCGCTCGTCGTCTTCGCGGGGCTTATCTCGATCCTGACCCTGCTCCCCGGGAAGGTGGACTTCCTCGGCACGATGTACTCGTTCGGGGCGATGCTCTCCTTTGCGATCGCCCACCTCTCGGTGATCGCGCTCCGTTACCGGCGGCGGGACGAGGAGCTCGTCTTCCGCGGCCGGCCGAACCTGCGGCTGGGCGGCGTCGACTGGCCGCTGTTCGCCTTCGTCGGCGCGCTCGCCACCGGGCTCGCCTGGATCGTCGTCGTCTGGCAGACCCCGAACACCCGCTACGCGGGCCTTGCCTGGATGGCGATCGGCTTCATCGCGTACGCCGTCTACCGCCGGCGCGTCCTTCGCGTCGGCCTGCTCGAGACGGTGCGAGCTCCGGTCGTCGTGCTCGGGCCGGCATTGACCGTCGACTATCGGACGATCGTCGTCCCCGTGCTCCGCACGACGGAGTCGGAGGAGGCGCTCGTCGCGGCGGCGCGCCTCGCAGCCGAGCGGGGCGCCACGATCGCCGTCGTGACCGTCGTCGAGGTGCCGATGGACCTGCCGCTCGACGCAGACCTCGGTGACCTGGAGGCCGAGGCCGAGCAGGTGCTCGACGAGGCGCAGGCCTTCCTCGAGCAGTACGGCGTGCGCGCCGTCACGCGTCTGAAGCGAGCGCGAAGCGCCGGCCGTGCGATCGTCGAGGAGGTCGAGAGCCGGAATGCGGAACTGGTCGTACTCGGCGCGCCGCGCGCGAAGTTGCCGGGCGGAGGGCCGATCTTCGGCCGCACGGTCGACTACGTCCTCAGGCACAGTCCCTCGCGCGTCCTCGTCGCGGCCGGCAAGCGCGCAGCCTGAGCACGTGCTGTCGTTCGTCCTCGCCCTCCTCATGATTGCCCTCGGGATCGCAATCGTCGTCCGGACGATCACGCTGGGCGTGGGCGGCGGGCTCGGCTTCCTCTTCGGGGGCCTACTCCTTCTCGCAGGCGCCCTGCGGTTGTACCTTTCTCGACGCGTTTAGAGGCTCCAACACAATGAGCCTTGTGCCGCCGGGCCGCGCTGCTCGCCCCGAGGCTGTGTCCTCACTCGCGCCCAGGGCTGACCAGCCTGGGCGCTCCCTGCGTCCTTGCCTCGGAACGACCATCGCGCCCCGGCGACGAAGCGTCATTATGTTGGAGCCTCTTAGAATGGCCCGCAAGCTCCCAGGTCTCCAGCGCGTCCTCGAGGCTCCCTCGCTGGCGGCGGTCGCGTACGGGGAGATCGGCTCGTCGCTCTTCTTCGCCCTCGGCGTCATCGCCCTCGAGGCGCTCGGCTTCACGCCCTGGGTTCTCCTCCTCGTCGGCGCTCTCTTCCTGATCGTCGCGCTCTCGTACGCGGAGGGCACGACGGCGCTTCCCGAGACGGGCGGCGCCGCGACCTTCGTCCGCCGCGCCTTCAACGACCCGCTCGGGTTTCTCACGGGTTGGGTTCTCTTCCTCGACTACCTGATCGTGATCGCCCTTGCCGGCCTTTTCGTGCCGCATTACTTCGGGCACGCCGTCGGCTGGGACGCGCTGACGGACAGCCCGGCCGACGTCTTCGTGGGGATCGGCGTGATTCTGGCGGTCGCGGCTCTGCGCTTCGCCCGCCGGCCCAACCTGTACGGGCTCGCGATCGCCGTCGCGTGCGTGGCTCTCGTTGCGCAGCTGCTGCTGATCGTCCTCGGGTTGCCGCTGCTCTTCTCGCTCGACAACCTCGGCAAGGGCCTCGACCTCGGGACCGCTCCGACCTGGTCGGCGATCGCGTTCGCGCTACCGGTCGCCATGCTCGCCTATACGGGCCTCGAGACTGTCGCCAACCTCGCCGCGGAGACACGGGAGCCCGGCCGAACCCTGCCTCGCAGCCTCTTCGCGGGAATCGGAGCCGCCGTTGCAATCTCCTTCCTCGTCGCTCTCGTCGCTCTCTCTGCGTACCCGGCGCACGGCAGCACGACCGATCTCGGCACCGTGTGGTCTCGTGCACCGCTCGTCGGGCTCTCGGCCGCCTTCGGGGGCGAGCTGCCGGGCCCCCTCGTCGATGCCTTGCGGGTCTTCGTCGGCCTCACCGGCACGGTGATCCTCGTCGCCGTCGTGACGACCTCGTTTTCGGGCGCCGGCCGCCTCGCGTACTCGCTCGGCCGGTACGAGATGCTGCCGCGGGCATTCGCCCGGCTCAGCCGGCGAACGCTGATCTCGCCCGCGTCGATCGTCACGGCGGCGGGGATCGCCTGCGGTCTACTCGTGATCGCGAAGATCGCAGGCGGGCCGGTTCGCTTCCTCGCCAGCCTCTACAGCTTTGGCGTCCTGATCGCCTTCACGGCCGCGCAACTCGCTGTCGTGCGGCTCCGTTTCACCGAGCCCGGGCTCGAGCGGCCGTTCCGCGTGCCGGGGAACGTGCGGATTCGAGGGACGGAGGTGCCGGTTGCCGCTCTCGTCGGTGCGCCCCTCACGTTCGCGATCTGGATCGCGGCCCTGGCGACTCATGGCGCCGCGCGGGTGGCGGGGCCCCTCTGGCTGGTGTTCGGCGCCGTCGTCTACGTCGGGTCGCGCGTCGCCGGGCGCGAGAAGGTGCTGGGGCGGGTGACGCCGGCCGTCGGGGACCTCGTCCCCCAGCTCGAGGGCGCCTACCAGCGGATTCTGGTCCCGATGAAGCTCGGCCCAATCGGCGAGGAGGTGCTCGGCACCGCGATCAAGCTCGCGGAGGAGCGAGGCTGCGCAGTGAGAGCGCTGCATGTGATCCGGGTGCCGCTCGACCAGCCGCTCGATGCGCCGCTCGAGGACGCCGAGGAAGAGGCCGAGGCCTCGCTCGCCGAGGCGAAGCTGCTCGCGTCGGAGCACGGCATCGAGGTCGAAGGCTCGGTCGTCCGCGCACGCGCGATCGGCGAGGCGATCGTCCACGAGGCGCGCGAGAAGGGCGCCGACCTGATCGTGGTCGGCTCGGCGCCCCGCTGGCGACGGCAGTCGCGCTTCTTCAGCCCGACCGTCGATTACGTCCTGCGCCGCGCTCCCTGCGAGGTGATCGTGATCGCCTATCCGCAGGGCGTCCTGGAAGAAGACGGCGCAATCTCGTAACTAGGGTCTGACCCTTGGGCGCGGGTGTAATCTGAGATCGGATATGAAGGCAATCGTGGTGGGCTGCGGCAGGGTGGGATCGGCGGTCGCGAAGAAGCTGACGAAGAGCGGCTGGGACGTCGTCGCGATCGACGAGAACGTGGAGGCGCTCGCCCGCCTCGGCGAGCACTGGTCGGGCGGCTTCGTCGTAGGGCACGGAATGGACGTGAACGTGCTTCGCGAAGCCGGAATCGAGGAGGCGGACGCGGTCGTCGTCGCGACGAACGGCGACAACACGAACATCGTCGTCGGGCAGGTCGCCCAGAAGCGCTTCGGGATCGAGTGCACGGTCGTGCGGATCCTCGACCCGGCCCGGGCGGAGCTCTACGCGACCCTCGGCCTCCGCACCGTCTGCCCGACCTCGAACGCGATCGAGGTCCTGTCCGAAGCGGTCAAGTCCTGCGCGGTCAAGCCGCAGCGGGCTCCGGCGGCGGCGTCGTAGTCAGATGTTCGTCCTCGTCGCGGGCGGCGGGAAGGTCGGGTCGAACCTCGCGCGAACGCTCCGCAGGATCGGCCACGAGGTGACGATCGTCGAGCAGCACCGCGACCGCTACGCCCACCTCGAGGACGAGTTCGAGCACGCTGCGATCCTCGGCGACGGGACGGAGCTCTTCGTGCTCGAGCGGGCGGGGATCGCGCGGCCGCCCGACCTCGTCGTCGCGGTGACCGGCGACGACGAGGACAACATGGTCATCTGCCAGATGGCCCGCGAGCGCTACGGCGCGAGCAAGGTCATCGCGCGCGTCAACGATCCCCGCAACCAGGCGCACTTCGACCTGCTGGGAATCTCACCGACGGTGAGCGCGACCTCGAGCATCATGGCGATGATCGAGCACGAGGTTCCGGAGCACGAGCTCATCCATCTGCTCGAGCTGCGCAAGGAGAACCTCGAGATCGTGGAGGTCCAGATCGACAAGGACTCCCCCTCGGCCGGCAAGCGCGTCGACGGGCTGAAGTTGCCCGTCGGCTCGCGGTTGATCTCCGTGATGCGCGAGGGGCACGCCGAGATCCCTGTCCCCGAGACCCAGCTCCTGCCGGGCGACCAGGTGCTCGCAATACTCGAGCCGGGCAAGGAGGACGAGCTGCGCCGGGTGCTCCTGAAGAAGTAACCCGCGCGTGCACCGTCGCCTCATTCTCGCCGCGGTCCTTCCGCTCGCCGCGCTCGTGGCCGGCCTCGCCCTGGCCGCCCGTGGGGGGCCCGACCGCGCGGCGCTCCGCCTCGTACCGGTCGTTCGCGGGCTGCACGAGCCTCTTCACGTCGCGGCACCGCGCAGCGAGCCGAGGAACCTCTACATCGTCGAGAAGGGTGGGCGGATCCGCGTCCGGGTGCGCGGCCACCTCCGAGCCCGCCCGTTCCTCGATGTTAGCCGGCTCGTCTCGACCGGCGGCGAGCAGGGCCTCCTCTCGGTCGCCTTCCACCCGAGCTACGGCCGCAACCACCGGTTCTACATCGACTACACCGACCGGGCGGGCGACACCCGCGTCGTCGAGTACCGCTCCCGGGGCCTGTCGCGGGCGCCTGTCCGAGCCCGTCAGATCCTCTTCGTCAACCAGCCGTACTCGAACCACAACGGCGGCCAACTCGCGTTCGGCCCCGACGGCTACCTCTACGTCGGCATGGGCGACGGGGGCTCGGGCGGGGACCCGGAGAACCGGGCTCAGAACCTGGGCACCTTCCTCGGCAAGCTGCTGCGGATCAATGTCAACCTTCGCCGCCCGCGTGCGCAGATTGCGGCATACGGGCTGCGCAACCCGTGGCGGTTCTCGTTCGACCGGCAGACCGGCGACCTCTACATCGGCGACGTCGGCCAGAACGCCTGGGAGGAGATCGACTTCACGTCCCGGCGGAGCCCGGGGCTCGAGAACTACGGCTGGCGCGTGTACGAGGGCAACGAGCGCTCGACGAACGAGGAGCCGAACCCGGCCGGCCGGCTCGTCTTCCCGATCGTCGTCGCCTCGAACGGGCCGAACTGCTCGATCATCGGGGGGTTCGTCTACCGAGGGACGGCCGTGCCGGCCGCCCGCGGCCGCTACTTCTTCGGCGACTACTGCGAGGAGCGCATCCGCAGCGTGGCCGCCCCCGGCGGCACGGAGGTGCGCAACGAGCCGTTCACGGTCAGCGGGCTCGCCTCGTTCGGCGAGGACGCGCGAGGTGAGCTCTACCTCGCCTCACTCGACAGGGGCGTCGTCTACAAGCTCGCGCGCTAACCCGTTCGCCGGCGGTGGACCTGCGGGCCCTGCCGGCCGAGCGCGGCGTAGGCGAGCGCCTGGAGCGAGTCGTTCAGGGAGGCGAGCTCGCGGACGATCGGCGCGAAGTGCTCGCCCGCGTCGAGCCGCCGGTTGAGCGCGCGCAGCTCGCCGTTCAGGCGGTCGAGACGCTCGAGCAGCGCGTCGAGCTGCCGGTCTCCGACTTCCGTTTCCTTCATGCGCGAGATTCTAGGCCCAGGCGGTTGAGCTCTGCGGCGACGCGGACGACGGCGGTATCGGAGCCAAGTCGTCCGCACAGCCGCTCGAGCGCACCCTCGCCTGTCTCGAGCGCCTCGATCCGGCGGGCAGCCCCCAGCTGCGCGAGGGCGACTCGTGCGAGCGGCTCGGGCGCGTCGGTGAAAACGCCCAGGCGGCATCCGCCGGCGGCGAGCGCGCGGAGGGCCGCGTTCACCTCCGCGTTCGGGCGCAGGTAGACGGGCGCCCGCTCCTCGGCAAAGCGCTCGAGCGCCCCGCGCCAGTCGCCGACTCCTGCCTCGGCCCACCGGTCGAGCTCGCCGGCCGCCTCGGCGCGGTCGTCCGGCAGCGCGGCGGGGTCGAGCGGCGCGATCGAGCGGAACCGCCGCGCCGCGTCGGCGAGCCAGTCGCGCCAGAGCGGGCGCGTGTCCCCGAGCACGCCGTCGAGGTCGAGCGCGACCGCCTTCACGCGCGCGCCCGCCGGAGCACGAGGATTCCCGCCACGATGCCGGCCGCGTCCACGAGGACGTCGAGCGGCGCCGCGTGCCGCCCACGCACGAAGTGCTGATGGAGCTCGTCGGTCGCGGCATATGCGATCCCCGCCGCGAGGGCGGGCGCCTCGCGGCCGAGCGCACGCAGCAGAAGCGCGCCCAGGATCGCGTACTCGACCACGTGCGCTCCCTTCCGCAGCACCGTGTCCCACGTGCCGAGGCCGGTGCCGAGGTCAGGAATCGACGAGAGCGTGAAGATCACTGCCGCCCAGAGGACGACCGGCACCCAGGTCGAGAGCGTTCGCGGGACCGGCACGGCGGCCATGATAGGGTCGCCTCCAACGGCACGCGGAAAGGGAACCCGGTGCAAGTCCGGGACGGTCCCGCCGCTGTGAGGGGAGTTGCTTCTCCGCCGAAAGCCACTGGCCTCCAGGGCCGGGAAGGCGGCGGAAGAGGGAGCCCCGAGTCAGAAGACCTGCCGCGCGCCGCAGATCCGAACCCCTCGCGGAAGGAGGATTCGTGTTCCGACGACTCATCACCCTGGCGGTTGGGGCTGCGCTTGCCGCGGTCCTGGCTCCGGCAGCGCTCGGCGTCAGCGTCCACGTGCGCGTCGAGGGCAAGACGACGACCATCTTCGGCGCGACCGAGCCGACGCTCGCCTCGGGCCCGACCGCCCTCGACGCACTCGAGGCGGCGAGCCTGCGGGGCGAGTTCTACTACCACGTGGCCTCCGGGCCGTTCGTCGACCAGATCGGCCGCTATCGAGGCGAGGGCTTCAGCGGCTGGGGCTTCAAGGTGAACGGGGTGGCGCCTCAGGTCGCCGCCAACCAGGTGACGCTGCACGGCGGCGACACCGTGCTCTGGTACTGGACGACCTTCAGCGAGCGCGGCGGCTCGCCGACCCTGGTCCTCAGGCGGCGGACGCGTAATTGCTATCGCGTCGTCTCGCAAGACGACATGGGGAAGACCGAGCCGGCGGCCGGAGCCGTGCTCCTCGTCGATGGGCGGCGTGTCGCAACCCGGGCGGGGCGCGGCTGCGTCGGTCGCCATCGCGGGCTCGTGCGGGCAACGGCGCCGCACGCGGTTCGCTCGAACGCCCTCAGGTGAGGCGTGCCTGGCTCGCTGCAGTCGCTCTCGCGCTCCTCGCGGGTTGCGGGCAGGAGCGGACGGGATCGGGCAAGGCCTCGCTCTGGGTCACGCGCGACCGGGGCGAGACCGTGCTCCTCGTGCGCACGGTGCCGGCCGGGCTGACCGCAATGGACGCGCTCGATCGGGAAGCCGACGTAGAGACCCGCTACGGGGGCCGCTTCGTCGAGTCGATCGAAGGGGTCAGCGGCAGCCTCGCTCGGCGGCAGGACTGGTTCTGGTTCCTGAACGGGATCGAGGCTGACCGCAGCGCCGCCGACTACCGGCTGCGCCCGGGCGACGTCGAGTGGTGGGACTTCCGCTCGTGGCAGGACCGGATGCGCGAGGCGGTCGTGATCGGCGCCTTCCCGGAGCCGTTCCTGCACGGCTACGACGGAAAGACCCGGGCCGTCGCCGTTCGCTACGAGCCGGGCCTGGCAGGAGGCGCCCAGGCGATCGGGCGCCTCCTGAGGGCCTCATCCGTCGGCCCACTTTCCGACCCGGCTCCTTCGGACGCGAATGTGTTCCTCACCGTCAGCGGCAAGCAGCGCTTCGTTGCTTCGCTACGTGACCCGGACGGCGCGGCGGGCTCGCCTGTGCAGTTCGTCTTCGCGGGCGACGCGGTCGCGCTCGCACGACACCCGCAGCGGTTCCGCTTCCGCTACCGCGCGCCATGAGCCCGGTACCGGCCGCCGCCCTCTTCGCCGCGCTCGCGGCCGCGGCCTTGCTCACCGACCGCTCTCTCCTGGTCGGCCTCGTCGCGGCGGTGCTGCTCGCGGCCTGCCTGCGCGCGCCTCGCGGGCGCCGCTGGCCCTATCTGACGGGGGCGGTCGGCTCCGCGCTCTCCGTCCTCCTGCTCTCGCCGCTCGTCTCGCACCAGGGCTCGCACGTCGTCTGGGAGGGCCCTCGGCTGCCGGTGGTCGGCGTCATCGACGTCACCGGCGAGGAGCTCGGAACCGGCGGCGTTCAGGCGTTGCGCCTGGGGGCGGTCGGCCTCGCCTTCGCCGCCTATGCCCTCCTGCTCGATCACGATCGTCTTCTCCAGGCGGCCGGATTCGCGCGACGCTCGGTGCTCGCGGTAGGGCTCGCGACCCGGCTCGTTCCCACTCTCGAGCGCGATGCGGCCGGTTTCGTCGAAGCACTCCGCGGCCGCGGCGTCGAGGTGCGCGGCCTGCGGGGCCGCGCCCGCCTGCTCTCGCCTCTGCTCGCGGGCTCGCTCGAGCGCGCGCTCAACCTCGCCGAGGCGATGGAGGCGCGCGGCTTCGGCCGGCCGGGGAGGACACGCGCGCCTTCCCCGCCGTGGACGGTGCTCGACCGGCTCGCGCTGGCGGTCGCGCCCCTCGTCGTCCTCTCGGGGATATGGCTCTAGCGCGGGTCGACGAGCTGACGTTCGCGTACCCGGACGCGGCGGATGCGCTGACGGAAGTGTCCCTCCGGGTCGAGCCGGGCGAGGTGATAGCGCTCCTCGGGCCCTCCGGCTCGGGCAAGTCGACGCTGCTCCGCGCGCTCGCGGGGCTCGTGCCGCACTTCCACGGCGGCCGCTTCGCCGGGCGAGTGGAGATCGCCGGCTTCGACACGAGGGTCACTCACCCCGCCGAGCTCGCCGGCGTCGTCGCCTCGCTCTTCCAGGACCCTGAGGATCAGGTCGTTTTCGGCCGGGTCCGGAACGAGGTTGCCTTCGGGCTCGAGAACCTCGGCACGCCGCCGGCGGAGATCTTCCCGCGCGCCCTCGTCGCGCTCGAGGCCGTCGGCGCCGTCCAACTCGCCGACCGTCGCACCGAGACGCTCTCGACCGGTGAGCTCCAGCGCGTCTGTTTGGCCTCGGCTCTCGCGCTCGAGCCCTCCTTGCTGCTCCTCGACGAGCCCACCTCGCAGCTTGATCCCGAGGGTGCTGAGGCGCTCCTCGATCTGGCCTGCGACCTCGGCGCCGCGGTCGTCCTTTCCGAGCAGCGACCGGCCCTGCCGCTCGAGCGCTGCGACCGGGTCCTCTTTCTCGAGCACGGTCGGCTCCTGCTCGACGCGCGGCGAGGCGAAGCCCTCGCGTGGCTCGCGGCGCACCGGCCGGGCTACCTGCCGCGCGAGGAGGCCGAGACCGTCGAGCGAACCGCGGGCGGAGAGGAGCTCTGCTCGCTCGCCGGCGTCTCGTTCGCGTATACACAGGCGCCCCCGGTGCTGGACGGCGTCTCGCTCACGCTTCGCCGCGGCGAGGTCGTCGCGCTCACCGGCCCGAACGGCGCCGGCAAGACGACCCTCGCCAAGCTCGCGGCCGGTCTGCTCGAGCCTCGAGCCGGCCGGGTCGAGTGGCGGGGCCGGAGGGCGTACCTGTCGCAGGATCCCGGCCGCTACCTCGTCGAGGAGCGGGTGGACGAGGAGGTCGCGCTCGCGGTCGGCGGCGACCTCCGGAGGGCGCGGTGGGCGCTCGCTGAGCTCGGGCTCGACGGCTTCGAGGCACGTCATCCGCGCGACCTCTCGAGCGGCGAGCGGGAGCGGCTCGCGCTCGCGGCCGTCCTCGTCGCCGACCCGGAGATCCTCGTCCTCGACGAGCCGACCCGCGGCGTCGACCCGCCGCGGAAGGCCGAGCTGGCGGAGCTCATCCGGCGTGGGGCGCCGCGCCGCGCGACACTCGTCGTCACCCACGACCTCGTCTTCGCGGGCGACGTCGCCGATCGGGCCGTCTCGCTGGGCACTCGGGAGGTCGTCCATGCGTAAGGCGGCAGCGCAGGCGGTGCCGAGGCTCGTGACCCTCGGCGCCTTCGGCGCCGCGCTTGCGGCGGCGGCGTGGACGGCGCTCTCTCCCGACCAGGCAGCGCTGCCGCTTTTGCTCGCGGCGGGCGGGTTGCTCGTCGCCGGTGCCGCCTGGCTCGAGTCGGGAACAGGGGCGGCGAAGGAGGTCTCGCTCGTCGCCACGCTGGCGGCGGTCGCGGCCGCCGGGCGAGTCCTGTTCGCCGCCGTTCCCGGTCTTCAACCGGTGACTGTGATCGTCGTGGCGGCCGGGGCGGCGCTCGGCCCACGCGCCGGCTTTGCGACAGGCGCGCTCGCGGCGCTGACGTCGAACTTCTTCCTCGGCCAGGGACCGTGGACGCCCTGGCAGATGCTCGGCTGGGGCGCGTGCGGCGTCGTCGGCTCCGCGGCCGCGCCGCTCCTGCGCCGCCGGATCCCGTTCGCCGCCGCCTGCTTCGTCCTCGGCTTCGCCTTCAGCGCGCTGATGGATGTCTGGCTCTGGCTCAGCTTCTGGCCGCACACCTGGCAGGCGCTGACCGTCGTGCTCGGGAGAGGAGTCTGGTTCGAGGCGGCGCATGCGGTCGGCAACCTCGTCATTGCGCTCGCGATCGGGCCCGAGCTGCGGCGGCTGCTCGAGCGCTACGCGCGGCGGCTGCGAACTGAGGTGGTCTGGGCGTGAGGCTTGCGGTTGCCGCTGTCGCATTCGCCCTGGCTGCGGCTGCGTCGCCGGCTGACTACGTCGTCTCCCAGCAGCAGCCCGACGGCGGCTTCGCCGAGCCGGGCGGCCGGTCCGACCCCAACCTCACAGCGTGGGCGGTGCTCGGCCTGAAGGCGGCCGGCCGCGACCCTGCGACGCTGCGCCCCTCGCCGGCCGAGTACCTGGCGGACAAGCCCCACCCGCATGCGACCGACCTCGCGCTGCGGATCCTGGCGCTGCGCGCGCTCGGCCAGGACGTGAGCGACCTCACCCAGGAGCTCGAGGGACTGCGCCGCGGCGACGGGAGGATCGGCCGGCTCGTCAACTCCACCATCTGGGGCGTGGTCGCCCTTCGCGCAGCCGGGCGGCCGGCGGGCCGGAGCGTCCGTTATCTCGTGCGGCAGCAGCGGCCCGGCGGAGGCTGGTCGTGGTTTCCGCGCGGGCGGCCCGACTCGAACGACACGGCCGCTGCCGTCGAGGCGCTGCGCGCCGCAGGGGTGCCCCCCCGGTCGCGGGCCATCCGGCGGGCGTTGCGCTACCTGCGAGGTCTCCAGCGCCGGGACGGAGGCTTCTCGCTCATGCCTGGCCGCGAAGCGGACGCGCAGTCCACAGCCTGGGTGATCCAGGCGTTCCTCGCCGCCCGCCGCGATCCGGGCCGCGCCGCCTTCAGCTTCCTGGCGAGCCTGCGGCAGGCGGACGGCAGCTTCCGCTACTCGCGGCGCTATGCGTCGACGCCCGTCTGGGTGACCGCCCAGGTCTTGCCCGCGCTGGCTCGGGAGCCGTATCCGCTGCGCGCCTCGCCGGGTTTCACCCCGCGGCGGCGCGGTTCCGCGATACTCGGCCGATGCCGGGGCGCGTCACAGCGTCGATCGTCACGATCGGGAACGAGCTCCTCTCCGGCGATACCGTCAACACGAACGCCGCCTGGCTCGCGCAGCAGCTCGAGGAGCTCGGCGTCATTGTCACGCTCATGGCATCGCTGCCCGACGAGGTGGAGCGGATCGCCGAGTTCGTCCGCACCGAGGCCCAGCGGGCAGACCTCGTCGTGGTCACCGGCGGGCTAGGCGGCACCCCGGACGACGTCACGCGGGAGGCGATGGCGGCCGCCTTCGACTCGCCCCAGGCCGAGGTGATCGACCTCGCCGAGCGCCTGCGGTCGCGGTTCCCGGCGAATCCGGAGTACGCGGCGCGCTGGGCGAACCTGCCCGGCGGCGCAACACCGCTCGAGAACCCGCTGGGCGGTGCGCCGGGGTTTGTCGTCGGGAACGTGTACGTCCTGCCCGGGTTGCCGACGGAGATGAAGGCGATGTTCGAGACGGTCGCCTCGGAGCTGAGCACGGATCGCCCCATCACCTCCTGGCGGCGCACGTACGAGACGACCGAGGCGCGGATCGTCGACGTGCTCGAGGCGATGGGCGACCGCTATCCCGGCGTGCTCGTCGGCTCCTACCCGAAGTTCCACCCGCAGGGGGCGACGGTCGAGGTCGTCGTCAAGTCATCCGATCCGGCCGCGCTCGAGGCGGCCGTGGCCTGGATCGAGCAGGCGTTGGAGGAAGCTACCCGCTAGATGGCGAGGTGCCCGTCGCGGCCGACGTAGCCGCCCTTCGCGCCGATGACGAGCATGACGAGGTCTTCGTGGCCGACGCTAGTCACCCGCCGGGGCGTCGTCGACTCGACGTGGCAGACGCCGCCGGGGCCGAGCTCTCGCACCTCGCCGCCGACCTCGAAGCGCGCCTGCCCCCGGTGCACGAAGTAGAGCTCGTCCTGCTCGTCGTGGTAGTGCGGCCGACCGGCGACGCCCGGCGGGAGCACGAGCGCGTTCACGCCGAACGCCTTTACGTCGAGCGCCTGCCGGATCTTCCGGAAGACGCCCTCTCCCATCTCGTCGATCGATCCGAAGGCGTGACCCATCGCTACCATCGGCACGGCCGTGCCGTCCCAAATCTATCGCCGGCTGATCGTCGTGATCGTCGCGGCCGCTGCCCTCGCCGGGTGCAAAGGGGGAGATTCCGACCAGGCCGAGCAGACGAGCCTCGGGGCGCCTTTTGCCTACGACGCGTCGAAGCCGCTCGATCTCCAGGCGCGTGACCTGTCTCACGACAGCAGAGTCCAGCTCCGCGACATCTCGTTCCGGGGTGCCCGCGACGAGCGCGTTCCCGCCTATCTCATCGTTCCGTCCGGGCAGGAGCGCCATCCGGCCGTGATCTATGCACACGGTGCGACCGGTGGGCGCGGCGATCTCCTTCTCCAGGCCGTCGGATTCGCGCAGCAGGGCGCGGTCGCGCTCGTGCTGGAGATGAACTACTCCGCGATTCGAGGCTCGACTGCGCTACCGGCCGGAATCCAGGGGGTGCAGACGAAGACCGACACCGAGGTCGAAGCCGTGGTCGAGGTGCGGCGGGCGGTCGACCTCCTCCGCTCGCTGCCGTACGTGGAGAAAGATCGGATCGGCTACCTTGGCTGGAGCGCCGGCGCTCGCATCGGGGCGGTCGTCGCGGGTGTCGATCACCGCATCCGGGCGTTCGATCTGCTCGCAGGTGGGGCGACACCGGTGTCCAAGTACCTCGACCTCGCCCCGGTTTACCTGCGTCCCGAGCTCAGGCGCCAGCTGGGCAAGACCGACCCGCTGCACTACGTCGGCCACGCGGCGCCGTCCGCCCTCCTCTTCCAGGACGGCCGCCACGACGAGATCGTGCCGAGAGAGGCGCTGACGACCCTCGCCAGGAGGGGCAGCGACCCGAAGGAGTTGCGCTGGTACGACTCCGGCCACGTGCCGACCGACAAAGCCTGGGCTGACTCGCGCCGCTGGCTCGCCGACCGGCTCGGTCTGAGTTGACGCGCGGACTCGCGGTCGTCCTTCTGCTCGGCGGAGTTCTAGTGCTCGCGGGCTGCGGAGGCTTCGACAAGGCCACGAACGGGAAGCTCGCCGCTCCGTTCGCATACGACGCGACCAGGCCGTTCCAGCTCGAGAGCAAGCCGACGAAGATCGGAGGAGACGGCGTCGAGGTTCGCGATATCACGTTTGCCGGTCCCGGCAAGAGCCCGCTGCACGCTTACCTTGCTTCTCCCTCCGGCTCCGGCCCGCACCCGGCGGTCATCTACGCCCACGGGGGAGGCGGCGACCGCCAAGAGCTCCTCGAGGAAGCAGTAGCCATGGCGCGGCGCGGTGCCGTCACGCTGACGCTGACCATGAGCTACTCGTCGACGCGGCCCACGCTGGTGCCGCCCGGGCTCGAGGGTGTCCGAGTGAACGCGAAGGTCGACCTCGAGGCGGTCCGCGAAGTGCGCCGAACCGTCGACCTTCTCAGCTCGCTTCCAAGCGTCGACGAGGATCGGATCGCCTACGTGGGCTGGAGCGCAGGAGCGCGCACTGGGGCAATCGTCGCTGGAGCCGAACACAGGATCCGGGCATTCGATCTGCTCGCCGGAGGCGCACTGCCGATGTCCACTTACATCGCGCAAGCGCCGGAAGATTGGCGAGCTGAGCTCGAGCCTCTGTTCGCCAAGATCGACCCGCTTCGCTACGTCGCGCATGCCGCGCCCTCGGCGCTCTTCTTCCAGGACGGCTCCAAGGATGAGGTCATGTCGAGGGAGGAGCTGACGACGCTCGCCCGGGAGGGCAGCGACCCGAAGGAGCTCCGCTGGTACGACTCGGGCCACGTGCCGACCGCGCAGACCTGGGCGGACTCGCGTCGCTGGCTCGCCGAACGGCTCGACCTCGGGTAGGCCGTTCGAGGGGCATTGCCGTGCTGGTCTGGCTCGCTAGCATCGGTGGCGCGTGTCAGTCGCTTCGCCCGAGACCTATCTCGCCGACCTGAACCCCGCTCAGCGCGAGGCCGTCCTCGCCACGGAAGGGCCACTGCTCGTCGTCGCCGGCGCGGGGTCGGGCAAGACACGCGTCCTCACCTACCGCGTCGCGCATCTGATCAACGCCTGCGGCGTGAAGCCGCAGGAGATCCTCGCGATCACGTTCACGAACAAGGCTGCGGGCGAGATGCGCGAGCGGCTCGAGGACATGCTCGGCGGCGTCGCGCGCTCGATCTGGATCCTCACCTTCCACGCCGCCTGCGGCCGCATCCTCCGCCGCGAGGCGCCCCGCCTCGGCTACCGGACGAACTTCACGATCTACGACCAGGCCGACCAGATTCGGCTGACGAAGGCGTGTCTCGAGGAGCTGGAGCGCGACCCGAAGCGCTTCGTCCCGCGCGGCATCCACGCGCAGATCTCGGCGGCGAAGAACAACCTCGTCGGCCCCGACGAGTACCGCTCGCGCGTCGCCTCCTTCTACGACCAGACCGTCGCGGACACCTACGAGCTCTACCAGCGGCGCCTCTTCGCCTCGAACGCTGTCGACTTCGACGACATGCTCTTCCTCTGCGTCGAGGCGCTCGACCGCTTCCCCGAGGCGCGCAAGCGCTGGCAGAAGGCGTTCCGCTACGTCCTCGTGGACGAGTACCAGGATACGAACCACGCCCAGTACCGCCTGCTCCAGCTCCTGGCCGAAAAGCACAGGAACGTTTGCGCCGTGGGCGATCCAGACCAGTCCATCTACGCCTTCAGAGGAGCGGACATCCGCAACATCCTCGAGTTCGAGCGCGACTTCGGCGAGACGCGCACCGTCGCACTCGAGCAGAACTACCGCTCCACAAACACGATCCTCAGCGGCGCGAACGCCGTCATCGCCAACAACCGCGAGCGCAAGCCGAAGGCTCTCTGGTCCGAGCTGGGAGAGGGCGACCCGGTGCGTGTGCTCGAGGTCGAGGACGAGCACGCCGAGGCGCGGTTCGTCGCGGCGCAAATCGCGGGGCTCGTCGAGGAAGGCTTCTCTGGCTCCGAGGTCGCCGTCTTCTACCGGACGAACGCGCAGTCGCGCGTGCTCGAGGACGTGCTCGTCCGGCAGGCGATCGCCTACCAGGTGATCGGCGGCCCCCGCTTCTACGAGCGGGCCGAGGTCAAGGACCTGGTCGCCTACCTCCAGGTGATCGACAACCCGTACGACGCGGTCAGCCTTCTGCGGATGGCCAACCGCCCGCGTCGCGGGATCGGCGACTCCTCGCTCACGCGCCTCCAGAGCTACGCGGACGCGCACGGGCTCTCGCTCTGGGAGTCCCTCGAGCACGCCGAGGAGGCTGGAGTGGGAGCCGCTCCGCTCCGCGCTGTCCAGGGCCTGCGCACCCTCCTCCAGTCGCTGATGGCGGGCGCGCTCGAGCTCTCCGTGCCGGAGGTCGTGGAGCGCGTCCTCCAGCGAAGCGGCTACATGGACGCGCTCGAGGCCGAGCGGACGATCGAGGCGCAGGGCCGCATGGAGAACCTCCAGGAGCTCGTCGGCGTCGCGCGCGAGTACCAGGAAACCGCGGAAGAGCCGAGCCTCTCGAGCTTCCTCCAGGAGATCTCGCTCTACTCCGACCAGGACGCGCTGCGCGAGCAGGAGAGCCTCGTCACGCTCATGACCCTCCACAACGCGAAGGGGCTCGAGTTCCGGGCGGTCTTCATGATCGGGATGGAGGAAGGGATCTTCCCGCACTCCCGCTCGCTCGAGGAGGCGATGCTCGAGGAGGAGCGGAGGCTCTGCTACGTCGGGATGACGCGCGCGAAGGAGCGGCTCACGCTGACGCACGCGTCGTCGCGCTCGCTCTGGGGCGCGCGGAGCTACAACCTGGCCTCGCGCTTCCTCGACGAGCTGCCCGAGGAGGGGGTCGAGCGCGAGGCGCTGCGGCCCGCATCCTGGCGCGGCTACGGGTCGCAGCCGGTCGCGCCGCAGAGAGACGTGCCCGAGCTGGCCACGGGCGACAGCGTGCGGCACGGGACGCTCGGCGAGGGCGTCGTCACCGCGATCGACGCGGGCGGCGTCGTTACGGTGCAGTTCGCAGACGGCGTCGAGCGCCGGCTGATGCTCGAGTACGCGCCGCTCGAGCGCATCTCGTAGGCTCGGGCGGATGGCCATCGAGATCCGTATCCCGGACGAGGAGCAGCATCAGCGCTGGTTCCAGGCCTGCGAGACAAGCTTCTCTGGAGAGATCCGCGAGGAGGATGTCGAGCGCGATCGGAAGATGATTCCGGCCGAGAGGATGTTCGGCGCCTACGACGACGACGTCGTCGTCGGCACGGCGGCCGACCTACCCATGCTGCTCACGATCCCGGGCGGGGAGCTGCCGGCCGCGGGCGTGACGATGGTCGGCGTCGTGCCCAGTCACCGCCGGCGCGGAATCTTGACGCAGCTCATGCGACGCCAGCTCGACGAAACGCTCGGCCGGGGCGAGCCACTCGCGATCCTGTGGGCCTCCGAGGAGCCGATCTACGGCCGCTACGGATACGGCGTCTCGACGCTCAAGGTGTGGATTGACGCCGACCGTGACCGCATCGTCTTTCGGGACGCGCCCGAGCCGGCGGGCCGGGTGAGGCTGATCGACGACGAGGAGGCCGAGCGCGCGCTGCCGCCGATCTGGGATCGCGTCAGGAAGGGGAGGCCCGGCATGTTCGCCCGGTCGTCCGAGTGGTGGCGCGAGTACCGCCTTCCCGATCCCGAGCACCGCCGGAGGGGGGCCGGGCCGCGGTTCATCGCCTTGCTCGAGCTCGACGGGAGCCCGGAGGCGTATGCCTTCTACCGCGTGCGCGATTCCTGGGACGAGGGCTTCGCCAACTCGCGCCTCCTCGTTCTGGAGGCAATCGCGACGACCCCGGTAGCCGTGCGCGAGATCTGGCGCTTTCTCTTCGGCATCGACCTCGTCGCCCGAGTCGAAGCGTCGTTCCTGCCGGTCGATCACCCGCTGACGCTCCTTGTGACCGAATCGCGTCGGCTTCGTGCACGCATCGGCGACGGTCTTTGGCTGCGCATACTCGACGTCGAGCGCGCTCTCGCTTCGCGCTCGTACGCGGGAGCAGGCTCGCTCGTTCTCGAGCTGCGCGATGAGTTCGTGCCGGACAACGCGGGCGCCTGGACGCTGGAGGCGGGGGCGGACGGAGCGTCGGCCCGTCGCGGCGGAGATGCCGAGTTGCGCCTCGACATCCGCGATCTTGCGTCCGCGTATCTCGGCGGATTCTCCTTTGGCCGGCTTGCGGCGGCGGGGCTCGTCGAGGAGCTGGCACCAGGAGCGGTCGACCGGGCCGACGGACTGTTCCGGACCGCACAGGCGCCCTGGTGCCCGCAAGTGTTCTGATTCGCAACGGTTCTCGTTCGGCCTCGCCGGGTGCGGCGACAACAAGTGCCGAGCCCGTCTCAAGCGCTTGTCGCCGGCTGACAGACGCCGAAAGGCGGAGCTTCGAATGTGCCGCTCGAGCGCCTCTCGTAGGTCGACACCGAGTCGGGGAGCCGGATGGACGGTTCTCGCTTGAAGTCGCCGCCGGGCTGTGTAACTCTAGGGCTGAGGATCGCGCTCGGTTATTCCACTCGGGCGCGAGGGAGGAGGTACTGCGGTTGGCGTCATCCTCCGGCTGCGGCTTGGAGCCCTCGGAGGCCACTTCGGCTCCCCAAATCGACTGCCGCCATGCACTGGCGTCAGTCCTCCGAACCGAAAGGAGAACCAATGAAGAAACTCACTATCGCCGTCGCCCTGCTAGCGGCACTCACGTTCGGCGTCTATGCGGCGTTTGCAACCGAGGGTGCTCACTTCATGTCCGCGAGCGGCAGCGTCAACGACGACGGCGCGCTCGTCGTGAACTTCGACGAGGCGGGCCTCGGCAACGCCAACATCAACTACACGCTCGCCGCCGATGCCACGGCAATCTACGCGTGCATCAACAACGGCGGCCATCACCCGAAAGCCGCCAACAAGCAGGCGTTCGAGGGCAGCGTGGCAGGCGGCGGGACGTTCCAGGCCAGGAACGGACGTGTTCGCGCGAGCCTGACGGCCGGTCCGCTGCAAGCTCCTCAGTTCACATGTCCGAGCGGCCAGACGCGAATCCTCGGGTACGTCTCGTACACGAACATCGTGCTAACCGACACGACGAACAACGTCACTGCGAACATCGCCGACACGGACAGGTGCTTGACGAACATCCCGAACATCTGCCCGTAGGGGCGAGCCTGCTCCGACGACGGCCGTAGACAGGCCGTCACTCCGCTCCAAGCCAAGCTACTGCGCCGGGGGCCCAATCGGCCCCCGGCGCTTTCGTTTTGTTGCGACAGCGGCGGCAGGCCCGCTGGAATCCCTCGGCTACAATCGTTCGCTCCAGGGCGGTTAGCTCAGTTGGGAGAGCACCAGCTCGACAAGCTGGGGGTCACTGGTTCGAGCCCAGTACCGCCCACCTCATGAAGGCCCTGCAAATGCAGGGCCTTCGTTTCTCGGAGGACGACGATCGCTAGGGCGTGGCCCGATCCTGGCCCAAACGATTCAGGTCTGTGGCCGCGTGGGCGTCGAGCTTGGTGCGCGCCAGCTCTTCGGAGCCGCGGCCCAGGTGACCGTAGGTGCGGTCGATCATGTCGACCGACGTGCCCATGTAGCGGGCGAGCTCGAAGATCGAGAGCCCGGCCGCGAGCGCCCACGTCGCGAACGAGTGGCGGAGATCGTAGATCCGGCGTCGCGGTAGTCCACCGGCGTCGAGCGCCGGGAGCCACTCGCGCGCCCGCCAGTTGTGGAGGTCGAGGTAGCGGCCGTGGCCGGCGCGAATGCGGTTCCCACCGCCGGGGGCCGGGAAGACGAGCCGGGAGTTGATCCGACGCGGGATCGAGTCGAGCGCGTCGAGCCCGCGTGTCGATAGCGGCACGCGCCGACGCGACCGCTCCGTCTTGCCGTACGCCTTCAGGTGGCCGCGGGAGAAGGTGCGCTGGACGAGTACGACGCCATCGCCGCGAGAGACGTCGCGCCACTCGAGCGCGATCCACTCGGACGGGCGCAAACCCGTCTCGCTTGCCACGATGGCGACGGGCCCCCACGAGCCGAGCTCTACCGCCAGCCGGTCGACCTCGGCTCGGCTGAAGGGCTCGATCTCAGGCAGTCGAGGCTGCGGGTTCGATCCAGCGAGCTTGGCCGGATTGCGGCTCATGAGTCCCCAGCGCACTGCGGCCTCGAGGGTCTGCCGGAGCGCCTGGACGATGCCGTAACGCGAGCGCTCGGGAAGCGTCGTGCGCCAGTCGGCGATCTCGACGGGCATGCGCTCGAGCTGGCTTAGCCTGAGATCGCCGAAGGCCGTGACTGAGTGGCCGAGCCGCTCGCGGAGCGTCGTGATCGTCGAAGCTTCTCGGCCGACGGCGTGCGTCTTGAGATAGCGCTCGACAAGCTCGGCGAAGGTCATCCGAGCGGGGCGAGCAACGTCGCCCCGCATCCGCCGCCGTTCGACCTCCTCGTACCATCCGCGTGCCTCGGACCGTGACTTGAATCCGCTTCGCCGTCGGCGCTTGCCCGCCTCGTCGTACCAGCGGATGCCGTAGCCGGTTGTCGTCTTGTAGACCTGACCGCGCTGCTCGGCCGGCACTGTCAGCGCTCCTTTCGTCGGGCGGGTAGGGCGCGTAGCGTACGCGGCGAGTCTGGTCCACGGTGCTCCTCGAGCCAGGCGTCGATTTCGCAGCGGCGAAAGCGAAGGACGTTCGAGCTGAGCCGGAAGCCGGGAAGCTCGCCGGATCGCCAGCGGCGAAGAATGCTAGGAGTCGAGAGGCCGAGGAACTCGGAGACTTCGCGTGCGGTGAGAAGGCGGTCGCTCACATCAGCGGCAGTAGAGAGACATATTAGTCTACATAGCCGTGAGGACGGCAGGGTCGGTACACTCGCGGCTATGCGTGTGGACACGGTGAGGAGCGCGGCGTTGATCCGGGAGGCGCGGCTGCGGGCTGGGTTGAGCCAGCAGGAGCTGGCGGTCGTCAGCGGCAGGGACCGGACGGCGATTGCTCGCTGGGAGCAGGGGGCGGTGGCGCCGAGCCTGGACACCCTGGTCGAGCTGCTGCGCTCCTGCGGCTACGACATTCCGTTGGAGCTGGTGGAGTACGACCCGGGTCCCGACGAGCGCATCAGCGAGATTCAGATGCTCTCGCCGGAACGGCGCCTCGACCAGCTGCTCGAGCGCCGCGGGCGGGAGGGGAGCTGAGCCGTGGCCGAGCGGCATGTGTTCGATCCGCGCGGGCTGCTGGCCGCGCTCGATCGCAACTACGTGAGCTATGTGCTGATCGGCGGGCTGGCGCGGGTGATCCGCGGCACGGACGAGCTCACGAACGGGGTCGACATCTGCCCCTCGGTGCGGCCGGACAATCTGGAGCGGCTGAGAAAGGCGCTGGCCGAGCTGGAAGCGCGCCGCACGGACAGGCGGCGCCTCTCGCTGGACGAGGAGACGCTCGCGCGCGAGCCGGTGACCCGGCTGCGCACCGCTCATGGGGAGGTGAAGCTCGTCCCCGAGCCGGCCGGCACCCGGAGAGGCTACGACGACTTGCGGCGGGCGGCGACCAGGGAGCACATCGGCGAGGGCTTGCGGCCACGCGTAGCCTCGGTGCCTGATCTGGCGCGGATGGCGGCGGCGCTTGGCCGCGAGCAGGATCTGGTGCGCTCCTGGGAGCTGCGGCGGATCATGGAGGTGGAGCTGAGTCTGCAGCGGACGCTGGGGCGCGGGATCGAGCGCTAACTCAGAGGCCGAGCTCGCGCCCGCCGCCACGCTCGAGCGTCCTTTCGCGCACGAGGTCGCGCCCGCACTGCCGCGGATCGCGGCGCGGGAGTTCCAGGAAGTGTGGTCCCAACGCCCGATGCTCGCGCTCGAGCCGGTGGAGCTCGGTTTCGACGGCGGCGAGCGCGTCTCGTCGTTCGGCGATCTGTTCGCGTAGGTGGCGGCCGTGGCGGGCGCGGCCGATTGCGCCAATGTCGGCGAGCTCGCGTTTGCTCGCGTGCAGCTCGCGCGCCGCCCGCGTACGCTGCTTCTCGAGCTTGCGCCGCAGCTCGGCCAGCGCGCGCATCTGGCCCGCGAGCCGGTCTCGGTCGCTGGAACCTGAGCGGCCGCTTGGCGTCGGGGCGGCATCGAGGGCGAGGGTCTCTGCCGCTGGGCGGGTGAGGGCCTGGGCGAGCCGGTCGACGGGGCCGGCCGGCTCGGGCCGCTGCGGCGGTGCGTCCGGCTCAAGCTCGGCCGCGGTGGTGTAGAGGCGGGTGGGGCGGCGGGAGCGGGAGAGCGCGACGTACGCCCATTCCTTCAGCTGCCCCTGGCCGCTGGCGAGGACGAATGCCTGCTCGACGGTGAGGCCCTGGGTCTTGTGGCCGGTGAGCGCGTACGCGTGGCTGACCTGGCCGGCGTCCAGATAGGCGGCGGGGAGTTCGAACCGGCGCTGGTCGGCGAGCTCAAGCGTGATCGAGTGCTTGGCCAGGTCGACGGCGGCGATCGTGCCGCGGGTGCCGTTGGCGACGCCGAGGCGGCGGTCGTTGCGGGTGCAGAGAACACGATCGCCTTCGGCCAATTCGATCCCGTTGGCGAGTCGCAGGCGCTTGTCACCGAGGCGTCCTTCCCTGTCGAGGATGGTGCGGGCGACCGCGTTCAGTTCGGCGACGTCCGTGCGCCGGTAGGCGATCATCACGCTGCCCCCGAGATCGGTGCGCGCTGACTGCCACCAATCGGCGAGCAGCTGGGCCTTCGCTTCGACCCGGTTGGCGGCGACAGTCAGCCTCCCGTGTTCGGCGGCGTGGGCGAGGTAGTCGCGGCTTCCTCCTTCGCGGAGGAGGGCGAGCGCGTGGCGTTCGAGCTCGTCCCGCTGCCGGCGGTTGTCGCGCAGCTCGAGCGCGCCGTTGCGCTGGACGATCGCTGCGTAGAGGCCGCCCGGCCCGACGGCGGGAAGCTGGGCCGGGTCGCCGACAAGCACGGCCTTCCCTTGTGCGTGCTCGACCTGGAAGAGGACACGGGTGAGGGTGCGCGTGTCGGCCATCCCTGCTTCGTCGACAACGACGAGGCAGCGCCTGGGCAGGCCGCCGCGGCGTCTGGCCTCGGCGAGCAGGCCGTGGAGCGTGCCGCTGGGGATGCCGGTTTCGGCGGCGAGGTTGGCAGCGGCAACTCCCGACGGCGCAGTGCCAATCGCGACGAACCCGTCGCGCTGGAACGCGTCGGCGAGGGCAGCGAGCGCGGTCGTCTTGCCGGCGCCCGCATGACCGACGACGCACACGACCCGATCCGGGCAGGAGGCGGCGGCTCGCAGCATCCCTGCCTGCTCACGGCCGAGCCTCCCCTCACGCTCGCGCGCGACCTGCTCGATGGTCGCCGCCGAGACAACTGGAACGCGGACCTGCCGGCTCAGCGCGGCAAGGCCGAGACCTGCTCGCTCGTGGCGGAGCAGCTCGGCGGTCGAGAATGCGGCTGGCCGTCCAACGGCCGCAGGGACGATCGGCGCGACCTGCTCGATCGCGATGAAGCGCTCGACCAGGGCGAGCACTCGCTTCGCCGGGGCGCCCTGCGTATGTGCCTGCGCCCAGGCCATCACCGCATCGGTTCCGCTGAAGGTCGAGCGCTTTTCGGTCAGGCCTTCCGGCCCGGCGAGCTGCGCCGCGACGTCGGCGACGCCGTGCTCGTCGAGCTCGCGCACGAGCGCGCGGTTGAGCAGCCGCTTGAGCTCTTTCGGGCCGAGGCCGTGCTCAGCTGCGCGCGCCTCCCACTCCAGGCGCATGCGGGGCAGGTCGATTGGGCCCTTGCGGGCGCGCGTCTCGATAGCGGCGACCTTCGCGGCGTAGAAGCCGGAGCTGCCTTGGCGCTCGAGGTAGTCGAGCACCTGCGCCCGGCGCTGCGAAAACGCCTTGAGCGCCCCCTCCGGGACGCCGGCGATCTCCGCCATCCCGTTCTCCGGCTGCCGCCACTCGACGCCGAGCGAGCGGGTCAGCTCGAAGCGAAGCTGGGACTGGTAAAGGTAGCCGGCCGCGAGCCGGTAATGCTTCAGCAGGGGCTCGCCGTCGAGCGCGCGCCAGGTGCCATCGGGGCTCTTCGCCATGTTGGCGACGATCACGTGCGTGTGCAGGTGCGGGTCCTGCGCGCGCGAGGTGCGGTGCTGGTAGGCGACGGCGACAAATCCCGAGCCGCGCTCGTGGACGACGCCGTTCTTGCCCTTGCGGGTCACGCACGCTCGCTGTTCGAGGTAGGTGAGCGCCGCCTGCCACGCGACGAGATGTGCCTGGTTGACCGCGTGCCGCACCTCCTCGTCGCCGAGCGCGTGCAGCAGGCTGACGCTCTTTGGCGGCGAGAAGACGAGGTCGTAGCCGGCGACCGGGGAGAGCGTCTTCTGCTCCAGCCGGTGTTCGCCGGTGGCCGGGTCGATCCGCTCGACCGTGATCTGCTTCTTCGGCGGATGCCGGCGGAGCTCGTCAGACGTGAGCGGATGACGGCCGCTGATCAGCCGTCCAAGCTCGCCTTCGTCGACCACCCCGTCCAGCTCGAGCTCGGCCGCGCCGCGTCCGATCCAGATGCCCGGCGACTCCCCCCGGCCCGCGTAGTAGTCGTCGATCCCGTCCGCAACCGAGCGCTCGTAGTACGCCTCCTGGCCCGGCGACAGCTTCGATACCGAGAGCACCGAGGCACTCTAGCATCTAGGATGCATATGTGTCTCGCTACTCGTCTCATCCGTGGTCGCGTTGACGGAGCGTTAGTAGCCGACGAGCAGAATCCCGTCGAGCGTCAGCTTCAGACGTTCGCTCGCGTAGATGGCGTCGATCCGGTCCCGTGATTGGTCGTAGCTCTTGATCCTGTTCCGCCGGCGCGTAGTCACTGTGCGATCGGCAACGAGTGTGCGTCGACGTGAGCATGCGAGACTTCCCTAGAGTCCGGAGCGTGGAGTTCAGCTTCGTCGTCGTGCACGCTCCGGCCTCAAAGCGCGGCGTATGAGTTCGGCATTCGAGGCGTACCTCAAAGTCAGGAACGCCGGAGACTACGCCGACTTCCTGCTGCCGCACCTGGACGACGACTTTCGTCTTCTTGATGTCGGCTGCGGAGAGGGGACGATCGCATTGGGTCTGGCGGAGACGGTCGCACACGTCGACGCTGTCGATCCAGCAGAGGAGGCGTTCGCAGACGCACGGCACTACGCCGCCGAGCACGAGATCAAGAATGTCGAGTTCCGGGTCGGCAGCGTCTACGGGCTCGA
>WNGA01001047.1_pt1 | contig 65488 bp, 75 predicted proteins | sample 5400061 | NCBI WGS metagenome assembly WNGA01 (sample SAMN13153366, study PRJNA577476) | soil metagenome | isolation source: 100 cm soil or saprolite under grassland replicate 2 | place: USA:California | collected 2016-06-15
ATTTGCAAGATACACACAGTCCAGAGCGAGAGGGAGTTAGTGTGTTTTACAAGGATACTGCTGGCCATGTGTTTCATACTTATTCCGCGTATGCGCGTGGCATTGATGTATTGAACGTTGCATATCATTACCTCGACCTGGTACCCAAGGGACGGGATGAAGACGGCCATGAATTCCCTCAATTTTGGGTACGACGGCATGATGAATACCGCAAGTAATTAGTACGATTAGGTCAATGATTGATATCCAATATTTTGTTATTGAAAAGTCTGCTATACCAACTTAGATATATTCTGTCAATTTACTGATAGCTAGATGTATGGGAGTCAAAATAAGAGATCTAAATGGAAAATGGAATATGAAGACACGATTTACAAGATTTATGATTGGAACAAAAATCTCACAGCGTATTTCTTTCCGAATTACAATTTGGTAGAAGATAGCGAGAACGAAGATGAAATTATTGAAAAACTGAACCAGTCACATCAAAATGTTAGAGGAGGGAATATTCTCTTTCCTTTGATAAAATTGAATCTACTTGATAAGGAAGAACGAATAGACCTGGATTATACTATTGTCGCACTGGAACAAAATCTCCAACGAACCAAAGTATGGAGGGAATGGTTAGTACAGAATGATAGAAAATTTGCGATAACTGGAAATGCGGTATTTACTTCGAGGGAGGACAGGGAAATGCTTTCAATTGCTCTTGTAATCGACTCAAACGTAATACTTGGAGAAAAAGAAGCACTTGTTGCACTAACTCCCTTATTGGATGAACTACATGAAGCAACTCTATTGTAGAAAAAATTTATTCTACTTACAGGTAACCAAGTATTATTTTATAAATTTGAAGCTAGAATATCTGGTATAAGAGTAAACTAGGGACTTCAACTTCTGAAAAGCGGATCCGAACGATATGCCAGAATGTTTAATCGCAATATTCTACGGTTCGTCTGTATTAGCGCCCTGCATGTAGTAGGTTTCTATTACCTATTATTAGCTGTTTGCTCTCGATAACTAAAGTTATTTACGACATGTGGTTTGTCATTCAAATTTGATGTAATTTTTAGTCCTTACTGACATTAAACAAATAAAATGCACCGGTGTTAAGTTATTGCCGATTCCAAATTCTAATTTAGTTTAAGACAAGTAAATTGCTTATTATTCATCTTCTAGGAGAATGGATTAGCTAAATTAAAATATTATATTGTAACATCAGATTACAAGAGCCATAATGAGGTAAGAGTAATTGAAGGAGAATAATGACTCTGATAATGGTGCAAGTAATAATAGAGATAGTTATAAAGAGCCTCCTGTTGACAATAACGACATAGTAAAGTGTGAAACACTAGAGGATGGAACAGAAGCTTTTATGAAATGGATGAATTCAACAGATAAAAAATCACTTTCTTCGGCTAATCCCATTGTCTTGATTAAATTCATTAACGATAAACATACAATAGTATATGACACCATTATGTCCCAGGAAGTCGATGTAGAATTAACCGATGGCATACCGTTTTGTAACTTTTGTAAATCTGATGATTGCGCTCATGTAGGATTTGCAATATGCATAGAGCAATTGTATGGTCATCGACGTGGAGAAAAAGAAGAGACGGTTGATAAGATGATGGATTACTAAGATCAATTTTGATAGGTCATGTTACCTTATTATTATTTTTCATTCCTTTGGAGCTCTTTTAAAGCGAAATGAAAATCTGTTTCCTTCTTTGGCAGTAGAGAAATTGTTTGCAAATTTCCATCCCCACTTAATTATATATGGTGTTATAAACGTAGTAATTATTGTCATAGTTCCTATCATAGGTAATAAAAACGAGCTAGCACCACCAATGTCTGTTCCTCCCTTGGCCACAACCAGCGCAAGCTCCCCACCAGAAGAAGACAATCCAAAACCTGCCCTTAATGCAGTCAGAGTGTTATAGCCTTGAGATTTTGAGGACAGGAATACTGTGAAAAACTTAGCAATTAGCGATACTGCAATAAGTATCATAGCAGGAATTATAAACGAGGGTATCTGAGTAATGTCCATTAGTGCACCTACGGAGATAAAAAATAGCGCCCCAAACATATCCTTGATAGGACTAGTAAGAACTTTTGTAACCGAATGGACTTTTGATTCTGCAATCAATACACCTGCAAAAAATGCACCCGTAGCCACAGATATACCAATTTCATATGCAATAAATGATAGTCCAAAGGCTACACCAAGAATCGTTACTATTAACACTTCATGTTGATTTGTTGCCCCGACATAATTAACAAATTTTGGTATTATTTTTGAACCCAACACTAATACTCCACCAATGAAAGCAAGAACGGTTCCAATAGATACAGCTAGGTCTGCTACAGATATTACGCCAGTAGAAGATACAGACTGCAATATTGCTAACATAGAGATGATGATAATGTCTTCAATCACAGCTACACCTAGAATTATGTAAGACGCCTCTTCTTTTATCATGCCAAGTTCTTCTAGAATTCTCATGACAATAACTGTGCTCGTTACCGAAATTGCGAGTGCCAGAAAAAGACTGTTAGAAAGTGAATAATTCAGACTTTGACAAACTATGAATCCTATTGCAAAAGTTCCCAACGCTTCTGAAATAGCAATTACAAACGCTTTTTTCCCTATTTTTTTTAGCTTTTCAATGGGAAATTCCAATCCTACGACAAACAAAAGTAAGACTACCCCTATCTCGGCAAATAGATTCAGAATATCTGGGTTTAATACTAAACTAAAAGGAGGTGTATATGGACCAATTATCATTCCTGCGACAATGTAACCTATTACCATTGGTTGCTTGAGTTTGTAAGATAACAACGCCATAATCGATGCAACAATCATGACAATGGCTAAATCCTCCAAAATCGGTCCGATTTCAATAACCATAGATTAAAATAAATAAATTACTTTTTATAAATGTGAATAAAGTATATCTTTTTTCTGAATCGGGCCAACTCACATTCCTAAACAATCACGGATTATGAAAAATCTGAGCATAGAGCGTGGCGGTTGGGTTTATAATTAGATTAGTGTCAGATCTATATACTATAAGTTTGGTCTAAATAAAGGACCAATATTGGTTTAGACTATGGATTTATTAATCATTTTATCATTTTTTTAGATTGAAATTTACTAGGTCTGGAGCTGTCGAGAACCATATCGGTTGCTTACCGAGAGTTAAGTTCTTCTTTTCTTGATAACGAAGTTCGTCTGTCCGAATTCCGTGCAATGAGGAAGAGGTGACAATATACTGGAAATCGTACAAATATAGTTATAGAGGGTTGATTCAGTCACGAGCACTTAGATCGCATAACAGTCGGCTTACTATTAGACATTCAGTAGCAGTAATCACGTCAGCATTCTTCTTTACGAGAGCAGATTTACCCCGCTGTATAACATTATCTATTATCTGCTGAGTGATATTTGGATTTTTAACCAGGAAATCTTTTATCCTCTGTTCAAGCTCGTTAATTTTCTGAGTATAGATTGACATTTATCACCATTGACGACGTTGTGGTAATTAGGCGTGTTCATGGAACTAATAGTGTGAATGCAAAAACTCTAGAAATTATGATACTAATAAGATAAGTGACTTAAAAAAATCTACAGGGAACCATATAATCACATTATGTGAAGATACTTGCAATACTAAAGCTAGTGCTTCTGCTGAATCCTATGACTTGAATGTATAGTGATAATAGTAAGCTTATTTTTTGATTCACACAACTTCTGCTTTTGCGAAGCGGTCTCCAATACTGGTAATTCTTATGTTCGTTTTCTGTCCGGCTTTTGCACCTTGAACAAAGATTACAAATCCTTGGATTCTAGCAATTCCATCGCCCCTTTTGCTTATTTCTGATATCTCAACTTCGTATTCTTTTCCCATCTCTACTGGTTTTGGGCTTGAACCAAACGTTCCTCCCCGACTTCCGCCTCCACTATAACCATTTCTTCCACTGTAACTCATTATTAAGATAAGATTATCTCCCCGTAATATGAATGAACATAATTATTGTAAAAATGTCAATATAAATTAAGTGACTTTATGACGCATTTACTTAAATTAAAATATACAACATCTGAATAAAGAAGTACTCAGAAAATTCAAGTAAACCAATTATTCTCTTTTTTTGACAAACAAGCGATCAGGGTAGCACACACCTACTGTCCTATCCCCATATTAAGAGATCATGAAATCATTAGAGAGAATATTTACCATTATAATATATGACGGAACAATTATACGAACTAAAGTTTTGCCAGATTTGATTAAATTTTATATACCCAGAACAGAGGGTTCTATGGATGTTGTAAACGAAATAGCTTCCTAGTACGGGAGCATGTCACTGATAGAATTTGACGGTTATTTTAAAGGAAAATTCGAACCTGTCAAGTATACGCGATTAGAAGTTCACACATCAAATGTAAAGGAGTAAAAAATTATAGTATATCCTAATAATAATCGTACAAAATTGACACAACAATCGTTAGCATTTGAATTCAATAAGAAGCTCCTACTTGTAATCAAGGCTAGAAAGAAACCATAAATTCATGCCGATCAGCACGTATGCACTATAGATAATCCATGATTTTATCATTTTTACTTTCTAGGATACGTGTTGCAATTTGTTTTCTGTATGTCATTACTGCCTTGATGCTAGAAAACTGATTTAAGAATTCAATCTCTTCTTTTAAGAATCCAGGATTGGATTTGTATAGGTCGTTGAATACTAGTTTTTGATATATTCTCTCTAAAGTCTGGAGTCTGGTATATCCTGTCAATACCTTCTACAATACCATATCTATCATTGTTTTGGTAAGCCTTCTTTTGGATAAATTGAACATTCCTGTATGTACGTCTCTGTCAAATACTGACAGAACATTAAAGTGGTCTTTTGTACCACTATACCCAATTATAGTTGCAGGTAGCAAACGCAAGAATTTAAGGGAAGCTCTATTGACGTGCTTTTTATCCAGAACAATTATAGATCTTCCAAAGGTAAGTATTCCATTCATTATCTGATTCGGTATACGTCCATCTAAAACATCACAATTGGAGTTGAGCTCTACGGGATAGAATGAAATAGTGTCTATTCTACATTTTTCAGTTCTGGCAACCTCAGTTAGTTGACCTAATCTCATGAGGATTTCATAATAAGCTTCCGTCTGTTCTGAATTGTAGTAAGTTTTACTATCTTTGGCTCTCTGCAAGATGGCAATTACCAAGTCAGATTGACCAAAGTACCCTTCACTTTTGATCCTGATTTCACTGTCGGGTTTTGTAAATGGTATATTTATGTTTTTACTATCTATAATATGTCCTGATTCTATAGAACTAACAAATAGGTCTTTTAATTCCAATTCATTCATACATTGTTACATTTTGTCAAGGGTCAATAAATATGGGATTAGACAATATTATTTTGTAGCTGAATGATCACTTCTTGAGTTATATTGACTAACTATGCCGAAAACTATTGGAGAATTATTTTTTTATAAGCTAGTCGGGATTAATAGCCTTTCTGTAGCAGGGTTCTACTAACTTGGTAATTAGACTTTCATGTTCCGTTTTAACAAACAGAAAAAAAGTTCTGATTATATTCTGAAACGTTGCGCTCTAAAATCTTTGAATATCAAAGTTAGGAATAGCAAACTCGTTACAATTATTTTCTATTTTCTAATATGAATTCAATTTTTTCTTCTAAACTCAGGATCTTTTTCTCTAAGGCTACAATTTGCTCTAGAAGTTTATCCTGCATATACGAAGTTTTTTTCTGTAGATTGTAGACCCACCATGTAATTATTGCACCAATTATTATGCCCGCCGCTAAACCAACCCAAGTACTTGCTGCATTAGATATATCAGCATCCTTAGTACAGTCGCCACCGAATATTGACTGTAGCTCATACATGCACCCCCAAAAGGAAAGGATTTCAAACAATGTACCATTATAACGATAAGAGTTAGTGTTATAATTTGTGCCTTGTTTTTAATAAAATTGATACAAACATTCATATCTGATTTACTAGGTCTGGAACCGGCCTAGGCCTGTTTATATCAAAAAACATAGAAGTCTACGGAGGCAAATTTCGTCCTTCAATACTCCAAACGGTAAAGGGGCAACATTTAGTTTTAGCTTGCCATTAGTAGAGGTAGACGGAGCACAAAATGTTGAGGGAAATCTATGAGTATGGCAATGGGATTGCTCTATGCATAAACACTCCAGCAATGACAGAATAAATTAAGTCAACTAATATCCGAATTACAATTCACAAAATCATTTGAGTAGTCCTCGTACCTCTGTAGTAGTGGGTAGCAAATTTCATTACCACTTGCAGTTACAGGAGTCACAGCATAATTCGTTGTAAAACCTAATTGCCGGGGCTAGAAGAAACTCTTGCAGTGTACAGTAATGGTTCGGCAATGTTATCGCGATCTCCTTTAAAGTACCCATGACCATTACCATCACATTTTGTATCTATTGAGGAACCCAGGCTCCTAAGTGCATTCCTGACATCTGAAGGAGATGCCGCAGGATGCTCAGATTTATATAAAGCAGCGGCGCCTGTAACGTGTGCAGTTGAGGCACTCGTACCACTGAACGACGTATAAGAACCCCCTCTTGTTGTGGTTTTGATAAATACGCCTGGCGCAGCCATATCAATTACTGAACCATAGTTACTAAAACTTGCGAAGTTATCATCTTTACCAGCTGTTGTAGATATAGAGGATTTCCCACCGCACTTTCCGTCAATGTCAACAATTGCTGATACGGTTATTACTTCTGGGAAGCTTGCAGGAAATACAGATGACGCGTCCTTTCCCTCATTCCCAGCAGCCGCTGTATAAGTTACTCCAGCTTTCACAGACTTGATGATTGCATTATGAAGAGCATCATTTTTGCCGACGGCCCCAAAGCTCAAATTCACAACGTCTATCTCGTTTGCATGTTCAGTAACATAATCGATACCCTTTATTATGTCGGAACTAAAACCAACACCATTAGCGTCAAGAACCTTGATAGCCCATAATCTAGCGCCTGGGGCAAGACCCACTACACCCTGAGAATTATCTCTTGCCGCTGCAACCCCAGCCACAGCTGTGCCGTGACCATTATTATCATTACCGCTGCTTGTTCCTGAAACAAATGACACTTGTCTGTATACGTTCAAGTCTGGATGATTCAGATCAATTCCAGTATCCAAGATGCCTATGTCAACATTTACAACGCCCTTCCCATCTCCAGATTTAGTTGAGCTCAGATCACCATCTACTCTATTAATCCCAGTTGGTAAACTCTGAGCGAATGCTTTTACCTTAACATCAGGCTGCACATAATCTACTTCTGGGATTTTCAGAATTTCCTCAAGCACCTTCTCATTAGGGACTCTAATAGCAAACCCGTGTAATGAATGATCATAAATATGTCGTAATTCTGCTCCTTCGCTTTTGGCTTCACCTGCTAGCGACCTTACAGATGATAAAAAATTGTTATCCTTTAGTACCACGATGAAATCATTTGGTGTTTTTTCTCCCGTTGCCTCTCTAAATTTTTTTGCCATCTTGAATACATTCGTCCGAAATTCATCATTTGTGGCTTGTAGTTTTTTACTGATTGGCTTCGCCTCCACCTCAAACAAAGAATTTTGTGACATTGTACCTAATATCGAGTTAGAAAATAAGAGTACTATCAAGGTACTTGATATGATCGTAATCAGCAAGCTTTTCTTCATAAACATGTGTTTTTAAAAATGAGAATTTAAAGAACTAGTTTAGAACTTTGGATCAAAATGATCCATTATTTTTACCTTCTACATCTAATGCCTCAAGTAGAGTCGATGCTGAGAAGGAGGCACATGATTTAGTAGATAAAATTATACACTGTTGGCAAAACAATCCAGCAAATGCTATGATTTCTTGCTCAATTCATATTCATAGTTAACTAGTAAAAGTTTAGGAAATTCTTTTTATTATTTGTCCTTCGTTGATATTATTAAGAAATCCTTATATTATACATGATGAATTAAATTCGATACTAACAGGTAGGATTGAAGTGCTAGGTCTTGAGCAGTCGCAATTTACGACGCTATCGATCTAAAAAAGGGTTCCTATATATGTATGAACCTAGGGATGTTTGCGAATCAATTCTGAACTTTAGAAACAGTCATAGTAAGGTAAAGCTCATGTGTTAAGAAAAGGTTTATACTTTGAAACGAGATCTGAGAGAGGAAAACTCTTTCCACCAACTATCTTTAATTTGACAGACAAATTATTTTTCTTTATATCTATGATATTATAGGTGTTTTGAAAGAATCCTCTAAATCTAGAGGAACTGGCGGTACCTGCATATGCAATCTGCAAGGATCCAAGATTCCACACCCATGGGCGATGTTTATGACCGCATAGAACTAGATCAACGTGAGAATCCAAGCATACCCTCAGAGTGTCTCCCGCATCTAAAATTATAATCTTATCAGTACCGGTATCGGGGATCCCAATCAGATGGTGATGCATAGCGACAATAATTTTCTTTTGTTGTCCTTCAAACTTCTCAATAGCCTTCTCCATCCACAAAAGTTGTCTATATCCAACCTCCCCTTCATCCCTATCAGGTCTCGCAGTATGAAGGGTCATTAGAACTACGTCCCCCATATCGTAGATTTGGCTCGTTGGAAAGAATTTCTTGAACAATAAATATCCCGTGTGCCTGTAATCGTGATTGCCAGGTAGGACAATTAGTTCCCTACAATTGAGACGTTGTAATTCTATTCTTGCTAGTTCGAATTGTGGGAGTATTCCTTCATCTGTTATATCGCCCGTTACTATGATGGCATCGGGTTTCATACTATTTACTTCTTCAACTATTTTATCAAATACCAATGCGTCATATAGGCTGCCTATGTGGATATCAGAAATTTGAACTAAAACTGTCAAGTGCACAAAATTTGGTTCAGACGATATATTAAGGATATACTCACCAAGCACAGTCGAATGGAGAAAAAGTGATAGATCTTATTGCAAAAAATTCTTGAACTTGAAAAGTGGTCTTTACCAATTTCCATTCGACGATATATAATAATAGTAAATGGAAGCCCGTCAAGAGAGTTACCTATGATTATCGATATTCCTTAATTAAATGAGATAATTCTAAGAATTTTATTTGATTTAAATAAGAGGAAACGTTATTTTATGAGCCCGTCGGGATTAATTGCCTTCCTGTAGCAGTATTCTATTAAGTATTTAGCTCCTTGTAATTACATTTGCTCTACTAGGATATCTTTATAGAGCGGTAAGGATTTATTATAAAATCCAAGTGGACCTTAATTACTTGGAATAAAATTCTCTTCTCATCAATATTCTAATCAGTTTTCTTAAGATTATGTTGATCAATCGTTGTGTGGGATCCATAATTATCCTTAGCATTATTAAACTGATGTTAAATTTGAAGATGACGGAACTTTGTTTCAATTAATGTGACACTGAAATCCCAATTTACAAGACACTATCTACAGATTCCTGACGAAACGAGTTTTTTATCTGTTTCATTTTATTTGGATTTGAAACACGAACGGTTAATCATTCTGGTTACCTTGGTAATGATGCTTGACAGATCCTTTGTGTCATCAGAGTAACTAATTTATTATTTGTTGATCAGAATTAAATGGGACTAATTTACCTTGAAAAATGACGGATTTGTAAAAGTTGGAAACATAAGCGATATCCCAGTTTCTAAAATGAAGGAAGTTCAAGTTAATGGTCAAAACATTTGTTTAGCTAATATTGAGGGAAAATACTTTGCTATCAATAACGTTTGTAGTCATGAAGGAGGACCCCTTGCTGATGGTAGACTTGAAGATTATGAAGTAGAGTGTCCATGGCATCAGTCTAAATTTGATATGAGAACTGGACAGGTTAAGGTCCCTCCTGCAGTTGAACCCCAAGTAACCTACCAAGTTAAGGTAGAAGGTGAGGATGTGCTGATTAACGCTGGCTCGGTGACAACAGAAGTTAAAACAGAAGTTAAACAAGTGGAATCCTCAGATTACAAATTGATACTCAAAGAAAGACAAGTATTAGAGGGTACGGATATATTGTCTTTGAAATTTAACAAGCATGCGGAAGACAATAATAGGATTTTCGACTATGTAGCTGGACAGTTTTCGTTTTTTGATATTGGAAAGGTCTATGATGACCCAAAAGGCCCGATTCGACACTTTACCCTTTGCTTCGTCTCCTACAGAAGAGTTTATTCTCATCAGCACGAGGATCAGAGATAGTCCCTATAAAAAGATACTGGATTCGCTACAAATTGGGAACAACTGTCAAAGTGCGTGGACCACAAGGAAAATTTACTCTTCACGAAGACCATTCAAAACCTGCCATATTTCTTTGTGGAGGAATAGGCGTTACTCCTTTTAGGAGCATGATAAAATATGCCACAGACAAGAATTTACATATAAGAATCATAATGTTAGATTCAAACAGAAGTCGGCAAAATATATTGTTCAAAAATGATTTTGACAAATGTGCAGATACAAATAAGAATCTTAAAATCGTTTATACAATTACCAACGAACAAAATAAAAAAGGAAGACGATGAGTGGAAGGGCGAAAAGGGATGGATAGACATAGCCATACTGAAAAGGTATCTAAATTCTGATGATATAGAGAAAGGTATATTCTATATATGCGGTCCGCCAGCTATGGTAAAAGCTATGCAGGATATACTCGAGGTGGACCTTCAGATTCCAGCTGAGCGATTAAAAATAGAAGAATTTACAGGATATTAACAAACTGGCTAAGTACCTCGCATCATTGCAAGTAAGTGGGTTCCTTATCATGTATAATCATATATAATGCCCTAACAATATTATGAAAAGATTTGTAATATCTTAGTCAGGTTAGGGTTAGATATTTTAAGCACAATAAATTATAAAAAAGATTGAGTATTTTTCACCTAAACTGTATTAAATTATTATTGATTATCTTCAGTATGAAAAGTGAGATGTATTGCCAGACTTGTGAAAACAATACGAGGATTTTGTATGAGTTCAAAAAAAGGATGTTTTGTAAGGAATGTCTTGAACTAATCATTTCCACTCGAGTTGCTTCTGGCATTTAATTGCAATTTAGTTAAGATAGTTGCACTACAATAGCAAATGAATATGCAAATTAGTTGTTCTCACGTAATAGCCATAATATTAGGAATAGTGTTCGTTACCTTTTTCACATATAGCAATGCATATGCTGCACGATTTGAGTCTGTTCCATTCAATAATATACCATCAGCTATAATTAAATCCGAAGACAAAGATTATAAATTTACTGCAGATTATTCGGTAGATTTTGGTGGAGAGACACGAATTGAACATGACGAGGACGCTGTGCTGGCCAGTAATATGAAATTGGATAAAGACGATGATAGCTTGTCTCTTGAAGTTGAATGCGATAGTAACGATATATGCGATGATAGCTTATCTCCTCAAGATGTACGCGTTTACTTAGTTGACAGAGGTATCCAAGACGGGCACATTGCAAGGAATTCTATCCCCTTATTAGAATTGGAGAAGAATGATTGTGGTTATCAGTCCATAGAAGATTGTGCAAATTTTGATTTTGACATACCAGAAGATATACTGACCAAAAAATACAAGATAGTTGTTGAATATGGTTTTTGATGAAGCAGAATGGATATTTATCAATCCAGTTAGGATATTAAACTAAAAAATACAAAATTATGGAAGAATTTCCAAGCTCACATCTCTAATTGTAATGCAGCCAGAACCATTATTTCTTATCCAAAAATATGACTTTGCCTCATACAGGTTTCTATCTACCATCCACGGTTCGGGTGAATTATCGAAAATGTCCATTACTTTATGAAGACCATTTCCATCCATATAGTCAATCTCTCCTATTTGATGCACATTTCCGGCCTCATCTTTAACTGAGTGCCGTAACTTTACTGCTCTCTCATTTTGTATTTTCATTGGAACTGAACCTGACCTGTGCTGGTCATGACAGTTATGTGTGGATTCTCTCTTTGAATTCCATCCGTTTTCGTTTACGGCAAATCCATATCCACCAAATCTATTACCATCAAGTGGACTACCTCCTTTACATGTCATACCAGGTTCGTTATGCCTTGATCTCATTTTCAACGAACAGTTGTCATTCGTACCTGCGAAATGTGGTATCAATGTAACAGTAAGTATGGCGTTATAATTATTATAGTGACAATAAATCCTTCTCCTATCTCCAGTAATCGTACAATTACCGTTACCGTCTATCAAACATGGAATGTTACCATTAGCACGTACTTCGACCTTATCATCATCGGGATCAAACCCTCTGAAAATTCTGTTATGACCGTTACTCCACGTTACAGATATGTTGAACACTACCATTAAAGTAATATCTTGTATCGCATATATTGGTTTGATACTGTTTTCGTTTCCTGGACGTTCGAGAGCATATTCCCATCCGTCGGGATACGGCTGAATATTTAATCGGAACAATAGTTTCAAATTAAACAAGTTTCGTGATTAGAACAGGAATTCCGCCTAGAAACTTTTGTAAGTTCACTTTCTCATCCATTGCAATACATTAATTATTCATTCCACTAATTCCTGTCCCTTTGCTCTAAGCGGTATTCAACTGGAGAAGGTATCTCATTGTATGCTTGACTTTCCAATATTCATCCTTTCTTTAATTCCTTATATCTGCAGGCTAGTGCTAGGCTATATCAACTCCAATAAATTGGGGAAATGCAATAGGTAGATAAACGATAAAGAGTAATACTTTTACATGGGTCTAAGCTTGAAAGAACAAATTAGTAGTTTCATAAGATCGTTACCAAATGTAGAGCAAAAACATGATCCTATGAGTGAAGAGGCTTATTTCTACGGTCTGAGAAATTTTGCCCATTTTCATGGACGACGACATATTGATATCAGGCTTTCAAAACCTCAACATCAAGACGCGTTACAGACACATATGGCTTTTCAACATCAATATGCTCCACAAGCGGGATGGGTTTCATGCGTATTAGAAACTGAAGAGCACGCAGAGAATACAAAGCGATTGATTAAAGAGGCATATGATACTTGCGTATCTCTAAAAACTTCACATAAATCAAGAAACTAGTTTTCATCAATGTGAAATCGTAATGAATTGCTTTAATTGTTACTCCGAATTTCATCCAACCCGCTCGAAGCCATTATGTCCAAATTGCGGCTTCTGTTACTGGTGTAGAGATTTTTCATGTTTTCATCATGATTAATACGTGGTTGAAGACAGATAATAAGGTCAGACAATTGAAATAACATGCATGGAGCTAGCAATAGAAAATGAGAATACAGGCAAGGAAGAATCGGCAACCAGATTTTGGAACATATCACCACTCGACACCGCGCAGTTCAGAAAAGACAAGGGAAAATGTCAAGATCGTATTCACCAAAGTCTTTGGCGATCTGCCATTCAGTCGGGAGGACAAACTGAAAATTCTCGACGTAGGTTGTGGATTGGGATTTCTCTCATGCGTCTGCGCTGAATACTACCAGAACGCGAAGGTTACAGGGTTTGATACGTTCGAACATGGGAGCCTCAAGGACTCGAGTCTGGCAAAGGCAAAGAATAATGCAAAGATCCTAGGATTTCAGGAGAGAGTAAGGTTTCAGAAAGGGGATCTCTTTTCATCCGATTACAGCAAAGGGAAGTTCGACCTTTTCGTGTCCAGTCTAGTCTTTCACAACCTCGGAAGGAAGCGTTTCGACGCGTATGAGAGACTGGCGTATTGGATTATGTCGAAGTCGTACATCGTACTCGGTGATCTATTCTTTGACTACAAGCTAGACTTGAGGCGACTCGCAAGCCTGTTCGGCACCGTAGAGAAAAAGCCTAGCTTCAATATAGGCAGGCAATATAAGTTGCTCATACTATCTGAGCCGAAGAAATAGTCGATCTTGTGTTAAAGTCCTCTGGTAGAAATCGGGTGTCGAGCCTAGTAGCAGGTCCAATATTTTGATTAACAAATTTAATGTCAAGTCTGTTGAAGCAGAACAGTTTTTAAAAGAGTGCGAAGAAGATGCTACTAAGTTCAAGCATCAACCTGGATTCGTTTCTGCACAACTAATCAGGGAATAGGAAAAAGCACTGTATATATCTATTATGCGGTATGAGAATCCATGAATCATATTAAGAATGCAGTTGAAAAGGTCATGGGAGCTGATCCGCAATTCCAACTGCATAAATATCCTGAAAGCTTAGTGATTTCTCCAGATTTATTCAAAAAACTCGCTGCTCCTGGTATATGTGGTGAGTAACACTTGCTTCTGGCTCATAGATATAATTTGAAGAACTAATACTTGAGCGTCGGGAACCGTATTGTTAACAATTCAGATCCAACGGGAAGGATATGACTGAATATTCAATGGGAACTTTATTAGAATTTCTGATTTCAAGAATTTGAATAATTGTAAAGAGATAGCGTAGGGATGGCTTCCAAATGATTAGCCTGATTTCTGACGTTAATTCTTTCAGACCAACGGTTCTCTCAATTCCTTTTCGTTTACCTGATCTCTCAAACAAAAATACTATTGTCTTCAGGATTAAATGATCCTATAGTCTCCAGAACTGAAACCAAAAATCTTTTTAGATCATTGCAAAAAATTAATGCACACATACTCATGGTTAGTAACTTCACATAGGCTTAAGTTATGCTATTACGGAGATTTATAAGGTTCTTATTGTACATGATTGGCGGGGAGAAGGGTTCAGGAGGGTGAATGAGTAAGAAATGAAAAAGATGTCCAAATTAAGAAAAGTAATTTTGATTATAGTGATAATGGCCGCCGCATATTTCGTAGTAACATTCGTTGCCAGTCTTATACAATATTCCTCAAATCTTGCAAAAAGTGTGGGTTGAAACAAAAATGGTTAGAACTTGCAGATAAAATGGAACTTTATGTTCATGGAAGAATAATCGTTTTGTGTCCCATGCATATTAGTACTTGTAAAGTTCTTAGGTGAATAACCTTCACTATTTATTTTTACAATTTTTGATAACTTTTAAAAAATTCTCTGATTTCTCTTCTATAGTCTGACCTTCAATTTCGTAAAAGTCAAAGAATAACTCTAGTGTTTTTACTTACTTTTCTTTTGTTGGTTGTGATTTTATCCCATACTCAAACCTGGCGAAGGAATCACTATCTGAATATTGTAGCACCATTATATTATTGTGGGGGAACCATATAATAGATGTTATAGTACGGGTCCGTCGCGATTAGTTCCCTGCATATAGTAAGGTTCTATTAACTTGGTATTTAGCTTTTTCTTTTCTTAATAAATTTTCTAGGTTTGAATTCTTAGGTTTTGCCCCTAATATCTCTTACTACCTTAAATGTTGACAAGCATCCCTTCTATAGATTGGCCGAGCTCGTTTATAGGTACTCTTATTTGTAGAGTACAATGTTCAAAATCTTTCAAATAGTTATAGTTTGAAGCATGGGTATGGGAGCACATGAAAGTTACGTTTCCGTTAATAAAAAGATGAGGATCGAATTTACAGTAGTCATTATGCTTTGTACTGTCTTAGTATCCCCTTGCCTCACCGATAGCATTGCAGCTGAGCCAAATATTGGTTATAACAGTCCTGAGAGTGATAATCAGCAATTCCTTAGTCAGGAAAGTCATCCTTATCTTGGAATTAACATGCGCGGCTACTATACAAGTATGGCTCAGTCAAGAGACTCGAAATTTCAATTCCCAAATAATTATTACGAAAGCAGCTTTCAGATCCTTTCCAAGACACCTGCTTTAGATCATGTGAGGTACAGGTTCTATTGGGAATCGTACATAAAGAATCCAACTGCATTCATGAAAGAAATAGAGCAGGTCGCAAATACTGCTGATAAATATGGAATAAAAGTTATTTATGATAATCACCAATTTCATACTTCTTCATGGCTAAATGTTGACAGGGGAACAGGTTTTCCTCACTATTTATTTAATGACTCGTTACTGTACAAACAAGACAGCGGAGGTTCTCCAAAATCAGTTGCTGCCAAAGCTTGGTGGACCAATTGGTGGAACGATGCTGTAAGGGTCAACGGGACAGACGGATGGGTACTTCAGCTAGATTTCCTAAAAAAGATAGTTAGTACGGTTGAAAAACATCCTAGTACGTTGGGATACGAAATTCTCAGTGAACCACAGGTTCACGATGCCGATCAGTGGTCAAAAATAGGTAAATACAATACTTTCATAATTAACGAGCTACGAAACCTGACAAATAAAACAATCATTTATAGCATGAACATCCCGATCGATCTTAAAAGTCCAATAGATGTCAATGCAAGCAATTTGGCAAAAATGTCTCCTACGAATAAAGAAAATGTAGTATTCAAATTTTCCATGTATGGTGTTCCATCGGGAGGATATCAAGGTGACAAACTTCAGCTATTTGAGAACGCAAGTCGTATAGCTGGTGTTCCCTTGTACATTGGTGAATGGAATAATGTAAAAAGAGTGGAAGTGTATAACCAGAGGGGAGAAAAGGTCTGGTATATAGATCCTTCCCTAAGTGACATAAGTCAAGCCGTTGCCAACAGGATAGTTAATAATTTTAGGAACATTGGAGTATGGGGTTTAGCGTTTTGGGAGTGGAGTTTCATTCCAAGCAATACTCCTAACTTTAATTTGGTAAATAATAGTTACAACAATGAAACTGGCCAAGGTTTGCTTCACCCAACCAAATATTATACAATTATGAAAAATGCTTACGAACAACTTTACGATTAACCTAGGCACTTTGTAGAACACAGTAATCGATTGTTCTTGTTGTAGGGATAGGGATAATTTTCTTAATCTTATAAATGCATAGTATCTACCAGACTGGGGTGGAGGGTATTGGTTACATATCATACCCTTCACTGAATTTCTATTTTTACTGTTCCCATTAGACAGATACTTTGCTGGGGAAACACAAATGAGAATAGTATTTCTAGTAAAATGCCCCAGGAGTATTTACATCTGAGGGGCAATCATCTAAGATACTTCTTCAAAAGAAAGGAATCATCAAAAAAGAGATGAAGAGAATTCAAAGTTGTTGAACTAATAGAAAGTTTATTTCATCAAAGTGCTAACATAGGAAGGTGCCAAAATTTACCGGTGCGGACGCGATTTGTGGGTCATTTTTAGCTTTCAAATCCAATTCTTATTTTTGACATATTTTTTAACCAAGGTTTGGTATCGACATTTTCATAACTCTTCTTCTTAATAGTAATGCTAGGCCTATTGAAACAATTGAAAATACTGCAGCAGTAAGGAAAATCATATTGAATGATATCAATGACGGAAATGATTGTATATATCCACTGACATTTAATAGGGATTGGTGTGTTTGCATATACATCCCTGCAAGAGCAGGACCTATTGAACTTCCTACAATTCTCATAAGCATAGTTGTACCAAGTGATATTCCTGTGAACTCCTTTGGTGTGGTAAGCATAATAACATTCATGGCTCCAACGCTAGTCAAGGATAGTCCAATAGAGAGAATTGCAAGGTTTGCTGATATCAAAAATTCACTTGAATGGAATATCAATAAACCAATGAAACTGATAGCAGTAATTACCGAACCAGCTATCATTGGTTTTAGTGATCCTAACTTCGATATTATGAAGCCTGAAGAAGCTCCAAAAAATAAAAGTACTACAGCAAATGGTAGCTGCACATCCCCAGTTCTAATAGCATCTTCTCCAAAACCCAGAGGCTGAGGATTTCTTACTAAAATCGGTATAGTTTGAAAAACCATGAACATAGACAAGCCAACAATCATGATTATCAAATTTGCAGGCAAAATCGCCTTATTTAGCATCAACCTAAGGTCAACTAATGGATATTTTGCAAGTCTTTCTATCATTATGAATAGTATGAATGAAATTATTCCTGTTACGAGAAAAGATACAACTTCCAGAGAGAAATAAGAAGCATTGCCGTTACTACCATTTCCTAAATTACCTGTCTCCATATAGGTCAAGACTAATAGAAACGAAGTAACTGTAATAGCTAAAGTTATTGCACCCTTAATGTCAATTTGGCTTCCAGATGATTTACTGCCAAAATTTGTACGTGTTTTGATGCCAATCCCTATATTTTGAACAGACCGTACTTCTTGTGTATGTCTACTTTCTTCATCTTCATTTATGAAATGTCGTATTACTGCGAAAAGAGTAATTGTAATGGGTATTATTGTAAAAAATGTAGCTTGCCATCCGTAGTCTTGAATTATAGTGCCTCCAACTAACAAACCTATTACTGCCCCGGATGCAAACATAGAAGTGATTACACCTTGACCTATGGATACTTTCTCTCTGGGGAATTGGTCTCTCACAATTCCAAAAGCAATTGGGAACATTGACAACCCTATTCCTTGTATTGCCCTTGCGATTATCATGAAAACTATATTTGTTGCAAGTCCTGCAGTAGAAACACCTACCACATAAATTACCATTATAATAAGCAATATTTTCTTTTTTCCATAATGATCTGATAATTTACCCGCGATAGGAGTCATAACCGCACCTGTAATTAAGTATCCTGTAAGAATCCAGGACGACATACTGTAAGATATGTCAAAGTGTTTGATAAGCTCTGGAATAGCTGGTATTAGCATTGTTTCTGCATACATTACCATAGTAGCCATACAACTTAAAATTGCAAGAGTTTTCCAGGCACTGGCGGGAATCTTTACAGATGAGGAAGGCTGTTGATTATATATAGAAGAATGAATGTTACTTTTCTTATCAACATTATTTTTTTGTGATGATACCCGTTCCATTTTCTCGTTACGTTACTCCTTCTTTAAACTCGACTTTCTTCTTCTTGACGTTCTTGTTGGAGAGAGTAATAGCTGTGTCAGCAGGAATATTAGTACCAGTAGTCTCACAACCAATATTAAAGTCCGTATTCAAGTTCTCACATATCTTTTCCAAACAATCACGCATTATTGTAATGTGTTCTTCAGGAATGTCTTTCACTGATATTTTTCTTATTTTTAATGAACATTCAATCATTTGATCCCACAAGTCATTCATTTTCTCTGTACGATATATCCTATTGTTTCGCCTATCAGCTTGATCTACTTGTCTTTCCACAAGGCCTTCTTTTTCCAATTTATCGATAATTGGGATAATAGTTGCGGCTTCCAGTCCGAGTTTATTAGCAATCTCCTTTTGCGTGATACCATCTTGCATAGACAACATTACAGCGACTTTCCATTGACCAAAGGTTACTCCTGCACTCTTACGTAATTCAGAATCAAGAGCCTTGACGAACACCCTGGCTGTTCGATTAACTATGAAACCAATACTATTTTGAAAGTCGTAGGATTTCATTCAAAAACCTGCTAATAATTAGTATACTAATGATATGTATATAAATGTTCAGCCTACTAGCTATATTACTCTGAATCAATTTTGGATTTATCGCATATTTGGCAATTTCAGGTGAGGTCGACATATTCACTTGTAAAGGCTGAGATAAGCTTTAATAGACTATTTTGGGAAATGCCTATCTATTGGCTAATATTGAATTGGTAGGTCTGAAGCCGTCGGGATTCGAACCCTGCATGTAGTAGGGTTCTACTGAATTGTATTCATCTCATGCTTAAGACTTTGGGATAACTGGTCGCCACGATTTATCTTGATTACTACGTTTAAGGCTGAAAGAAAAACGGAGCAACTACAATTTACTTATAGTGGCTCGCAATATATGATAATGTATGATACTTTCGGATGAGCACATAATTCGATGTAGCGAATGTGGAAGAAACTTAATAGTTAAAGATACTGTAAATAACGGCATCGCATTCCTCAGCCACCTAAAGTTAGATCATGGAATCACTTACTTTCCTCAACGTATGACTATGACTAAGACCAAAGGTAAAATTAATACTCGACAAGAATTACAATAATCCCATACTTATCTTCAATATATGAAGGTCTGTTAAGATTCGTACATTTACCTTCAACTCTAATGAGGTTGACTAAATGTTCTCAAAGGTAACACTTTGAATATAACAGATTCTGATTTAATCGAAAGAATTGCTAGATTCTAATACAGTTAATAACTTTATCAGTTATACAATATCACAATATTAATTAAAGTCAAGTAATTACGATACACAATTCTGCGACTGGAGATAATTTTCAGTGACTAGAATACGCTACATTATATAAGGCATCATAGTATAGTACCCTGAATTACTTGAAACAGAATAGTTTCCCAATGAGAGAATGGCATGTTAAACATATGGAACAAACACTCGTTAGATTCGTAAAAGGATTATCTGAAAATGCAACGCGGTGGGAAATAAGACTGAATAACAAGTATGGCAAAATAGGCAGAGTACGTAAAAGGATCGAATATGACATGAAGCACGGTGTTACGAACAAAGAAGTCTTTACATTTTTGCAATTAGTAAGAACCGAGACGTCTTACCATGAAGTCCGGTCTTGTGAAGGTTCTATGAAAAGATTGGATGAAATACAATCATGTTATAGCGAACCACCACAGTTATCCAACTTAATTTTCGAACGTCACGTGTATTGAGCTGTTACAACAGATTGTATATCGGCGGTGATAATCTTACTTCTATAGTACTCAATATGTTATCTATGCAACTATTTGTAATAAACGAGGGGATCGTTATCTTTGTTTCTGCGGGCAGTAAACAATTTAAGGATTCTAAAATTGCAATTCGCTGTCCTATCTCACTCTCGTCCCGACACTTATCAACTAAGTTAATTAAGTATTTAGTATTTTGTATCATTGTAAACACTATATTATTGAGGTCACGGACTTAATAATGTTTAGATACATTCCATCCTTATACAAATTATTTCCATAATTGAGATCTTGTAAAATAATTGTTAGACTCTGATGTTACTACAGCGTGGTCAATCGGCTGCATCATCTTTAGAAATTCTTTTTTACTTATGTTTCAGTAATCTGAACCTACGCGAATAATGAACATTATGAGATACTTAAGGTGTCCAGGTATTTGTAGTATGCAATGAAGATGGAAACGGAGATTATAATGGGATTTCACCAAATAACCAAGATAATTCTAAAGTCCTTTTAAAAATAGTTAAAGAGGTTGAACCAGATGTTGTACATGTACAGTATGAGCATGGACTGTATGGAATACATTTAGATCCAATTAATCCTAAAAGAACACAGACAAATATAGAATTCTTTTACGATAAGTGCACAGTTCCAATAGTTACTACTTTCCATTCGGCTTACACTTTTACTCAGTGGATGAGACTGGTAGTTCCTTTAAATAATAGAATATTAGGGCGCTTGGGAACTTTCCTAGGAATGGCATACGACTATTGGACCCATTTACTAAATTATGGTTCATTTAATTCACTAAATAAGCGAAAAATAGGCTTCAATAAAGTAGGAGTCGTCTTTTCTAAATATCTAGCCAATATTATCCCAGGAAGTAATCTGATATATCATGGTGCAGAACCCAGCTTTTCACCTCCTCTAGACAGAAAGGAAATAAGAAAGTTGTTTTTACTCCCTGAACATAGCAAGATCGCCTTAGCCGTAGGCTTTATGACCGCAACTAAGGGATGGGATTTAATTGGAAAGATGAAGGTACCCAAGGACTGGAAAGTTGTAATAAACACCTCACGAAACCATTACGGAAGGGAAAAACTAAATGATAAATTTGAAAATGAAGGTGTGATCAACCTGAAGAGGGGATTTCTTAGTGACACAGAGTATTCATTGCTCTTCTATTGTGCAGATGCTCTCATCCTCCCTTACAAAGTAACTTCTGGTTCAGGTGTTATGTACGATGGATTAGCTCATGGACTTCCCTTCATTTCAAGCAAGTTAGAATTTTTCAAAGAGTTCTCTGATATGAAGTTGGGTATTATGGTAGACCGTAATCCAGTTGAATTCTCAAAAGCCCTTCTAAAACTCGAAGTGGATTATAAGCGATACAAAGATGCGGTGGTAAACCTCAGAAAGGATCTCCTCTGGAAAGAAGTTGCCAAAAAGCATATCTTGATCTATAACTCGATTATTGACCGTCCTAGTACTCCTCTCCTAAGAAAAATCATTAGTTAGTTTTAGTCGATCCTTTGAAGAACATTTATAGCAGACTAGAACTTGCTAAATATGATTTCAGAACCTAATGCTTCAATTAGAGAGGGAGAATGTTAATCCAATTTTAGTTCCTGATGAATCTAATTGGTAGGATCAAAGGCGGAGGACCTTTAATATACTCTAGAGTATTATTCTTGGTCTTGGAGTAAGAACCTTCTCCCCTAATAGTATCATGGACATTTTCAGTTCCATCTAATGATACCTAACAAAAGTAAAGCTTTTAAGACTTTTTCAATGGGAAGTTGCCATTTGTCACGACACATTTCAGTTTCACACACCATTTATGAAAGGAGGCCCTTTATGGCTAGGATTTGGAAATTTACGTGACGAGGTGGTTGATAAACTGATAGACCTTAGGAAAAAATATTCTGATTTTGTGATTAATAGTGAAAAAAACTATCTCTGATGAAAGGAAATCGGGACGGCAAAGGCACAACTCCAATTCAATGTCCATCTTGGTAGTGCTGATAACAAGGATTTGCAGCCAATTTGTGAAGACTACGGTCTTGGTTGCTATTCTGTCTTGGTGGCAAATGGCATTTCAGGTCCATAGCAATACTCATCACAGGAATCGCTTTATTGCGGATGCTAAATACCAATATATCGATCCGAAGTTGTTACTAATAATAGAATTAAGGTAAGTAGAAAATAGAAGTACATTGTATGCAGGAGACTATGAATTCTGAACATTAGTTAGAATTTCGAATTTGAAGATGACTTTAATTAATTTTAGGAGTAGTTTGATTCATCCAACAGTCGAAACATACTTCAAACTCTAGCTGATATACCTCAATTTTATTTTTATTGCATATTTGACATAATTTTTCCATTTAAGGAATCCGCAATACATAGCTATAATAATTTATCATTTTAATCACATGAGGCGTTTATAAATATCAGGTTTCGCTTTTGTGACTAATATGTTGAAAAAAATGCAATTAATAACATATTTGATACTTAATTTAATACTATTTCTTTTGTAAATATCAATTTGTACAAGCTTCTTACTATTTTTAATTATTGCCCAGAACCAAGAATTAGTATTATTATCATTAGAAATGGAATTAAGACGCTCTTATGGCCAATGTTTTTATGGAATGTTTTTCAAATAATAATTGTTTATTATGAGAAGAAGAATCGAAATGATGGCAAAGTCAACATCTGCCAAGAATGGTCATGAACGCATCATTACAAATAGAGACAATATAAGACATTTAGAATATTTTAATAATGGTCAGTGGCGGCACAGTAACAAATGTAGCCAGTTTACAAACAAAGAGTGTAGGTTCAAGAGCCCTAACAGTTCTGTATGATTAGTATCATTGTTCAGGCAATCTTCATGCCTGACCAACTGTGATAAAAATAATCAGACGTCTAATCAGGTAATTTGATTCTTGTTAGTTCTCGCCTGATGATAAAAGAGCAAAGAACATAGTATAATCGAGATGATTAATTCAGGTGTGTCCATTCAGTAGTTATATTATACAGCAACATCAGACGAAATCCACCCTACTAATCGATTATTAGAATTACAGTAGATAAGTTACCATTTTATAAATATGCTCAATAGCAGAACAATGCATTCTTATAAGTGTGAAGTATAAATGTAATAGTGGATAAAACAGAATTGGTTGTTAACATTTATCCAGATATGGAAACTGACTTTAGAGAAAGATACAGCAATTACCTAAGGAGCATGAAACAAAGAATCTATGACACTTATCTAGGATACAACGAATTGGAGGATGAAAGAAAATTTGTTAACCAGCAAGCTATGAAGACTCCAGGCCGTAGAGGTGAATTCATTAAGAGTGAAGAGATAGATAAAGAATTTTCTAGGAGGTATAACGACCACCAAAAAAGTAGTGAATTATTGTGAATCAACGTGCATACACCTGAATTCAACATATAGGTAATGAAAAAATTATTTTTGTTTACTTTATGTTAACGATCTGCAAAAATTGATTTATAAAATCAAAATATTAAAAAAGTAAATAAAAAATGGCTGATGGGCTTACTCGATTAGGTCTTCACACCAAACATTAATGAAGTTATGATCCCCTTCTGATAATATATGATATTTTTCATACGTGCAATCAGAATAAAGTATTACTAGAAATTAGACTTTTCAAAACATTTATCGCAATATTTTTCGATTAACGTTATCCCATCCATGTCATAACTTGCTATCTTTGTAGGCATTCCTTGACACATGGCACACTCACCACCCATTATTTCCTTGACAAATTCTCTTTTGATAGATTGTGATAAGTCTGGATCATCTAATTTTTTCTTTAGAAATTGTAATTTATCATCTGGAATAATAATTGGAGTTACTTTTGGTTTTGGTTTTTGCATTTTAACTATACTCCAATCCGACCAAATTGCATACATCTGCATGTTTTACATCTTGAGGTATAACTCTGACCAATGAATGTAAAATGATCGTTTCTACTGTGCCCGCAGGTACACATAACATTACAATTATAATTCACAGCGGTTACTATTAAAACAGGTCTGGTTGAGATTTTTCGAGGACAATAGGTTTACTAAAGTCGAAGTTGTGCAATCCAGATCTTATTGATCTATCTATGCATGGAATATTATTCTCCATAAAACTTGACCATAAAATCTCGCATGTTCGACATTTAAATTCTCCTGGCGCCGCTGCTGCTTTTATTATTCTTCGCATACTGAAGTTATGGCACATATAGGTATAATTATCCTTGCTTTACTTTCCGAGTTCAACATGATTGGTAAAATTACGCTTTCTTGACAGGACTGGATGCATGATGCCCACGACGCTATCGGTTATAAAAATGGATTCTGAGCATAACCATGGACAGCTAAGCTTTAAAGACTTCTTTAATTAAGGAATTTGAGTCACAACATGTTTTTATCAAAAATAATTCGAACGCGTTCATCGGGATGAGCCCTGCGTGTACTAGGGTTCTGTTACCTAGTATTTAGCTTTTTGGCCTTACTAACTATTGGTGAATTAGTGTTGTTCGACACGGCTAAAGTTTTCCCTAATTGACAGTCGAAAATAAATTAAGGAAAGGAAATAAAAGTATTTTGATGGCTGATTGTGCGTTTTAGTATAGTCAAATTAACCTTTATATGCGATTAATTATTCACTTGCTTCATGCAATCCAACAAAACACTACATTTTGCCATATTGGCCAGTGCACTGTTATCGTTGCTACTCGTTGCAACTACCTACGGGAATTTTACCTATGCGCAAAGCAAATTTAGGGCAAAACTCGATGCAAATAATGAAGTCCCACCTGTAAATTCAACAGCAGAAGGCGTGGCCACATTCAAAGTAAAGGATGATACAATAACATCTAAGATCAATATAACTGGAGTAACAGATGTTTCAGGCGCTCACATACACGCAGGCAAAAAAGGAGAAAATGGTGATCCAATAGTTGATTTGTTAAAAACAGGCGAGAAGACCAAAACGCCAGGAGGAGTCACAATTAAAGGAAACTTTACTGCTTCTGACTTTGAAGGTTCCATGAAAGGAAAAGCTCTATCTGATTTGCAATCCGCAATGGGCAGTAATGAGACATACGCTAACATACACACAAGCGATCATCCAGACGGAGAGATAAGAGGACAAATCAAGGTTAAAGGCAACGCAACACAGTAGAGCTTGTGAATCCTACTACGACAACAGATTGAAGCAAATAGGGTTGAATACGTGAGATAACAAAAGTATTCACATCCACCGTCGTCACGGGTGGATCAAGCATCACTATTAGTACAAGTTGGACTCAAAGGTTCTAAAAGTTTACCCGTTACTGGTATAGAACAGGCTAGAAACCTCTTAAAATTATCAAAATCAAACAGGAAAAAGTTCAAATAAAGGTTTGGTCTGGTAGAACTGGAACTTGTTACCATTAATTGTTTCATGTATGTATAACACGAGTCGAAATATGGAGGCTTTACTTATCTTTAATAACTATCCTGCCTTTGCTTTTTTAACATTGAATTTTCCTTGTACAAATACAGGTTGTTCAACTCCCCAACTCCACTTCTTCTGGGGGTTAACCCTAATATATTGGAGATTGGGACGATCAGTATTTTCCATATAACCTCCTTGACGTGTAACTATATCAGCAGTGCCATAGATCCTTATTCCTCTTGGATCCCATGGATCGATACTTTTCAAGTCATCAACCACAATTGCAACCTTGTTATTTTTCAAAACATTTCTGAATTTTGTGGATTTAAGAAGGTTCATTCCGCCTACATACAGATTTTCACCATCAAAATCAAACCCAACAGGTACAACATCAGGTTGTGCGGATCCTTCCTGTTCTGTAGAGGTTGCAGCTGTAGCTGTAGCTATTCTTGCGAGACGTTGAGAGTTTAAATATTCTATTTCCTTTTGGGTAAATATCGATTTTACCATTTGATAATAAAGAGTAAACATTAACAATAGATAAAGTTAACTTAGCAATTTGTTGATGAACTGCTCTCGTGGCAAATTGCCAAATTAAAATCCATGACGAATGACGAATTTAAATTACAAGATTAAAGAATCAGCTTTATCATCATTACGCTATCTAACCTTCACATAAGGGAACTTATTTTACTATCAAATACTTTATTTTGTTTGATCTTTTATATTCGTTAGCTTACAATGAAATTCAGAAAGATTGTTGAAACGTCAATATATTCATCTCATTTAGAAAAAATGAAAGAATTCTATGTTGATAAAATAGGTTTAGAGCTCGTCTCTGAACAGAAAGGTAGGCATGTTTTCTTAAAGACGGATAAAAATATGCTTCTTATTTTTAATCACGGGGTAACTGCAGCTGAAAAGGAAACCAGTCATGGCGCACCTACCCCACCTTCAATGGTTCATGTTGCCTTTGAAATCGAATCAGGCGAATATGAGGAAGCAAGGGATTTGCTAGAAAAAAATAATATACAAATCGAAAAGGAAATAGCGTGGAAAAATGATATCAAGTCCAGATCAATTTATTTTCGAGACCCTTCTGGAAACCTTGTCGAATTCATAACGAGAAACTACTGGCGAGTAATAGATTGATATTCAAAATATGCCAGAAGGTTCAGTATGATGCAATTGATATCCTATTATCTTTAACTTCAGGACAATTCTTCTTTCTTTTGTTGAACAAATTTAATTACATTTGTAAACAATGTGTCCATGTAACTATAACAAGTACTCATCACTTTATTAATTTATTTCTAAACTATTGGTTTAGAAATTATGTTATGGAAAAAATTGGTCATTTATTTCGTTCCTCATCTAGTGACTCTTTTTTATAAAAGAAAAGATTCAGCATATTTAGGCAAAGTGCTCCTTGAAACCATAATGGAGTTTAGGAATCCTAAAAAGGGATACTAAATTTGTAGTATTTGTAGTATCATAAAATATCGCCATTATTCTCTTTCAATTCACATATAATATTACACCGAAGATAATGGTCTTCATTTTAATACTTTCTGCATGTTTTTTTGTCTTTATTTTTCATCAATAATTAAAAGTGAACCAAATTACTTAAAAAGGTTGTATACGCTAGATAGGTAACTTATATAGTTAATTTCATGGCCGCCCGTCGGTATCCATGACGCTATCGGTTCTAAATTAGGATTCTAGTATACAAACAAACTGGATAGCTTTAAGTTTTTGTTTTTCGAACTAAATTAATCATGTATTACACTGGTTTCAGCTACAGCAAGTCTTGCACAAAATCCCATCACACCACCAAACACTATATGTAATGATAATGAACCCCAGAAGATCGTGTTTGAAAGCTCGATAAGCTTTTTTGCGTTAGAATATTGTGAAGATGACGGATCTGATTCTATCAACATTTTTTGTAAAGTTGGTTGCATAACTAAATAATTTATTGGTAAGAACAGAACTCCCCAAACAACTATTCCCGCCAAGATACCAGTACCCACTCCCTTTACCACAGAATTGATATACAATACTTTAACTCTCTTACATACACCGCTGTAAATCATCCCTATAATAACGGCAGTTATCATATACAGGAGAAAGCCAATATATACAGCATTAGGAGGATCTACTCCAAATGCAATTCCAACCATTCGAAACAACGCACCTGGTTCTAGTCCCATTTCTTGATCCAAGGCCAAGAATAATCCAAAAATTGCCCAAGCCGCAGTCAAACCTGCAATTATACCAGAAGGTCTTTTTATAACAATCCCACTTGATGATCCATGTTACTATACCAACAAAATCATATTTAGGGATGTTGTTTTACAGAAAATAAAATTAACAGAGTCAGAAAATGATGGTGTCGAGATTAACAAGGATTCAAATTTATTAATGAACTATTAGCAATTATTTGCTCTTGTTGACTGATTTAAAGCTCATATTCCTTATATTTTTCATGATGAATGAAATTCGTACTGGAACAAGTGGCGACGATATGATTACCGAAGGTAACAACAACAACAACGTTATTGTTGGGCATGATGGTAATGATATCATATACGCAGGCTCGGGAGATGATCAGATACGTGGAGGAAATGGAAATGATAAGATTAAAGGAAAAGATGGAGATGACAGATTAGTTGGAGATTCTTTTGTGTGTAAAGGTGAAATAGGTAGGTCCTGGGTCCGCTCCCGGTACGGACAACATTACGATTGGTCCAGGAAACGATGTAACAACTCATGGTAACGCATGGTACGATTATTCCAACGGAAACAAATATTTCTTTGATAGTGGATGTGGTGACGATACCGTAATGTTAAACATAACCATTGATCAAGATGAGGCTGCTAACTGTGAACACATAAATCCAGAATAAAAAAAAGCTCCAGGATATCACACTTATTCAATAATTGAAGCGGAGAAATTGCGCAGCGAAATTAAAATTTTAAATTGGATTTTGTATCAAGTTATATTGTTGAAAAATAATTAAATTGCCAAAAATTTTTAATTATGTATTGATAGGTTACTTGGATCGAATAATAATTAATTTACCCAAAATCAGACTATTTATTAAACCAAATGAGTTAAGTAATATTTCAATAATTTGAAATGTTTCATAAATTTGCTTCTATAATAAATACGGATAGTGGATCAATTTCATTTACTGTTGGGAATCATAATTTATTTGAAGAAACAGTTAAGCTAATAACGATAGATAGTGTACAAGTAAATGGCACTTAATTTTTACTGCAGAGGGAACCTGACATGAAACTGGGTGTTTCAACACACAAGCCCAAAGTTTGGTACGAGGATATCAAGATTAGATTTACGCAAAGTACCAAAATCAATCGAAAATATGATCGCTTTCACGTGGTCGCCTGAAGAGATCCGTGTTTACATAGAGGTCAAAGGACGGGCTCCTATGCAAGGCGATTATCTCAAGGTAACATAGTGAGGCGCAAAAATTTACAGGTTCTTGGAACGTCGGGAATCATTTTAACAATTGTGGTCCAAAATGAACGAACCGGAAGCATTTGACATAATTTTGTAGTTCATAAATGATAATTACGATATTATCACATTAAAAATTATATTAATATTGCGTAATTAATAATACTATTGTCCAAAATGACTGAAGATGAGATCAAAAATTTTATCTTGCAAGGAACTTTTACAGGTAAATTAGGAACTATTAACAAGGATGGGACACCACATGTAGTTCCGATATGGTATACAGTAGACGGAGAAGATAATATTATTTTTAATACCGGTGACAAATCAGTAAAGGCAAAAAATATTAGACGTGACAATCATGTCCGTTTATGTGTTGATGATCAGACTCCTCTTTTCTCGTTTGTTACTATTGATGGTATAGCAGAAATAATTAGTAATGAACCAAGCGAAGTTTACAAATGGGCTAAAATTATTGCCGCAAGGTACATGGGTTATAATAAGTCAGAAGAGTATGGTAGGAGAAATAGCGCTGAAGGAGAACTGTTGGTAAAAATTAAACCGATCAGAGTTACTGGTGAAAAAAATATAGCAGGACGGTAATCAATCAATTTAACTTATTTTAATGAATGAATTATTTATTTATAAAACAATGGGTTAATCCTTAAATTATAAGGTAATGGTACTATACAGGCTCATACGTTTATAAAACAAGTTTGACATAATTTTTAGTCCTAAACGCGCAAGATTAGAAAATTAATCTATCTAAATAAGAGTCAAAATCAAATATCAAAATCACGTTAGTATCTGAGCGATTTTTATTTAAATACGATCTACTATAGTTGTTGGTTGACCGTGGATTTTCTTTGCATTAGCTGCTGCTACAATATAGTTGATGTTGGGTGTGTATACAAGATTGTATAAATTTGGCAGCAAAAATAGGTCATAATCTTAGAGACGATGAAATAGTACACTGTTTTGACGATGCAAACTATTTCAAAGATAAATATCCTAACGTTAGTACTCCTCAGAATAAAGTTCCTCAACGTGAATCTGAACCTGAACAGAATGTAACTCAAGCCAATGTTACTCAAAAAATTCCTGAACCTGAAACTGAACTTAAACGGAGTGTCCCAGAGACCAATGCTTCCCTAAACGCCCCAGAGACCAATGCTTCTCAAGAAGTCAGTAAAGGGAAAATAGCCCTTAACGTCACTGTGGCAAAAGATCCAATTACTCCTGGAGAAAGCCAAGTAGTAACGGCAGTTGCCTCCGATCCTGTTACTGGTAAAACACTAGATCATGTTTTTATCAAACTTACTTTTAAGGATCCTACAGGCATTATTTTAAAAAATTATACTGCAACGGAAGGTAGTATTACGCGTAGCTTTAAAATCGGCTACAATGCGGTTGGAAAGTTCACAATATTAGCGACTGCGTCGCAAGCCGGTATTGAGAGTAAGAAATCTTTGCCATTTCACGTACAGTAGTTAGAGTTTAGAAACTTATCTAATTTTAGAATCAAATGATAGCATCAAATTACATCCACGTCATGCACAACATGAAATGAAAGAAATTGCATTTAGAATTAGGATGGCGAAAAGACGAGTCTCTGAAATGCATTATTATTCACTCAGAACTAGTAATCAACAAGATGATGAAGATCTGAAATCTATAGGTCGCCAAGAAATTCCCAAATCTCTTATGTATTTACTTTACACTAAACTCGTAAAGTATGAGCGAGAGGGTAAATCAGTATCATTAGTGATATCCTAGAATTAACAAAAAATTCGCTGTTTCAAGGAAATAGGAAATAATGTATACAATATTTATCGTGAGGATTGGTTCGATAGGACGTATGTGGAATTTCATACTAGTCGAATGCCCTCGCTCGATTCTCTCCTTTATCTCAATAATGGAAACGCTGAGCACGAAAATGCATCCAGGTTGTTACTAAATAGACACTGTATCTCTATTAGTTGTGCGTTGGAACTGGTAGCATTCTCAATCGATTTACTTAACAACTCTTGTATTCTTTGATTTATCTGTTCATTACTAGCAAAAGGATTTTCTATCTCCGTCTTTCCTGACAGATTTGACACTGATTTTGAACTCTTTACATAACCTACAATAGATGATTTTGCGAAATCTTCAACTATTGATGAAATTACGAGGTCTTTAGACTCTTTAATTTTCATTGGAGTTCCAGTGATGTTATATTTAGTATCAAATCCTGCTACAAAGGCTGTTTTATTTGTGATCATAGTAGTACTGGTAGCAACTTTTGACAATTCAATCTGACTCTGATTATTTATAACTAAGTTACTTCCGATCATACTAGAATTTTGTGCATATAAGGTACCACTGATTAATATTAAAATAGCACTTTCAATCAATACTGCTTTAGTCAAAGATTGACTTAGAATTATGCCCTTTCTAATTTTGATCACTTTCTTTATCCATTATTCTGTATATAACATTTTAATGAAGACAAGTCTATGAAGTTAAATTCTAGAATGAGACCAAGCTCAATTTTGATGGCTTGCTATATTCATTCGGATATGTCACGAAGTTATTAAGTGATTTTGTATATGAAAAATGTTCACAAACTATTATGAATAGTAACAAGCGTTCATTGCCTGTACCCTCTAGGTTTCAATTGCCATGTCTGGGGACCGTCGGTACCCGTGACGCTATCGGTTCAAAAACTAGATTCTAATATTAACGACTGACTAGCTTTAAGGTTTTCTTTTCCACGATAAAATAACTACATCTGCTAGCTTCCTCGAATTAGGGCCCTTAATCCAGAAAGGAAATATTACCTCTTTTTACCTCTTTGTTCTCGCTTACGTATTTTACTGCACACTGCAATCGCCTCGTTTATCCAAGATATAATTTCATTTTGTTCTTCGAAAAATAATCACTTATGAGAATTTAAGACATACTAATACGCATTTAAAAACAATGAGAATTTCATTCTCTTCTAATTGCAGTTACTATTTAAAGATAAAAAATTCAGATGTTCCTCTTTCCAAGATATCCGATAAATATTGCATTAATTAATTAAAGGCTGTTGTGGGGATAAATTGTCGATTGCTCACCGTTAACCCAATTGATGCGATTCTATGGACGCTGAGACGAAACGAGAAGGACGTCATCAAACTCTATAATTCCTTATCACCCATAATGCAAGCTGCCACAGGAGCTTCCATGCTCAATTTTGGTTATTGGCAAGGAAATGTAAACAGTCCAGTTGACGCTCAATCTAATTTATGTACCCTTGTGGGAAAACTTGCAGATCTTGGTTCAAATAGAACACTAATTGATGTTGGAAGCGGCTACGGAGCACCTGCACTCCAATGGAGTAGGGAATATAGACTCGGGAATATAGTCTGCGTGAATATTAATTCTCAACAGCTGCTTAATGGATTCAAAATCGCCTTAAGTAAGATTGAAAATGGGCAAGTATTTCACGCTTGCTGTCTACGAACCCATTTTACTTACATTAATAGCACTTCTTTATCCTTGCCATTTGCAACTGACACTGTTGACAGGATCATTGCATTAGAATCTGCGCAACATTTCAAACCTTTTGACAGGTTTATTGCAGAGAGTTACAGAATATTGCAAACCAAAGGTTTACTGGTAATAGCCATGCCCGTGACAGTTTCGTTAGAAAATGTCTTGAAAAAACTGTTTAAGCTCGGTATTCTCAATCTGACTTGGTCGTCGGAGCATTATGGATTCGAATATGTCAAGTCAGTTATTAGAAGATGCCGATTCAATATAGTGAATGTAACTATGATTGGTACACAAGTATATGAACCACTTGCTCTTTATTATACTCAAAACAGGAAGGAACTACGGCAGAAAATTACGACACACTATCCATCATATATTGAGAAAATACTTTGTAAATCATTGGTTAAGATGATGACAGTATCTAAAAAAGGATTAATAGAGTATATTATATTAAAAGCACAAAAATTATAATATGCGCTTTCATTGCTCATATTTCTCTTACTTATTGTCCTAGAATCCCAATAGAGAACTAATTTTATTGCGGGCCCGTCGGTACCCACGACATTATCGGTACAAAGTTAGGATTATTATATAGATATGAACTGCTAAGCTTTAAAGTTTTCTCATTTTGCTACTAATGGGAAAGTTCTAGCCTTATCGAATATTAAACAAAAACGTTAGGAGGCATGTAATTTGCTACTGAGGAACCATGGTGATGTACCATTAGCCATTCATTATTGTATTTGTTGTTGGTGACATTTTGTTTTTCAAAAATATTTGTGGCTATTACACCCGTTCGAACAATATTTTTGTTCTCCATATCAGAATCAATATTTTCTAAACAAACAACAATTGCTATCTTTTCAAATGCTTTTACCTTTACATTTGTGATAAAGAATTCTATTTTCTTAGTATTTTCAAATATCCTTACCCAACTTTCCCTTATTGCTGTCCAACTGGTAAACATCTCCCAACCAGGATGTATGCAGATAACGTCATCGCTATGTTTCCAGACCTCTTCCATTTTTTCAATTGATAAACTTTCAAATGCTTTATAGAATCTCGCGTTACTATCCTCTATCTGTTGTTCTACACCTTTACCTTCATCCATTAGGAATTATGTTGTACTTTTAATAATTTAAAAATAATGAATAACAAATTGAAAAATAAAAGGTGAGAAAACGTAAAATCTCCAATTTCATCTAGAAATAGTTATGAACGTACTATTTCTAATATCAAAGTATGACCGAAATTGGATTAGCCGAATACTTTGGCATCGGAGAAGCAATAGGAATAATTGCAACGCTGTTTGTCATTCTATATTTTTCCAGGAAACAGATGCAGACTCTATCTGTAGATATAGAAACCAAGATTTTCAGTGATTTAGATTTAAGAATTCGTGAAATTACCCGTATGGGGGATTGAGCGACCAGAACTAATAAGGGTAGTAAGCAAAATTGAGTCAGATTGGTCATCTGAAGTTGCATTTGCTTATCATATATTGTTCACCTTTGCACAAGTATTTCATATGCGCAAAAGAAAGGTCCTAAGTGACAATGAGTGGACTGGATGGTTGCGATGGATGAAAAGTGCATTTGATCAAGGAGTGATAAATGAAATATGGAAGAGCAAAATAGAAATGGAAATGTGGTTTTACCCTGCATTTCAAGAATTCGTTGATAAAGAGCTAATTCCTCCGAGTAACAAATAATTCGGACCCCCATACATCCATCCAAGAGAGCTCTAGAATAATAAATAGGACTGGAAGCATTATTTTCTCAGAAACCATTCAAAATAAGACTTGTCTATGCAGTTTTAGGACAAATGCCAGAAATAGAGATAAAATTAGATTAGCTCAAAGGGCCATTATTACTAAATAAATAACCAATAAAACAAATCCTTATTTTGACATATTCAGCATAGAATATCATGTCCAAATCTGATCTTTACCAGAGACTGAATAGAGCATATGAGATAACACTCACCGTTAAAGGTAGAAATTCAGGCAGAGATATCCCTCGGCCAGTCTGGTTTGTGCATGAAGGCGACATTGTATATTTACTTCCAGTTCAGGGCTCCGATACCAACTGGTACAAGAACCTACTAGTCGATCCAGCGTTAAAGATTTCTGTAAACGGCGTAGAAACACCTGCAGAAGGAAAAGTAATAACAGATAGTAATAGGGTTGACGATATCGTTGGGAAATTCAAATCTAAATATGGACAACGGGACGTCAAAAAGTATTATACGAAATTTGATGTAGCAGTTGAAGTGTTGATCTGAGAAATCGCGAGATTCTAAGAAAATATATACACAAGCCACTAACAATTAAAGTATGTTTTCATTAGCGTGTCGTGACACAGGAGCAAAAGTGATTGAATGCGATTATGTTGCTAGAGGAATGACAGAAAAAGAACTTTGGAAAGATGGTACAGAGCATATAGTAAAGGTACATGGTATGAAAATTGAGGATATTACTCCGCAGTTTTAGTCGTACTTCGCCTTTTTAGATCGTTGGTTTGTAAATGACTTTTTGTTACTTTTTATGGAACCTGACAGAGTACTTAAATTGTCTGAGGAAAAAATTACTTTTCATCTTATATTAATTGAGTTGAGTTTAACATGTGTTCTGTAATTGGAAGATTGACATCAAATTCATTCTGATCTGCTCCGTTTTGAAATAAGAATAATATATTGCCTATCAAAGTGCAATATACAGTTATATTTATCCTCTTAACCTGTCCTGACTAAACTCCGGACTGCCGTATTCACTTATTTTTGGTTTTCGTCCATGAACCTTCTTATGAATTTGTAAGCGTTTCTCCTCCTCAAATTGCAATCCACATACTTTGCACTTATAGGCCAATTCATTATATTACATCATACTAGCAAAAATGTATATCGTCTCATCAATTTATGATTCAAATTTGACTCAAAAAATTTAGCCCACCCCCGCCGACCTAAAAATAACTTCAGCTGAAATGGCAGTGATTTTGGTAAAGTTGACTAGCTAGAATATTAGTATGGTGTTCTACCTTTTGATATCTTTTTGGTATCCAAAGTTAGGATAGGCGCCACGACACCCACGACTTGGCTCAGCGCTTGTCGTACTCGTCGTGGCGGCGAAACCAGATGCCCGTCTCGTTGCGTCCCATGGGAGCGCGGTCGAGCCACTGGTACATTCCCCAGAGTCCGTCCAGTCCGCGCGCATAGGTGGAATAGGTGTGGTATACGACGCTATCCTCGAGCACGAACGCGCTCATGCCCGGCCTCTCGCGCGAGTACGTGGTGACGTCGGTTCCGGTCATGGCTGCGATCTCCGCGACTGGCCCTTGGCCGCCGCGCAACCGCCACTTTCGAACGGTCTTCCCTGCGAGCGGCTCACGTGCCGCCTTTTCGCGCCGGTAGTTGTATTCAATGCCTCCCTCGCGCTGTTGCTCCTCGGTGAACCAAACGTTGAAGTCGAAGTTAAAGTCGCTGCCGAGCGAGGATGCCCAAGGGAACGTCCATCCCATCCGCTGCTTGTACGCCTGGAGCTTCGCGAGAGGAGCCCGCGATACCGCTGAAAGTGTGACATCGTGGTTCGCCAAGTGGAATACCAAGCCGTCGAAGCCGTCGGCGATCGCCGAGCAGGCCGGACACCCGGCCGTGTAGTCGGGCCCAAACATGAAGTGATACACGAGGAGCTGTGAGCGCCCTCGGAAGAGGTCTGCCAGCAAGGTGGTGCCCCCGTCGGTCTCGAATCTATACTCCTTGTCGATCCGAACCCATGGCAGGTTCTGCCGCCGCCGGGCAAGCTCATCGCCGCGCCGCGTGAGCTCCTTCTCCGCCTTCAGCAGCTTGAGCCGCGCTACGAGCCACTGTTTACGTGTCCCGGTTTTGTGCTTCATCAAGGCCCATCTCCAAAAGTTTTGCAATGTCCCAGTGTATCTGCATCTCCTTGAATCATACAGTTACCGTTACCTTCTATCACATTTGGATCGTTACCATTGGTATTTACTTTATCTTTATCATCGTCAGGATCAGACCCTCTGAAAGTTCTATCATGGCCATTACTCCTTGTTCCAGAAGTGTTTAATATTATCATTAAAGTAATGTCTTGTATCGCATATATTAGTTTGACAGTGTTTTCGTTTCCTGTGACCATAGAACCGGCCTTGTTAAGATAATCAATTGATAGGTCTGGAGCCGTCGGGAATCGTATTGTTAACAATTCGGATCCAAAAACGTAAGCAACAGTTTTTACTATTTCCAATAGTGAATAAAATAAAAAAATCAACCTGACTTCTACCTCAGAGAACCATTGACTTAAATTCTAAGGGAGTCATATAAGGGTCGGACTGCACCAGACTTTAGGCTTGAAATTGAAGTGGCATAAATAAAGGGTGGATGAGGAATATTACTGCCCATACACATAGGTAGATATAAGATAAGCGTGCATCACAGAGATGCATAAATTTAATTACGATATAAACGAGGAAAAATTAACACCTGAAGCAAAGCCAAAACCAACTATTCAACCTATGGATATAACTTCTGAATCATTACAGAGAGTAGAAAAGATAATGTCATCGCCTAAAATCTCTCCGGATAAGAAGGATAAACTCATAAAAGCAATAACAGGTTATTGTTGTACGTGCGGTTGTGTAGCAACGAAGATAGCGACATACAAAATGAATGATGCTACTTTAATAGAAAAGTATTGTGACGCTTGTCTGGCAAGGGGAATTAGTTAAAAATGGACTTTCTTAAACAAGATTGACATTGGATTAATCATACAAGAATTATTTTTTTCTTATATCGCTAGTAATTGCCATATTGAAGTAATTTTTATTGGATTAGATGCCCTGATTCTGAAATAGGAACGAACTTCTGAGCTTTAAACTTTTCTAATTCATACTTCAGATTACGAATTTAGGTGGGCATGTCGGGATTAGTTCCCCTCACGTAGTAGGGTTCTACTGACATAATTCGATGTAGCGAATGTGGAAGAAACTTAATAGTTAAAGATACTGTAAATAACAGGGTCGCATTCCTCAGCCACCTAAAGTTAGATCATGGAATCACATACTTTCCTCAACGTATGACTATGACTAAGACCAAAGCTAAAATTAATACTCGACAAGAATTACAAGAATCCGATACTTATCTTCAATATACGAAGGTCTGTTAAGATTCGTAGATTCACCGTCAACTCTAATGAGGATGACTAATTGTTCTCAACAGTAATACTTTGAATATATCAGATTCTGATTTAATCGAAAGAATTGCTAGATTCTAATGCAGGTAATCATTCCCCTTCTAATTGATTCATCAGAATCGGCGGATTCAGGTCTAGTGGCGTAGGCGTACTTACCTTTCGAACGTTACAGTGTATTGACCTGTTACAACAGATTGTATATCGGCGGTGATAATCTTACTTCTATATTACTCAATATGTTATCTATCCAACTATTTGTAATAAACGAGGGGATCCTTGTCTTTGTTTCTACAGGCAGTAAACAATTTATGGATTCTAAAATTGCAATTCGCTGTCCTATATCACGTTCTTCCCGACACTTATCAACTAAGTTAATTAAGTATTTAGTATTTTGTATCATTGTAAACACTACATTATTGATGTCATGGACTTAAGAATGTTTAGATCCATTCCATCATTATACAGATCATTTCCATAACTGTAAACTTGTAAACCAATCAATAGACTCTGATGTTACTACAGTATGGTCATGCAGCCGTATAATCTTTTGAAATTCTTTTTTTACCTCGTTTCAATAATCTGAAATTCTGCGAATAATGAACTTTATAAGATTCTTGGATAGGAGATGTGACAATCATGTTTTCGTCTTTTATTATGTCAATTTATAGACGCAAAGGAAGATATAGCCTGATGTGTAAAACGACTAGTTAGGGTTTCCAAGTTTATCCGCATATTTGTTGTTTCTAGTAGCACCTTGACTTGCTAGACCGTGATTTTTCATTTAATCTTAAATTATTGTTTTGCTGAAAAATTATGTCTTTTAATCACGTGAAAGAGTTTATTTTTGATTTATATAACTTCTCCTTTTGCGAATCGGTCCCCAATACTGGTAATTCTTATCTTTGTTTTCTGTCCAGCTTTTGCATCTGCAACAAATATTACAAAACCTTGGACTCTAGCAATTCCGTCTCCCCTTCTACTTATTTCAGATATTTCAACTTCGTATTCCTTTCCCATTTCAACTGGCTTTGGACTAGAACCAAAACTACGTCTAGTATACGCACTTCCTCCGTAACTCATTGTTAACTTAACATCTATTCTTTCCGTAATATGAATGAATAAAATGAATGAATGATTGTAATTATTTAGCTATAGGGGGTATGCAAAAGTCGATAAATTACTGCAAAGCCTGCCTTCACCGGAGACCCTTTTACATCTACTAGCAACAAAATGTTCAGTAGCATATTAGATGACGATTTAGGCACAGTTGAGCTCCTTCATGATGCCTTGATTGGTGGCAGGGGTTGTCATATTCAAATTTACAGATCCAGTTTTAGGACTGAGCATATTAAGATAAATAAGGATACATACGTGCTGATAATTTCTGATCTAAAGATGCCGGTCTTGATGAACTAGAACTGATAAAAAAGGTAGAGCCACTTTAAATCAATGATGGAAAATGAATCATCTCCACCAGAAGAAGTGGCGAAGGTTATACTACAAGCCATAACATCTGAAAATCCGCAACTAAGATACACTGTGGGTCGCGATGCTGATATTATGATACAAGCAAGAGTGGATATGCCTGAAAGGCAGTTTAAAAAAATGATAACGCAAAACTTTTCAATGTAGATCTCTTGGTTTCGTTACTACAAGATGATAAATGCTTTGTAAGTGTCAAATGTGCTGCAGATGAAATTTTGAAATTGCAGCCACAGCCCATTCCCATACGTAGCCTTGCTCCAAACCAATCATAAACTTTTTAATAAATTATTAAATTTAATGTTACGATTTATTGTTTTTTTGTACCCTCGCATTCCTGACGCTTGTAAATAAGAATTAAACTAACTATGTTAATCGATCCTTAATAATCTAGAATAAGTTAAGTGATATGATGTATATTCAAAAAACTTTGCGTGGCGATCTTGACAAGTGTAATGAGAATTTACCAATCAATGTTATGTCGAACACAAGTGTAAACCGACGAAGTAACGAAGATAAAATTTCTACTGAGTGAACTTATTTTGTTTGAAAACATGTATGAATCTGCAGTAAATTGTGTACTGTTAACTTTAGAGTAGCTTTGACCGAATATATATTGAAGGAGAAATGTCTAATCCCTACGGGAATAGGTCCTATATCGTAAATATGTTCATATGGTTGGGCATATACATGGGTATTGGTTTAGCAACATCCTTTGTTCTCCCATTTCCTATATCACTACTGGCCATGTTTGTATTATTAATTGGGATTGATTATCTAAGAGCCAGATACATGATGAAAAAGATGGGTATCACTAACATAAGACAGATGTTTAGTTCCTATTCGGCTCCGCAAACGCGAGATCAAGCACTAAAGTATTACTACATGAGTTGCGGAACCGAACGCAGAGAAACTTCCTGCCCTAAGTGTGGATCTAAAATGACAAGGGTAGGTTGATTGTAATCAAAATGAACGTTTTTAGACGTTGGAAACCAAAAGGGAAAATGTACAGTTTTAAATGCTTCCAATGCGGATCGGGCTTCCTTTCTAGCTTCAATCTTGAAGCGCCAATTTGCGGAAAATGCATTCAAAAAGCTAAATCACTCGACTCCACCATTGATTATGAAAAAATGTGTCTCAAATGTGGTAACAGAGGAGTAATTTATGGTAAGGAGATGTGCTACTCTTGTTATTTCGGATTTCAAAAGAATCAAGCTCCTTTATGAAGCTCTATACATAAGAACATACCGGAAGCCATCGATGTCCCGAAGAATTGAAAAACTTTTAAATGCTTTATAGAATCTGGTATTACTGTTTTCTATAGCTTGCTTTATGGCTTTTTCTCCATCCATGAGAAATTATGTTATGTTCTAATGACTTAAAAATAATAATTTACTTTGGCACTTATGTTATTGAAAAGCAATAAGCGAGAATAATCCATTCTTTCTATTTCAATACTAAATGACTGCCTGTTCACCTTTAATTTCATACCGGTTGTCTGTGAATCAAATTTGACCTTGATATTTGTCGGTCAATTAATACTTTCAATTTATGAATGCCATGCCCTGTTTTGGCTGATATATCGATAGGATTTGGTAAACCTAAGTTTGCAGCAATTTCTTGTATAGCAGTTGATTGCCTGATATCATATTTGTCACATTTCGTTAAAATTACGAAAACTTTTTCCTTTTGTACTTTGAGTTCATTCAATGTCTGCAAGCAGCTTCTGCATTTTATTCTTATTTCTTCAGCGCTTTGCGAGGAGTCTATTAGTAACAGAACTATGTTAGCCATTATGGACTCATCTAGAGTGGATTTAAAAGCCTCGATCATGTAGGTTGGAAGTCTGCTAATAAATCCAACGGTGTCAATTAGCAAAGCTTTTCGATTGGTAAGGTTAAAAGATCTCGTTGTAGTTGAAAGTGTGGTGAACAACTTGTCAGATATTTCTCTATTTTCCAGTGTAAGTAGGTTGAACAACGTTGTCTTGCCGGAACTTGTATACCCTACAAGGGAAACAGTAGGCATTTTGTTTTTGGTTCTTTGATCATGGTAGAGCTGACGTTTTGTTTTAGCTTCTGCCAACTTTTCTAGAATAAATCCCATCCTCCTCTTCAGGTCCCTGAATTTTACATCCACTATGTACTCTCCGCTACCACCTTTACCCGGTCTTTCATCACCTATCAACAGTTTTGCATTTTCCCTGATGCGTGGTAACTCATATTTGATTTCTGCGAGTTGGATCTGTAATTTTGCTTCAGACGTAGTCGCTCTGGTGGAAAAGATGTTCAAAATAAGCCTCTCCCTGTCAACCACCTTTACGCCTGTTGCATTTTCTAAATTATAGATCTGCTTGGCTGTCATACGTTCGTCAACAATAATCTGATCAGGCTTATTCTGTTGAATGAATTCCTTGATTTCTTCAACTTTCCCAGATCCCAAACCATACTGTGAATGCATGAGGTTTTTTTGGGTAATGCATTTTACTATGTTATAGTTACTTGCTGATTCCACCAAGCCCAACCCTTCCTGCTTGCTGAAATCGTCGGGATATGTGACCAGTATAACTCTTTGTTTAGAATTCAGAATATTTCAGGCCCGGACCAGTCCATATAATCCTCAGACACATATTCATTTTTGTGTCCCCGTGAGCATACATGGAAGGTATTAGAATTAATCTCTGAACTGGAATCTTTATTGGTATCTTCAGCTATATAAAGACCGGCAAATACTTCACCACAATTCTTGCATTTTAACATCAGCATAGGCATTTATCTTTTTACCACTTATATATTAGACTCTTTTGCTATTAATAGATACCTATTGCGATTTTCGAACAGAAAAGAATAACTGTCATGATTTACAAGAAATTGAGTTATCAAATGGTAGTAAAAAGTAATCCGTCTACAACAATCAAAAAAAATCATGAATGGATACAATAGTTTTTCATTTCGTCCAATACCAGTAAATAGGAATGATTCATTATCGTGTCTAGGATTTTAATGAATCAATAGGCAGTAGTAGCAAGAATTCTACTTTTCAAATTTTACTATGGGTGCCTGAGGACAAAAATCTAATTTATACTCATTATTGCATTAGATCCAAAGCCATTTTCAGTTCATCTATTTCGCTTTTTACTACTTTTCTATCTATCTCATCTACAGCGTATTCTGCCGTGTACTTTAACAGTCTCTCACAAGCTTCAATCTGTCCTAATATTATGTCTTTCTTATCGTGACATAAACTATGATAACTTTCAATGAAGGAATATGTTACTTTTCTCATCATGTCGTTGCACCCACAAGTTTTTGCCATAATGCCATAGGGTGATTCTGCTTCAGAAATATTCACTTTACTAAGTCACCTTCATTAGAATTAGACCAGAATCCTAAGGCCAGATCATGAATATAATCAGAATCTAGCTTGTATGATTCGTAATCTGCTATAGGCATTGATTCCACTTCATTCCTGCCACACGAAGGACAGCTATTCGAAGTTACTGGGTTGGTCAAGCATGATGCACACCAATGACATGTTTTACAGATCAACAAATTTCTCTTGTCGATAAACTTTTGCTCACTTTCATGGATCAGTGAATATAGCTTGGAGAGATTTACAATAATAAGCCATATCCTAATGCTCTTTGGAGATTAATTACAGTCAACATCAATCATTGTGATGCTTAAACGCATTTAAGGATATCTAATTTCTGTAATAGTAACTGGAGTGTCGATAGTTGGAAAAATATAAACACAGATAACCAAGAAATAAATCGATATTACTTAATAAGTGAGCCTAACTTTTTTGTCTTAATTTAGGATACAAAGTTATGTTTTCTAGCAACGAGAAGCGGATAACGAGTAAAGAAGTTCGTGGAGAATCAGTGAGTGAGGAGAAGTGGTGTAGTTGCATTGACGGAACATTAACAAAAGAAAATTACATCAGCAGTATAAAACAAGCCGGATTACAAGCTGTGATAATTCTAAAGGTACAATTGTATATGAATGAAGATAAGCCTAATGTAAGAAAAATTACAAGTCTAGTTATCAGAGCGGTAACAGGTCAGTGATATTTTCCAATTCAATAGTTCAATTGATAATCGATTCTAACGCATATCAAGTTTGATGCGCCGGGAGTGTCGGGACTCGAGTTGTTAACAATTCGGATCCAAAATTGTTTCTCATTGAGGAGTCAGAACTTCGAGAATAGGATAGAACAAGGAATAGATGAAGACGTTAAATGAGAATTAATGGAATGAAATATTGTTACAATAGTAGAAAATGCTCTAGTTTATTAAACTGGTGGGCAAAGGAATTTTGACGAACGAGTGTTCAAACCCACCAGCCTATTTGGATATATACCTTCCTTGTTATTAATCGTTTGTAACATTAAAAAATTGGGGGAATGGAATGATTAACGTTATTTACCCACCAGTTATGACAGTGTGTAATAAAGTAGGGTCACTCGTATAGATAACGATTTGTAAACTACTAAATGGAGAATATGTATTACCAATATGTGACACAGACACTGTTGAAATATCTATCACTCTGCGGTTACCTAAAAGCTTGCACCTATACTGCTTCACTTTGCTTGTGAAATTATTTTATTTATTTATTGTCATTATATAATTAGGAGAATTGTATTCCAACTCGCTGTTTGAAGTGAAAAACTCCAATTTTTTCTGTTGTTTTCTAATCTAAATTGAATTTGTCAGTTAGTTTAAGAGCATTAATGCTGTGCAATTGGCGTAAACTACTTCAATACTGAACTATTAACTGATTTATAGAAAGGTGCCTTCCAATGATTAACTATCATCCCGCCTTTGTTATTTTACTAAAATATCCTATATTTCAAGACAAAAATATTCAGATTTTACTGAAACCTGTAAAGGCTTCCTGAGATGGAAATTTCCATGTTAGGCCTTGTTCGCAAAATATCTTTCCTAATTCAGGGAAAGTTGCTTCTATAGTTCTTCAAGTGCATTTATAAAACATGGTTGCATAATTAATCTAGATTGAAGATCATAGGAGTGGTAGAAGGTTGTTAGCCTTCATTGTTAAATCTAAGTAAGGGGTTAATTTCTATAATAGATGATGATTTTGACATTGCTGATCTATTTTGCGATGCTTTGAACGACATACAGGGCCTCGTTGTGCTCAAATTTACGGGCCCCATAATCGCATTGGAACACTTTAAGATTAACATGAAAGATTATGCCGTTGTAATCTCTGACTTGAGAATGCCTGTTATCAACGGGCTGCAGCTGTTAAAGACTGTAAAAGATTTGAATCCAATAACCAGGACAATTTTGATGACAGCCTTTGACGTGCAAGATGAGGTATTTCAAGAGTATACAAAAAACAAGATAATAAATGGATTCCTTCAAAAACCAATAGAACTAAAACTTTTAGTTGATGAAGTAAATAAGCAGATGATTGGTAGCGAAATTGTCGTCTGATAAGCAAGAGCTATTGGCTTTCGCCTCATTAGTTTGTAGAAAATACTTGCCTATCTCCTATTGGCTAGGATACATGTTACATGTTGAGAATAATGTTATAATATTATCATTTTGATAGTTGATCCATGAGTTTTTGACTATTGAATTATTTAATATCATGAATGGCAAATTTCGCAGTTTTGATAAGTGTCCAATATTATTCATATCATTGTTATAAAAATAGGTAATCTAGTGTTTGCAGATTTGCATAAGGGTTTTTGCTGCGAAAAAGTTGGCGATGCTCGACATCCATAATACTTATTTAATGAGTACACATACCGAAGCATAATAAATGGTCGATCTAGTTTATGGTCGTGGAATAAGCGATATTGTTCGAGAGATACCTCTGTACGCCAGCATTTTCAAGAAATTTGTTGGTAACAAGTTTTTTCATACAAAGCCAGCACTACTATATGGCTCAGCTGATATAATCAATGTGTGTAACCTTCACTGTTCTCATTGCTACTGGTGGCTAAATAGGAAGGATGATAATCAAGATTTAAGCGTAGTAGAATGGAGGCAAACGATCAGGAAAACATTCAAGAAACAAAATCTTTTTGTCCAAAGATGTTTCTGCAATTGAGATGAATAATAAACTATCGTTATATTTTATGAAAAATGTTTCTAAATTGATTTCCTGAGAAAATAGAGCTGGGAAAATTGAATACTATCTTACTTTGCGCATTGTAGCAACTGTTTTGAGGTTTCGATTGATTGATCTATATTTGGATATATGGGGGAGAAAAACAAACCAAATACAATATGCTCTATGCCCATAGATTTAAATTCTCCTATATCGCTACCTACTTCTTCAATTGTTCCTGTCATTGGAAACCTTTGATCTCCGCCTGCGTTTTTTGAATCAGATATATTAGGATAAGTTAAAAGAATGACCTTGAAGGAATTTGGGTCTTTATTTCCTTTGGTCGCAAGATCTTTTATTGTATTCATAGTGGTTCGAAGTTGTTCCAGAGGCCCTACTGGTACGCCTAACCAGCCGTTTGCATCATATTTTACAATTCTAGAAAGTGTAGCTGGACTAAACCCTCCCATGTAAATTGGTATATGAGGCTTTTGTATAGGTTTTGGGCCTATTTTTGAAGCGGGTATATTGTAGTACTCACCCTTAAATTCTACTACTTCATCGGTCCATACTCTTTTCAGTGCTTCAAGGAATTCATCTGCTCTTTTACCTCTATTCTTAAAAGGTATGTTAGAAGCTTGATATTCATCTTTTGACCAGCCGATACCAAGACCACATATAGCTCTTCCTTCCGATAGAACATCCAGAGTAGCAATTCTTCTGCCCAGAACGACAGGATTATGGAATAACATATCTATTACGGAAGTACCTAATGAAATTTGTTGGGTGTGCGCAGCAACAAACGACAGAGTTTCTAACGGATCAAGTACGTTTTGATAGTCTAAAGGAAGGCTACCGTCAGGAGTTGCCACATACGGCGTACGTGGGTTAATCGGCCACAGAAGTCTTTCTAGTACCCAAACGGAGTCAAAACCCGATTCTTCAGCTTTACTAGCAAATTGAATTAAATTTTCTCTCGTAGCTTGTTTTCCAAGCTGAGGTAAGGTGACGCCAACTTTCAAGATAATTTCAAATGCAATCAATAATATTAAAGGATAGCCCGAAAACAAAGCCGACAAAAAATCCCATAGGAATAAAATCTGGTACTTTTTCCCCTATACTCGGGCCATCAAATTTTCAATCAACAAATTTCAAATGTAGTAGAGTGACTCTGTGCAAGTAAATCTTGTATTGGAATGGTAGGATCAAGTGAATTATTAGAATAAAAAGGGCCCGTCGGAATAAGACTGAATATTCAATCGGAACATATTATAGAATTTTTGAAACCATTAGATAGAATGTTTACCATGTTAATACATGACCGAAGAATCGTACGTTACTAAAGTTTTGCCAGATTCGATTAAATTTTATATACCCAGAACAGAGGGTTTTATGGATGTTGTAAAGGAAATAGTTTCACAATACGGCAGCATGTCACTGATAGAATTTGACGGTTATTTTGAAGGAAAATTCGAACCTGTCAAGTACACGCGATTAGAAGTTCACACTGCAAATCTAAAGGAGCAACAAATTATAGAATATGCTAATAAGATTCGAACAAAATTGAGGCAACATTCGTTAGCATTTGAATTCAATAATAAGCTCCTGCTTGTAATCAAAGCTGAAAAGAAATCATAAGCTCATGAAGTTCAGGCTGAATGCATTATAGATAATTCGTGATTTTATCATTTTCGCTTTCTAGGATACGTGCTGCAATTTGTTTTGTGTATGTCATTACTGTCTTGATACTAGAAAACTGATTTAGGAATTCCATCTCTTCTTTTAAGAACCCAGGATTTGAATTGTAAAGTTCGTTGAATACAAGTTTTTGATTTATTCTCTCTAAGTTTTGAAGTCTAACATATATCTTATCGATACCTTCTACAATACCGTTATCTACCAATGCTTTGGTAAACCTTCTTTTGGATAAATTGAAAATTCTTGTGTTAATGTTTCTGTCAAATACTGAAAGAACTTTAAAGTGGTCTTTTATACCAGTATACCCTATAATAGTAGTAGGTAGCAAACGCAAGAATTTAAGCGAAGCTCTATCAACGTGCTTTTTATCCAGAACCACAATAGATCTTCCAAAGGTCAGTATTCCATTCATTATCTGATTCGGTAAACGTCCATCTAAAACATCACAATCGGATTTAAGCTCTATGGGATAAAATGAAATACTGTCTATTCTACATTTTTCCGTTCTAGCAGCCTCAGCCAGCTGGCCCGTCCTCATGAGAATATCATAGTAAGCTTCCGACTGTTCTGAATTCTCGAGAGTACCAAAATTCTTGTCTCTGTGCAAGAAGGCAATTACCAAGTCAAATTGACCAAAGTAACCTTCACTCTTGATTCTGATTTCACTGACAGGTTGTGTAAAAGGTAAATTTCTGTTTTTACTATCGAAAATATGTCCTGATTCTATTGAACTAACAAATAGGTCTTTTAATTCCAATTCGTTCATACATTATTACAATAGGTAAAGGGACAATAAATATGGGATTAGAGAATATTGTTTCGTAAGCAAATCATCAGTTATTGAGTTACATTGATTATAATTTCCATAGTATCCTGCAAATCGTCATACAACTATTCTTTTATGAGGCCATCGGGATACGACTGAATATTCAATCGGAACTTTATTAGTCTGCTTGAACGACAATTCAATTGGATGTAAATAAGAGGAACCATTATTTTATGAGCCCGTCGGGATGCGACTGAATATTAAGGCGGAACTTTCGCAAATTTGAATGTATTAGGATGACATTAGAATAGACCTAGAAGAGGTGTACCTATAAGACAGATCAGTTTAATTAAGTAATAGTACGTAGTATATCTAAACCATTCAATGTCTATCACTTGGAAAAGAGACTCAGGACTCACTGCTCGAATGACCATTAGCTTCATTATTTTAGGAATACTATATGTGGTATTTTTGAGCATACTACATTATCTTGGGGTGGGATACATTCCTCTAGCCTTTATAGCGGGGGGTATGATCATGGCCCAATGGTACTTCTCCGATAAGATAGTACTCTGGACTTCTGGAGCCAAGATCGTATCAAAAGAGGAATATCCACAGCTACATAATATTGTTGAAAACCTCGTAAATAAAAATGGTATTCCGAAACCTAAAGTAGCTGTAGTTAATACAGGCGTCCCTAATGCTTTTGCCACAGGGAAAAGCCCAAGTAGCTCTCTAATAGCAGTAACAACTGGTATACTGGGCCTGCTCGATGACGAAGAACTCGAAGCAGTAATAGGACATGAATTGACGCACGTTAGAAATCGAGACGTCCTGGTTCTGACACTAGCTAGCGTATTTTCTACGGTCGCATGGTATCTCGCTCAATTTAGTTTTTTTGGCGGTTACCAAAGTAGAAATCGTGATAGTGGAAATGCAACGGCAATTGTAATATTGGTTGCAATAGTAACATGGGTGGTAAGTTTTCTCATAATTAGGGCAATTTCCAGATATAGAGAATATTCAGCAGATAGAGGAGGTGCAATCATGAGTGGAAGGCCAGATAAATTGGCAGACGCACTTATGAAAATAAGCGGAAAGATGAACAAGATTCCAGCTAACGAATTGCAAAAGGTACAGAAAATGAATGCATTTTTTATTATCCCTGCCTTATCAGGGAGTTCCATTGCTAACCTCTTCTCAACTCATCCGCCAGTTGAAAAAAGAGTCCAGAAACTTAAGGAGATGATGACTGGCGAGAACTGAGAATGAATTAGCATTTATCTACATTCACACCACAGGCGTAACAGGTTTTATTTCACATTCAGATAAGTCTATAATTCTCTTCCATTAATTCGATTGAAAATTACATACCAGATGTGTCATCATTGTTTCTAATTCTTGCTATCTAGAATCCGATACGAGAACTAATTTTATCACGGGCCCGTCGGGATTTGAACCCTTCATGTAGTAGGGTTCTACTAACTTCTATTTTAGTTTTATTTTTAGTAACGATTAGAAATTCCATGATGAAAAAATGGTTATTTTTTAGTTACGGTATGAGTTTACTTCGACTACGGCTTGCGGTATTCCCTTCTTTAGGTCATCGAGGCTCATTACTGGATGGATCTCGACATGTGCACCCATTCCACTAAACAGCGGTTCAACCAAAACTGGTATCTGGTCTGCGCTCTGTATATCAACGATGAAGGCAGCTACTCTATTGCCATCCGTTTCAAAGAAATATGTTGCTTCAGCCTTTACTTTGTCTATATATGTCTCAAGTTTACTCAAAAGGTTTGGATCCTGCACCATTAGATTTCCGGCTTCTGTAGGTATCTTTGCACGTATTAAGAATCTCATCTTTTCAGGCCTCGATCCAAGGAGCAGCCTTACGATTGGTCAATAGGAAACGCGATATCAATTCAGCTATTAGTTCACCTTCTTCTTCTAACGCGAAATGTCCAGTATTCAACAAATGAATTTGCACGTTCTTTAGGTCACGTTGATAAGGGATAGCCCCCTCCTTAGTAAATATGAAATCGTTTCTGCCCCAAACTACAAGTGTGGGTGGTTGGTACTTTCTAAAGTACTCCTGCCATTGTGGATATAACGGAGGATTAGATTTGTAGTCATAGAATAACTGAAGCTGGATTTCATTGTTACCTGGACGATCAAGTAGCGACTGGTCATGAAACCAATTGTCAGGACTTATTGCATTTTCGTTCTTTACTCCGTGTGTATACTGCCATCTAGTAGCTTCGAGACTAAGAAATTTCTTAAGAACATTCTTGTTCTTCTCATTGGGCTCGCTCCAATAGGCTCGGAGTGGTTCCCAGAATTCCCCTAAACCTTCATCATATGCGTTTCCGTTCTGCACTATCAAAGCTTCTATTTTCTCAGGATGCTTGACTGCAAGACGGTAGCCTACTGGTGCACCGTAGTCCATAACGTATAGGCTATATCTTTCTAATCCTATATGGGTAATCAATTTGTCTACGATCTCGGCAAGGTGGTCAAATGTGTACTCGAACTTGTCTACAGGAGGCATTGAGCTATATCCAAATCCGGGATAATCCGGCGCAACCAGATGGAATTTGTCTGCCAAGGCTGGAATGATGTTCCTGAACATGTGCGATGACGTTGGGAATCCATGAAGTAGTAGGATCGTTGGTGCCTTCTCTTTGTCTCCTGCCTCTCGATAGAATATTGTCTGACCATCAACAGTCATGGTTTGATTTTTGATTTTTGTCATGTACTAGATATCTGGATATCTATTATTTAATTGTATCTAAAGAAGATATCTAGATATCTTTAATAATGGTAGATGAATAGTAAAAGCATGGTAAAGGACCTATTCGTTAGGGACTTCGATGAAAAACTTCATGCAAAAGCGACCCAGATTGCTACAAATGATGGCATTACTTTGGCTTCAATCGTAGCAGACGCTGTTGATAACTGGATTAAAAATCATGAAAAGAACCGACACCGACACAATTTAATATTGTATGATAACGAGATAACTTTGAATAGATTACTTGATGAAATCGATAAATTGGCCTCAGGTAATTGGTTCAAATCCTCTTGCGGTTCAGCGAAACACTATGGCATGCAATATCTCAACAAAAAACGGTGGTTTGATGCAACTGCCGGTAATTATGGCAAGCTCTTAGAAAATCCGCAAGAAACTGGAAGCAAAGTCTTGGAGATAATTGGAAATAAAGTTGGCAACAAATTTCCTCTAACAGTTGCTTTTTTAGTTGAAGATCTTGCGCGGGAAGAATCAGTAAAAAAGGCAGTAAGGTTTTGTGAATGGTATGAAAGAAAATCTCTCCCAGGAATTACCTATTGTATTGCGAACACCAGGAATGTTATTGGAGGATCATTTGATGATCTGTTTGACTTGTTTAATATCCATAATGCTGTGTTCCTAACAAAGGGCAACAAGTTATACAAATTACGATTAGATGAAGAAAGATTTTATTCGCTTCTCATTTGAATATGGTTCCATTACATCATTGGAAATGTTCTTCAAAATGATCTGATTTAATTTTAATTATGATATAGCCCTTAACTTCAGACACCGTACATTATGATAAATATTGTGATAATTTCTTCCAATCGATAATTACAAATTTGATATCAATATTTGTGTCCAATTGCTTATTTATTGACACTGTAGATTCTTCTAAACTAACAATTGAAAATATATCAAAAAATAAAAAGAAATCATATTTGAGTAAAATTAAAAGATTGGTTTATCTTGTTTTCTACAATAAGAAATAATGAAATAATCGACGTCGGAATGCCTCGGGATAGGATTGAATATTCAATCGGAACTTAGTAATTAATGCAAATACATAACGGGTACGTCGGGATTAGTGCCCTGCTTGTATTAGGGTTCTACTAATTGGTATTTAGCTTTTTATTTTAGTAACTTTTCTGAAATTAGGTATCATACATAGTCATATACACTAAGATTATATGTCATATAAAATTTAAAATCTGCAAATACATCGCTTTTGCAATCATTACAAAAAAAATTTTGGTGTTAATTGAGTTTTTAGTTCAACCCAGAGCATCCTTAGCGGCCTTCAAATGCATCAGAGCCCCATTCGTATCCCCAGCCGAAAAAGCCTTCATTCCTTCATCAAAATGCATCTTAGCTTGATCAGATTCTCCAGCTATGGCTTGTTGCGCAGCAGTCAAATGAGTAGAAGCTGCATCTTTGTTTCCGCTTTCCAAAGCTTTAATGGCCTCTTCCAGATGCATCTTTGCGGAACCTCCAGAAGTATTTGAAGTTGTCATGTTTGAAGCTGTCATGTTATTTGGCGCAGTTATGTTCTGTGCTTTGATCGAAGCAAATCCTGCGAATGTGTACCCGAGAACTACTCCCACAATTAAAGCAACTGTTGTTACTGTATTAGTTGAGAATTTCATTTAAGTTAGTAGGAAATTAAGCTTCTTAAGTGTTAGATACCTTGGTTAATTCATGTTCTTTATTCTTCCACCTTCGATCTCCGTCTTGGTTTTTCAAATTATCTAGTTTTATCTCTCTTCTCAATCTTATCGAGAGCGAGTTTCTTGACTTTTTTGATACTCTCAATTTGGACGTCGTGATGGGAATCGTCAACATTTCGGAGCCATTTTAATTATTAGTTTCGGTTTACTCCAACAAATCATAGATTCTACAATTGTTTATGTTTAATAATTCGTTCGGTAAGGAATCAACTTTATTGTAAGAACAAAATTCATTAACCACGTGTTACTATCAGCATTTTTAGAATGTTTGCCATATGTATACCTGTCATCTTGATTATTGTAATGGTTTTATTGAGTATACCTTTTCAAACTACGCAGGGGTCATTGCAAATAAATCGGTCTTTAGTAACCAAAGACGATCCGCTAGATAAAAATGGAACTAGCAATGACATACCTATCATAATTAGTGAACTGAGAAAATCAAGGATTGTACTGGAGGAATCTGCTCCACGTCAAGTTGTTCTATCAATTGTGTCTTTTTTTGTAGCCATGGCCTTTACAATATTTGGAATACAATTGGCCTTTAGACCCCAAAAAACAGAAATTAAATATTTCACCGTGGCCATTTTATCACTAATAATTCCTGTAACAGTGTTGCTTATCACGTTCGTAGGTAGTAATGTCCTAGGAATTCAAACATTTGGTTTAATCTCAAAGAATGTTTGGTTATTTGCCTCGCTGATGCTTCTGATTCCTATATTCACACTAATTATTCTCGTAATTTTGCATAGAATAACTAGGGAACGATCTTGATGAGATGAGGTGTGGTTAATCTCTCAGCCGTCGGGAACCGTGCTGTTAACAATTCGGATCCATCACCAACATATGACTGGAGATTTAGTCCAAATTTACCAGAGTTTATTTCCTTGATGAGTTTATGGAGTTCAGTCTACCTAAACTGTAAAGAGTCATCAGCCGCAATCGTAGGCGGTTCCTATGATAAATTTTACTCTTTATCTATCTCCAATCATCTATTGCGTAGACGTCCTCAATATGATATCCTGGATCATTATTTTTCGTCATCATAACGCCCTGGAATTCAGTCCTGAAACCCTTGGAAATCATTTTCCTGTAGGCGCCCAAGTTACCGATGTTAACTCCAGCAGCAAGTTTAGATAGCCCTTGAGATGCTGCAAATTTTTCACAGCAGTCAATAAGTTCATCAAAATTAGCAGATTCAGACCTATCATCACTTGCTGTCACCGAACCAAACTTAACGTAACATGTATTACTTCCGGCTTCGGTTTTTGGTCCACAGTGACATATGGCTAGCCCTAACAACTTGTTGCTTTTGTTATCAGTTAGGAGTATTGTGTCTCCCAGTTTCTGATTTGCCACAGACTGTATTTCACCTTGAGATCTAGCCCATCATAAATCGAATCTGTTAGAGAATAGCAGTTGTCAAGAATCTCCGATGACCTCTCTTTTTGCATGTCGGAGTATTTGGTCCACCTTATCATCTCCTGACCATCTTTCATTGCGTACTCTGACTTGACGGGTTTTGACATTACTGTGGTAAGGAACCTGGGCCAAAAGTCGTACTTTTGGTAAAGGTGGACATGTTTAGGACTGTTGGAGAAGGTGAAGATTCCAATGTGTTTAGTTTTCAGTCGTTCAAAAATCTCCATTGTTTTATCCAACAAACGTTTTGCAATGCCCTTGTCCCAAAAGTCGGGATGGACTGTAAGTGGCCCAAATACTCCCACACTGCCCCAATTTGCGATAAAGTTTGATCCCACAAAATTTCCATCTACTTCTGCAGCTAAAGATAAAGAGGGATCCGCCCTAAATCGTGTACGTATATAGTCTGCGTCACCGAAGAAACTCATAGGGTCAGGCAGTCCAAGAAATATGCCAAACGACAGCCTGGACACCATATCTGCTTCTCCTAGATCAGCTTCTTTTAAGGAACGGATAACAGACTCCATTATCAAAGTATGGAAAGCGGTCTACTAAAATTTTAAGGAACTAGGTACAATAAGAGATAAAACAATAATAATGAATTGTTAACAATTCGGATCCAAAGCTTTAAGCTTGTCTCTTTTTGGGAATGAGAACCATAATTACTTGATAGTAGAGTTCGTTGTTGCGGGTTCGGACGCTTGTGAACCATTTTTGACATTTGGGGTTTGAACTCTGTTAGTAAGCGGACTCAGCTATTAGCGAGTTGAGATAATATAAAGAATACTATTTGTGTTAACTTCTGAAGAATTACTTTTTAACGAATGTTATATCTGTGAATGTTCTCATACTAACTTTATAATCGTCTTTAACCTATGACATAATATGCAGTTCGGCTTACAAAAACCGGTATTTACTTTCGATTACAGAGGTGATGATACTTCTCAGATCATTGATTCCCTAAAGAAGCTAGCGACAACGGCAGAAAACAACGGTTTTGATTCTTTTTGGGTAATGGATCATTTCCATCAGATTCCAATGATAGGAAAAGTAGAAGAACCTATGCTTGAAAGTTGGTCAACTTTGTCCGTGTTAGCAGGATTAACTACCAAGATCAAACTTGGAACTCTAGTCTCAGGCATCATGTACAGATATCCCGCCATTCTAGCCAAGGTAGCTGCCACTTTGGATGTGTTAAGCAAGGGAAGATTATTCATGGGAATAGGTGCTGCTTGGAATGAGGATGAATCCCATGCATATGGAATTCATTTTCCTCCCGCAGGTGAAAGATTGTCAAGGTTAGAAGAGGCAATACAAATTATACGCAAAATGTGGACTGAAGAGCCTTCTGCCTCATTTAATGGAAAATACTATCAAATTCATAATGCATACTGCAATCCCAAGCCAATACAGAAACCTTCGCCACCTATCCTAGTTGGCGGAAGTGGTGAGAGAAAAACTCTCAAGATTGTAGCAAAATATGCTGATGCTTGCAATCTATTTGGATCTGCTGAAACAGTAAAAAGAAAATTGAATATTTTAAAAGATCATTGTAAAAGTGTAGGCAGGGATTACGATTCAATTCTTAAAACAAAGTTGGGCATTATTGTAGTTGATGACGACAAGCAAATGGCCGAGAAAAAAATAAAACAGATCTTTAAAGGAATGCCTGAAGAACAAATTAGAGAATTTGCGATATATGGAGCGCCAGAAGATCTATTAAGACAAATAGAATTACTTGAACAAGTTGGTATTCAATATCTTATAGTGGATCTAGATCCATCTAGAGAACTTGAAGCTTTAGATGTATTCGCAAATAAGATTATAAAGAAATATTAAATAAAATGGCAAGTGCGCATATGGAAAGAACAGAAAAATATGTTGGGTAAAGAAAAAAAAGAAACAAATTAGAAGTTCAGAAACCACAACTACAATTAGATGTTAAATATTTGTGAGGACATCAAGGATATGCTGTAAACTAACGAATAGACGCCAGGGTAGATATATTTGTAAGTACAATAGAGGCACATAGTGACCATTTTATCTCGATTATTCCCTACTCACGGGTGAAGAGAATAGGTAATCATTTGGCAGCTATTGGGGAATGCAATAAGTACATAAACGATAAAGAGCATACAATAGCATGGGTCAAAGCTTGAAAGAAGAGATTAGTATTTTCATAAGATCGTTACCGAATGTCGAGCTAAAACATGATCCTATGGGTAAGTGAAGAGGCTTATTTCTACGGTTTGAGAAATTTTGTGCATTTTCATGGACCACGACATATCGATATTAGGCTTTCAAAACTTCGGCAAGAGGAAGCCTTACGGACACATAAAGCTTTTCAGCACAAGTATGCTCCACAAGCAGGATGGGTTTCATGCATACTAGAAACTGAAGAGTAGGCAGAGAATACAAAGCGATTGATTAAAGAGGCATATGATACTTGCGTGTCTCTAAAAACTAGAACCGCATAAACAAACCTTCTACATCAAGTGGCCAGTGGTTTGTGACTCAAATTTGAACTAAAAAACAGTTCAAAACTTGTACCCAATACTTCGTAGAAATTTTTTTCTTTCATCTATGTCATTTTCAGTTTCTATCCCCTTTGGTTTAAATCCATCAACAACACCGAGTATTGCCCTACCTTGTACTGTCTCCACAAATATTATTTCTATCGGATTAGCGGTTGCACAATAAAGTGATACTATTTCAGGGACATCTTTTAATCTTGGTAATATGTTTATTGGGAACGCATCCTTTAACAAAATTACTAAACTATGTCCAGCAGAGATGTTATAGGCATATTCACTGGCCATCTTTTCCAGAACCTTGTCATTACCAGCATGTCTTACCAGACATGGACCGCTAGCTTCACAAAAACCACACCCAAATTTGATACCTGGAACACAATTAACTAGACACTCTGAAACATCTTCAACTGTCTTTATGAAATGGCTTTGAACTAGGATGATTTGTACATCATTTGGAGGTTCTATTTTTAATGACTTGATTTCCATATCCAATTATTATCAAATGTATGCTTTATCTTTTCAATCTCAACTAATTGTCTTTACCTGATTTATCCTTATCTACCACAAGCAAACAATGTATCATGTATATGATGGAGTTTAGAAAACTTTAGTATCGAGGTGAAACCTGGTTATTTTAACGGTTTGTTAGTTCTAATTATTTCAGAAAGTTTAAGAAAAATTATGTCCAATATAGAATGATCTCATAAGCATGTTATATACAAGACTAAAAAAAAGATGGAAATTCTTACTCTTGATTGGAGGATTGTGGCTCCTGTTCTTGTTTCCTATCCCTTTTTTACCCTTTTTGGGATACCACCTAGACATAAATTCTCTAACTGCGTTGTACGTAATAACTGCCATAGTATCAATACCATTTACTCTCCTGGCAATATTTATGAATCATAAAAAATGAATGCAAACTAAACAGCATGGCAGTTTGGTAGGATTCCATACCCACTACCAATTGAAACTAAAATTTAATGAGCCCGTCGGTAACCACGCCGCTATCGGTTCTAAAATGGGATTCTGATATAGGAACTGAGTACAAAGCTTTAAAGTTTTCTTTTACTTGGTATTGGAATTAGTTTATTCAAGTTCATCAGAATTTGAACACTGGATGTAGTACAATAAAAATTGTAATTTCTCACATTTGTCCAGACTAAAACACAATATTAATAGGAAATAACTTTGTAAGTTATGGAATGAATCATCATGATAATAACGATCATAATAACAATCATGATGGCCTTCTCGGCAAGCACGAGACCGTTCACTTAGATACTGTTGCTGTTCACTCGGCCCTTTTAAAGACGGGAAAATTTATCGCTTTTGGTGGTGACGATGCAAAAATCGGAGATTGGAACATAGGAAAATCCAGTATTTGGGATCCGGCCAATTCAGATGTTAAGCAAAATCCGCTGCTGAGTAGGAACTTGTTTTGTGGGGGACATTGTTTTCTTTCAGATGGGCGACTTCTGGTAGCTGGAGGACAATCAACGGTATTTCCGCAATATACAAACGGACTATTATCATTTTTTGGCATCCTGCAGCTCTTTACCAAGGGAGCTGATAATGACATCCATGTATTTGATCCACAAACCCAAATTTGGAATCGCTATGAGAATATGCCAAAAGCAAGGTGGTATCCTACATGTGTTACATTACCCAACGGTAGAGCCCTAATAGTTTCAGGAGTTTATTCGCAGGCCCATAATTTTGTATTCAAAAATAGTTTCATAAATCAGACCTATGAAATATTCGATCCCACTACAAATTTGCTTTCAACGCCAAGACCGTTTTTGAAAAAGATAAAGCAATATCCTTTTCTTCAAGTTCTTCCCGGAGGAACTCTATTTGTTCACAGTGTGTATACCACCAGACTCATAAATTTAACAAATTTTGAACCATATCCTGAAAAGTTTGAAACTAAGCATAGGGGAACTAGGACGTATCCTGGTATGGGCTGCTGCACGCTATTGCCTGTAACTCCTGAAGATACTGATTTCAAGATTTTAATTGCTGGTGGTAGCAAAGTTCTGTCGCCGAATAATACATCCGATACTACGAATACTGCGGAAGTTTTTACATTTAGGGCAAATAATGTTAGCGAATCAGGCTGGGATAACATCAAACCTACAAACAAAAAAAGATTTTTATCCGATTCAGTTCTTCTTCCAGACGGGACAGTACTTGTAACTAATGGAGCCGCTATTGGCAAATCTGATGATAACAAAGAAACAGTTAAAGAAATTGAATTATACAATCCTGAAAGCGGTAATTGGTCCATAATAGATTCATTGGATAGAGAAAGGCTTTACCATTCATCTGCCCTGCTACTTCCAGATGGCAGAGTAGTTGCAGCAGGTAGTACAGGACACAAATGGTCTACAAACCCAGAACACTATGAAAAAGAAATTGAAATAATAATACCACCATATTTGAAAGACAATCCACAGCGTCCCGAGATCATTGATTGTCCATTAGAAATATCATATAATACAGACTTTGAAGTAAAAACTCCTGATTCATCAGAAATAATACGTGTCGTTCTGATAAAAAACTCGTCTACTACACATAATAACAACATGGATCAACGGTGTCTTGTGATACATATATCATACGAAACCAATAATGTATTGAAATTATCTAGCCCTAAGGATGGAACCTACGCTCCACCCGGCTATTACATGTTATTTATTCTTAATAGGAGTAACGTTCCGTCTTTTGCGAAGATCATAAAGGTCGGCTAAGTCACTTTTTGTCGTGCTTATAAATTCTATGTATATTCCAGAAGATTCCAATTTTATGTTTCTACATGTCGTTACAGAAATTAGAACTAAATCTAATTGGAAGGAACAAACGATGTCAATCTTTGCTTCTCTGTTGTGCTAGTCTATTGATGTCTGTGATCTGGGTTTATTGTTTCCCCAATACTTTACGGGCCCGTCGGGATACGACTGAATATTCAGTCGGAACCTAATCAGTATTTCTTAACCTAGAAATTTGTTAGATGTAAATAAGAGCAAATGTTAATTCAGGAACCTGTCGGTACCAACGACGCTATCAGTTCTAAATTGAGATCCTGATATAGGAAGGATATGCTAAGCTTTAAAGTTTTCTTTTACTCGGTGTTAGAATTAGTTTGTCCTCGCCTACTGATATTTTGCAAAAAAATAAGGTTAGTTCGTACGATTTTAGATGTGATAATGTAATGTCATTTCGTCAACTTCCATATCTTTGTCGTCATACTTTACATGAATATTTGGTGGATCACCCGGATTTCCTGTCGCAAACTCTACTCCAGCAGTACCGATGGCAGCCATTGCGCCAAATGCAGTATCATGGTCATCAGACAGTTCTAGCGTTAAGTCCCCTCCAGGTGTTCGAAGTATAATTTCCCCTTTTCTACTATCATCAAATACGGTTATACTTTTGCATTTCCCGAACACTTCTTGATTTGTCATTGTATTTTCTGCCATAGTATTGCTTAAAAATATGATCCTCTATTGAAAAAGAAAAACTTTTAGAAGTTTTTATTGATTTAATAATATTTCGGCGCCGAAATTTTCTACATATGATACCTGTCAAAGGTACGCTCGCAAAATTAAGGAATTCTTTTTATATTTCCTCTTTTCTTTTATCAACAAATCTATTTGCTGATTTAAGACGTGCTTATGTTCCATCAGGATGGCATAAAACATCCATTTGCCATCAAGGTTTTCAATTATAGTTGCCAATTTTCTTACAGATATTCTCAATGCGATTATTGCTTTGTCAAATGACCTATGTATTATCTCGCTATCACTTTTGCTTGCATTGTAATAAAAAACATCTTTATCTTTCTCGTTGATTCTCACTTCCTTTATTATTTTGCGTACCGTCCTTGAGGATAAACGTTTTTCTTGTATTAATCGTGTTAATTTGGACTGAATGTGTTTATCATTAATTGGAAACAATTCTTCTCCTATAGTAGCTTTAACTTCAGAATTAGAAATTAGTTCCTTTACATCTTTTGGTAACTCGATTAATTTTATTCTTTTGCATACATAGCTTTTACTCTTTGACAATTTTTTTGCAAGTTCTGAAACACTACCCCAACCAAATTCATTTACATATTTTTTGAAAGCTAGACCTTCGTCAATTGGATTTAGAGTACGTCTTTGAACGTTTTCTATTACTGAAACCTCAAATGCTTTTTTATCATCTAATTCTACTATATGACATGGAATTTTTCTTAGACCTAATTTCTTGCATGCACTAAACCTTCTATTCCCTGCAACAATTTCAAAGTTTTCTGAATTATTTGATCTAACTATTATTGGTTGCAAGAGACCGATTTTCCTTATGGACTCAGCAAGTTCTTCAAGATTATCCATATTGCTTCGAAGCTGATTTGTCGGCAAAGTAATGTCTGAAATATTAAGATCTTCTAAAGACCCCCACAAATCAGTTGAATATGAATACATAGTTTGACTAGCTTATTTGTCTTTAACAGAAATAAATCTGAGTAATCACCAACTTGTAGTTTTCCTCAACGATTATGATTTTTAATAACCGAATTTGATAACTTTTTAATCCGTTGGTTTTAAAATCATAGTCATATTATGTGGATTACAAGTCATAAATAGCACCATTACTCCTGTCTCTATATTTAACACTCTATGCAACAATAATTATAATTGTATATCAATAATTTACAATCTGTACTCATTCAGGATATTGTATCCCCTTTAAAATATCCAAAATGTCGTATAAAAACAGGAGTGAATTGGTAACAGATTTGCATTTTTGCTTCTAGTGGTCAATAATTTAGTTGTCATTTGATAGTATTAATAACTAACACATCAGTTGTACGTTCCTATAATACTAGGAACAGATTCCGGTACAGTGGAGCATAATTAGAATAGGGAAATTTACGTACGGCAAAAGCAATACGCTTGTCCGGAAGAAGTTCGTTAAATAACAAAGTCGATTTCAAGCACGCATTGAATCTCGTTTTGCAGTACGGATAAAATTCTTGTGAAACCGCAGTAAGTGAATAGTATTTCCTGCTACGTTATTGATTAAGAAAGGGCAGCATAGAAATGGCAAAGATTTACACTTTACGTTACTAAGATTATTGGAGTAAAAGATAAGATGCAAGGATTGAAGATATCTGATGAATTGTCCAAACTAATTGAAGAAGGAAGCGTTACTAGAGAATGGACCGTAAAGCCAGGTAAAAGGTTATATGTAGAGTTCATATGCAGATCTAAAGTTCTCTTCAAGGGTTTCATCTTGTCGTTTATTGAACTATTGGGTACGAATGGTACTATAAATTTAACCGTTATATAACAAGGTTTGTCGCTTTGTGGTGTGGCAACAAAACTAACTGGAAAATCAATTGGGAATCCTCTCTGTGGTATGTTTTCAGGACACACAAAATTTAAGATCACTCCATTCTTAAATATTGTGGTAAAGCTTGTTTATTATTTCTTGTCAGTGTTTATTATGATACTTTATTAACTTCATTGGCTAGATGAATTACTTATGGAATCGAAGCCTGTCGACTTTAAAAATATAATAAAAGAGGTTGATAAGCAAAATGCTTGGAAAGCCATAGAGGAAACGTGAGAGTAATGCCTGACAGTATGACTCAAATCCTTTTCTCAGGACCTCCAGGTAGCAAACTGGATCTTGCAGTACTTGGAGACGGCTTTGGAAATGCTGATCAAACAACATACAACAATAAAGTTAAGGACCTTCTTTTGGACGGGGTATTCGGAAATGATTACTTCTATGAGGATATGCAAGCTTTTAACATTTACAGAGTCAATTTGATATCGAACCAGTCTGGTGTTAGCCAACGGGTATACGACGAACATGGTACTCCGAATGATGCTTCCGATGATACGATTGTGAGTACTACATTAAAGGATACCGCTCTTGGTATTATTTATAGTGGTTCTTGGGCTCATTGTTGGCTAGAATACGGGACTAACAGTGAAACTCGCATTCAAAATGCACTAAACACATGGGTACCAGACTTTAACTATGTTCTTATAATTCTTAACGAATCTGGCTTCGGGGGTTGCGGAGGAGGTGGACGTCAACACGTTACCATGGGATCTAGCTGGCCTGTTATGGCTCATGAATTCGGTCATGGTGTCGGAGGTCTTGCAGACGAATACTGTACAACTAGAACTTATAGCGGTGGAGAACCTTCAAGCCCTAATCTAACTATAAATACAAATCGCTCTTCCATAAAATGGACCAAATTCATTAGTAACTCAACTCCAGTACCTACAGGCATAGGGAGCTGCGCTGGATATAATCAAGGTGCAAAACCTTCAGGTTGGAGTGATAGTCAGGATGTGGGGTTGTTTGAAGGGGGCGGTACTTACGACAGAGGCATTTATCGTCCCGTTATAAACTGCCGTATGAATGGGAATTCGCCACCGTATTGTCCCGTATGTTATACTCATATGAAAGAGAAATTGCATCCGTACACAGGTCATTCATTTCTAAAGTGTTATAGTGGTGACTTCAATGGGGATGGAAAGCATGATTTGTTAATTCACAGTGATAACTCCATAACTATTTACAGGTCAAATGGTTCTCAACTTGATTTAATCTTTAGCACAGTAGAAAGGGTACCAGGTTCGTGGCAGTTCAAACCAAACGACCAATTCTACTTAGGAGATTTTAATGGGGATGGGAAGGATGAAGTAGTAGTATATAACAGCGTCGACTGGATAATAGAGTATTTGGGACTACTAGTGGATGACGGCAATAATGGTCTAAAGTTGCAACGCTACGACGCAAACATGCCTGGTTGGGAAATGAGATCACAGGATCGTCATTATGTAGGTGATTTTAATGGTGATGGTAAGGAAGATTTTTGGGTCTTTAATGGGGTCAACTGGTCAATTCCTTATTTAGGAATGCTACGGTCAAATGGTAATAATCTTTCAATGACAAAGCGATATGATGAAAATATGCCCAGTTGGCAAATGAGATCACAAGATCGTCATTACGTAGGTGATTTTAATGGTGATCGTAAAAAAGATCTCTTTGTTTTCAACGGAAGTCAGTGGAGTATTGCTTACCTAGGGATGCTCCGATCTTCTGGCAGTGATCTTTCTATGACTAAACGGTATGATGGAAATACACCTGGATGGCAAATGCGTAAAAACGATCGACACTATGTATCAGATGTTAATGGTGATGGAAAAGCCGATCTTTTTGTATATAACTATCAAGATTGGGCCTATGAGTATCTTGGGACTATGGTTTCAAACGGGAATTCTTTGAGTTCTAGTTGGAAGGAGGATTGGGTTGGAGAATGGAATTTAGGAGCTCCTGATATTTTTGAACCATGTAACTACGAAGGACTGACAGGTAAAAGAGACCTGATTGTTCACAACCAAAATTGGCTTGGTATGATTCGCAATGTGCCTGGGTCAGGACTCTTATTACAGAAAATTTATTACAAATGGATTCACAATTATCGTTACGGGAGAAACTGGTGACTATAGATGGTCAAATCAGAACGGTTAGAGAATCGACATTTAAGACAAAACAGCGATGAACCTCCAGTTATTGAGGATCCAACTCTTGAGAAAATGGATGAAGCGTTAGAACGTCCAAAACGTGTCGAAGCAAAGAAACACAAAATGGCCATTGATCCTCCTGCTCGTATACGCGGGAAGAATTTGATGAAGCCGATTCCTACCAACATACAGAAAGACGCGGATACTCATCAAAGTCCCGATTTCCAATATCCACCACAAAAAGAATTTAGAAAAGGAAGCGAAAAGCCCTCAAGGCAAAAAATTGAAGGATATCTTCGTTTGCGTTTACTAGTACAGGATGGAAACATATCTCTGACTGAAGTACATAAGGTAAACGGACCTCTCGTAATAGAAGATAAAATTGATAGCAACTTAGTCTATGAGGTGCTTGTATCATCGAAACGGGTTGCAATAGGGTCAATCACAGACGTTGGCTTTAATCGATCTTTTCCAAATCCAAAAGATGTCCCAGGACAACAGGGCCACTTATTTGTCGACGTGCCAAGTTACGAATTTTACGCACGTCTACCGGCTAAGCATTTGTCATTTTCTGCACTCCCAAAAGTGGAAATTGCAGTGTACAGGATGAAAAGTCCAATAGAGAAAGCAATAGGTGAAAAATCACTTGCCTTAGACTTTGGAAATGAATTGCGTGAAGTGGCTCGATTAAAAGGAATAAACATCAAGACTCTATCAAAACGATCCCGATCAAAAATCCATGAACTTCTTCGATGAGTGTTCCCAAATAGAATTCTAAGGTTTACTAAAATTTAGAATCATTTTTGAGTCGAATCATTCAATAACAACTTAATTTCTGAGTACTACTCACAGTTCGTCGGGATGCGATTTGTTAATAATTCGGATCCGATTCATATGATCCATGCTCCGATCAATTATTATCCTGCCTGTACGATCCTATTAAGAGCCTAATCTGATCCTCTTTAATACTTCTTATAAATAATTAGTCCAGTTTCATTCTTTGATATAGCTTCTTAAAATGATGATAGGAATTAGAATATCTTTCGTCAGCAAGCATATTCTGAACGAAGGTATCTTGATAATATTGGATCAATGTGGGTTTCATATATGCTATCATTCT
>WNGA01000415.1_pt1 | contig 65473 bp, 60 predicted proteins | sample 5400061 | NCBI WGS metagenome assembly WNGA01 (sample SAMN13153366, study PRJNA577476) | soil metagenome | isolation source: 100 cm soil or saprolite under grassland replicate 2 | place: USA:California | collected 2016-06-15
GGGCGATGCGGCCCCGCTGGGGCCAGTTCGTCCGGACCGTGAAGGGCTTCTGGGCCCCGTTTCCGCTCCGCCGCCCGCCGGCCGTGATCCAGTGGGCCCCCGGTTCCGCCGAGCGGGGCACCCGGAGGGCCATGCCCGCGAACGTCCCGTTCGCTCCCGCGATGGCCAGGACCAGGTCGGTGGTGTCGAAGAAGAGATCGACCGCTTCGTTGGCGGCGAAGCCGGACCCGTTCACGGTCACCACGGTCCTGGGAGGACCACTCGTCGTCGAGATCGTGATCCCCAGGGTCACGGCGAAATTCGTCGAGCTGGTCCCGGTGCCTCCGGCGTTGGTCACCGAGATCGGACCGGTCGAGGCCAGGACGGGGACCGTGGACTTGAGCTGCGTGGTCGAGACGAACGTGCAGCCCGCGCTTACCCCGTTGAACTTCACGGTGGTCGACGTGCAGGTCGAACCGGAACCGGTGAACCCCGTGCCGGTGATGGTGACGGACGTGCCCACCGGGCCGCTGGAAGGGGAGAACCCCGAGACGGTGGGCGCCGCGGCGCGGGCGGCCGGGGCGAGCGCCCCGACCAGGGCCCCGGCGACCAGGATCACGGTCGCGCGTGCCCGAGCTCGCCCTCGGTGATAACGGTGAGCCATGCTGACGCCCTCCTCCACCTCGCTCGACCGCGGGCCCCCAGCCAACGTTGAAGGCCGACCATGCCACACGATCTCCGATGCGTCCAGACCCAGGCCCTCCCGAACGCGTCCTGTGGGAGGCCCCAGGCGCCCCCATGGCGGGCGTCGCCCTCTCGCGGAACGCTCCGGACGGGAGCCGACCAGACGACAGCGGGCCGGGATGCGCCCCCGGCCCGCTGTCGTCCCTTCCGCCGGGACTACCCCACCGCTGCCCCGAACGCGTCCCCGGGCTCGGTCTGATCGGGAACGTTGCTCGAGTCCTGGTCCCAGACCTGGTCGATCGGGCTGGTCGTCTGGAGCCCCGATGATCCGCCGTAGATCACGTTCACGGCGCCGGCACGCTGGACCGTGCCGATGGACTCCCACGGGACCCCGACGGCCAGCCACGACCGGCCCGCGCTCGGGATCGTCAGCGAGACCCCGAACAGGTCCTGGGCCTCGGCCTGGCCGTCGACATTCGGCTCGTCCTGGTCCCAGATCTGGTTCCCGGACACGGTCAACCCGATGGAGGTCCCGTAGATCACGTTCACCGCCCCCGCGTCCACGATCGTCCCGACGTCCTCGCCGGGCGCGCCGATCGCGAGGTCCGCCGGGCCCGCGGAGAGCTGCCCGGCGGCCAGGCTGGCTCCGAACATGTCGCCGGTCTCGCGCGCCCCCTGGATCCCGTCGGGGGTGTCCTGGTCGAACTCCTGCTGGCCGCTCGTGGCCAGGCCGGAGTCGGAGCCGTAGAAGACCTGGACCGCGCCGGAGTCGAAGATGCCGGCGGCGAGCTCCTCGCCCGGAATCCCGACCGCGAGGTCGGCGCGAGTCGTCCCGCCGAAGTCGGCGACTGCGACCGCGGCGCCGAAGCGGTCGCCGGCCTCCGATACGTCGTTCACGCCGGATTCGTTCTGGTCCCAGATCTGGTTGCCCGTGGAGGTCAGGCCGGCCCCGGATCCGTAGATCACACTCACCGCCCCGGCGTCGGGGACGGAGCCGACATCCTCGCCCGGTGCGCCGATCGCCAGGTCGGCCTGGGGGCCGGCGCCCATGTCGCCCGCCGCGAGGCTGGAGCCGAAGCCGTCGCCGGCCTCGGGCGAGCCGATGATGTTCGGTGAGTCCTGGAACCACAGCTGGTCGGGCGTGCTCGTGGCGCTCAGGCCGAAGCCCGACCCGTAGATCACGTTCACGGCGCCGGCGTCCGCGGCCGGGGCCGCGCCCGACACCGCCGGGGCGATGTCCTCGCCGGGAGCGCCGATCGCGAGATCGGCGAACCCGTCGCCGTTGAAGTCCGCGGCGGCCAGCGCGGCGCCGAACCGGTCCCCGCTCTCCGATGCGTCCTCGACGTCCGAGGTGCTCTGGCTCCACAGCTGGGCGGCGGGCGACGACGTCTGGAGCCCGCCGGCCCCGCCGTAGATGACGTTCACCGCGCCCCCGTCGGTCGCCGCCAGGATGTCCTCGTCCGGCACGCCGACGGCCAGGTCGTCGAACCCGTCGTTGTTGAAGTCGCCGGCGGCGACGGCGGAGCCGAATCGGTCGCCGAACTCCGCGGAGTCCGGCACGCCCGAGGAGTCCTGGGTCCACTCCTGATTGCCGGTCGACGACAGCCCGCTCCCGTTCGAGTACAGGACGTGGACGGCGCCGATGTCCTCGGCCTGCTTGTTGACGGTGAGGATCCCCTCGCCGGGCACGCCGACCGCGAGGTCCGGGTTGCCGTCCCCGTTGAAGTCGCCGCTCACGCCTCCGGACGAGGCCGTGGCGGCCCTGCGTTCGAACCGGATGTCGGGGTCCGGCTGGATCCCCGAGGTGTTCGGGTCGGCGTCCAGCCGGTTGTCGCCCCACGCGTAGAGGAACGCCGAGTCCCCGAGACCCGGCCCCGCTGCGGCGTTGCCCAGGTAGTCACCCATGTAGCACGGCGACGTCGGCGGGTTGAAGTTCGGGTTCGTCTGCGGGCGGTCGAACGACACGTCGGTGACGCGGTCCGGGATGCTCCACGTCGTTCCCCCGTCGACGGAGGTGACCTCGTACACGTCGATCTTCCGGTTCGTCGAGGAGTTCTGGGTCGAGTAGTAGATGACCCGGAGCTCCGCGTCCTGGTTCACCGCGAGGGCGGGGAAGAACTGCTGTCCCGTCACCTGGCTGTTGATCCTCGTCGGCGTGCTCCAGGTGGCGCCGCCGTCGACGGACCGGCTGAACGCGAGGTCCGAGAGCGAACCGCCGGACAGGGTGGCGCGGTGCCACACGGCGTCGATGTTGCCGGTCACCGGGTTCACGACCATGGTCGGCGCGGGGGCCGACCGGATGGCCCGGGTGACCGAGTTCGACTCGGAGTCCTGGAACACCCGCCGCGTGGTGTTGCCGCACGTCGCCTGGGTCTCGGGCCGGGGCGCCTGCCCGATCACCTTCTCGCTGCCCCACGTCGTCCCCTGGTCGGTCGACGCGCGGAAGTGGATCTCCGGCGTGGTGGTGTTCCAGTCGAACCACGACACGTACACGGCGCCGTTCAGCGGGTTCACCGCGATCTGGCAGCTCTGGACATTCTGGTTCTTGCTGGACAGCCGGGTGGAGCGTTGCGTGAACGTGAGCCCGTGGTCCTTGGACACGGAGAACTGGATCCCGCCCTGGTTGTTCTGGTCGAACTTGGTCCAGCAGACGTACAGGTTGCCGGCGCCGGTCCCGGAGGCCCGGGGATCCACGGCCAGCCACTCCTTGTCGTTGAGCTTGTCGGTGGTCTTCGCGAGCGGGCTCGCGTTCCGCCCGAAGCTCCAGTTCACCCCGCCGTCGTCGCTGCGGTAGACGCCGACGATCGAACGGCCGTCCGTCGCGGAGCTGGCGATCGTGCCGAAGTAGAACACCGACGTCTGGCCGCTCACCCGGTTCCGGTCCGCCAGCGGGACGGGGTCGCCGAACGAGGCGCCGATCGCGCCGAGCGGTTGGGGCAGCTGCCCCCGGTCCGTCCATGTCGTCCCCCCGTTGGTGGACCTCCCGTAGCCCATGAATCCGGGGCTCGCGTTCGAGTCGTTCCATCCGACGATGACGGTGCCGTCGTGGACGGCCACGCCGGCCTCGCTCTGCGTGACCTTCGGGTACGTGTCGGCCGACCGCCGGTTGAGGAGCAGGTCCGCGGCGGGGACCACGTCGTCGCGGGGCGCGCCCTTCGTGGCCGTGCGGCCTCCCGAGGTGGCCCCCAGCGTCCCCGAGCACACCGCGTGGAGCTGCCGCTCGCCGGCCCCCGAGACCGCCTGGAGGAGCCGGTGGTCCCGGAGCGCGGCGCATGCCACGGCCCGGACCTTGTCGGTCGGCCCGGACGCTCCGACGGCGGGCGTCGGGGCCACCATCGCTGACACGATCACCAGGACGAACAGGACGAACCCCGCACCACGGCGCATGGCATACCTCCCTGTGAGCCAGCCGGACCCGGTTCGGTCTCGCTTGGGGACGGATCGTTGCACGTGACCCGCGACGGATTCCAGAGGCCGTTCGGCGGCTCGGATCGCGAGGTCAGGGCTGCTGGAGCCGGAGCAGGTCCTCGGTGGTCTCGCGGCGGATGACCTCTCGGGCCACGCCGTCGCGGCACAGGACCACGGCGGGGCGGGGGACCACGTTGTAGTTGCTGGACATCGCGTAGCAGTAGGCACCGGTGGCGGCCGTGACCAGGACCTCCCCGGGCCGAACCCCCTCGGGCAGCCGGGCCTCGAACGCCAGCACGTCGCCGGACTCGCAGTGCTTGCCCACGATCCGGACGGGGGTCGAACCCGGGTGGTCGGCGCGGTTCGCCAGGAGGAACTCGTACTGCGCGCCGTACAGGGCGGTGCGGATGTTGTCGGACATGCCGCCGTCCACGGCCACGTAGGTCCGGACGCCCTCGATCTCCTTCACGGTGCCGATGCGGTGGAGCGAGATGCCGGCCCGGCCGACCAGGGCCCGGCCGGGCTCCAGGGTGAGCGCGACGTCGGCCGGCCACCCCTCGAGGAGCTTGCGGGCCGTGTCGGCCGGCGAGAGCGGATCGGGGTCACCGACCGTGTACGCGATGCCCATGCCGCCGCCGAGGTCGAGCTCGCGCACGGGCGTCCCGAGAGCCTCCTCGGTCTGGCGGAGCATCGGGACCATGACCTCCCGGAGCCCGGTCTCGTCCTCGCCGAGCAGCTGGGAGCCGACGTGCGCGTGGAGGCCGCGGACGGTGACGCCCGGGAGGGCGGCAAGCCGCTTCGCCGCTTCCACCACGCGGGGGGCGGCGATCCCGAACTTCGAGTCCACGCCGCCCGTTCGGATGAACTCGTGCCATCCGGCCTCCACGCCCGGCGTGACGCGGATCCAGACGTCGGCCGCGACGCCGAATCGTTCGATGCGATCGATCTCGTCGAAGCTGTCGACGACCAATCGGCTCACCGCCAGGCGGAGCTCGTCCTCTGACTTGTTGTTGCCGTGGAGCACGAGGTGCTCGGGTTCCACGGCGGCCGCGGTGGCCACCGCGTGCTCCCCGCCGGTGGAGCACAGGATCCCCAGCCCGGCCTCGCGGGCGATCGCGGCCATGGCCACGGACGGGAACGCCTTGATGGCGATCAGGCCGCGGGAGCCATCCGGCGCGCCGAGCATGGCCTCGGCCAGCTCCCGGCACTCGTACCGGAGGGAGTCCTCGTCGTAGACGTACAGCGGCGTGCCGAACCGTTCGGCCAGCTCCACGGCGTCGCAGTCGGCGATGACCAGCCGGCTGCTCTCGACGGTGGCGCTCGGCGGGAGGATCCGCTCGAGCGGGCCGAGCGCGCCGGGTCCGCCGAACGCCTCGGGCGTCCTTTCGCGGTCGGCGTAGGGATCGTCGGGCGGCGCCACGGCTACGGCACGATCTTCGAGATCGGGAGCTCCAGGATGTCCGAGGCGCCGTGGGCCTTCAGGAGCGGGATGAGGGTGTTCACGTACGCCTTCTCCACGACGGTCTCGATCGCGTACGCCCCCTCGCCGGCCAGCGGCGAGACGGTCGGCGACTTCATGGCCGGCAGGACCCCCAGCACGGACTCCAGCTGGGCGGCGGCCACGTTCAGCTTGATCAGCACCCGGCCCTCCGCCCGAAGGGCCCCCATGATCAGCGTGGTGATGTCGTCCATGGCCCGGCGCTTCTCGGGGTCGGCCGCGGCCTCCCGGCCGGCGATCAGGAGGACCTCTGACTCCAGCAGGGTGTCGATGATCTTCATGCCGTGGGCCCGAAGCGTGCTCCCGGTCTCGGTGACGTCCACGATGGCATCGACGATGTCCGGCACCTTGGCCTCGGTGGCCCCGTACGAGGTCAGGACCTTCACCGGGATCCCGAGCTCCTCGAAGTGCCGCTTCGTGAGGTTCGGGTACTCCGTCGAGATCCGGGAGCCCGGGGGCATCTCGGCCCCCTTGTCCGCGGGGTGCGACTGCGGCACGGCGAGCACGACCTTGACCACCCCCGCGCCGCTCTTCGCGTACTCCAGCCGCGCCAGCACCTCGACGTCGGCCCCGGTCTCGACCACCCAGTCCCGCCCGGTGATCCCGAGGTCGAAGAACCCGTCCTCCACCAGCCGCGGGATCTCCTGCGGCCGCAGCAGCGACACCCGCTCGATCCGCTCGTCCTCGATCCGCCCGTGGTAGTCCCGGCTCGACCCCCGCCGGACCCGCAGATCCGCCCGCTCGAGCAACAGGAGCGTCTGCTCCTCCAACGACCCCTTCGGAATGACGAACTTCAGCATGGTGACCTGAGACTACCGGGCGATGCCGCGGTGGAAGCAGGAGTGTTCGCCGGTGTGGCAGGCCGCGCCCACCTGGTGGACCTTCACGAGGACCGTGTCGGCGTCGCAGTCGATCTTGATCTCGTCGACGTGCTGGACATGGCCGGAGGTCTCCCCCTTCGGCCAGAGCTCCCTGCGTGAACGGCTGTAGAACCAGGTCCGTCCGTCGCGCACGGTTCGCTGGACCGCTTCCAGGTTCATCCAGGCCACCATCAGGACCTCGCCGGAGTCCGCGTCCTGGACCACCGCCGGGATCAATCCCCGCTCGTCGAACTTCAGGTCGGCCAGCGCGACCGGCTCGCGTTCGTCCTCACCGGGCGGTCGGGGGACGTCCACGTCACGCCATCCGAACCGGGATGCCCTGCTCGGACAGGTAGGACTTCACTTGGGCCAGCGTGAGCTCGCCGAAGTGGAACCGTGATGCCGCCAGGACGGCCTCGGCGCCACCCACGGTGAGCGCCTCGGCGAAGTGTTCCAGCCGTCCCGCCCCGCCGCTCGCCACCACCGGGACCTTCACCGCATCGCTCACGGCCCGGAGCAGCTCCAGGTCGTAGCCCTCGCCGGTGCCGTCGCGGTCCATCGACGTCAGCAGGACCTCGCCGGCCCCCCGGCGCTCCGTCGCCTCGACCGCCCACTCCACGGCATCGAGCTCGGTGCTGGTGCGCCCCGCGTCGACCACGACCTCCCAGGAACCCCCACCGTTCCCGGGGCGACGCGCGTCGATCGCGATCACCATGCACTGCGTCCCGAACCGCTCCGCGCACCGCTGGAGCATGTCCGGGTCGCGCACCGCCGCCGAGTTCACCGAGACCTTGTCGGCCCCCGCCAGCAGGTGCCGCCGGACGTCGTCCTCGCTCCGGACGCCGCCGCCGACCGTGAGCGGGATGAACACCTCCTCGGCGGTTCGCGTCACGACGTCCCGCATCGCATCGCGGCCCTCCACCGTGGCCGTGATGTCGAGGAACACCAGCTCGTCCGCCCCCTCTCGGTCGTAGCGGGCCGCCAGCTCGGCGGGGTCGCCGGCGTCGCGGAGGTCCACGAAACGGGTCCCCTTCACCACCCGGCCGGCGTCGACGTCCAGGCACGGGATGAGTCGCCGGGCCAGCGTCACGTGACCTCCTCCACGGCAAGCGCGTCCTCCAGGACCAGCGTCCCCTCGTACAGGGCCTTGCCCACCACCGCGCCCTCCACGCCCATCAGGTCCAGGGCCCGGAGGTCGTCCACGGTGGTCACACCGCCCGAGGCGATCACCGGCTTCGAGGTGAGGTCCATCGCCCGGCGGTACAGGTCGAGATCCGGTCCCTCCATGGTCCCGTCCGCGCCGATCGAGGTCACCATGAACCTTGGCGCACCGGCCGAGTCCAGCGCCGGCAGGAACCGTTCGACAGGGCCGGCGGCGTCGCGCCAGCCCCGGATCATCACCCGCCCGTCCCGGGTGTCGACGGCCACCACGATCCGGTCTCCGTGCCGCTCCGCCGCCCGCCGGACCAGGTCCGGATGGCGGGCGGCAGCCGTCCCCAGCACCGCGCGGGCGGCCCCCATGGCCAGGACCCGGTCGACGGCCTGCATGTCGTGCAGTCCCCCGCCGGTCTGCACCGGGATCGACACGGACTCGCAGATGGAGAGCAACGTCCCGCGGTTGTCGCCGTCCTCGAGGGCCGCGTCGAGGTCCACCACGTGGAGCATCCGCGCCCCCGCGTCGGCGAACCGCTGCGCCACCGACACCGGATCGTCGCCGTACACGACCTGCTCGTTCGGGTCGCCTCTGAGCAGCCGCACACACCGCCCACCGCGAAGGTCGATGGCGGGGATGACGATCACGAGATCTCCTTCACGAACGCCTCGTAGAGCGCGAGGCCGGCCTCGCCGGAGCGCTCGGGGTGGAACTGCGTGGCGAACACGTTCCCCCGCGCGATCGCGGCGGTGAACTCGCGGCCGTGCTCGGTGACGCCCACGGTGACCCCCGGGATCGGGTCCGGCGCGTAGGAGTGCACGAAGTAGAACCGCGTCCCGCTGGGGATCCCCCGGGTGAGCGGGTGGTCCGCGACCCACCGGACCTCGTTCCACCCCATGTGCGGGACCTTCACGCCCGGCCCGTCCTGCAGGCGCCGGACCGCGCCCTCCAGGACCCCCAGCCCCGGGTCCGGATCCTCCTCGCTCGATTCGAACAGGACCTGCATGCCCAGGCAGACGCCGAGCACCGGTCGGTCGCTCTGAGCGAACTCCCGGACCACCGCGTCGAGACCGGTCTGCTCCAGGCCCCGCATGCACGCCCCGAACGCCCCGACCCCCGGCACGATCACGGCGTCCGCCCGGGCGGCGTCGTCCGGCTCGGACGTGACCCGCGCGTGGCCGCCGACCCGCTGCACGGCCCGGCTCACCGACCGGAGGTTGCCCATCCCGTAGTCGAGGATCGCGATCTCGCCCATCGACCTACAGCATCCCCTTCGTCGACGGCGCCTCGGCGCCGCCGGTCACGCGCGTGGCGTCGCCGAGGGCCCGGGCCAGGGCCTTGAACTCCGCCTCCACGATGTGGTGCGGGCTCCGCCCGGCCACCAGCCGGACGTGGAGCGTGATCCCGGCCTCCGTGGCGAATGCCCTCACGAAGTCCTCGGTCAGCCCGGGGTCGTACGTCCCGATCATCTCGGCCGGCACCGGCGCCTCGTGCACGACGAACGGCCGCCCGGACAGGTCCAGGGCCACCTCCACCAAGGCCTCGTCCAGCGGCACCGAGATCGACGCGAACCGCCGGATCCCGGCCTTCCCGCCCAGTGCCTCCGCGAACGCCTGCCCCAGGGCCAGGCCGACGTCCTCCACCGTGTGGTGCGCGTCCACCTCCAGGTCCCCCCGGGCGTGGACCTCCAAGTCGAACCCCGCGTGGGTCCCCAGCTGGGACAGCATGTGGTCGAAGAACGGGATCCCGGTGTCGACCTTCGCGCCACCCGGCCCGTCCAGGCCCAGCGACACCCGGACCGACGTCTCCTTCGTGGTCCGTTCGACCTCCGCCCGGCGCTCCTCGCTCACGGAATGCTCACCACGATTCCGCAGCGTTGGGGTCGCCCGCCGGCTCCGGCTCCACCGTCCGCAGGACCTCCTCGAACGCCGCCAGGAACCGGTCGACCTCCTCGGGGGTCCCCGCGGTCACCCGCAGCGACCCCGGCACCACCATCGACAGGTCGCGGATCAGCACCCCGTGGTCCAGCAGGGCCTCCCACACGAGCGCCGGCGGAAGCGGCGTCCGGAACAGGACGAAGTTCGCATCGGACGGGAACACCTCCAGGCCCGGCATGGCGGAGAGCGTCTCGTACAGGCGGTCCCGCTGGTGGCGGACCGCGTCGAGGATCTCCATGGCCTCCCCGTAGTGCCGCAGCGCGGCCAGCCCCGCGGCCTGGGTCAGCGAGGACACGTGGTACGGCAGCCGGACCCGTCGAATGTCCCCGGCCACGTCCTCGGACACCATCCCGTACCCCAGGCGGGCGCCGGCCAGCGCGAACGCCTTCGAGAAGGTGCGCAGGACCGCCACGTTCGGGTGCCGTTCGGCCACGGCCGCCGATGATTTCCCGCCGAACTCGATGTACGCCTCGTCCACCACCACCAGGGCACCCGATCCGGCCAGCGCCTCCACCACCTCGGGCGGCTGGGCGTTCCCCGTGGGGTTGTTCGGCGAGCACACGAACACCAGGTCCGGATCCGCCGCGACCGCCTGCTCCACGTGGTCGGCCGTGATGGCGAACGGCGGCTCCACCGGGACGTGCACGACGTCCGTGTTCCCCACCCACGCCAAGCGCGAGTACAGCGGATAGGTTGGCTCGAACGTCAACGCGCGCCGGCCGGGGCCGCCGTAGGCCAGCACCAGCTGCTGGATGACCTCGTTCGATCCGTTCGCCAGAACCAGCCCGTCGACCGGCCAGCCCGTTCGTTCGGCCAGCATCGTGCGGAGCTCTACCGCCTCCCAGTCGGGGTACCGATTGAGCGAGGCCGCCGCCACGGTGGCCTGGAGGTCCCGGACGAACGCATCCGGCAGCGGGTACGGGCACTCGTTCGTGTTCAGGCGGACCTCGACCGGCCGCTGGGGCGAGCGGTACGGCTCGGCCTGACGGAGCCCCGGTCTGGGCCCCTTGATCGCGGGCTGTTCGATTCGGTCGCTCACTGGCTGGCCACCCTCTCCTGCACACTGCCCTCCGCGCCGACGGCCTCGCGCCACCGGGGGTAGGACCCCAGGACCTGGACCTCGGCTGCCTCGCCCCGGAGGTCCTCCAGCGCGGCCCGGAAGTCCGGGTCGGCGGGCCCGGCCTCGACGTCGAGATAGAAACGGTACTTCCAGGGGCCCGAACCGGACGGCCGCGACTCCAGCTTCACCAGGTTGACCCCCCGCTCGGCGAACGGACGGAGCGCGTGGTACAGCGCGCCGGGCCGGTGGTCGGTGACCAGGACGAGGGAGGTCTTGTCCGGCGGGCCGAGGGGCTCGGGGTCGGCGGCCACGGCGGCGAACCGGGTGAAGTTGTCCGCGTCGTCCTGGATCCGACGGGCCAGGACCTCCAGGCCGTAGACCTCGGCCGCCCGCTCCGACGCGACCGCGGCCTCGCCGGCCCTCCGTTCGGCCGCGATCCGCTTGGCCGCGCCGGCGGTGTCGTACACGGGGACGACCTCGGCCTCCAGGGTCGCGAGGAACTCCTGGCACTGCGCGAGGGCCGCGGGGTGCGACGAGATCCGCCGGAGGTCGCCGAGGCGCGTCCCGGGCAGGGCCAGCAAGGCATGGTCCACCCGGATCACGGCTTCCGCCACGATGTGGACCCCGCCCCGGCCGAGAAGGTCGTACGTCTCGTTGATGGACCCGGCCTGGGAGTTCTCCACGGGGACCACGGCGGCCCGGAGCTCACCACGCTCGGCGTCCTCGAACACGTGGCGGAGGGTGCGATACGGCCGGAGGCCGGCGCCCGGGAACAGCACCGCCGCGGCCTCCTCCGAGTAGGCCCCCGGCTCGCCCTGATAACCGATCGTGACGTCCATGGTCCGGTCACTTTCCCAGGCCCGCGCGGGGAGCGGCACGCGCCTGCGGCGCGGGGATTCCTCATGTGGGCGACGTTCGACCGATTGACGGAGGGCCTTTCGGGGAACACAATTCCCCGCACATGCGCGGCATGCACGGCACCTGGCGCTGGTCGTGGGGCTCCCCGAGCCCGGCGCCGCCGCGCTTCTGATCGCCAGACCAGCAGCCGCAAGGCCCCGGGTTCGGGAGACCCGGGGCCTTCTGCATTCCCCGGGTATCCGGCGAACCGAGAGGCCCGAGGCCCGGACGGAAGGGGTATCGAACGATGGAGCTGAGGATCCAGCCCACCGAGGAGGAGTTCGCCGCGCTCGCCGCCGGGCATGCCCTGGCGCCGGTGTGGGCCGAGCTCCTGGGTGACGTCTCGACCCCGGTCGGTGTGTTCCCGGCCCTGGCCGGCGACGGGCCCGGCGCACTGTTGGAGAGCGTGGAGCGGTCCGAACGGTGGGGCCGGTACTCGTTCGTGGCGGGGGATCCCGCCGCGGTGGTGACGGCGGACGCGGAGGGCGTCCGGGTGGAGCGGGCCGTGCGGGACCTGCCGCTGGAGGGAACCGAGATCGGCGGCCCGGTGGTGCCGGCGCTGAAGGAGCTGGCGGCCGCGCTCTCGGCCCCGCACCCCGCGGAGCTGCCGCCGGTGACGGGCGGCCTGGTCGGGTACCTGGCGTACGAGGCCGCCGAGCTGCTCGACGGCCATCCCCATCCGCCGGGCGACCCCGGGTGTCCGCCCGTACGGTTCCTGGTGATCGACCGGGCGGTGGTGTTCGACCACTGGCGGCAGCGCATGGCGCTGGTGGCACACGTCCGGCCCGGCGAGTACCGGGCGGGCGTTGCCGCGCTGGAGGATCTTGCCGAACGCGTGTCGCGGGCGCCGGCGCTGGCGCCGTCGGGGATCGATCCGCCTGAGGCCTTCGGCGCAGGAGAGAGCGCAGCGAGCGTGGCGGAGCACGAGTTTCGGGAGGCCGTGTCCCGGGCCCGCGAGCACATCCTGGCCGGGGACATCTTCCAGGTCGTGCTGTCGCGGCGGCTGTCGGTCCCGGCCCGCGGCGGCGGCCTGGACGTGTACCGCCGGCTGCGGGTGGCGAACCCGTCGCCGTACATGTTCTTCCTGCGGATGCCCGACGGCCTGGAGCTGGCCGGGTCCTCACCCGAGCCCCTGGTGCGGGTGGAGGGGCGGCGGGTCATGACCCGGCCCATCGCCGGGACCCGCCGCCGGGGCGCCGATCCGGAGGAGGACTCGCGGCTGGAGGCCGAGCTGCTGGCCGACCCGAAGGAGCGGGCCGAGCACGCCATGCTGGTCGATCTGGCACGCAACGACCTCGGGCGCGTGTGCGCGCCGGGTACCGTTCGCCCGACCGAGCTGATGACAGTCGAACGGTTCAGCCGGGTCATGCACATCGTCTCGACCGTCGAGGGCGACCTCCGCGACGGCCTCACGCCGCTCGACGCGCTCGCCGCCACGTTCCCGGCGGGGACGGTGACCGGGGCGCCGAAGCGCCGGGCCATGGAGATCATCGCGGAGGAGGAGCCCACGCCGCGGGGGCCCTACGCCGGGGCGGTGGGGTACCTCACGTTCGCCGGCGACCTCGACGTCTGCATCACGATCCGGACGGCCGTGCTCCAGGACGGGATGGCCCACGTCCAGGCAGGCGCGGGCATCGTGTACGACTCCGACCCGGAACGGGAGCTCCGCGAGACCGAGGCGAAGGCGTCGGCGCTGCTCCCCGCGGTCGGCGCCGCGCCGGCGGCCGGCGCCGGGGCGCCCGAGGTGGTCGAGGCGGTGACGGTGGCGTGATCCTCGTCGTCGACCACTACGACTCGTTCGTCTACAACCTTGTCCAGCTGGTCGAGGGCCTGGGGTTCGAGACCGAGGTCGTCCGCTCGGATGCCGAGCCCGCCTCGGCGCTGGTGGAACGGCGGCCGGCCGCGGTGATCCTGTCCCCCGGCCCGGGGCGCCCGGAGGACGCCGGGTGCTTCGTGGAACTGCTCCGCGGGCTGCCGGGCGAGACGCCGGTGCTGGGCGTGTGCCTCGGCCACCAAGCCCTCGGCGCCGCGTTCGGCGGAACGATCGACCGAGCGCCGGAGCCGGTCCACGGAAAGACCAGCACGATCCACCACGACGGCACCGGCCTGTTCGACGGCGTCCCCGATCCGTTCGAGGCCGGCCGGTACCACTCGCTCGTGATCCGGGGAGACGCGGTCCCCGCGGAGCTGGAGGTCACCGCCACCACGGACGACGGCCTGGTCATGGCCGTCCGTCACCGCGAGCTGCCCAGGTTCGGCGTCCAGTTCCACCCGGAGTCGATCCTGACCCCTGAGGGCCCGAGGTTCGTCGAGAACTTCCTGTCGCTGGCGGGCCGGCGGAGCCCGACCGACGGCAGCTGATCCACCTCGTCAGGCAGCGGGCCGGATCCGGCGCTGCTTCGCGGCGGCCGGGATCACCGGCTCGGTCGTGGCCTCCACCGGCTTCTCCGGAATGATCCCGAATCGAACGAACAGCCACTCGATCAGCCGAAGCGGGGCGCCGAACATGAACGGCGCCGCCAGGCTGAGGGTGATCTCGACGTTGTTCACCACGACGTCCGGGCCCCTGTGGACCGGCTTCGACTGCGGCTTCGGCTTCGGCGGTGCCTTCGCCGCCGGCTTCACCGGCAGCCTCTTCACGTTCGTTCGCGTCACGGCCATGGCGTGCCTCCCGTCCATCGGTTCAACCAGACGGTAGCCCGGTGGATCTCGAGGGGATCAGGCCGGAGGACCCCCCGAGCCGGGGACCACTGGGCGCCCGGCCGAGGGCCCGGGGACATCGCGCGAACCCTCGCCCACGCCTCAGCTGCGTGGCCACTGCCTCCTCGGGATGTCGCCGGTTTCCGTTCACGCCTCCCAGGGGACGGCTGCCGCGAGGGCCTCGAGCTCCGGGGTGATCGACGCGGCCACGCCGAAGCGCGTGCCGAAGCCGTCGAGCGTCTTGAGCCCCATCCCGGTGATGTACGCAACGACGACCTCATCCCGACGGACCAGGCCCTGGGCCGCGAGCCGCTGGAGGGTGGCGATGGTCACGCCGCCGGCGGTCTCGGCGAAGATGCCCTCGGTTCGGGCCAGGAGCCCGACCGCTTCCACGATCTCGGCGTCGGACACGGCCGCCAGGGCCCCGCCGGACTTCCGGACCTCCTGCAGCGCGAAGTGACCGTCGGCGGGGGCCCCGATGGCCAGCGACCGGGCGATCGTTTGCGGGTGACGCACCGGCTGGATCTCCTCGGCCCCCTCAGCGAACGCGGTGGCAACGGGGGCACACCCTTGCGCCTGCGCGCCCGAGACCCGGACCGTCGGTTCATCCTCCAGCAGGCCCACCCGCCACAGCTGCCGGAACCCCTCCGCCACCTTCGTCAGCAGCGCGCCGGACGCCACCGGGACCACCACGTGGTCGGGCGAACGCCACCCCAGCTGCTCGGCGGTCTCGAGCGCGATGGTCTTCGACCCCTCGGCGTAGTAGGGGCGCAGGCCGACGTTGACGAACGCCCACGGCGACTCCTCCTGGGCCTCCGAGCACAGCCGCTGGACGTCGTCGTAGGTCCCGTCGACCTCCACGAGGGTGGCGCCGTAGACGGCGGTGGCGGTGAGCTTGGCCGGCTCCAGGTCCGAGGGGACCAGCGCCACCGCGCGCAGGCCGCCGGCCGCCGCGTGCGCCGCCATGGCGTTCGCCAGGTTCCCGGTGGAGGCGCAGGCCACGGTGTCGAATCCGAACTCGAACGCCTTGGTCAACGCGACGGAGACCACGCGGTCCTTGAACGAGTGCGTCGGGTTGCGGGTCTCGTCCTTCAGCCACAGGTTCGGCAGCCCCAGCTCGGCGCCGAGGCGATGGGCCCGCCGGAGCGGCGACCACCCGTCGCCGAGGTCGATCGATGTGTTCCGCGTGGCCGGCAGCAGCGGTTCGAACCGCCACAGCGAACGCGGCCCGGCCTCGATGGCGGCCCGGGTGACCTCGGCCTTGATCCGCTCCTCGTCGTAGGCCGGTTCGACAGGTCCGAAGCACTCGTCGCAGATCGACCGGACCTCCGCCGGGTAGCGCGCGTCGCACGCCCGGCACGCCAGGCCCTCCAGGTAGCCGCCCATCGTTCGTCCTCCTCTCGAGCCGAGGAGGAATGTCCGGGAAACGAAGGGGCCCACCGCCTGCGGTGAGCCCCTGTCCGGAACATCCCTCATCTCTCCGGCGTCCCCGCCGGCAGGAATTGGCACCCCGCATCACCGGGGTTGCCGAGGCTTCACAGGGCCTGTCCCTCCACCTCTCTGGATGAGGCTCAACCCGACGGCGTTCAGGAGCCGCCGGGCACGTATTCGATTGCGGGGATGGTACCGGCGCCGCCCCTCTCCGGCAAACGCGACGAGTCGGTCCTCACCAACCCTCGTCGGGATCGGGAACGTCGCCCTTCAACAGCTCAATGTCTGCACGGTCCCCGAGCGCCTTGCTCCGGCGTCGAGCGGGGTCTGCGGCGGATCGTTCCTTCATCGCGACGAGGTCATCCCGAGTCACGATCCTGATTGCAACGCCCGCGACATCCACCTCCTCGGCTCTGTCGATCATGTCGTCGAACGCAGGGTCGATGGCCGCCTGCACCCGCTCACCACTCGGATGCCGGAGGTTCAGGCTGTGGGGGAACTCGCCGAGGAGCTCGAACCCCGCTTCGGTCAGGGCCGCGCTCACCGCCTCCCTGCTCGCGGACGAGGGAATGGCGACATCGATGTCCTGCGTTGCCCGGGGAACCTCGGAGTGGATGCTGACCGCGATGCCGCCGATGAGAGCGTAAGGGATCCCGGCGTCCGAGAGCGCGCCGGCCACATCCAGCAGCGACCTGAGCTGGTCCTCGGGTACGTCCATCCCGTCCCCCCGTCGGGCCGCGATCAACAGGCGATCCCGCTTGGTGGCGGCGGCCGTGGCCGCTACCGCGTCGTGTGCGCTCCGCATCGCGTCCTCGAACTCAACCATACAAGGGTGGCCGGCTCACCCCTGGAGGTCCATCCAGATCCTGACGCCCGGGTCAGGTGACCTTGAAGCTGGGTCGTGGTGAACACGAGGCCTTGGTCGCTGACGAACGTGATCGGACCACTCGGCGCGCCGCTGGGGATCTCCACCGTGAGCCCCTTCTACGTGACGGTGGGGGGTGCGTAGAACCCGTTCAACGTCACGATGAACCCGTTCGGCTCCACCGCGAACAGGTTGGTGCCCGTGACGTGCACCTCGGTCCCGGGCGGCCCGGACGTCGGGCTGAACCCGGTAATCACCGGCGCCTTGTCCCCATAGCGGACGTTGAGGTGCACGCTGCCATCGACCCGCCGTGCCCGTCCCCGCGGATCAGGCACGAGGTGACCTGCGTCGGAGTCACCGTGACCTGGCTCCACAACCGCCGCCATCCCGTTGGTTAGTCTCGGCTCGGGCGTTGCGATCCTTTGTCCGCGAAGATCCTCTTGAAGAAGGCCGGGTTGTACTGCTGCCGCCATTCAAGCCATCGCGTCGGCGAAAGCGAGTTGGCCGTTCTCAAGCAGCAGTAGGGCATCCCGCACGATGCCCGGACCTGGTCCGATCTCGAAGCCCGCTGTCGTCAAGACCTAATGGCTTCCTCCATCGGGCCGGGAGCGGTCGCACTGGGATGGCCAACATCCTGTTGAACAAGGGTCAGAGGATGTGGGGCGTTTACGTGGGGGGTACAAGCTCCGCGGAAACCCAATGGTCCCCCAAATGCCCGACTTGCGATCCTGACTTCTGCTGGCCGTCCAGGTACACGAGGTAGTCGCGGTCGGTGCGACTGAACCCCTGCGATTGGAGGTCGAGCCACGGTGTCGAAGTCGGTACTGGACGAATCCAGGCTCAGTCCGGCGTCCCGGATGGAGAGCACACAGTGGGTCGTCACGAACCGGATGTGTCGCTGGCCGCGGGTCTCCCCGGCCGGCGGAGAACTCCCGGTCGATGTTCGGCGCCAGCAGCCGGAGCGCCTTCACCACGGACGAATAGGAGTCCGACACGTCGTTCGGGTGGGCGTAGATGACCTGGACGCGGTCACCGGCGTAGGCGTCGCCGAAGCAGCGGACTCGCGAGTCGATGGTCCCCAGGAACTCACCCACGATGTCCGTCTACTCCGTCCTCTGCGACGCGACGTGGACGCGGGATCCGGCCTGGGCCTGAACGGATGCGCCCACGAGCAACACGGCGGACAGCGACAGCAAATCAGCGGAATCGGATGATCGGGCGCAGTCCACCCCCTCGGGATCTGAAGGGCGCGATCGCACGGACTCTGTCCCGGGACCACAAGGGCTCCAAACGGGAAATCCGGCACCCGGGCTCTCTGCGGCGCCGGCGCGAGCGTCAGGCCTTGGCGGCTCTGGTGCCTTCGTTCTTCCTGGTGATCGCGGCGACCTCGGGCCGTGGGAGGACCAGGCGGAACTCCTTCGTCACCAGGGGCCAGTCGTCGAGCATGGCGAGCGCCCGCGGGCTTCCGGTGAGGGAGGCGTGCCTCGTGAGCAGGCCGTGCAGCTCGGCGCCCTCCTCGGGGTCGAGCGCCCGGTGTTCGACGAGCTCGGGGTTGAGGTAGCGGTCCAGGGTCCAGTCCGGATCCCACACGAACGCCCGCCCGCCGGTCATGCCGGCGCCGACGTTCATGCCGACGGGGCCGAGGATGGCCACCGTCCCCCCGGTCATGTACTCGCAGGCGTGCTCGCCGGCGCCCTCCACCACCACGGTGGCCCCGCTGTTGCGGATCGCGAATCGCTCACCGACGCGCCCGTTGACGAACAGCTCGCCGCCGGTGGCGCCGTACAGGACGGTGTTCCCGGCCAGCCACGGGTCGCCGGCGTCGTCGCTCGGCGGCGTGATCACGATGCGGCCGCCGCCCATGCCCTTGCCGACGTAGTCGTTGGCCTCGCCCACCAGGAAGAACTCCACGCCGCTCGCCAGGAACGCTCCGAACGACTGGCCGGCATGGCCCCGGAACGCGACGAAAGCGAACCCCGGCGGGGCGCCCTCGCCGAACTCGTGTCCGATCGCGCCGCCCAGCCGGGCGCCCACGGTCCGGTCGCCGTTCCCGATGTCGTAGGCCAGGCGGATCGTCCGCCCGTCCCGAACGGAGGCCCAGGCGTCCTCGAACAGAAGGTTCCCCAGCGCGCTCCGAGGACGCTGCAGGGCAAGGGTCCCGGTGAACCGGCGCTCTTCCCCGGGCACCCCCAGGAGCGGGGAGAGATCCACGCTGTCGGCCCGGGTACCGACCTTCCTCTGCCGCAGCAGATCCGTCCGGCCGATGGCCTCGTCCATCGAACGGAGCCCGAGCTGAGCCAGCCGCATGCGGACCTCCTCCGCCACGGCCGTGAGGTACGCGGCCACCATCTCCGGGGTCCCGGCGAACTTCGCGCGGAGCTCGGGCTTCTGGGTGGCTATCCCCACCGGGCACGTGTCCAGGTGGCACGACCGGACCATGATGCACCCCTCGGCCAGCAGCGCTGCGGTGCCGAACGAGTACTCGTCGGCCCCCAGCAACGCGGCGGCCAGCACGTCCCGCCCGGTCTTGAACCCGCCGTCCACTCGCACCCGCACCCGGCCCCGCAACCCGCTGTCCACGAGGGCCTGCTGGGTGTCGGCGAGGCCGAACTCCCACGGGATCCCCGCGTTCTTGATGGACGACAGCGGCGAGGCGCCGGTCCCGCCGTCGGACCCGCTCACGTGGACCACCTCGGCGAGGCCCTTGGCCACGCCGGCGGCGATGGTGCCGACGCCCACCGTGGCCACCAGCTTCACGCTGACCTCCGCGTTCGGGTTCACCTGCTTGAGGTCGTAGATGAGCTGCGACAGGTCCTCGATCGAGTAGATGTCATGGTGCGGCGCCGGCGAGATCAGAGCCACGCCGGGCTGCGTGTGGCGGAGACGCGCGATCTCGTCGGTGACCTTGTGGCCGGGGAGCTGTCCGCCCTCGCCGGGCTTCGACCCCTGGGCCATCTTGATCTGGAGCTCCTCGGCGAACGAGCAGTACTCCGGCGTGACGCCGAACCTGCCGCTCGCCACCTGCTTGATCTTCGAGTTGCGATCGGTGCGGTACCGCTTGGGGTCCTCGCCGCCCTCGCCGGTGTTCGACTTCCCTCCGACCATGTTCAGCGCGAGGGCCAGCGTCTCGTGGGCCTCCGCCGAGATCGCGCCGTGCGAGATCGCGCCCGTGGAGAATCGCCGGAGGATCTCCGAGGCGGGCTCCACCTCGTCCAACGGCACCGGCGGTCCGGCCGGGACGAACTCCAGCAGGTCGCGCGGCTCTGCGGGCATCCTCGACTCCACCAGCTCCACGAACCGCAGGTACCGCTCGGGGTCGCCCGGCTCGCGCACCGCGCGCTGGAGCGCGTGGGCCGCGCGCATGTCGTCCGAGACGTCCTCCGCCTCGTCCGGGAGGTCGCCGTCGCCGGCCGCCGTGGACTTCAGCGATGCGAGGTCCGGGTCCACCGTTCGATGCATCGCGCGCACCACGTCGGGGTTCGTCTCGTGGTACTCGCCGCCCTTGTGGAACTTCACGTAGCCGGGGCTGACCAGAGCGGGCGCCACGTCGCCGAACGCCTCCGCGTGCCGTTCGAGAACGTCGGCCGCGATGTCCTCGAACGTGAGCCCACCCACCGGCGACACCGCGCCCGGGAAGCAGGCCTCCATGACGTCCTGCGCGATCCCCACGGCGTCGAACGTCTGCGCGCCGCGATACGAGTCCACGCACGAGATGCCCAGCTTCGAGAGGACCTTCAGGACGCCCTCCTCGACGGAGGTCCGCCATCGCAGGAGCGCGCCCTCTGGGTCGCCGTCCCGCGCCGCGGCGGCCACCGTGGCCAGGGCCAGCCGCGGGTGCACCGCCTCCGCCCCGAACGCCAGCAGGCAGGCCACGTGGTGCGACTCCCGGGCGTCGTCGGTCTGGATCACGATCGACGTCCGGGTGCGGTGGCCCGCGCGGACCAGCGCCGCGTTCACCGCCCCGACCGCCAGCAGCGACGGCACGGGGGCGCGTTCGGCCGAGGCCTCCTCGTCGGACACGATCTGGATCCCGCTCCCGAGGGTGGCCGCGCGGACGGCGGTCGCGGCCAGCCGCTGGATCGCCGCCCGCAACCCGGCGACGCCCTCGTCGCGAGGCCACGTGGCGTCCAGGTGGAACCCGCCCGGGGGCCGGAACAGCAGGAACGTCGGGTATTCGAACAGCGACGCCGCCTCCGGCCGCTCCCACAGCACGGGGTCGCGCGGGCCGAGCACCGTCCGGATCGAGAACACATGGCGTTCGCGGAGGTGGTCGATGGGGGGGTTCGTGACCTGGGCGAACCGTTGCTTGAAGTGGTTGTAGAGCGGCCTGCGCCACGAGCTGAACGGGGCAATCGCGGTGTCGTCGCCCATGGAGTACGTGGGCTCCTTGCCGTCGCCCGCCGCCGGGCGGAGCACCAGCGAGAGCTCCTCGCGGGTGAAGCCGTGGAGGACATGGAACCGCTGGACGTCCTCCATCGCCGGCGCCACCGGTTCGCCCGGCGACTGCTGCGACAGCTCCTTGTCGGCCCAGTCGCCATAGGCCCGCCGCGACGCCACCCGCCGGACCGGATCCGTCTGGAGCCCGCCGTCGGCCGGGTCCACCAGGATCATCTGTCCCGGCCCGAGCTTCCCCCGGCGAACCCGCCCCCGCCCGGCCACGTCCACGGATCCGGCCTCGGACGAGCAGGCCACCAGGCCGTCCTCGCACTCGAACCACCGCATGGGGCGGAGGCCGTTGCGGTCCAGGCACGCTCCCACCCGCCGGCCGTCGGTGAAGATCAGCGCGGCCGGGCCGTCCCACGGCTCCATGATCGAGGCGTGCCAGCGGTAGAAGCCCCGGACGTCTTCGTCGATGTCCGGGAGCCCCTCCCACGCCGCCGGCACCAGCATGGCCATGACCTGGCGGATGTCGCGGGGCTCGTCGGGGTCGGGCGATTCCCGGAGCAGCAGCTCCACCGCGTTGTCGAGCATGGCGGAGTCGCTCCCGCCCTCGTCGATGGCCGGCTTCAGCAGCTCCTCGTCGAGGATCGACGCCGTTCCCAGCCGGCCCTCGCGCCCCCGCATCCGGTGAACGTTGCCGGCCAGCGTGTTGATCTCGCCGTTGTGGCACAGCAGGCGGAACGGCTGGGCTCGCTCCCACGTCGGCGTGGTGTTCGTGGAGTACCGCTGGTGGAACAGCGCGAACGACGAGTCCGTGCGGGCGTCGGCGAGGTCGGGGTAGAACGCGGCCAGCTGGTCGGCCGCCACCAGGGCCTTGTACGTCACGGTGAGGAACGAGAAGGAGGACACGTACAGCTCGCGGCCCTCGGCCCGGGCCGAGGACTCCAGGCGGCGGCGGGCCCGGTGGCAGGCCCGTTCGGCCTGCGGCACGGACCGTTCACGGGGCCCCACGACCAGCGCCTGGACGATCCGGGGGACGGTCTCCGCCGCCCGCCGGCCCAGCGCCGACGGGTCGACGGGAACCTCCCGCCACGCCACGACCTCCAGGCCCTCCGAGCGGCAGGCCCGGTCGGCCAGCCGGCGGAGCTCGCCGTCGGCGAACCCGTCCCGGACGAACATCATCGCGACGCCCAGTCGCGCGGGGTCGATGGGGGGGACGTGGAGCCGGGAGAGCTCGGCGGCGAGGAGGGCCCTGGGAACCTGGATCAGCAGGCCGGCGCCGTCGCCGGTCTTGGCGTCGGCGTCGGTGGCCCCACGGTGGCGGACCCGGCACAGGGCGTCCAGGGCCCGTTCGACGACATCACGGCTCGCCGCGCCTGCGGCGTCCGCGACGAAGCCGGTGCCACACGCGTCGCGCTCCCGATCCAGCGGATGCACGTCGCCTCCTCGAGCCTCACCCGGCGTTCCCGGATACGACAAGACCTCCCCCGAGGGGGAGGCCGGTGTGGCGCGGCACGGGGCTCCCGGCCCCGCCCGCGCCTAGCGAGCCAGTACAGACGCCTCGGTAGCCTTCGTCTCCTTCTGGTCCGCCCGGAACATGTTGGAGGCGGAGTATATGGGCGAACCCGGGCCTGTCAATCGCCGGGCGCCGAACGGAACCCTCCCGGATCGTCGCCTCACCGGCGGATCGCCACCCGGTCGCCGCGCCGGCGGGACAGCGTTCGGAACCGCTGTGGAACGAGCGGACGATGGCCGGTCTCGCCACGAATTCGCCGAACCGCGGGAAAAGTTGGAGCGATCGGGCCGGGACATGGGTGCCACAGGGGAGATGTCGCGCGGGCGGGCCGGGGGTCACGCCACCTGGATCGGGGACAGCAGGGAACGCTGCACGGGCTTGTCGATGTGCCGGACCACCTGGACGCCGCCGCCGCACTGGTCCGCTCGCCGGCAGGCCTCCTCCACGGCGTCGCCGAGCGCATCGGGGGCGAACGTGCCCACCAGATCGCTCACCCTGTTCCCCGCCTCATCGCGGGTCGTGACCAGCACGTCCCACAGCCTCATGCCGTCTCCTCGCTCCTCGGGCACAGAACCTTCCTCGGCTCTCTGAATCACCCTACGCCCCAACGGTTTTCGATCCGGTTTCCTCGATGTGAACTCTGTGTAACGCCTCCCCCGCGGGACCGGTGTCGGGGCGCTCCACGTGTGGCGGTCCAAACCCCCGGCGTGGCTGCCGTACATGAAGACGGTCGACGTCACGATCCCCGACGGGGAAAGGTCCGCGACTGCGGTCCTCCGCAGCATCGGGTCTTCGTCCTCCACCGAGGGCGAGGCCTTCGCGACGTTCAGCATCTCCGGGCACTGGGAAGACACCATCCACTGACCGTCGCGCGAGGCGTACACTGCCCGGCCACCCGGAGCGCTGTCGAGGCGCCCGTCCGAGCGAGCGAGGTCTTGCTGATGAGCGATCCGATGCGGCCGCGGAGCCGCGACGTCACCGAGGGGCCGCAGCGCGCGCCGGCGCGGGCCATGCTCCGGGCGGTCGGGTTCACCGACGGGGACTTCGACAGGCCCCAGGTCGGAGTGGCGTCGTCGTGGAACGAGGTCACGCCGTGCAACGTGCACCTCGATCGCCTTGCGGCGCAGGCGAAGGAGGGCGTGCGCGAGGCCGGCGCCGTGCCGATCGAGTTCACCACGATCGCGGTGTCCGACGGCATCGCGATGGGGCACGAGGGGATGCGCGCGTCGCTCGTGTCGCGCGAGGTCATCGCGGACTCGGTGGAGCTCGTGATGCACGCCGAACGGCTCGATGCGATGGTCACGATCGCCGGCTGCGACAAGAGCCTGCCGGGGATGGTCATGGCGGCTGCGCGGCTGAACCTGCCGACGGTGTTCCTGTACGGCGGCACGATCCTGCCGGGCCACTGGCGCGGGAAGGACGTGACGATCCAGGACGTGTTCGAGGCGGTCGGGGCCCACGCGGCCGGGTCGATGACCGACGAGGAGCTGGCCGAGCTGGAGTCGCTGGCCTGTCCGGGGCCCGGCTCGTGCGCCGGCATGTACACGGCGAACACGATGGCGGCGGCCGTCGAGGCGCTGGGGATGTCGCTTCCGGGCAGCGCGTCGCCGCCCGCCGTCGAGCCGCGCCGAGACGAGTTCGCGTTCGAGTCCGGCGTGGCCGTCGTGGAGTGCCTCCGGCGCGGCATCCGTCCCCGGGACGTCCTGACCCGCGAGGCCTTCGAGAACGCCATCGCCGTGGTCATGGCCTGCGGCGGCTCCACGAACGCGGTCCTGCACCTGCTGGCCATCGCCGCGGAGGCCGAGGTGGAGCTGGAGATGGAGGACTTCGACCGGATCAGCCGGCGGACCCCGCACATCGGCGACGTCCGGCCGGCCGGCCGGTTCGTCATGTCCGATCTGGATCGGGTGGGCGGCGTGCCGGTGATCATGCGCGAGCTCCTGCAGGCCGGGCTGCTGCACGGGGACGCGCTCACGGTGTCCGGCGCCACCGTGGGCGAGAACCTCGAAGCGCTGGACCCGCCGGACCCGGACGGCGACGTGGTCCGGCCGTTGGCCGCGCCGATCCACCCGCACGGGGGCCTGGCCGTGCTCCGGGGCTCGCTGGCCCCCGACGGCGCCGTGGTGAAGATGGTGGGGATGGAGGGCCGGACCTTCCGGGGCTCGGCGCGCGTGTTCGAGTCGGAGGAGGACGCGTTCGACGCGGTGACCCACGGCCGGATCCGGGCCGGCGACGTGGTGGTGATCCGGTACGAGGGCCCGAAGGGCGGCCCGGGGATGCGGGAGATGCTGGCCGTGACCGGCGCCATCGTGGGCGCCGGGCTGGGACGCGACGTCGCGCTGGTCACGGACGGGCGGTTCTCCGGCGCCTCGCACGGATTCGCCGTCGGCCACGTGGCCCCGGAGGCCAGCGTGGGCGGCCCCATCGCGCTGGTGGAGGACGGCGACGTGGTCGTGCTCGACGTGGACACGCGCCGCCTGGACCTGGAGGTGGACAACGCCGAGCTGGCCCGCCGGCGGGACGGGTGGAAGGCGCCAGCGCCCCGCTACACGGCCGGCGCGCTGGCCAAGTACGCGCGGCTGGTGTCCTCCGCGGCGAGGGGCGCCGTGTGCACGCCGGAGGGGTCGTGACCGGCCACCGATTCCGCAATTCCGGAGCCCTTGCGGCGCAACGGGTTCGGAACGCGTTCACGGAACGTTCGCCCGCCCATGGGTTGACAGCCTGGACCCGATCGATATCATCGGCTACCAACATGAGGACGCCAGGAGACCGCTCGAGCTTCGCCACGGTTCTCGCCCTCGTACTTATTACCTAGGCGCGGGGCAGGGCTGACACGCCCTGTTGCCGCGCCAGAGGCCCTTCGCGGGACGCGAGGGGTCTTTCGTTTTCCGGGAATCCCGGGACGAACCCCCCGCACCCCAGAGCAACCGAACCACACCCAGGAGACCCGTCGGACACAGCACCACAAGCGCCCGCACCGACAGACGAACGGAAGGAGGAGGACATGCGATTCGAGTTCACCGAGGAGGGTCGGCCCGTCGGCGCGGCCCAGTGGGAGGGACCCGGCCAGGTCAGCCTGGAGGTCACCGACCAACGGGACCGGCGGCGCCTGGCCGAGTACTTCGCCGCGGAGACCACGTACCTGGCCACCGGGTTCGACCAGGAGGACGACGAGTTCCAGATCCGACGACGGGACTGGACCCCGTGGGAGTTCGAACGGGCCTGTCACGCGCTGGCCCACCGCATGGGGTTCCGGGTCGAACGCACCCCGTCGGGCGAGGTCGAGGCCCGTCCTCAGCCGGCGAACGGGAACGAGACCGCGCCGGCCGGGAAGCCGGCCGAGAAGCGGCCAGCGCTGGCGACGGCCGCGTTCCCGCCGGCCGAGCGCATGCCCACGAACGGCCACGACCGCGCGGCCGCCCCGGAGGCATCCGCCTGATGTCGTCGCCAGCCCGTCTGACGGGGGCCCAGGCCCTCATCCGGAGCCTGGAGCTCGCCGGGGTCGAGGTCGTGTTCGGGATCCCCGGCGGAGCCATCCTGCCCGCGTACGACCCGCTGATCGAGTCGCCCATCCGCCACGTGCTGATGCGCCACGAGCAGGGCGCGGGGCATGCCGCGGAGGGATACGCGCACGCCACCGGGCGGCCCGGCGTGTGCTTCGCCACCAGCGGCCCGGGCGGGTGCAACCTGGTCACGGCCCTGGCCGACGCGCTGATGGACTCGGTCCCGGTGGTGGCGGTCACCGGGCAGGTCCCCACCGGCGTGATCGGGAACGACGCGTTCCAGGAGGCCGACATCACCGGCGTCACGATGTCGGTGACCAAGCACAACTGGCTCGTCACCCGGACCGAGGACATCCCCCGGACGGTGGCCGAGGCCTTCCATGTGGCGAACACCGGCCGTCCCGGGCCGGTGCTCGTCGACGTGCCGAAGGACGTGCTGATCAACCAGGCCCCGTTCGAATGGCCGGACGCGTTGGATCTCCCCGGCTACCGGCCCACCACGAAGGGCAACCTCAAGCAGGTCCGGGAGGCCGTGAAGCTGATCCTGGCCTCCGAGCGACCGGTGCTGTACGCGGGCGGCGGGGTGATCCGGGCGAACGCGGCCCCGGAGCTCCGGCGGCTGGCCGAGACCGGCCGGCTCCCGGTGGTCACGACGCTCATGGCGCGCGGCGCCTTCCCCGATGACCACGAGCTGGCGCTCGGGATGCCCGGCATGCACGGGAACTACACGGCGGTCACCGCGATGCAGAAGGCCGACCTGCTGATCGCGATCGGGGCGCGGTTCGACGACCGGGTCACGGGCAACCTGGCCACGTTCGCGCCGGGCGCCCGCGTGATCCACGTGGACATCGACCCCGCGGAGATCGGGAAGAACCGCGCGGCGGACGTGCCGATCGTGGGCGACGCGGCCGACGTCACGGCCTCGCTGGCCCGGGAGCTGGAGAAGGCCCAGTCGGCGGACGGCGGTCCGCCAGACCGCTCCGGGTGGCTGGCCACCCTGGCCGACTGGCAGCGGCGGTTCCCCCTTCGATACGAGCAGGACGAGGGCGGCCCGATCAAGCCCCAGTTCGTGGTGGAACGGATCCTGGCGGCCACCGAGGGCGACGCCACGATCGTCTCGGGCGTGGGACAGCACCAGATGTGGGCCTCGCAGTTCTACCGGTTCCGCCGGCCCCGGCAGTGGATCAACTCCGGCGGGCTGGGGACCATGGGCTTCGCGGTCCCCGCCGCGATCGGGGCCAAGATGGGCCGCCCCGAGCAACGTGTGGTGGCCATCGACGGCGACGGGTGCTTCCAGATGACCGCCCAGGAGCTGGCCACGTCGACCACCGAGGGCATCCCCATCGTGGTGGCCATCGTGAACAACGGCTACCTGGGGATGGTCCGCCAGTGGCAGGAGCTGTTCTACAACGAGCGCTACTCGGGCGTGCACCTGACCCAGGACGTGCCGGACTACGTGCGTCTGGCCGAGGCGTACGGGGCCATCGGCCTCCGGGCCGAGACGCCGGACGACGTGGACACCGCGCTCGACAAGGCCCTGTCCGTGACCGATCGCAGCGTGGTCATCGACTTCCGGTGCGACCAGGGCGAGATGGTGTTCCCCATGGTCCCGGCCGGGGCGTCGAACGACGACATCATCGTCGGGCCGGAGTCCGCGCAGCCGGCCCTCGATCCGGCGGAGGCACCGATCGCATGAGCCTGCACACGATCTCCGTGTTGGTGGAGGACCGGCCGGGCGTGCTGGCCCGGGTGGCGAACCTGTTCGCCCGGCGAGGGTTCAACATCCACTCGCTGGCGGTTGGGACCACCGAGCAGCCCGGGCGGTCGCGGATGACGATCGTCGTCGACGTCCAGCGCAAGCCCCTGGAGCAGGTGGAGAAGCAGCTCCACAAGCTGCTGAACGTCCTGAAGGTCCTGGAGCTGGAGCCCACCGCGGCGGTGGAGCGGGAGCTGGCGCTGGTGAAGGTGACCGCGGCGCCCGGCGAGCGCGGCGCCGTGAGCGAGATCGCCGACATCTTCCGGGCCCGGATCGTGGACGTCTCCGACAGCACCCTGACGGTGGAGGCCACAGGTGCGCCGGACAAGATCGAGGCCATGCTGGCGCTCCTCGAACCCCACGGGATCGTCGAGCTGGCCCGCACGGGGCGGATCGCGCTGGGTCGCGGCTCCGCGGCGATCGGCGGGCGGCGCCTCGGCCGGGTGAACGGCGCCGCGGCGAACGGGAAGGCGAAGGGAGCGAGGGCCCCGGCCAGGACGGCCTGACGGGCTGCAACGGGCCCGACGGGCCATCGAAACGATCGAAGGAGATGGGCAGATGGGCAACGTGCTGTATGACGCGGACGTCGACCGGTCGGCGCTGGAAGGCCAGCGCATCGCGGTCCTCGGGTACGGCAGCCAGGGGCACGCGCACGCGCTGAACCTCCGGGACTCGGGGTTCGACGTCCGGGTCGGCCTGCGTCCGGACTCCAAGTCGTGGCCGAAGGCCGAGGAGGACGGGCTCACGGTGACCACGCCGGCGGGGGCCGTCGCGGAGGCCGACGTGGTGATGGTGCTCCTGCCGGACACCGCGCAAGCCGCGGCGTACGCGGCGGACATCGAACCCGGTCTCCAGCCCGGGAACCTCCTGCTCTTCGCCCACGGGTTCAACATCCACTTCGGGCAGATCTCGCCGCCGGAGGGCGTGGACGTCGGGATGATCGCGCCGAAGGCCCCCGGGCACCTGGTGCGGCGAACGTACGGCGAGGGCATCGGGACGCCGTCGCTGTTCGCCGTCCACCGCGATCCCACCGGGACCGCCCGGGCCCGCGTGCTGGCGTACGCGGCGGGGATCGGCGCGGGGCGGGCCGGCATCATCGAGACCACGTTCGCCGAGGAGACCGAGACCGACCTGTTCGGCGAGCAGGCCGTGCTGTGCGGCGGCGTGACCTCGCTGGTGAAGGCCGGGTTCGAGACGCTGGTCGATGCGGGCTACCAGCCGGAGATCGCGTACTTCGAATGCCTCCACGAGCTGAAGCTCATCGTCGACCTCATGTACGAGGGCGGGCTGGGGTGGATGCGGTACTCCGTCTCGGACACCGCCGAGTACGGCGACTACACCCGGGGGCCGCGGGTCGTGGACGAACGGACCCGCGAGGAGATGCGCCGGATCCTGGCCGAGATCCGCTCCGGTGAGTTCGCCGAGGAGTGGGTGGGCGAGGCCCGGGACGGGTTCCCCCGGTTCGCCGAGATGCGCGAGCGCGACACCGAGCACCAGATCGAAGCTGTCGGCGAGCGCCTCCGTTCGATGATGCCGTGGCTCCAGCGCGGCCGCGGTCCCGCGGAGGGGCCGGCCCCCGAGCGCGTGCCGGCCGACGCCTCCCCGGACGGGGGTGGCCCGCGTGCCTGACGACGTACGGTTCTTCGACACCACGCTCCGCGACGGCGAGCAGGCGCCGGGCATCGCGCTGACGGCGGCGGAGAAGCTCGAGATCGCGGAGCAGCTGGCCCGGCTGGGCGTGGACGTCATCGAGGCCGGGTTCCCGGCGTCGTCGCCCGGGGAGTTCGAGGCGGTCCGGCGGATCGCCGGGTCCGTGAAGGGGTCGGTCATCGCGGCGCTGTGCCGGGCCGACGACGGCGACATCGACCGGGCCTGGGAGGCCATCCGGGACGCCCAGCGCGCCCGCCTCCACGTGTTCATCTCCACCAGCGAGGTCCACATGACCTCGATGCTCCGGATGTCGCGGGAGGAGGTCCTGGCGGCCACACGACGCAGCGTCCGGCGGGCCCGTTCGTACACCGACGACGTGGAGTTCTCCGCGCAGGACGCCACCCGGACCGACGTCGAGTTCATGCTGGAGTCGTTCCGGGTGGCCGTGGAGGAGGGCGCCACCACCATCAACGTGCCGGACACGGTGGGCTACGCCATGCCCCACGAGTTCGGCGCGCTGGTGCTGCTGGTCCGCAACGCGGTGCCCGAGCACGTGGTGATCTCCACCCACTGCCACAACGACCTCGGCCTGGCCGTGGCGAACTCCCTGGCCGGCGTGGTGAACGGGGCCCGGCAGGTAGAGGTGGCGGTGAACGGCATCGGCGAGCGGGCCGGGAACTGCTCGCTGGAGGAGATGGCGATGGTCATCTCGACCCGGGGCCAGGCCCTGAACCTGACGCACGGGCTCCGGGTCCGGGAGATCGCCCGGACGTCGCGGCTGGTGTCGATGCTCACCGGCTACCCGGTGCAGCCGAACAAGGCCGTGGTGGGGGCGAACGCGTTCGCCCACGAGTCCGGGATCCACCAGCACGGCGTGCTCTCGAACCGGGCGACGTACGAGATCATGGACCCGCTGGAACTGGGGTTCGAGGGCTCGAAGATCGTCCTCGGGAAGCACTCCGGGCGGCACGCGTTCGCCGACGCGGTAGCCAAGCTGGGGCTCCAGCTGTCGAGGGAGGCGCTGGACCACGCGTTCGCCCGGTTCAAGGACCTGGCCGACCGCAAGCTCGCACTCACCGACGCCGACCTCGAGGCGATCGTGGCCGAGGAGCTCGGGGTCGCCGACGACGACGCGTTCACGCTGGAGTCGCTGGCCGTGGCCGGCGGGACGCACCTCTCCCCGACCGCCACCGTGCGCCTGCTGCGGGACGGCGAGACCGTGGAGGACTCCGCGATGGGCGACGGGATGATCGACGCCGCGTACGGCGCGATCATCCGGGCCACCGGCGTGGACGCCCGCCTGGCCGCCTACAACGTGAGCGCGGTGACCGGCGGGAGCGACGCGCTCGGCGACGTGGTGGTCCAGCTGGACGTCGCCGGGAGGCTTTTCACCGGGCGCGGTGTGGCTCCGGACGTCGTGGAGGCCAGCGCGCGGGCGTACCTGGCCGCCGTGAACCGGGCCGTGCGGGCCGGTGTCGGGGTCGGGGTCGGTGCCGGGGCCGGAGGCGGCTCGGAGACGGCGGTGGCCCCGGAGGCCTCGGGGGAGGGCGCGGCATGACCGCCGCCGGCGTCCGCCCGATGACCGTCACCGAGAAGATCCTGGCGCGGGCCGCCGGGCTGTCCGAGGTCGCGCCGGGGGACCTGATCATGGCCGACGTCGACCTGGCCATGGGCAACGACGTCACGGCGCCCGTGGCCATCGCCCGGTTCCGGGAGCTGGGGATCGAGAACGTGTGGGACCCGGCGAAGGTGGCCCTGGTGCCGTCGCACTTCGTCCCGGCCAAGGACATCGCCAGCGCGAAGCTGGGCATGACCATGCGTGAGTTCGCGCGGCAGCAGGGGATCGAGCACTACTTCGAGCTGGGCCGGGGCGGGATCGAGCACATCCTGCTCCCCGAACAGGCCCTGGCCCTCCCGGGGATGGTGATCATCGGGGCCGACTCCCACTCCTGCACGTACGGCGCGATCGGCGCGTTCTCCACGGGCGTGGGGTCGACGGACCTCGCGGCCGTCCTGGCCACCGGACGGATCTGGCTCCGGGTGCCGGAGTCGGTCCGGTTCGTGCACGAGGGCGTGCCGGGGCCGTGGGTGGTGGGCAAGGACGTCATCCTCTCGGTGATCGCGCTGGTGGGCGACGACGGCTGCTCCTATCAGGCCATGGAGCACACCGGCCCGGCTCTGGCGCACCTGTCGATGGACTCCCGGTTCACCCTGGCGAACATGGCCATCGAGGCCGGGGCGAAGTCGGGGATCGTGGCGCCGGACGAGGTGACGCTGGCCTACGTCAGGGAGCGCCAGCGGCTGGCCGGCCGTGAGCGCGAGTTCGACGTGTTCGCCAGTGACCCGGACGCGCGATACGCCGCGGAGCACGTCGTGGACGTGGGCGCGCTGGAGCCGCAGGTCTCGCTGCCCTCGCTGCCCTCGAGGGCGGAGCCGGTCTCGCAGGCAGACCGCGTGGCCGTGGACCAGGTCTTCATCGGCTCCTGCACGAACGCGAAGCTCGAGGACCTCCGGATGGCGGCGCACATCCTCCGGGGCCGCCGGGCCGATCCGCGGGTCCGGCTCATGGTGATCCCGGCCACGCAGGAGATCTGGCGGCAGGCCAACCGCGAGGGCCTGCTGGAGGTGTTCGCGCAGGCCGGCGCCACCGTATCCACACCCACGTGCGGCGCGTGCCTGGGCGGGCACATGGGGGTGCTCGGTCCCGGCGAGGTGTGCGTCTCCACGTCGAACCGGAACTACGTGGGCCGGATGGGCCACCGCGAGGCCCGCGTCTACCTGGTGAACCCGGCCGTGGCCGCCGCCACCGCGGTGATGGGCCGGCTGGCCCACCCGGACGAGATCGGCGTGGAGCCGCCCGAGGAGTCGGTGATCACCGGCGTGGGCGCGTCGTACGGCGAGCCGGTCGGGGTGGGAGCCCCGGGAGACCCGCCATGACCTCGTTCGAGGGGCGGGCGTTCGTCTACGGCGAGAACGTCGACACCGACGTGATCATCCCGGCGCGCCACCTCACGTCCATCGAGGCCGACGAGCTGGCCCGGCACTGCATGGAGGACCTGGATCCGTCGTTCGCGTCCACGGTTCGGCCCGGCGACCTCGTGGTGGCGGGGAGGAACTTCGGCAGCGGATCGTCCCGGGAGCACGCCCCGATCGCCATCAAGGGCGCGGGCATCGCGTGCATCGTGGCGGAATCGTTCGCCCGGATCTTCTTCCGGAACGCCGTGAACGTGGGGCTCCCGATCGTGGAGTGCCCCGGCGTGACCGACGGGGCCGAGCCCGGCGACGTGTTCCGCGTGGATCTCGACTCGGGCTCCGTGGAGAACGCCACGCGCGGCCTGACGTTCGAGGGCACGCCCCTGCCGCCGTTCATGCGCGACATCCTCGATGCCGGGGGACTCATGCCCTGGGTGGCTCGGTCGCTGAAGGCCGGCGACGCCCCGGTCCGGGTGGGCGTGGCCCGCGACGAACCGCCCCAGGCCGACTGGCGCCTGGACTGACGCCATGACGATCACCTACCGGATCGGCGTGATCCCCGGGGACGGGACGGGTCCCGAGGTGGTGCGCGAGGGCCGCAAGGTCCTCGACGCCGTCGCCGCCACGGAGGGGTTCGCCCTCGACCCGGTCGAGTTCGACCTGGGCGGGGAGCGGTACCTCCGCACCGGCGAGACCCTCCCGGAATCCGTGCTGGAGGAGCTGCGTGCGCTCGACGCGATCTACCTGGGCGCGGTGGGCCACCCGGACGTCCGCCCGGGCATCCTGGAACGCGACCTGCTGCTCCGGATCCGGTTCGAGCTGGACCAGTACGTGAACCTCCGGCCGGTGCGGCCCTACCCGGGCGTGTCGGTGCCTCTTGCTACGGTCGATCCCGCCGAGATCGACCTGGTGGTCGTCCGGGAGAACTCCGAGGGCCTGTATGCGGGCGTCGGCGGGTTCCACCGGAAGGGCACCGAGGGGGAGGTGGCGGTCCAGGAGAGCATCAACACCCGTTTTGGGGTGGACCGGTGCCTGGCGTTCGCGTTCGACCTGGCTGGGCGACCCGGCCGGCGCGGACACATGACGCTGGTCCACAAGACGAACGTCCTCAACTATGCGGGCGACCTCTGGTCGCGGGCATTCTCGGCGATGGCCGGGCGGCATCCGGGGGTGCGAACCGCCTACGTGCACGTGGATGCGGCGTGCGTGTACCTGGTGGAGGACCCGGGACGGTTCGACGTGATGGTCACCGACAACATGTTCGGCGACATCGTCACGGACCTCGCCGCGGCCATCCAGGGCGGCCTGGGCGTGGCCGCTGGGGCGAACCTGAACCCCGAGGGGGTCTCGATGTTCGAGCCCATCGGGGGGACGGCTCCCGAACACACCGGGCGGGGGACCATCAACCCCATCGCGGCCGTCGCGGCGGCCGGGCTCATGCTGGACTCCCTGGGCGAGCCCGGGGCGGCCCGCCGCGTGGAGGCGGGAATCCGCTCGGTCGCGCCCAAGCTCCGATCGATGCGCGCCGCCGAGATGGGGTTCACCACGTCCGAGGTCGGCGACATGATCGCGGAGGCCGCCGCCGATGCCTGACGGCGCCGCCGTGGGACGGCCACCCGCGCCGCAGCGGGTCGAGCTGTACGACACCACGCTCCGGGACGGCGCGCAGCGGGCCGGGCTGTCGTTCTCGGTGGAGGACAAGCTGAAGGTCCTGCACGCGCTGGACTCCGTCGGCGTGCCCTACGTCGAGGGCGGGTGGCCGGGGGCGAACCCCCGGGACACGGAGTTCTTCAAGCTCGCGTCGAAGGAGCGGCTGTCGCGCGCCACGCTCTCGTCGTTCGGCATGACGAGGAAGGCCGGCGAGCGCGCGGCGGACAGCGGTGTGCTCCGGGAGCTGCTCGACGCAGAGACCGAGGTGGTCTGCCTGGTCGGAAAGAGCTCGCCGCTGCACGTCACGGTGACCCTCGAGACCACGCCGGAGGAGAACCTCCGGATGGTGGCCGACTCGGTGGCGTTCCTGCGGGACCATGGCCGACGCGTGTTCTTCGACGCCGAGCACTTCTTCGACGGGTTCTCCGAGGATCCCGCGTACGCCGTCGCCGTGCTGCATGCGGCAGCAGGCGCCGGCGCCGAGCGGCTGGTCCTGTGCGACACGAACGGCGGCACGCTGCCCGGGCAGTCCGCCCGCGTCGTGGCGGCGGTGGCAGACGAGCTCGCGGGCGCCCTCCTCGGAGTGCACTTCCACGACGACGCGGCCACCGCGGTGGCCAGCTCGCTCCTGGCCCTCGAGGCCGGCGCGTTCCAGGTCCAGGGAACGATCAACGGATACGGCGAGCGGTGTGGGAACGCGGACCTCGTGCCGATCGTCGCGAACCTGGCGCTGAAGCTCGGCCGGGAGGTCCTGCCCGACGGCGGCGTGGGACGCCTCACCGAGCTGGCCCACCTGGTCGCCGAGATCGCCAACGTCCAGCCCGATCCCCACCAGCCCTACGTGGGGCGCAACGCGTTCGCCCACAAGGCGGGCCTCCACGCGAGCGCCCTGGCCCGCCGGCCCGACGCCTACGAGCACGTCTCCCCGTCCGCCGTGGGCAACGGCAGCCACGTGCTGGTCAGCGACCTGGCCGGCCGGGCGAACCTCCTCCGGAAGGCCGCCGAGCTCAGGGTCCCCCTGGAGGCCTCGGCGGCGGGCCCGGCCCTCGATTCGATCAAGGAGCGAGAGGCCGCGGGCTACACGTACGAGGCCGCCGACGCCTCCCTCGAGCTCCACCTTCGCGCGCTGACGGGCTGGGAGCAGCCGTACTTCGAGGTGGAGTCGTTCCGGGTGACCGTGGAGGAGCGCCGGGGCAAGGTGGAGCCCGCCGAGGCCACGGTGAAGGTGAGGGCCGGCGGGCACCGCCACATCGCCACCGCGGAGGGAGCGGGACCCGTCGGGGCCATCGACAACGCCCTCCGGGCCGCCCTCACCCGCACGTACCCCGAGCTCGAGGAGATGCGCCTCACCGACTACCGGGTCCGGGTCCTGGACGGCGCGGCCGGCACCCAGGCCGCGGTGCGCGTCCTGGTCGAGACCACCGACGGCGAGAAGGAGTGGGTCACGGTCGGCGTCTCCGACAACGTCATCCACGCCTCCTGGGAAGCCCTCGGCGAGGCCTACGTCTACGGCCTCCTCCACCCTCGAGCCGCCGACCGAACCGGCTGACCGCCGGCTCGGCGATCCCGGCTGAACGGTCAGCGGGTTGCGCGACCAGCGGGAGCTGAGGGGGGCTCGACGAGGAGCCGCCCGCGTCGAACGCTCGTTTCGGTACCGAGCTCCCCGCAGGCCGTGTGGAAGCGCCGGAGGATCCATCCGGCCTCGTCTGCATCGGCGATGCGCGTGAAGCAGTGCTCCAGCCGGAGCGGAACAGCCTCGATCCGCGAGACCCCTCGCTCGTCGAGCGCCACGAGCCACAGCAGCCCGAGGTCGTTGCGGAGCTCGGGGTCGACCGCATAGTCGTCGAGGAAGTCGCCGAGGTCGAAGATCGTCGCGACCGCGCGATCGTCCCGCGTCGATGTCTCGACGCCCTGGAAGACGTGCGCGGAGTGTCCCGCGATCAACGTCGCGCCGGCGTCGCGGAGGACCGGCGCAGCTCGCCGGACGTGCGCCACCGGCGACCGAGCCATGTTCGGACCCCAGTGTGGCGTCACGAGGACGGCATCGGACTCGAGGCCGCCCACCGTGTCCGTCAGCCACTCCGGGACCCCGGTCCTCAGGTCCGCGTACGCCACCCCGGGGCGCTCCGGCGAGGCGGCGAAGTCGGCGGGATGATCGGTGACGCCGACGAGACCGAGCCGGAATCCGTTGGCCGTGAGCACCGTCGGGCGGCGAGCCGCTTCCTCGTCCATGCCGGCGCCGATCGCGGCGATACCCGCATTCTCGAGGTGGCGTCGCGTGTCGAGCAACGCCCCCTCGCCGAAGTCGAGGGCGTGGTTGTTCGCGAGCGTCACGCACGAGACGCCGAGGTGGTGCAGCGTCCCCACCGCTGCCGGCGGGGCCCGGAAGAAGAACGGCTTGTCCGCAGCGGGCCAGGGATCGCCGCGGTCGGAGATGCAGCACTCGAGGTTCAGGACGAAGAGATCGGCCTCGCGCGCGACCTCGACGACCTCCCGGGCGACGAGACTCTCAGGTCTGACCGTGTCGAGGGCCGCGGCGACGCCGCGCCCCAACATCGTGTCGCCTGCCAGCGCGAGCGTGACGCCCATACAAGCCGTCGTACCCCGCTGAGCTCGAGCCCACCGGCGCCCCCCAAGGGGGAACGCCCGCTGCGTGGACCCGTGGTGGCGTCCCGGTTTGCCGACGCCGGCCGGTTGGGGTATCTCTGGGATGAGATGAACGCGAAGGCGGGAGACCGCATCGTCGTCGAGTCCGAGGCTGTGGGCCAGCCCGTTCGCGAAGGGGAGATCCTCGAGATCATCGAGGGCGAGGTGAGCGTCGGGTACCGGGTGCGCTGGGTGGACGGCCACGAGAGCGTCTTCACCCCGGTCGCCGGGAGCGCGCGGGTCATCCCCACCGGCTCCGGATCTCGGGCCTGACAGGAGACGGCGGGCTCGCATCGAACCGGGCCGCCCGTGCAGCCGTGCCCGGGAGCCGCCCGGCAGGGACGCTCGCCGCGGGGCGGGTCAGGCCAGCCTCGCGGCCAACTCCTCCGGAAGCGCGTCCCGGTTCCGCCGGGTGATCGCGATCCTGCGGACGCCCGGGCGCCTCTTCAGCTCGTCGGTGAGCGGATGAGGGAAGGCATGGACGGTCGCGGCGATCGTCAGATCCCGCTCGACGACGGCGTCGCGGAACCGCTCCGACGCGAGCTCCATCTTCCCCAGCTCGTCGATCACGACCACGCCGGCCGACACCCCGCTCCCGGAGCGCCTTCACGAGCGCCCTGGCCGCCGTGGTCTTCCCGACTCCCGGCCGGCCTTCGAGGAGGATCCCCGTGCGCTCATCCGGGGCGCAGGAGGGTGCCGATCGGCGGGACCGGAGCGGTCAGCCTCCCCTCCTCGCGGGCCCGGTGCACCCGGGCCAGGAAGCGGGCCAGGCGAAGCGGCTCCGGGGTCCGGGCCCGGCTCGCCGGCCGTCGCCATGAGCGGCCGCTCGGTGACCCCGACGGTGGGGAGGTCGAGCGCGGCCCCCAGGTGCAGGGCCAGCCCCGCACGCCTCGGGTGGTCCCGTCCGGTGGCGTTCACCAGGACGACGTCCGGGACGGCCTTCAACGCTCGGAGGGCCGATTCCAGGAGCGGGCCCCGCTGCAACCGCTCTGCCTCCGCGTCGACGTCCTCGACCAGGAAGAGGCCCTCCCCGGCCCGCCGCCCTGGGCTGCATCACGTCCGATGAGCTCCGCCTGCCGACGGACTTCGCCGGTCTCGTGGGGCGCTTCCGCTTGACAGGTTCGAACGCACGGGAGTAGAGTCCGCCGAACAGCGTTCGGTATTGTCGAACAGCGAGCCGAACGAGCCGGGCGGCTCCGCGGGGTGCGGGTGCCGATGGAGTCCGGGGCCATTGACCCCAAGCGGGAGCCGGACGATGGGGCGAACGAGGCGGTTCGGGTGAGGGCCCGACTCTTCGCGACGGGGTGGACGCCACCTCGGTCGTGGGATCTCGGGTCGCGCGCCGGAACGCGGACCTCCGCCTCCTCCCTCTCCCCCGCCTGCGGGTTCGGCCCCAGGGAACGGGAAGGGAGGTGAGGGTCGCGGCGGCCCCCTGAGGGCCTGCCGCGCCGGCTCATGGAGGAGAACTCCTTCGGGCAGAAACTGCTCGCCGAGGCGTTCGGGACGTGCTTCCTCGTGTTCATCGGGGTGGGCTCGGTTCCCGCAACGCTGATCCTGCTGGGCAAGCACCAGTTCACGATGGCCGAGCTGGGCGTGATCTCGTTCGCGTTCGCCATGATCGTGATCGCGATGGTGTATGCCATCGGCCACATCTCAGGGTGCCACATCAACCCGGCCGTGACGGTGGCGCTCGCCGCGACCGGGAAGTTCCCCTGGAAGGACGTCCCGGCCTACATCGGGGCCCAGGTGGTGGGGGCCATCGCCGGCTCGTTCGCCATCGTCGGGGTGCTGGGGAAGGTGGCGGGGAAGACCCTCGGGCTGGGGGTGGCCGACTTCCATGCGGGGGTGGGCTACGGCCAGGCGACGTTCGCCGAGTTCGTGGGGACCTTCCTGCTGGTGTTCACCGTGTTCGGCGTGATCGACCGCCGGGCTCCCGCCGGGTGGGCCGGCCTGGCCATCGGGTTCGCCGTGTTCGCCGCGATCATCGTGGTGGCCCCGGCCACCAGCGCGTCGATCAACCCGGCCCGCACGTTCGGTCCCATGCTTGCCCTGCAGATCCTCGGCGGCACCGTGAAGTGGAGCCATATCTGGGCCTACTTCGGCGGCGAGTTCGCGGGCGGCGCGCTGGCCGGTCTGGCCTACACGGCGCTGGCGAAGACCAGGACGAGAGAGGTGATCCCGGAGTTCCCGTTGAAGGAGACCACCACCGAGCGTCACGCGGTGGAGGCGACGTAGGGAGGCCACGAGCGCCGGCCGCGCCACGGCCGGCCGGCGCAACGCGGCGCGGCGGAGCGGCACCACACATCGAGTGCACCGGAAGGAGAATCGAGCGATGAAGAAGCTCATCAACGCTCCCGAGGACATCGTCACCGACGCCCTGCGGGGCATGGCCGCGGCCCACCCGAGCCTCCGGGTGGACGTGGAGAACATGGTCGTGTACCGGGCCGACGCGCCCGTATCGGGGAAGGTCGGGCTGGTGTCGGGCGGCGGGTCGGGGCACGAGCCCATGCACGGCGGGCTGGTCGGCCTGGGCATGCTCGACGCCGCGTGCCCCGGCGCCGTGTTCACCTCGCCCGTTCCCGACCAGTTGCTCGCCGCGACGAAGGGCGTGGACGGCGGATCGGGCGTGGTCCACATCGTGAAGAACTACACCGGCGACGTCATGAACTTCCAGCTGGCCGCGGAGCTGGCCGGCGACGAGGGGACCAAGGTCGAGTCGGTGCTGGTGAACGACGACGTGGCCGTGGAGGACTCGCTGTACACGGCGGGTCGCCGCGGCACCGGCGCCACCCCGGTGGTCGAGAAGGTGGCCGGGGCCCTCGCGGAGACCGGCGCCGACCTCGGGGCGGTGGCCACGGTGGCGCGGAAGGCCAACGAGCGGTCGCGCTCGTTCGGGATCGCGCTGACGTCGTGCACCACGCCGTCCGCGGGCGCGCCGACGTTCGAGCTCGGCGACGACGAGATCGAGCTCGGCATCGGGATCCACGGCGAGCCCGGGCGGATCCGTCGCAAGATCGGGCCGGCCTCCGAGCTGGTGGGCATCGCCACCCAGGCCATCCTCGACGACTACCCGTTCGACCGGGGCGACCAGGCGCTGGTGTTCGTGAACGGGATGGGCGGCACGCCGCTGATCGAGCTGTACGTGGTGTTCAACGAGGTGGCGAAGATCCTGGAGGGCCGGGGGGCCACGATCGCCCGGAGCCTCGTCGGCGACTACGTCACCAGCCTGGACATGGCGGGATGCTCGATCACCCTCACCAAGCTGGACGACGAGCTGACCCGGCTGTGGGACGCCCCGGTGAACACCCCGGCGCTACGATGGGGCGTCTAGGCCGAGGGGTCGCTGGGGTTCGGGAGGATCGGCACGTGGTGGACGCCGCGTTCGTCAGGAGCTGGGTGGAGGAGGTCGCGTCCTCCGTCGAGGATCAGCGCGACTACCTCACCCAGCTCGACGCGGCCATCGGCGACGCCGACCACGGGGTGAACATGTCGCGGGGCTTCACGGCGGTCCGCACCAAGCTGGCCGACGCGGCGAACGACGGCCTCGCACCCGGTCCCGTCCTGGCCCTCGTGGGCAACACGCTGGTCTCGACGGTCGGCGGCGCGTCCGGGCCGCTGTACGGAACCGCGTTCCGGCGCGCGGGCAAGGCCCTCGGAGACGACGGCGACGTCTCCCCCCAGGGCCTGCTCGACGGGCTCCGGGCGGCCCTCGAGGGGGTCCAGCAGCTCGGCGCAGCGTCCGAGGGCGACAAGACCATGGTCGACGCGCTGATCCCGGCCGTCGAGGCGTTCGCGGAGACCCTGTCCACCGGCGGCTCGCTGCCGGAGGCCACGACGGCCGCCCGGGAGGCCGCCGAGGAGGGGATGCGGGCCACCACGCCGCTGCAGGCGCGCAAGGGCCGGGCCTCCTACCTCGGCCCCCGCAGCGTGGGCCATCAGGACCCCGGCGCCACGTCAACCGCGCTGATCTTCGCCGCCCTGGAACGCGTCGCCGGCCGCGCCCGAGGGTGAGCCCCGTGGGGGCCGGCGCGTCCACGGGTTCGCGAACGCTCGATGGGGTGCCGGCGTCGCCCGGCGTGGCAGCCGGTCCGGCCAGGGTGCTCGCCGGCTCGGCACCTCCTCCGGGTGACGCGAACGGAGACGGGGAATCCCTCCGGGATCCCGCCCGAGCGGCCCTTCGCGTGGACGAGGCCCTCGACCAGGTGGCTGACGACCTCCGGCGCATGGAGCAGCGTCTGCGGGAGTCGGGACGGACCGAGGAGGCTGACATCGTCGGCGTGGGCGCCCTCATCGCCGACGACCCCGCGCTCCGCTCGGAGGCCCGGCGGGAGGTGGGCGAGGGTCGCGGCCCCGCCCAGGCCATCGCCCGGGCCGCCGAACGGTACGCCTCCGCCATCGCCGCCATCGGCGACCCGGTCCTCGCCGAACGGGCCGCCGACGTCCGTCAGGTCGGACGCCGGGCCGTCGCGGCCCTGGGAAACGGCCGGGCCTCAGCGGCGCACGACGTCGGGCCGGTGGTGCTGCTGGCCGAGGAGCTCGGACCCGCCGACATCCTGGGGCTCTCAGACGGCGAGGTCGCGGCGGCGGCCGCAGTCCGGGGCGGCCCGAACGCGCACGCGGCCATCGTGGCCCGCTCGCTGGGGGTGCCGCTGGTGCTCGGCCTCGACCCGGCCGTGCTGGCGGTCCGGGACGGGACCCCCCTGGTGGTCGACGGCGATCGAGGTTCGGTCATCGTCGAGCCCGGGTCGGCCGAGCTGGCCGCGGCCCGCGAGGCCATGCGGTCGGCCGTCCGGACGAAGGCCGCCCTGGCGTCCGAACGATCCCTGCCCTGCGAGACCCTCGACGGGGTTCGGATCACGCTCCTGTGCAACGTGGCGACGGCCGCCGAGACCCGAGCCGGGCTGGAAGCCGGCGCCGAGGGCGTGGGGCTCCTGCGGACCGAGCTTCCGTTCCTGGATGCCGCCGATTGGCCCGACGAGGAGGCCCATCGCCGGGTGCTGGAGCCGATCCTGTCCCAGCTCCACGGTCGAACGGCCACCGTTCGCGTGCTGGACTTCGGCGGCGACAAGGTCCCGCCGTTCCTCGCGGCGTTCCAGGACCCGCGGGAGGGCCAGGCTCGGGGGCTCCCTCCGCTGCTCCGGACCCCCGACGCGCTCGGGTCGCAGCTCCGGGCGGCCCTCCGCGCCGGCGCGGCGACCCAGCTCCGGATCCTCGTTCCGATGGTCACGTCGCTCCGGGAGGTCCGCCTGGCCCGGGAGGAGCTGGATCGGGCCCTGGCGGAGACGGGCACCGAGGCGGCCGAGATGGGAGTGATGGTCGAGGTACCCTCGGCCGCGCTCCTGGCCGAGCGCCTGGCCGGTCAGGTGGACTTCCTGTCGATCGGGACGAACGACCTCACCGAACGGGTCCTCGGCGTGCACCGGCGGGATCCCGGGGCGAGGCCCGCGCTGGCCGCCCATCCGACCGTGGTCACCCTGGTGAACCGGGTCGTCCGGGCCGGGGCGGCTCAGGGAAAGCCGGTGGGAGTGTGCGGCGAGGCCGCCGCCGATCCGCTGGTGCTCCCGGTCCTGGTGGGCCTGGGCGTGGCGTCCGTGAGCGTGGCGCCATCGCGTGTCGACGAGGTCCGGGCCCGCATCCGGCGGCTGTCCGCCGAGACGTGCCGCCAGGTCGCCAGGTCGGCGGCACGCCTCGATTCGGTCGAGGCCGTCTGGGAACTGGTTCGCGAACGGGCCCTGCCGGACCTGGGCTGAAGCTGCGTTTCCGCGACGGGCGCTACTCAGCGATGGAAGCCAGGAGGTCCCCGAGGTCGCGAACCGCTTCACCTGCGTCCTCGCCCCTGGCCCTGATCGTGACCTCGGTCCCGGCCGTGGCCCCGAGGGCCATGACCATCAGGACGCTCCGCGCATCGACCGCCCGGTCGCCCACGCCCACGGTCACCTCGGACGAGTACCGGGCCGCGAGCTGGGAGAACTTCCCGGCGGGGCGGGCGTGGAGGTCGACCTGGAGCCGCACGATCCGCTCGGCGACCCCCGGCTCCAGGCCCGTCTCAGAGCTTGGGGACATCTCGTGCCTGCCTCGCGGCTTCGGTGACCGCATCGAGCGGGGCGCCCGTGGAGGCCACCACCGCGGCGGAGACGGCGCCCTCCACGAACGGCGCGTCCACCAGGACCGCCACGTCCGTCTCCAGTTCCAGGACCGACTTCACCGCCAGCACCGCGCTCCCCAGGTCCGGGATCACCACCACACCATCGCCCCGGTCGACCTCGCGGATGGCCTCCCGCACGCGGTCGGGACTGGTCCCCAACCGGCCGTCGTCGGTTCCCCCGGCGGCGGCCACGGGGACGTCCCCGCCGGAGATCTGGGCCAGCATGTCCGCCAGGCCCTCGGCCAGCTTCGCGCTGTGCGACACGAGTACAATCCCGACCATCGGATCAGCCCGTAGTCTACGATGACGAACCCTGTTCGGCAATACCGAATCGAGGACGGCTCGTGATCCAATCCGTCGAGCGTGCCGCGCTCATCCTCAAGGCCCTCGGGGGCGGCTCCCGGCTGGGGGTCACCGAGCTCTCGGCCCACCTGGGCCTGGCCAAGGCCACGGTCTACGGGCTCCTCCGGACCCTCGAGGACCAGGGCCTGGTGGAGCAGGACGTCGAGACCGGGAAGTACCGGCTGGGCCCGGCCCTCCTGCAGCTCGGCAACGCCTACCTCGACAACCACGAGCTCCGGGCCAGGTCGTTCCGGTGGGCGGAGGGACTGGCCGTCCGGACCCAGGAGGCCGTCCGGGTGGGCGTCCTCACCGGCCCCACCGTCCTGGTGGTCCACCACGTGTTCCGGCCCGACAACTCCGTGCAGATCCTGGAGGTGGGGGCCTCGATCCCGTGGCACGCGTGCGCGGTCGGCAAGGCCATCGCGGCGAACGCCTCGCCCGCCGTCCTGGAGGCGATCGAGTCCGGCCCGCTCCAGCGCCTCACCGGGACCACCCTCATCACCAAGCGAGCACTGGACGCCGACCTGAAGAAGGCCCGCGCCGCCGGCGTGGCCGTCGACGACCAGGAGGCCATCGTGGGCGAGGCGGGGATCGCCGCGGCCGTGTTCGACCACCGCGGGGAGGCGGCCGGGGCCATCGGCGTCACCGGCGCGGTGGAGCGCCTGCTGCCCTCCGGGCCCGATCCCGACATGGTGGCCGCGGTGAAGGAGGCGGCCAGGGGGCTGTCCCGCGAGCTCGGGGCCGGCCGGGCCCTGTCCCGCGGCTGAAGCGGCGGAGCCGAGCACCGGCCATCAGGCCAGGATGAGTTCGACCTCGACATCGGACACGCCGACGTCCACGACCCGATCGGTCCGCTGGGACCCGGGCGCGAACGAGATCAGGCGCCACCTCCCCGGCACGGGATACAGGACGAACCGTCCGTCGGGGCCGGTGCGGACCTCGGCCTGGAAGTCACCGCCCAGGTTCTGGAGCTGCACGTAGGCGCCGTCCGCGGGGGACATCCCTCGCGACACGGTTCCCGTCAGCCGGGCCATCCCACCTCCTCCGGCTCTGCCGAATCATCCACCGCCGCCACGCGGAGCGGCTCCACCACCGGTCCCGTCCGCTCGGCGACCTCCAGCCACGACAGCTCGTCCGCCAGGGCGGCCACGCGGCCCACCACCAGCGTGGCGGGCGAACCGATCCCCGCGGCCTCCGCCGCGGACGCCACCTCCGCCAGTGTGCACCTGATCGAGCGCTGAAGCGAGGTGGTGGCCCACTGGATCACGGCGGCCGGCTCGTCCGGTGGCCGGCCGGAGTCCATCAGGGTCCGGCACACGGCCTCCAGCCGGCCGGCGGCCATGAGCACCACCAGCGTGTCCACGGCGGCGCCGATCCGTGCCAGGTCGTTGCCCTCCCCGCCCTCCAGCGTGGCCGTCACGACGGCGAACGACGAGGCCACGCCGCGGTGGGTGAGGGGGATCCCCGTGTACGCGGGCGCGGCCACGGCCGACGTGACCCCGGGCACCACCTCGAACGGGACCCGGGCCCGGACGCACGCCATGGCCTCCTCCCCACCCCGGCCGAACACGAACGGGTCGCCGCCCTTCAGCCGGACGACGTCGTTCCCGGCGAGGGCCCGTTCGACGACGACACGGTTGATGTCGTCCTGGCTCAGGCCCGACCCCCCGGGCGCCTTCCCGGCGTCGATCAGCTCGGCGCGGGCGGGCGCCAGGTCGAGCAGGGCGAGGGGCGCCAGCCGATCGAACACCACCACGTCGGCCCGCTGCAGGAGCTCGGCGCCGCGCAGCGTGAGCAGTCGGGGGTCGCCGGGCCCGGCACCCACCAGGTACACGGTTCCCGTCACGGCCCCACCGACTGGAGCTGCGGCACGACGCCGGGGGGACGGGGTTCGTCCAGGAGCGCGGCCGTGAGCCGCCCCCGGGCCTCGTCGGCGCGGCCCCGGCGGACCAGCGCCAGGAGGGCCTCCAGGTCGAGCGCCCGGGACCACGCCCGGATCCGCTGCGACAGATCCGGGAGGGCCTCGAGCGTCTGCGCACGAACGTCCCCCACGACCTCCAGGAGCTCGGCCCACTCCGGCCCGTACTGCCGCTCGAGGTCCTCGCGGAGCCTCCGGGCCAGGGCCGGGGACCGGCCGCCGGTGGAGATCGCGATGGCCAGGTCGCCCCGGCGGACCAGCGCCGGCGCGGCGAAGTCGCAGTGCGGGATGTCGTCCATCACGTTCACCAGGGCTCCGCTCGCGCGGCCCTCGGCGTGGATGGCGGCAGCGGTCGCCGGGTCGTCGGCCGAGGCCACGCAGAGGAAGGCGCCGGACAGGTCGCCGGACAGGCACGCGCGGCGGCGCACATCCGCCCCGCGGCGCTCGAGGGCATCCAGCCGCCGGGCCGGCCCCTCCGCGATCACCGTGACGACCGCGCCGGCGTCCAGGAGGGCCTCTGCCTTCCCGACCCGCACGGCCTCCTCGCCGATGACGACGGCGCGGCGCCCACCGACCTCGAGCGACACCGGATACCCGAACACCACGGCTACTCCCCCGTCCCGCCGCCGCCGACGTTGAGCGACCGGAGCGTCGCCCCGTCCCGGTCGAACGCCAGGCGGAGCTCGTACGCCCCGGCGGTCAGCGTCACGGCGAACGAACCCGGGCCCGTCGCCGCGACCCGCACCCCCTCCACCGGCAGGCCCCCTAGCGCCGTCAGCACCCCGTTCAGCTCCTCGACCTCGGCGACCACCGCCCGGCCCTGCGGCGACTCCCGCCAGGCCGCGGTCAGCGCCCGGACCCCGGCCGGTCCGTGGACCGCCCGGGCCCGACCCGTCTCCAGCGCGAGCGCGGCCAGCTCCCCGACCCGGGGGACGAGCTCGTCCGGGATGTCACCCTGCTCCGCGGTCCACGCCACTTCCTGGAACGCCTCCCGGACCTCCCCCGGCGGCAGCTCGTCCGCCAGCGCCAGCGCCTCCGTTACCAGGAACTCCCGATCCGTCTCCGCGACCTTCACGCCGCACCCTCCTCGTCGTCCTCGATCTCGTCTCCGCCGCCGTTCCCGTTCGACGAAGCCTGCCCGTTGCCGTTCGCGGAGAGCAGGGCGTGGAGCTCGTGTTCGAACCCGCCGGTGTAGATCGCGCAGTGGATGCCGCACTCCTTCGGCGCGTTCACCTCCCACCACCACCGGCCGGCCCGATCGGGCTCGCCGGGCTGGATGGGCCGCGTGCACGGCGCGCACCCGATCGACGTGTACCCCTGGTCGAACAGCGAGTGGTACGGGACGTCGTTCGTCCTGACGTAGTCCCACACCTCCTCCTTGGTCCAGTCCGCCAGGGGGTTCAGCTTCACGATGCCGCCGTGGTCGTGGTCCAGCTCGATCTTGCGGACCTCGGCCCGGCTGGCCCACTGCTCGCGGCGCAGGCCCGTGACCCACGCGTCCAGGCCCTCCAGGTACCGGTTCAGGGGCACCACCTTGCGGACCTGGCAGCAGAGCAGGCGGAGGTCGACGGCGTCGTACATGAGGTCCTCGCCGTGACGCTGGACCATCTTCTGCACGTGGGCGGGCTCGGGGCGCTGGACCTCCACCTCGATCCCGTACCGCTGCTGGACCTTCTCGATGAGGTCGTGCGTCTCCTGGGGCAGCCGTTCGGTGTCCAGCGTGAACACCCGCGCGTCCGGCTGGATCCGCAGGGCCATGTCGAGGATGGCCATCCCCTCGGCGCCGCCCCCGATCGAGATCGAGATCCGGGGATGGAACCGGTCGAACGCCCACGCCAGGACCTCCTCGGCCGGTTCGGCGTCGTACAGGATCGACAGCTCGCCGGCCTCGTACTCGTCCAGGACCGCCTGGTCGTTCATGCCACCTCGCTCTCGCTCGGCTCGGCGCCGCTCGGGCCCGCGGCCACGGCCACCAGATCCTCGTCGGGGGTTCGGATCCAGAAGTCGCGGAACGACTCGCCGTCCGTCCGACCGGCGAACCACGCCTCCAGCAGCCGGTCCAGGGTCTCCTCCACCCGCACGGACGGGACCCGCCGTACCAGCGGACGACCCACGGCCTGTTCGACACCGACGCCGCCCCGCAGGAACAGGTCGTAGGCCTGCCGGGTCCCGTTCACGGTCTCGCGCGCGGTGGTCCCCATGAGCCCGACGTCGCCCACCCAGTGCAGGGCGCACGCATGCGGGCATCCGTCCAGGTTCAGCCGGAACCCATCCAGGCGGTCGCCCCACCGGGCCACCAGGTGGGCCACGACGTCGCGCAGCTTCCCCTTGGTCTCGGTCACCGCGAAGTTGCAGTGCGGCTCGCCGGTGCACGCGATGGCCGTGGCGTGGAGGCGGTTCGAGTCAGCCGGGAGCCCGACCTCGGCCAGGAACCCCAGGACCTCGTCCAGCTGCGCCTCCGGGACCCCGGCCAGGACGAGGTTCTGCTGCTTGGTCAGCCGGACATCGCCCCGGACCGCCGCCGCCACGTCGGCGATCTGCACCAGCTGTTCGCCGTTCACGATCCCCAGCGGGACCGGCACCCCGACGTGGAACAGCCCGGGCTGCTTCTGTTCGAACACGCCCATGTGGTCGGCGTACCCGGTCGGCTCCGGCGCCGGGAGGTCCGTGAGCGCGTGGCCCAGCCGTCGTTCGACCTCGGCCCGGATCGCCTCCACGCCGTAGTCGTCCACCATGAACTTCATCCGGGCCTTCACCCGGGAGATGCGGTACCGGCGGTCCTCGCGCCACACGTCGAGCAGGGTCCGCATGACGTCCAGGGCCTCCTCCGAGGGCACCCACACCCCGAGGTCGCGGGCCAGCCGGGGCACCGTGGAGAGCCCGCCGCCAACCCGCATGGCGAACCCCTCGCGCCCGTCCAGGACGACGCCGATCAGCGCGATGCAGTTGATCTCCGGCATGTCGCACTGGGCCGGGCACGCCGAGATCGTGATCTTGTGCTTGCGGGGGAGGTCCATGTACACGCGGTGGCCGTAGAAGAACCGCGCGGCCTCCTCCACCACGGGCGTGACGTCGAACACCTCCTCGGCCAGGACGCCCTCCAGGGGGCACCCCGTGATGTTGCGAACGGCGTCGCCGCACGCCCCGGCCGTGGTCAGCCCGGCCGCGGCGAGGTGGTCGAGGATCTCGGGGACCTGGGGCAGCGTGATGAAGTGGAGCTGGACGTTCTGTCTGGTGGAGAGCTCCGAGAAGCCCTGCCCATACCGGATCGAGACCTCGCCGATGGCCCGCAGCGACGCAGGCGGGAGCAGCCCTGCCGGCACCTTGATCCGGAGCATGAACGACCCGACCTTGGGCTTGTCGTGGTACAGCCCGTACCACTTCAGCCGGACCAGCTCCTCTTCGGGGATCTCGACGTAGTGGGTCCGACCGAGCTCGTCGAGGTCGTCGAGCACGTCCACCGGCGGCCGGTCCCGCTTCAGCCGCTCGATGGCGTTGCGCTGCAGGACCTCGTCCCACGTGGGCTCGGGACGCAGCGGCTTCGGCTCCCCGCCGCCGTACTTCCGGTCCTCGCTCATGTCGCTCGCTCAACCTCCTGGATCCGAATCCTGGGAATAGAAGAAGGGCCGCGGGTGCGGCCCTCGGGTTCGGATCGGATCCGGGTATCAGGGGACTACGGCCGCACCAGCACCTCCACGCCCATGGAACAGGCGCAGGGACACGGACAGGCGCAGATGCGCGAGGGGATCATGGCCCCCACTTCGCCGTACGTCCTCGTGCGGATCACCGAATTCCAGTCTCCAGGTGGAATTTGCAGTTGCAAACCTATCCCCGCTCCGCTCGGGTGTCAAACAAAACCCGATGCCGGGTCACGGCACCTTCCGCTCGAACGCGCCGATGTCGCAGCGGGGGCCCTGGGGACGGGGCACGCCTCGCTGGTCGAACGGCACGGCGCAGAGCGCGCCCGGGATCGCGTTGAACGCGGGACTGGTCGCCGCGATGGCCATGGTCAGGGTCGGGCCGCCGTTGTTCTGGAGCGACCCGAGCTGCGCCCCCTGTCCGGTGACATCCGACGGCTTCGGCGTGGTCAGGCACTTCCCTGGATGCTGGACCAGGTTGAACCCCTTCGAGGTCGTCGTGGCGTTGCAGTCGATCCCCGTGGTGCCGTGGTTCTGGGCCAGGATCGAGGCCTTGGTGGTGAGGTCGGTCGCGTACAGCCCGCCGCCCTCGGACGTGAACGTGTCGCCCGAGGCCGCGGCGGTGTTCGACGCGACGGTGACGTTCGTCAGCGTGGCGCCGTCATCGACGAAGACGCCGCCGCCGTACGCGGCTCCGGTCTTCGCCGCCCCGGTCTGAGACGACGCGCTCAGGGTGTTGGAAGCGACGGTGCTGTTGATGGCCTGGAGCGCCTCCGCGGACACGCCGCCGCCGTAGCCGAATGCGTTGTCGACGTCGGAGATCACGGAGGCGTCGTTCCCGCCCACGGTGGAACGCTGCAGGTGCACCACATCGCCGCCGGACGAGATGCCGCCCCCGTACACGTAGGCGTACGACCCGTTGGATCGCGCCGAGACGCCGTTGAACAGAACCGACGAGTGCTCCAGGCTGAGGGCGCCCCCCTCGGAGAAGATGCCGCCCCCGTAGGAATATGCGTACAGCTCGCCGTGCGAGTCCGTCGTGTTCTGCTTCACGGTCGATCCCGAGATCGTCCCGCTCCCGATGTCCATCGCGCCCCCGTAGGTGTATGCGTACGAGGTGCCGGAGTGGGCGATCACGTGGTTCCCGCTGATCGTGGAGCCGGTGAGATCGAGCGGGCCGACCTGGAGGGCGCCGCCGTAGGCGTACGCGTAGGTCGTGGGGGCCGAGGCCCGCGCCACGTTGTTCGCGATCGTGGACCCCGCCACCGTGATCGGCCCGCTCTGGATCGCGCCACCGTAGGCGTAGGCGTACGAGTCGGCCGACGTGGCCCGGGCGACGTTCGCGCTGATGGTCGAGTGCGAGATGGTCACGGTTCCCATGGCGACGATCCCGCCCCCCTGGGCGTACGCGAAGCCGGAGGAGGGCTCGGTCAGGGCCCGGTTGTTGGTGATCCGACTGGCGGTGATCGAGAGATCGCCCGCGTCCACACCCAGGATGGCGATGCCGCCCCCGTAGGAGTAGTCGTCGCCGACGGCCCGGTTGCCGGTGACGGTCGTCCGGAGCAGCGTCAGGCTGCCGTGCAGCACGTTCACGCCGCCGCCCTGGCCCGGCGCCACCCCGCCGGTGACGCGGAGATCGGTCAGGTGCAGCGTCTTGCCGCCTGCGTCGAACGTGAGGGTGGACCCGGCATGCTGCCCGTCGATCGTGGCGGTTGGATCCCCCTTCAGCGTGAGGCCCTTGCCGTCGATCGAGAACGGCCCGTCACACGTCCCCTGGACGAGGATCGTGGACCCGCCGGGGGCCACGTCGATCTTGTGCTGGAGGTTCCCGCCCGCGTCGCAGTTCACGTGGATGGGCCCGGCCTCCGCCCGGGGGACGTACAGCCAGAGCCCGGCGATCACGGCTGTGGCCAGGAAGGCAACGCGACCGAGTCGCCGGTCCTTTGGGAGCCGAGGCGGCCGGGACATGGTTCCTCCTCTTGGTGTCTCCCGCGCACTCTACGCCGGACCTCTCGGGCCGGGCGAGCCCGATGACCGCAATAAGTGGGTCATGCCGGCCACCGAACGCCCTCCGCTCCTCGGCAACCTGCGCGCGATGCCGCGGGTGGCCTGGGTGCTGTTCGCCGGGACGTTCGTCAACCGGTTCGGCAGCTTCGTCATCACGTTCCTGGTCCTGTACCTGACGGATCGAGGGTTCTCGCCACGTACCGGCTGGCCATCAACGCGGGGTTCGCGGCCGGGCCGATCGTCGCCGGCCCCTGCCCCCGGAGGGGTGGGAGATCAGCGGGCTCGAGATCACCCGCGGGTGGATCGAGGGCACTCTCCCGCTTCCGCCGGTGTGCCGCCTGCTGTCGGGGACGCCCGTGGACGCCGGCGAGGGGTTCGCCGACTGGCAGATGCCGGCCAGCGAGTGGTTCTGCACGGCGGCCCGCGGGTTCTACGGCGGGGCCGTGGCCCTCCTCGCGGACGGCACGATGGTCTCCGCGGTCGCCACGACCGTCGACGCGGGCACCGCGTTCGCCACCCTCAGCTTCACGTGCAGCTTCCTCCGTCCGGTCCAGCCCGACGGCCGGCCGCTGATGGCGAAGGCCCGGGTGGCGCATCGCGGCCGGACCATCGCCATGTGCACCGCGGAGATCACGGACGCGGACGGCAAGCGGGTGGCCATGGCGTCGAGCAGCAGCATGATCGTGCCGACGGAGCGGTGGCGCCGGGGCGAGATGGTGCCGCCGCTCGACGAGAGCCCCGTCCGCGGAGACGCGAACGCGGCGCCGGCCTAGGGTCGGCCCTGGAGGGTCCGCGGACCGGCGAGCCGGGCGCGACCGTCGAAAGGCTAACCGCCTGACGACGCGGCTTCCTGCTGCTTCTTCTTCTCTTCGTCGAGGAGGACGCGGCGCAGGACCTTGCCGACCAGGGTCTCCGGCAGGGAGTCGCGGAACTCGATCTGCTTGGGGACGCGGTAGCCGGTGAGGTCGTCGCGGCTCCACTTCACGATCTCGTCCGGGGTGGCGGTCTCGCCCTTGCGGAGGACGATGAACGCCTTGACGGCCTCGCCGGTGGTCTCGTCGGGCACGCCCACCACCGCGACCTTCTCCACCTTGGGGTGGCGGTACAGGACCTGTTCGATGTCCGTGGGGTACACGTTGAACCCGGACACGATGATCATGTCCTTCTTGCGGTCGACGATCTTGAAGTAGCCCTCCTCGTCGACCTGGGCCACGTCGCCCGTGTACAGCCACCGGGTCCCGTCGGCGTCCTCCTTGATCATGCCGGCGGTCTCCTCGGGCTTGTTCCAGTAGCCCAGCATGACCTGGGGACCGGAGATGGCCAGCTCGCCCGACAGACCGGGCTCGACCTCCTTCGTGGGGTCGTCGATGTCCACCAGCTTGCAGTCGGTGTCGGGCACCGGGAGGCCGATGTACCCCTCCTTGCGCTTGCCGGCGATGGGGTTGGCATGGGTGATCGGCGAGGTCTCGGTGAGCCCGTACCCCTCCGCCACCTTCGACCCCGTGATCGACTCGAACTTCTCCGCCACCGCCAAGGGCAGCGCCGCCGCGCCCGACAGGCAGGCCCGGATCGAGGTGAGGTCGTAGCCCTTCGTCTCCTCGGCCTCGTTGAGCGCGATGTACAGCCGGGGGACGCCCGGGAACATCGTCGGCTTGTCCTTCTGGATGGACTTCAGCGTGTTCACCAGCTCGAACCGCGGGTGCAGCACGAGCTTCGCCGCCTTGTAGATGCCGATGTTCATGCACACGGTCATGCCGTAGGAGTGGAAGAACGGCAGGACGCACATGACGGCCTCGTCGCCGTCGCCGAGGCCCGGGAACCAGGCGGCGCCCTGCATCGCGTTCGACACCAGGTTGGAGTGCGAGAGCATCGCGCCCTTCGAAAGGCCCGTGGTCCCGCCCGTGTAGATGAACCCGGCCGCGTCCTTCCTGGCGTCGACCTCGGCCACCGGCGGCGGCTCCCCCGCCGTCTTCATGACGTCCTTCCACCGCTTCACCGGCGCGTCGGCTGGGACCGGCGGCCAAGGGTGCCCCTCGTGCTGGGCCTCCTTCTTGAGCTTCATCGGGGCAAGCACGTTGATCGGGAACTTCATGTAGTCGGTCACGCTGGTGACCACGGTCTCGCGGGGCTTGTAATGCTCCTCGATTCCCTTCAGGTTCGGCCACAGCGAGTCCAGCACCACCACGACCTCCGCGCCGCAGTCGCTCAGCTGGTGCGCCAGCTCGCGTGACGTGTACAGCGGGTTGTTGCCCACGATCACCCCGCCCATGCGAACCGTTGCGTAGTACGCGATCACGTACTGGGGACAGTTCGGCAGGAGCAGCGCGACACGGTCGCCCTGCTTCACGCCGAGCTTCACCAGCGCCGCCGAGAACCGTTCGGTCTCGGCCACCAGTTGCGAGTACGAGAGGGTCTTGCCGCCCGGGACCGCCCACACCACCGCCGGCGCGTTGGGGTGGCGCTCGGCCGACTCCCCGAGGAGCGAAAACAGGTTCTTCTCCGGGTACGGCGCGAGCGTCTTCGGCACGCCCTCCTGATAGCTGGCGTACCACGGCCGGTGGTCGGTCATCGCTGGTCTCCCCTCCGGAACTGGTTGGTCGAATCCGCATCATGGCAGGTCAGCGGCCATGGACTCAAACCACCGGTTGCCCCGCGGGACCGGCCGGCCGTACCTTACCGGGCGGTAGGTTCCGAACAGAGCCCGAGGGGGCCGCGGGGCGGTGCGACGCCGCCGAGCCGGACGAGAGAACGAGAGGACAGCCGGATGAGCGAGTGGGCCGAGTTGATGCTCGAGCAGGCGAGGGCTGGCCTCGCGCCCGTGGATGGCGAGGTCCGGCTCCCCGGCCTCCGGCGGCCGGTCGAGGTGATCCGCGACCGGTGGGGGGTCCCTCACATCTTCGCGGAGAGCGACCACGACCTGTGGACCGCGCAGGGCTACGTGGTGGCCTCCGAGCGGCTGTTCCAGATGGACTTCCTGCTCCGGTTCGCGAACGGCCGCCTGGCCACGATGCTCTCGGAGATGGCGCTCCCGCTGGACCGGTTCGTCCGGACCGTGGGGTGGAATCGTGCGGCCCGCCGGATCGCCGCCGGGTACGACGAACGCGACATGGCCATGGTGGGGGCGTTCATCCGGGGCGTGAACGCGTGGATCGGGTCGATGCCGGTGAAGCCCGTCGAGTACGAGGTTCTGGACCTCGACGTGGCGCCCCTCCCCGAGGGCGAGGACGGCGCCGCGTACGGCGCGGCCGGCGTGGTGTTCATGTCGTGGTTCCTGTCCACGAACTGGGACGCCGAGCTGCTCCGCGCCGAGATCGCGGCCGCCCACGGATGGGAGACCATGGCGGCCCTGTTCCCCGAGATCGGCCCGGAGCCCTCCACGATGGTGGCGGGCAAGGACGGGGGCCCGGCGAACCGGCGCTCGGCGTTCGAGCTGCTGCAGGCCGCGCCGCTCGCCCCGAACGGCCAGGGTTCGAACAACTGGGTGGTGGCCGGCTCACGCACGGTGAGCGGCAAGCCGCTGCTGGCAAACGACCCCCACCTGCTGGCACAGATGCCGGCCATCTGGTTCGAGGCCCACCTGTCGAGCCCCACGTACGAGGCCTCGGGGGTGACGCTGCCATTCGCGCCCGGCGTCGTGATCGGCCACACGGCGCACCACGCGTGGGGGTTCACGAACGTGGGCGGGGACACGCAGGACCTGTTCCTGGAGCGGCTCAGCGACGACGGTACCGCGGCGCTGTACGACGGCATGTGGGAGCCGCTCACCGTGCACCGGGAGGAGATCGAGGTCCGGGGACGGACCGAGCCGGTGATCCTGGAGGTCTCCGAGAGCCGTCACGGGCCCATCCTGGACTCCTATCTGGTGGGTGCGTCGGCGCCGGAGGTCGTGGAGAGCGGGATCACCGAGACCTACGCACTGCGGTGGGTCACCGCAGAGGCCGCCATCCGCCCCACGACGCTGGTGGACATGGCGACGGCGTGTTCCTTCGCTGAGTTCCGCCGGGCCCTCAGCACCTGGAACGCGCCCGGCCAGAACGCCGTGTACGCCGATGCCGACGGCACGATCGGGTACCAGTGCACCGGCCTGTACCCGGTCCGCCACACGGGCGACGGCACGATGCCCGTGCCGGGCTGGACGTCCGAGTACGAATGGGACGGCTGGATCCCGTTCGAGGAGCTGCCGTGGTCGGAGAACCCCGAGCAGGGGTTCCTGGCCACCGCGAACAACAAGATCCACGACGACTCGTACCCGCACAACATCGGGAAGGACTGGCTGCCGCCGTTCCGGGTCCGCCGGATCGTGGAGCTCCTCACGGACGCCGACGTCCACTCCCACGACACGTTCGCCCGGATGCACATGGACACGGTGTCGCACGCGGCCCGGCGGCTCCTGCGGTCGCTGGTGGAGGTGGAGCCCCGCTCGGACCGGCAGAAGGAGGCGATCGCCTACCTGCAGGAATGGGACGCGGACCTGGCCGAGGATTCCGTGGCGGCGGCGATCTACGAGGTGTGGTGCAAGCATCTGTCCCGGAAGCTGCTCTCCGCCAAGCTCGCGCCACGCCTCCTGGACCACTACTGGGGCCGGCGGCAGTGGACGAACGCGTTCCAGTTCCAGGTCCTGCCGGAGCTCCTGGAGTTTCCCACGGCGACGTGGTTCGGTCGGCCCGGGCGGGAGGCCCGCGACGACGCGCTCCGCGCCGCCCTGGACGCCGCCATCGACGAGCTCGTCGCCACGCTGGGGGAGGACGCCGACGGGTGGCGGTGGGGCTCGCTGCACACGGTCCGGTTCGTGGCGCCGCTCGCGATCATCCCCGACCTCGCCGAGATGTTCACCGGGGGCGTGGTGGAGACCGGGGGCGACGAATCGACGATCCGCCAGTCCCACTACGAGCCAGGCATCGGCTACGACACGGTCGTGATCCCGTCGTGGCGCCAGATCGTGGACCTCTCGGACATCGACCGGTCGCTCGGGATGCACACCACCGGCCAGTCCGGGAACCCGGCCTCCCAGCACTACCGCGACTTCGTGGAGCCCTGGTCGAAGGGCGAGTACCACGGCCGGCCGTTCACCCGCGGCGCCGTGGAGGCAGCCGCCGAGACCACGCTCAGGCTGGTCCCGGAGGAAGGGTAGCCACCGGCCTAGCGGGTCGCGGGATCGGTATCATCCCGGGACCGATGCCCAGGTCGAAGTCGAGGCGCCGGCGGTACCAGCCGCCGCCCAAGAAGAAGCCCAAGCCGTCACCGCGCTGGTACGGCGCGATCATCCTGACGCTGCTGTTCGGCGGGGCGGCCATCATCGTCCTGAACTACCTGAACCTGATGCCCGGCCCGAACCCCGCGAACTTCTACCTGTTCCTGGGCCTCGGGCTCATCGCGCTCGGGTTCCTCGGCGCGACGCAGTGGCGCTGACGCCGACTTCGGCGTGACCACGCCGGGCCATGAGGTCTCCCTTCACGGGCGGTGGAGGCGTCAGCGGGTGCGGGTTGGGAGGAGCGTCACGGCCGGGTCGGCCTGCTGGCGGCGCCGGACGTAGAGGAGGCTCACGGCCACGCCGATCGCCGTCCCGGTCAGGTGGACGGGCCCCTCGAGGGTCATCGCGAGCCCCGGGGGCAGGGTCAGGGCCATGGTGGTCTGCTGCGCGGCCATGCCCAGCAGGAGGACGCCCCATCCCGCCGAGAGGACCCGGAACACGGACGTCACGCTGGGATGCATCCACCGCTCGGCCAGGCGGCGCCGGCCCTCCGGGTGCTGGGCGGACAGGCGGAGCGCCAGGGTCCTGGTGAGGGGCCGGCCGACGGCGGCGGAGAGCACGAACGTGATCCCCAGCAGGCCGCTGATCACGGCGCCCTTGGCCAGGATGAACAGCCCCGACCCCGACCAGAACGCGAGGGCCACGGACAGGCTGGTTCCCACCACGAACAGCCCCGTGGCGGCATTGGGGGGCTGGCGCCGGACGATCCTGACCAGCCCGTCGAGCAGCGGCACGGTCGATGCGGCGGCGAGCGCCACCAGCACCGACGCCTGCCGCGAGACCAGGAAGTAGATGATCCCGGGGAGGACCATCCCGGGGAGGACCTGCCACGCGATGGCCGAGAACCTGACCGAGAATCCCACGTCGGCGGGGTCGTCGTCTGAGCCCGTCGAGACGGTGGCGTCGCCGGCGAGGGCGGGATGCGGGCGGTCGTCCATGCTGTCGAACATCGCTTCCCCTTGGAGGGCTTCCGTGCGGTGGGCGGCTCTCTCTCCGGTGTCGGAGCGCTCCGGGGCCGCCTTGACCCTGACGTTGGTCCTAGCCCCGCTCCGACCGGGGGCCCCTGCGTTCGAACGGCCCTCCCAGGGCCGAACGGACCGCGAGGCCTGATGACACGCATGTAATTCTCCCCATGGGATTTCCCCACTGGGGATGTCCGGACCCCTCCCGTGTGGACGACCTGGGGATACCCTGTGGAGAACGTGCCGATCTACGAGTACCACTGCGTCGCCTGCGGCCACACGCTCGAGGAGCTCCAGCCGATGGGGGCGGGTCCGCCGGGGCCGTGCCCGGCCTGCGGGGGTGAGCTCAAGCGGGCCTACGGGCGGGTGGGGGTGGTGTTCAGCGGGTGGGGGTTCTCGAGCACCGACCGGCTGCTCCCCGGTGACCGGCGCCGGAAGGACTACCGGGCCCTGAAGGAGCGCGCCGAGCGCATCGCCGAGGGGGAGTAGGCCGGGCCCGCTTCGCCACAGCGGAGCACCAGGGACGGATCATTTCCCCCATTCGGCCCCTTTCTCGACGAGCGCAGGATGGGGGAGCGACTCCGTGAACAACGGCCACAGCGGGGTGAAGGGACCGCGCTCGATCGTGATCCGGCTGCCGGTCGCGGTGGACGTGAAGAGCTTCGCCGTGGATCCCACGCAGACGTGCGGCGACTCGTCGCCGGCTCGGATTCGACGCCGCGGGACGTGGTCAGGCGGTGGCGGGCCTCCTGACCACGTCCATGCGCTCGCCGCAGTGTCGGGGGACCTGGGCCTCGCCGAGGCGCGTGACGCGGAACTCCGTGCCGCACTCCCGGCACACGAAGAACACGTCGAGATGGGCCACGTCATCGGGTTCGGCGTCCCGGGGCCGGGCCGTCCGCCCGCCGCCGGACACGGCCCGGAGCGCCACGATCCCGACCCACCCGATCGCCAGCGCCAGGGCCACCGCGATCAGCACCCGCACCATGTCGACCAGTGAACCACACGGCGTGCAGCGGCCCGTCTGTTGGGCCAATGTCCGCCGACGCCCGTGTCCGCGGAAGCCCGGCTCCCCGCTGACACCCGACCGGGGGGGGATCATCCACAGACGACTCGCGCCGGTCGCCGCGGCGCTGCTGGCGCTCTCGCTGGCCGCGGCCGCGTGCAGCGGCGAAGGCGATCGACGGCGTGGCCGACGACCTCGACGACCTCAACCCGCCGGACGACGCGGCCGGCTACAGGACACCCGCCACGGATTAGCGACCTCGCCGTCCACGGAAGAAGGGGCGCCGTCCGGCGCCCCTTCTCGTTGCGGCTGGAAGGCGGGAGGGCCTACGAGTCCAGGCGCTCGATGACGGTGGCGTTGGCCATGCCGCCGCCCTCGCACATGGTCTGGAGGCCGTAGCGGCCGCCGGTGCGCTCGAGCTCGTGGAGCATCGTGGTGAGAAGCTTCGCGCCCGTGGCCCCCAGCGGGTGCCCCACGGCGATGGCCCCGCCGTTCGGGTTCACGTGCTCCTGGAACCAGTCCTCGGGGATCTCCAGCTCCTTCTGCCAGGCCAGCACGACCGAGGCGAAGGCCTCGTTGATCTCCACGACGTCGATGTCATCGAGGGTGAGGCCGGCCCGGTCCAGGACCCTCCGGGTGGCCGGGATAGGGGCGGTCAGCATGAGGATCGGCGAGTCCCCGGCCAGTGAGAACGACACGAACCGGGCCCGCGGCTTCAGACCCAGCTCCTCGGCCTTCTCCCGGGAAGCGATCAGGACGGCAGACGCGCCGTCGGAGATCTGGGAGGAGTTCGCCGCGGTGATTCGCCAGTTCAGCTGCCCCGGAAACATCTCCTCGAGGCCCGGGTTCAGGAACGACGGCTGGAGGGTCCCCATCTTGGCCCGGTCCAGCTCGAACCGGATCCCCTCGTCGTGCTCGAGGAGGGTCTCGCCGTTCTCGCCGGAGACCTTGATGGGCTCGATCTCCCGCTGGAAGTACCCCTCCTTCGTGGCCCGCGCGGCGCGCTCGTGGGAGCGGGCCGAGAAGTCGTCGAGCTGCTCCCGGGAGAGATCCCACTTCGTGGCGATGAGCTCGGCCGAGATCCCCTGCGGCACCAGCTTGCCCTCGTACCGGTTGAACAGGTTCTGGCCGAACGGGTTCTGCCCGGCGGTGGACGAGCCCATGGGCACCCGGGTCATGTTCTCCACACCGGAGGCCACGACCACGTCGTACGCGCCGGCGATCACGCCCTGCGCGGCGAAGTGGGCGGCCTGCTGGGACGACCCGCACTGCCGGTCGATCGTCGTGGCCGGGATCTCCTCGGGGAGTCCGGCGGCGAGCCAGGCGTTCCGACCCACGTTCAGGGATTGCTCCCCCACCTGGGACACGCACCCGGTGATGTTGTCCTCCACCAGGTTCGGATCCACGCCGGAGCGCTCCACCAGCGACTTCAGGACGTGAGCCAGGAGGTCCACGGGGTGGGTGCCTGCGAGCGACCCGTTCCGCTTGCCGATCGGGGTCCGGACGGCTTCGACGATGACTGCCTCGCGCATGGTCAGACTCCTTCCGTCATCCGGCGCGATCCGCGGCCGCATGTGGTTGTTCCACCGTTCGATCCGGCCGCGTTACCTACCGAACGGTAACAAATGCGGGAGCCCCCTGTATGCCCGGTCTGCTGGGCGCCGAAACGGCCGGGTCACTGGTACGCGTCGGGGGGCGGCTTGGCGAACGCGTGGCCCGTGCAGTCGGTCCGCTCCGGACGGGGGTCCGGGGGCCGAGGGTCCTGGTGGAAGTCGAAGGCCTCGTGGAGGTTGCCGGCCTGCCGGTCGCGCTTCGTGAGCTGGGTGAGCCCCCAGTTGTCCTCGATGAACCGAAGCACGCTGGAGAACTCGCCCCGGGTGTGGTCGATGAACCCGTCCCTCGCGTACGGAGAGATCACCAGGAACGGGACCCGGATCCCCAGCCCGAACTCGTCGACCTGCGGCGGCGGCACGTGGTCGTAGAACCCTCCCCAGTCGTCCCACGTGATGAAGATCGCCGTGTCCTTCCACATGGGGCTGTTCATGATCGTGTTCACCAGGCGCGTGGTCCAGTTCTCGCCGTGGCAGAAGCTGTACTCGGGGTGCTCGGAGAACGCGAACTGCGGCGTGATCCACGTGACCGGCGGGAGCCGGTCGTTGCGGATGTCGTCGACCACCTGCTGCACCGGGAACACGTGCTGGTGCCACTGCTTGGGATCGTCCCGGATGTGGTGGACGGCGGCGTAGGCCGACCAGATGTATCCGGACCGGGGGGCCTGGTCCCACGGCGCCGGTGGCGCCGCGTAGTACGCCCAGGGGATCTTCGCCTTCGACAACAGGTCGCCCTCCGTCGAGAAATCGAAGCAGGGAGGGACCCTCTCGATGTTCCCCTCGGTGTCGTACACCTCGACCTTCTCGCTGTGGGGAGCGTCGCATCCCCAGGTCTTGAACTCCCCGTGGTCCGTCTTCGGCGGCGGGATCGGGTTGTCGTGGGTCCCCGCCGAGGTGGCCGCGATCGTCATCAGGTGATTCGGGAACGACGGCCCGTTCACCGACGCGAAGAACCGGTCGCCGAGCACGTAGTGCTGGGCCCAATACCAGTAGTTCGGCAGCATGCCCGGGCCGATCAGCTGGGTGAACGCGTACCTGTCGGCGGCCGTCTTCGGGATGTTGAACCCGTCCATCCTGCCGTGGTCGTAGTCGATGATGGCCGCGCTGTATGCGTGCGGGAGGTCGTGGGGGAGGCGCTGGTCGAACCCCCTGGTCAGGGGGCGGATCGTGCCGTGGTCGTTCGCCGTGGTGGCACCGTCCGCGCCCGGGAACCGACCGAACAGGTTGTCGAAGCTCCGGTTCTCCTTGATCAGGAACACCACGTGCTTGATCGGCGTGGTGGTGTGGAACCCCTTCGCCACGACCTTGGGCGGGTGGGTGGCCCGGGGCTCGGTGTTCCCGATGTTCGAGGGGTCGGGGGCGGGGCCCCCCGACGTGCACGCGGACGCCACTAGCGCGGCCGCGAGGACGGCCGACCATCGGACGGAGGCGCGAAGGGATCTGCTCATGGGAAGAGGGGGCGGGCCCATGGTACCGGCCGATCCCCTGTTCCACATGGCACGGGCCGAGCCCTGTCGGAGCCGTTGCATGTATTCCTTGTCATGGGGTGGTCCATCGCGGATGATTGACCCTCCGATGCGCCCCATCGCTCGACTGCTCGCACTGTCCGTTCTGGCCGCCGTCCTGGCGCTGCCGGGTCGCGCCGTGGCCGATCCCATCGAGGTCCACGTCACGAGCCCCGCGGCCGACGCCGCGCTCCGGGGAACACTCCAGGTCCGGGCCACCGCGCCCCACGCCGACTCCGTGACGTTCCAGTGGTCGCCCAACGGCACGTGGAAGTGGGCCGACATCGGCACGGACTCCACCGCCGGGGACGGCTGGAAGGCCCCCTGGGACACCACGGCCGTGACCGACGGCACTCGGTACGTCCGGGCCCGGGCCCTCTCCGGCGAGGACACCTCCACCAGCGAGACCGTGAGCGTCACCGTGGACAACACCGCGCCCGCGTTCGACATGGACGTCTCCCCGCCCGCGTTCAGCCCGAACGGCGACGGGATCAAGGACCGGACGTTCGCCCTCGTGACCCTCCCCGAGCCGGCCCGGCTCGAGATCGACGTGGTCACGGCGGGGGGCCGGACCGTTCGCCGCATCGCGAAGTCCGTGGACGTCCCCGCCGGGACCCGGCGGTTCGAGTGGAACGGCGTGGTGTTCGTCGACGGCCACTACCGAACGGCCCTCGACGGGACGTTCCGGGTGGTGGCCACCGCCACGGACCTCGCCGGGAACACCGCGGGCGCGGACGGCTCGGTTCGTGTCGACACCAAGGTCCCAGGGTTCGAATGGAGGGGGATCTCCCCGGAGCCCGCGTCCGGGACCGGGCCCGTGACGTTCTCCTTCCGCACCGCCGACCGGGGCGCGGAGCTGACCCTGTCGGCGGCCGTGTGGAACGACGCGCGCCGCGTGACGTTCGTGGACGGATTGACGGCGCCCGTGGGCGCCTCGTCGGTGGAGGTCACGCCCACCACCTCCGGCGGCTCGCCGCTCCCGCCCGGGCTGTACCGGGCCCGGCTGGTGCTGACCGACGAGGCCGGGAACAAGCGCGTTACCGACTTCCTGTCGTTCCGCGTGATCCGGTCGGTCACGACCACGGTTGTGACCCACTTCACCGACGTGGGGAACCGCGTGGCGCTCACGTTCGACGACTGCATCTTCGGCGACGCCTGGACCTCGATCCTGAACACGCTGGACGCGTTCGGGGTCAAGACGACCTTCTTCTGCAACTCGGTGAACCTGTCCCGGAACGAGGCCCAGGCCCGGCGGACCGTGGCGGAGGGACACGCCATCGGCAGCCACACCCGCGACCATCCGGACCTCCGGGGGCTGTCCTACGACGAGATCCGGAACGAGGTCCGGCCGGACATCGACGCGTGGTGGGCGATCGCCCGGACCACGCCGGTCCCGCTGTTCCGCCCACCCTACGGCGCGTACGACTCCGAGGTCCTGCGGGCCGTCGGGAGCCTCGGGTTCGCGCACACCATGCTGTGGGACGTCGACCCCCAGGACTGGTCCGATCCCGGCGTCTCGGTGATCGTCGACCGCGTGCTGTCCCACGCCCACGCCGGCATGGTGGTGGTCATGCACGTCAAGCCCCAGACAGCCGAGGCCCTGCCCTCGATCCTGCGGGGGCTGGCCGCCCGGGGCCTGCACCAGGTCAGCCTTCCGGAGATGTTCCGGGTGGCCGGAGGCGACGGGCTCGTGAAGGGCCCGGCCACCTCCGGCCGCATCACCGAGGGCTAGACCCCGGCGACGTCCCCGTTCCCGTGCCCGTTCCCGCGCCTCAGGCGGAGGCCTCGAACGTGACGTTGACGTTCACGGTCTGGCCCCCGGTGTCCAGGTTCGTGCAGGTCGCCGATCCGGCGACGTGCTGCGCCGACGCGTCGTCGAGGGTCACCGTGCACTCCCCGCCGGTCGAGGCGGCCACGATCACCGACGGGGTGGCCGTGCTGAAGCTCACCGCGAGCGTCGCGCTGGTGGGCGTGGACCCCGAACCGACCAACCCGCCGACCGCGAAGGTGTTCGCGCCGTCGACGAACGCGAGCCCGAGGACGTTCCCGATCCCGCCGCCGCTGGTGAACTCACCGTTCGTCACCGTCGAGACGTCGTACGACGTGCTCACGTCCCCGGAGATCTCCACGTGCGCGGTCCCCGACGAGAAGCCCGCAGCGCTCGGAAGCCCCGAGGGCAGGGTCGTGGGGAGGCCGCTGGGCAGGGTCGTCGGCAGCCCACTGGGCAGCGTGGTGGGGAGCCCACTGGGCAGCGGCACGTCGACGTTCGGCGACCCGAGCCCGGTCGCGAAGTCCCACCCCACGCGGCAGTCGTCCTTGCGGTTGCCCCCGAGGACGACGTCGTGGAACGGCTCGTCCGCGGCGTCGATCCCGTCGTAGTTCATGTGTTGCTGCGCCACGCGGTACAGCAGGTCGCCGGCGAACCCGAGCTTCCCGGCCCCCTGCTGTTCGGCGAACTGCCGGATCAGCAGCATCGACGCCGCCCAGAACGGGGTGGCCGCCGAGGTCCCGCCCACGGGCCCTCCCACCGACTGGCCGTTCTTCCCGGCGGACACCGTGAAGAACCCGCTGTCGGGGTCGGCCGAAGCAGCGACGTCGGGGCCCTGGCGCAGGGAGTTGGGGTTCCGGGCGGAGTCGAGCACCGGCGTCGGCGCCCCGTTCACCGTGAGCTGGACCTGTTGGAACGACGGCATGGGGTCCTGCGGGTTCACCCCGCCCCCGGTCCCGCCCTGGGACAGCACGTCCTCCCACCCCGCCTCCTGGAGGTACGTCCCGTCCTGGCGGACCGCCAGCAGCGTCCCGCCGACCGAGATCACGTTGGGGCCGTCGCCCGGCCAGAGCGGCGTCACGCTGATGTCGTTGAGGTCGAACCGCTGGCACCCGAACGCCCCGCTGTCGCCGGCGGCGATGAACGTGCTGATCCCGGCGGCCCTGGCCGCGGCGAACTCGCCTTCGGCGAAGGCGCGGTCGGCCGGCGAGAGGAACGGCGAGCCGTCCTCCAACTGCGTCGCGTCACACAGCCCGTAGCTGATCGACGCGATGTCGGCCTTCTTGTCGGCCACGATCTTGTGCATGATGTCGCCCAGGCCCCGGATGAACGACGACGTCGAGGTCAGCGGCGCCTCGTAGTTCAGGATCTGCGCCTCGGGGGCCATCCCGTGGACCACGTCGATGTCCAGGTTGACCTCCTGCGAGATCTCGCCGGTCTTGTCGTTCGTGCCCCCGTCGACCGCCACGTGCTTGACGAACGAGGACGCCGGACCGGAGTCCAGCCCGACCTCCTGGTCGAACGCCTCCACGTCCTTGTCCCGGAAGGACCCGAACGAGACCACCGCGATGGTCTGGTTCTGCCCCAGGATCCCGTTCGCCCGGAGGGGGGTGGCGTTGTACGCGTTCGCGGCGTCGTCCGGGAACAGCCCCTCGCCTCTGGGGATGGCCAGCGGGAGCGGCGCCGGGAGGCCGTTCAGCCCGGCCACACCCGAGACGGACGGCCGGAGCGTCGACGGGACCACCGGCTCGGACAGCGGCGCGACGTACCGCCGGCCGTCCCGGTCCCGGAAGTCCCCGAGCCGCGTGGAGAAGAACCCGTCGATGAGGCCGGCCGGGCCCGACAGCGTGATGCTCGTCCGCTCGGGGAACACGGACTCCACGTCGAAGCCCGCCCCGTCCAGGGCGTCGCGGACCCTCGCCACCTCACCCGCGGACTGCCCGAATCGCCTGCCGAACTCGCCGGCCTCCAGGTACTTCCCGTACATGGGCGAGGAGGGGTCGCTCACCTCCTCCAGGAACCGCTGCATGGCCCTGGGGCGCTCCAGCCGGAGCACCACCGAGAAGTCGATCACCGTGCCGTGGTCCGTCTCCCCGACGAACCGGCGCGCTCCGGCCCCGGCCGTCCGTCCCCCGAAGCCCGACGGCTCCGTGCTCGGCCCGCCGGAGCCGATCCCGGCGCCATGGGAGCCGCCGGAGACCGAGCCGGACGACGAGCCTCCGGACGTACAGGCCACCGCCCCTGTTGCGAGGATGACGGACACCGTCGCGAGCACCACCAGTCGCCGGCGCATCATGTGAACGTTATCTGGGGGGGTGGATCGATCCCGATGAGCTGCCCGTTCACCCTGAGCAGGATCACCATCGTGATCTTGGGGAACTGGCCGGGGGCCACGGTCACTCTGAACTTCTGGAGGGCCGCTCCCGTCGAGGTGATCGGTGCGGTCGAGAACAACACGGTGTTCGTGTTCTTCTTCACGAGCAGGATCTCGATCTGGTTCCCCTGGTCGAAGTTGAACAGGTTCACCACGAGGCCGATCGCCGGGATCAGGTGGCCGACGGTCGCCGGCGAGTTCACGCATCTCTTGAACTCGACGTCGCAGAAGAACATGCGGGCCCTCTGTGCCGGCGGGGGCGGGGGCGGCGGAGGCGGCGGAGTGGTCTTCGGTGGCTTCTTCGACGGAGCCTTGGTGGTGGCCGGCGTGGTGGGCGGCGCCGTGGTCACGGGCGGCACGGTCGTCGGCGGGATCGTGGTGGGAGGGATCGTGGTCGGGGG